>Ga0207691_10002156_pt1 | contig 19248 bp, 17 predicted proteins | sample KBSM13metaG_FD_184327 | JGI IMG/M metagenome (GOLD analysis project Ga0207691, IMG submission 184327) | Miscanthus rhizosphere microbial communities from Kellogg Biological Station, Michigan, USA - KBS M1-3 metaG (SPAdes) (version 2) | ecosystem: Host-associated > Plants > Roots > Rhizosphere >... | reverse complement strand
CCGTCTACCGGCTGGGGAACCACATCCCGACCCCGGGGATCAACGCCAAGGCCCTCATCGACTTCTTCGAGCAGAACAAGGCCAACTGGTTCGGCCTGGTGGACATGTTCTCGGGCGGGAACCTGGCCAAGGTCACCATCTTCGCGCTCGGGATCATGCCGTACATCTCCTCGTCGATCATCCTGCAGCTGTTGACCGTGGTCTGGCCCTACCTCGAGAAGCTGTCCAAGGAAGGGGAGCTGGGCCGCCGGAAGATCACGCAGTACACCCGCTACGGCACCGTCCTGCTGTCGATCGTGCAGTCGCTGGGGATCGCGGTCTACCTGGAGCGGATGACGCTGAACCAGAGCTTCCGCATCGTGGAGCACCCGGGCGTCGCCTTCAAGCTCATGACGGTCATGACCCTGACCACGGGCACGGCCTTCATCATGTGGCTGGGCGAGCAGATCACCGAGCGCGGCATCGGCAACGGGATGAGCCTCTTGATCTTCGCGGGGATCGTGGTGGGCTTCCCGCGCGGCATGCTGAGCACCCTGGAGATGATCCGCCGCGGCGACCTGAGCCTGCTGGCCACCGTGTTCCTGATGGCCATGATGGTCCTGGTGGTGGCGGCCATCGTGTTCGTGGAGCGCGGCCAGCGCCGAATCACCGTCCAGTACGCCAAGCGGGTGGTGGGCCGGCGCATGTACGGCGGCCAGTCCACCCACCTGCCGCTGCGCGTGAACACCAGCGGCGTCATCCCCGTGATCTTCGCCTCCTCGATCATCGCCTTCCCGCAGACGATCGCGTCCTGGTGGTCGGCCAACAACCCCTGGATGCAGTCGGTGTCCGAGCAGCTCAAGTGGGGGATGCCGCTCTACAACCTCCTCTACGTCGCCTTCATCATCTTCTTCTGCTACTTCTACACCGCGATCGTCTTCAACCCGGACGACGTGGCGGAGAACATGCGGAAGTACGGGGGCTTCGTGCCCGGCATCCGCCCGGGCAAGCGCACCGCGGAGTACCTGGACCACATCCTCGGCCGCATCACCTTCGGGGGCGCCATCTACCTGGCCCTCATCGCCATCCTCCCCGAGTTCCTCATCACCGGCTTCAAGGTCGCGCCCATCCCCGTCATCGGGGCCTGGCTCGACACCTTCCTGACCAACAACAACATGTCGTGGGTCACGGAAGGGCTCGGCCTCAACTTCTACTTCGGCGGGACTTCTCTCCTGATCATCGTCGGCGTCGCCATGGACACGGTCGCCCAGGTGGAGGCGCAGCTCATCATGCGCCACTACGAAGGCTTCAGCGGACCGGGCAAGGGGAGAAGGATCCGTGGCCGACGCTAGGCCAAGGCCTGAGCCGGCGATGGGCGCGCGCGTCATCTTCCTGGGGCCTCCCGGTGCGGGCAAGGGTACCCAGGCCGCGCGCCTGGCCGGACACCTCCGCGTCCCCAAGATCTCGACGGGCGACATGCTGCGCGAGGCCATCGCCGCCGGCACTGCGCTCGGACGCGTGGCGGGGCCGCTCATGGAGAAGGGCGGGCTCGTGCCCGACGACCTCCTCAACGGGATCATCGACGAGCGGCTGCGCCAGCCCGACTGCGCGGACGGCTACATCCTGGACGGCTTCCCGCGCACGATCACCCAGGCCGAAGGCTTCGAGCACATGAAGCGCGGGGACACGACGTCGGAGGTCTACGTCCTGAACGTGGAGGTCCCGCGGGACGAGCTGCTGCGCCGGCTGTCCGGCCGCCGCTGGTGCCCGCACTGCCAGTCCACGTACCACATCTACAACAACCCGCCCAAGGACGACTCCCTCTGCGACAAGGACCGCACGCTCCTCATCCAGCGCGAGGACGACAAGGAGACGGCGGTGGCGCGGCGCCTGGCCGAATACGACGAGCGCACGGCGCCCCTCATCGAGTACTACCGCGGCCGCTCGCGCTTCTACACCGTGAACGGCTACCGCGCCCCCGACGTCGTGTTCGGGGACCTGAAGGCGATCGTGAAGGCGGATTCGTGATTCTCAAGTCCTGGAAGGACCTGCAGAGCATGCACCGCGCCTGCACCATCGTGGTGGAGACGCTGGAGGTCCTGGCCCAGGCCGCGGTGGCGGGCACCACCACGAAGGAGCTGGACACGATCTCGCGCGAGCGGATCGTCAAGGAGGGCGCGAAGCCGGCCTTCCTGGGCTACCGCGGGTATCCGGCGACGCTGTGCATCTCGATCAACAACGAGGTCGTGCACGGGATCCCGTCCGCCAAGCGCAAGCTCAAGGACGGCGACATCGTGAGCCTGGACCTCGGGTGCATCGTGGACGGCTTCTACGGTGACGCCGCGCGCACGGTCGGGGTGGGCGCGATCAGCGCGGACGCGCAGCGGCTGCTGAAGGCCACCGAGGAGTCGCTGCACGCGGGCATCGCGCAGTGCTTCACCACGAAGCGCATCGGGGACATCGGGGCGGCCGTGCAGGGCGTGGCCGAGGGCTACGGCTATTCGGTCGTGCGCGAGTTCGTCGGCCACGGGATCGGCACCAGCCTGCACGAGGACCCGCAGGTGCCGAACTACGGGCCGCCCGGACGCCGCGAGCGGCTGGTGCCCGGCCTGTGCCTGGCCATCGAGCCCATGGTCAACGTGGGCCGGCCCGAGGTACGGGTGCTGGACGACGGCTGGACGGCGGTGACGGTGGACGGCAGCCTGTCCGCCCACTTCGAGCTGTCCCTGGCCGTCACCCGCCACGGCCCCTGGATCCTGTCCGAGCCGTATCCCTACGGAAGGGAAGAGGAAACGGAAGCGGCGGCGCATGCCTGAGGGCCGGCCGGCGCCGCGCCCCGAGACGCTGGAAGTGAACGGACGGGTGGTCGAGAGCCTGCCTAACGCGCTCTTCCGCGTGGAGTTGGAGACGGAGAAGCGCCAGCAGATCACGGCCCACGTCTCCGGGGGCTCGAGCCTGCTGCGGCTCCTCCCCGGGGAGCCGGTCGTGGTCGAGCTGATGGCCTACGACCTCGGCCGGGGCCGGATCGTCCGGAGGCGCAGTTGACGGTATGACTTGGAATGGTTTTCGTGTAAAATCAGTGGTTCCGCCAGCCTGCAGGTGGGGCGGGAACCCCCAGAGGAGCGAAGCAGCGTGAAGGTCAGGTCGTCGGTCCGGAAAATCTGCGTGAAATGCAAGGTGGTGCGCCGCCAGGGCGTGGTCCGCATCATCTGCCCGAATCAGAAGCACAAGCAGAGGCAGGGATAAATGGCACGTATCGCAGGCGTCGACCTGCCTCGCGCGAAGCGCGTGGAGATCGCGCTGACCTACATCTACGGGATCGGCGTGAGCCGCTCGAACAAGATCCTCGGCAAGGCCGGGATCGACCCCAGCGTCCGCGTGAAGGACCTCTCCGAGGAAGAAGCCAGCCGCATCGCGAAGATCATCGACCAGGAGGGCGACGTCGAAGGCGACCTCCGCAAGGACGTGGCGATGAACATCAAGCGGCTGATGGAGATCGGCTCCTACCGCGGCATGCGCCACCGCCGCAACCTCCCCGTGCGCGGCCAGCGCACCCATACCAATGCGCGCACGCGCAAGGGCCCGCGCCGGGCGCTCATCCGCCCCAAGGCCGCCGCCCCCAGCAAGCCGTAAGGAAGGAATCGAATGGCCGAGCCTGTTTCCGCCGCCGCTCCCGCCGTCCCGACCAAGAAGTCGAGCTCCAAGAAGCCCAAGAAGGAGAAGCGCCACGTCGTCCACGGGGTGGCCCACATCCACGCCTCCTTCAACAACACGCACGTGACCATCACGGACATGGAAGGGCACGTCGTGACCTGGTCGAGCGCGGGCACGCTCGGCTTCAAGGGCTCGCGCAAGGGCACGCCCTTCGCCGCGCAGCAGGCCGCGTCCGCCGCCGCCACCGTGGCCAAGGACTCGGGCCTGCGCTCGCTGGACATCCGCGTCAAGGGCCCGGGCTCGGGACGCGAGTCGGCCATCCGCGCTTTGCAGGCCGCGGGCGTCGAGATCAAGTCCATCAAGGACGTGACCCCGATCCCGCACAACGGTTGCCGGCCGCCCAAGCGGCGCCGGGTTTAAAGAGGACATCGCATTGGCAAGGTATACGGGTCCGGTCTGCAGGCTGTGCCGCCGCGAGGGCATGAAGCTGTTCCTCAAGGGTGACCGCTGCTTCACCGAGAAGTGCGCGATCGAGAAGCGGAACTACGCCCCCGGGCAGCACGGCAAGGGCGGCCGGGTGAAGACGAAGCTGCAAGGCTACGGCCTGCAGCTCCGCGAGAAGCAGAAGGTCAAGCGGCTGTATCGCATGCAGGAGGGCCAGTTCGGCCTCACCTTCGACCGCGCCGCCGCCGAGAAGGGCGTCGTGGGCGAGGTCCTGCTCAGCAAGCTGGAGCGCCGGCTGGACAACGTGATCTACCGGCTCGGCTTCGGCGCCTCCCGCGACCAGGCGCGGCAGCTCGTGCGGCACGGCCACGTCAAGGTCAACGACAAGAAGGTCAACATCCCCTCCTACCAGGTGGAGGAAGGCGACGTCGTCAGCCTGAGCCCGCGCGCGGCCAAGAACGCGCAGGTCACCGCGTCCGTCGAGGCGGTGAAGGGCCGGGGCGTGCCGAAGTGGCTGGAGCTGGACGCGGCCGGCATGAAGGGCCGCGTGATTTCCATGCCCGCGCGCGACGACGTCAACTTCCCCATCCAGGAACAGCTCATCGTCGAGCTGTACTCCAAGTAATCTCGCCGTAGCGTAATTTCGCCGGAGGACTAGTACACGATGCTTTGGAAAGGCTTCCAGAAGCCGAAGCGGCTCGAAGTCGACAAGGACGGCCTGTCCGACAACTTCGGACGGTTCACCGCCCAGCCCTTCGAGCGGGGCTTCGGCACCACCGTCGGCAACGCGCTGCGCCGCGTGCTCCTCTCCTCGATCGAGGGCGCGGCCATCACCGCCATCCGCGTGGAGGGCGTGCTCCACGAGTTCTCGCCCATCCCGGGCGCGATGGAGGACACGACCGACCTCATCCTCAACCTGAAGCGGCTGCCCCTGAAGATGCACGTCGAGCATCCCAAGACGCTGCTCCTCAAGACCTCGGAAGCGGGCGAGGTGCGCGCCAAGCACATCACCCCCGATCCGGACCTCGAGATCCTCGACCCCGAGGCCTACATCGCCACCCTCGGCCAGGGCTCGACCCTGTCCGTGGAGATGCGGGTCAAGCAGGGCCGCGGCTACCAGTCCGCGGACAAGAACTTCGACGAGGACCTCTCCATCGGCTGGATCCCCGTGGACTCCGTCCACTCCCCGGTCAAGAAGGTCAACTACTTCGTCGAGAACGCGCGCGTCGGCCAGGCCACCGACTACGAGAAGCTCACCCTCGAGGTCTGGACCAACGGCGCCGTCACCCCTCGTGACGCCGTCGGGCTCGCCTCCAAGCTCATGAAGGACCACCTCGCCATCTTCATCAACATCGAAGAGGACGAGGACGACTCGGGCGAGACCCCGGTCGAGCTGAGCGAAGCCGACCGCGAGGTGTGGTGGGAGAAGCTCAACAAGAGCGTGGACGAGATGGAGCTGTCCGTCCGCTCCTACAACTGCCTCAAGAACGCGAACATCAAGACCATCGGCGAGCTCGTGCAGAAGACCGAGGCCGAGATGCTCAAGACCAAGAACTTCGGCCGCAAGTCGCTCAACGAGATCAAGGAGATCCTGGCCGGCATGGGCCTCTCCCTGGGCATGAAGCTCGACAACTATCCGTCGCCCGCGCCGTCCGGAGAAGCGCGGTAACAACGAACAGAGGCCAGGAGTAGAACTCGTGCGCGGGCGGCTGCGCCGCCGCCCGCGCGGGGTCATCACGAAAGTATTAGACAAGCAATGAGACATAAGGTCGGCTTCCGCAAGCTCGGTCGCGTCACGCCCCATCGGATCGCCTTGCTGCGCAATCTCGCTACAGCCCTCTTCGAGCGCGAGCGCATCCGCACCACGCTCATGAAGGCCAAGGAGCTGCGGCCCTACGCCGAGAAGCTCATCACCCAGGCCAAGCGCGAGGACGACCGGGCGCACGCGCGCCGGCTGGTGGCGCGCGAGATCCGGGACGTGGTGGTGGTGACGAAGCTCTTCGACGACCTGGGCGCGCGCTACGCGACGCGTCCGGGCGGGTACACGCGCATCCTGCGCCTGGGCCCGCGCCGCGGCGACGGGGCGGAGATGGCCATCGTCGAGCTGCTCGGCTCGGAGTACAAGCCGGAGAAGCCCGAAGAGAAGGGCAAGAAGGCGGAGACCGAGAAGAAGCCCGAGGCCAAGGCGGCCAAGCCCGCGGGCAAGGCCAAGGAACCCAAGGCGGCCAAGGCCAAGAGCAAGTCCGAGGACGGCGAGAAGAAGAAGGCCTCCGCCAAGAGCAAGGGCAAGAAGAAGGCGGCGGGGAAGGAAGCCTAGGTAGAAGCCCGTCTCCTCGCTCGAGGGCCGCGGAAAAGGGCCGACCGATCAGGTCGGCCCTTTTTTCGTTACGGCCGCTCCAGCGCGCCCTGATCCAGGCGGAGGACCGCCTGCAGGAGCACGTTGGCCCCGCTCGCGATGTCCTCCGGCCGGCTGCGCTCCTTCGGGGAATGGCTGATGCCGTCCACGGAGGGCACGAAGATCATGCCCATGGGCGCGATCCGTGCCAGCTCCTGGGCATCGTGCCCGGCCCCGCTGGGCAGGTTCAGGTGGCGCAGGCCGAGCTCGTCCGCCGCGGAGGTGATGATCGCGCGCATGCGGGCGTCGCTGAGGGCGGGGCGGTCGGGCGGACGAAGGACGTAGTCCAGCGTGCATCCCTGGCGTTCGGCGATGGCGCGCGCCTCCGCCTCGATCGCGCTCCACAGGGACTCGATCGTCTCCGCGCGCAGGTCGCGCAGCTCGACCGTGAACGCGACCTCGCCCGGGATCACGTTGGGGGCGCCCGGCCGTACGGACAGGCGTCCGACGGTGCCGACGTGGCGGCCGGGTCGGGCGCGTACGATGCGATCGACGGCCAGCACGATCTCGGAGGCGGCCAGGAGGGCGTTTCGCCGCTTGTCCATCGGGGTGGTGCCCGCGTGGTTCGCGAAGCCGCGCACGGTCACTTCGTAGTGGTGGATTCCGACGATGCCCTCCACCACGCCGATGGGGACGCCGGCCGCGTCCAGGGTGCCGCCTTGCTCGATGTGCAGCTCCAGGTAGGCGGCGATGGAGCCCGGCTCGTGACGGGCCGCCGCCAGCCGCGCGGGGTCGCCGCCGATGCGGCGGATGTTCTCGGCCAGCCGCGTCCCGTTTCGGGCGGGGCGCTCCAGCTCCTCGGGCGCGATGTCGCCCACGAAGCCGCGGCTGCCCGTGAGCCCGCTCTCCTCGTCGCACCAGATCGCGACTTCGAGGGGGCGGCGGTTGCGATAGCCCTTCTCGCCGAGCACCTGGGCCACCTCGATCGCGGACATCGATCCCACGTCGCCGTCGTAGTTGCCGCCTTCGGGGACGGAGTCGATGTGCGAACCGAAGAGGATGGGGGCGGCCTCCGCGTCGAGGCCGGGCCGCCGTCCGAGGATGTTCCCCACGGGATCGATGCGGACGTCCAGCTTCGCGGCGCGCATCATCTCCATCGTGAAAGCCCGGCCCTCGACGTCGGCCGGGGAGAAGGCCACACGGCTCACGCCGCCCTGCGGGTTGGCGCCGAAGCGCGAGAGGTCCTGGAGGCGCCGCTCCAGCCGGCCCGCGTCCACGCGCCAGGTGCGCCCGCTGGCTTCGGGGACGGCGGCCGGAGCGGGACGTGCCCGTGCGAGGCCGGCGGCGGCCGCGGCCAGCCCGGCCGCGGCGGCGCGGACGAAGGTACGACGGTCGATCCCCGGCATGACGCCGAGTCTACTCCGCGGATTCCTCCCCGCGGGACGCGAGCACGGCGGCGACGGCCGAGGCATCGGGACGGAAGCGGAGGCGGGCGCAGGCCACCTCGGCCGCGACGCGCGCGCACAGGCCGAGCACGCGCGCGCTGCCCGCGGCTTCCCAGGGCGGCGGGAAGGACCGCGCGAACAGCTCGGCCGCGGCCGCGGGCGGGGACATCGCGGTGACGGACGGCTGCCGGCCCCGCGCGAGGAAGAAGATGCCGCCCAGGGGCAGCCCGCGCGGCGAGGCGAAGCGCCCCGAGCCGTGCCAGGGCGTGCCGAACGCCCACAGCCTTCCGCCGCGCGCGCGCACGATCATGCGATCGTCGCTGAGGATCTCCGCTCTCCGCCGGTGGCGGCGCCAGAGGCGCGCGGTCGTGGTCTTGCCCGCGCCGGAGACGCCGCAGAAGAGGAGCGCCTGTCCGCCCTCGGCCACGCCGCAGGCGTGGACTTCCATGCCGCCGTGGCGGGCGAGGTGGTGCTGGAAGAGCAGCTCGTCGAGGGGATAGTGGAGGGCGAAGGGCGCGCCCGGAGCCAGGAAGAGCTTGCCCTTCCGCCGTCCCTCGTCGATGAGGAGGGCGGAGAGCGGCGCCCGGCCGCGCACGGGCTCGCGGATCACGTAGAGGAGCCGGCGTCCCTGCCGGTACACCGTCCAGAGGCCACCGGAGACGAAGAGCGGCGGAGACGGCGGCATCGGCGGCGGCGGCGCGGTCACGACCTCCACGTCGATGTCGGCACCACCCCCCGTCGCGCGGAATGCGCGCAGCTCGGCGGGCAGGGCCAGGGGAGAAGAGTCCCGGGAGTGCAGCCGCAGGGTCACTTCGCCGACGCGCACGCGGACGCGCGAAGGGCGGCGGGGACGGGCGGAGGAGCGGCGCGAGGTCAGGCGGGACGCCGGCCGATCTGGATGAGCGGGGCGGCGGTGTCGCGGCCGGACGACCCGCAACCGCAGCCGCCTCCGGTGCCGCAGGCGGACGCCCCGGGGCTCGTGGCCAGGACGCGGGCGGCGGCGGCACGCGCGGCCTCCAGGCAGCAGCTCGCGTCCGCGCGATGCCCGGGGACGTCGGACGCAAAGGCGTGCGCGCGGCGATGTGTCACCTCGCAGGAGTGGGCGACGATCGTTTCCGGGTCGCCGTGCTCGAGCTCGGCCGCGCCCGCGCAGCTCGCGCACAGCGAGATGAGGCTGCAGCGCCGGCAGATGTCGTTGGCCTGCCAGGTGCGCTCGCGCAGGCGCGGGAAGTGCACGTCCCAGCCTTCACGGAACGTGCCCGCGCCCAGGTCGTAGCCGTTCCGGCGCGAGAGCTGGCAGAGCTGGAGCGAGCCGTAGGGATCGACGGTGAAGGTGTTGCGCCCGGCGCCGCAGGTGTAGACGTGATCGTCGCCGGGGCCCGTGGCCACCGCGGCCGCGGCCAGGGCCTCGTCGCAGGCCTGCTTCAGGACGCGCGCCTGCTCCGGATCGTCCAGGTCGAGGGCAACCACCTGCGCCGGCGTGAGCTGCAGCTCGCCGTTGCGGCTGGCCCCGCAGTCGACGCGGCGGTTGAGGATGCCGTCGTGCTGGAAGTCGCAGCCGCGCGCGCGCGCGAACTCCCGCATGGCCGGGATCTCGTGGGCGTTCCAGGTGAGGGCCATGGTCTTGAGCTTGAGCCGGATGCCGCGGGCGAGCAGGCGGTCGATGCCCTCCAGGCAGCGCGCGAAGGAGCCGGGCACGCGCGTGACGCGGTCGTAGGTCTCCGCGGTCATGCCGTAGAGCGTGATCTCGACGGAGACGGGGCGGTGCCGGTCGAACAGGTCCGCGATCTCGTCCGTCACCATCGTGCCGTTGGTGAACACGGTGACGCGCAGGCCACGGGAGAGGGCGTGGAGGTAGATCTCGGGGAAGTCGCGCCGGACGAGCACTTCGCCCCCGGTCAGGAGGAGGCTGAGGCAGCCCGCGTCCGCCACCTCGTCCACGAGCGCCTTCACCCGCTCCGTGCTGAGCTCGCGCGCGCGGACCTCGGCCGCGCCCGCGGGCTCGTTGACGTAGCAGTGCACGCAGCTGAGGTTGCAGCGGAAGGTGGGCTCGATCGTGCCCTGGATGGGGATGCGCCTCGCCTCCGCATCCATCTCCGCCATCAGGTCGCCGAGGGTGATCTCGGGGATCGACGGCGAGGCCACGGTCAGCTCCCGATGGTGCGGATGAAGAGCTGGGTGCCGCGGCGGCAGAGGGTGGGCGTGATCTGGGTGGCCTTGCACCCCGCCACCGCCATTTCGCCCGGCACCAGCTTCACCTTGCGGATGAGCGGCGGCTCGTACGCCTCGCGGGCGGCGGGCCGCCGCGGATCCTTCATTGCCGCGCGCCTTCGACCGGGAGCGTGAGACCGGGATCGCCCAGGAGGCTCCAGCCCTCGACCACGCCGCGCCCGTCCGGATCCAGGCGGAGCGTCTCCGCCTTGGCCCGGCGCAGGGCCTCGCCCAGCGACACGCCGCGCACCAGGTGGGGATAGAGCCGCCCGAAGAGGACGGCCTGGTCCTTGGCGTCGGTGATGCCGGTCGGGCCCACCGTGGCCAGGGCGCCGCCTTCCGGCGCGAGCAGCATCGCCTCGCCCACCGACGGCCCCATGCCGAAGAGGTAGTTCTGGCTCACGCAGGTCCAGGCGAACAGGAGCGTCTCGTGCCCGGCGTTGCCGAGCGAAGTGGCCTGGCTCGCGTCGAACAGATGCTCGTCGGCCCAGAAGTCCTCGCCGCCGTGGCCGAAGTAGTGCGTGGCCAGGGGACCGGCGGCCAGGCCCTCCGCGAGGTCCGTGCGCGCCTGATCCACTCCCTGGGCAACGTCCGCCCAGGAGGTGTCCGCGCCCGCGCCGAGCAGGGCGGCCACCTTCGAGGCCTCGCCGGCGAAGTTCGGATCGCGCGGGCCCTGGTTGTCGACCACGAGCAGGTGGCGCCTTCCGGCGTCGCGAAGGACGTCGGCCTGGCGGGAGATCTTGTCCACCATCACGTCCGCCTCTTCCGAGGTCTGCACGGGCAGGCGGCCGATGGCCACGTCCGGGGAGCCGTCGCCGTCCACGTCCGCGTAGCGGTTCTCGGAAGGCACGCGGCCGTATTGGCCGTCCCAGCCCATCAGGGAGGGGACGTACGACTCCTGGCCGAGGCCGGAGAAGTCGCGGGGGTCGAAGGTGTCGTCACCGACGAGGAGGACGGTGCGGACGCCCGCGCGCGCGCCCTGGCGGATGAGCGCCTGCACGGCCGCCGGCTCCGTCACGCCGCCGCTGAAGCGATCGTACGCGTTCTCCACGTCCACCACCCACGTCCGGTGACCGTCCGCTTCCTTCAGCGCGGCGATGCGGCGCGCCTGCTCCGCGAAGGCAGCATGGGTCACGATCAGATAATCGGCGCCCGCACCCGCTGGTAGGCCCGCATCATACGCGGAGACCCCGTCGATGGAAACCGGGTCGGTGGGGGGCGCGACGCCGGCCCCGAGGTCCAGGACGTCGAGGAAGAGCAGGCCCGGGTCTTCGTCGGTCGCGGCGGGCGCGGCGTAGGTGAGGCTGAGCTCGTTGCCGGCCGCGCGCAGCGTGCCCGCGGAGACCGACCCCTCGAGCATCACCGCCTTCTTGCCCGTGAACTTCACCGTCCCCGCGGGCTGGCCGTTGATGAAGGCCTGCACGGTGTGCGCGTGGTCGGAACCGCCGATGAGGCCGACGCGCACGGGCACGGAGCCGCCGGCCGCGCGCAGACCGGGCACGTCGAACACGTAGGGGCCCGCGGGAACGCCGGAGACGAGCACGTCCCAGATCCAGGGATCGGCGCCCTGGGCGACGAAGGCGGCGTTGAACACGTTCTGCTCCACGCGCAGGAAGCCGTTGCGGCGCGGGAAGCCGGACACCGTGAAGTCCACGGAAGGGGCCGGGGGCAGTCCCTTGCCCCAGGACAGGATGTACGCGTTCTGGCCGGAGTAGTCGGTCGAGAGCGCCTCCGCCGTGAACTGCAGGGAGCGCACGCCCATGAGGTCCATGGCCACGCGGAACGGCACCGGCCGGCCGAGGTTCGTGAGGCGCAGCGTCTCCGGCCGCGCGGCGTAGGCGGCGGGCAGGCCCGCGGCCACGAGGTCGGAGAGGGGGGCGCGCACGGGGCCGGCCGCGCTCGTCTCGAGCTTCAGCCCTTCGTCCGCGCGGCGCAGGCGGCGCAGCCGGCGCCGCAAGTCGTCCCGGCGCTCGTCGTCCGCATCGCGGCGATGGGCTCCGCGGCGCAGCAACACCTGGTGCGCCCCGCGGCGGTCGACGCCGACGTGTTCGGCGCTCCACCGCTCGACGCGCTCGTAGCCGAGGCGCAGGACCTCGTCGCCCACGCGGAAGGGCCCGATCATGCGCTTCTGGCCGCTCGTCTCGGTCTCCTCGATCACGAGGAAGGAAGCGGTGATGGGGCTCGTCTCCGCGCGATAGAGGATGGGGGTGCCCGAGTTGGGCACGGGGGCGGCGATGGGGCGATCGGTGAGGCGCACGCGCCCGCGGCGGCCCGTCGGGTCCTCGGTCTGGAACAGGTCGAAGCCGAGCGTGCCGCGCTGCCGCAGCGTCGCGAACTCGACCGTGCCCGAGGGATCCACGCGCACACCGCACACGGAGGCATTGGTGGCCAGGGCGCAGGGCTGGACGCCGATGAGCTGAGTGACGCCGGTGGTCACGAACCCGGCGGCGCCGCCGGTGGCGCCGTAGTTGATGTCCGCCGTGAACGTACCGGCCACGGTGTTCGTGAAGCCGGCGGCGCCACCTGCGACGCTCGTGGCGGTGAGGGCGCTGGACGCGAAGATCGCGCCGCCGCCGCCGCCGCCGCCCGGACCGTGGGACGTGCCGCCGGTGCAGGTGGGGTTGGTGCCCGGAGGGTTGGCGACGTTCGCGTAGCCTCCGTCGCCGCCGTTGACGTTGACGGTCAGGCCGGTCAGGGTGCCGGTCGCGGCGATGAAGAGGACGCGGCCGCCCGCGCCGCCGCCGCCGGCGCCGTCGTTGCCCGACCCGAGGGCGGCCGAGCCGCGCGCGTTGATGGTGGCCGTTCCCGTGATCGATCCGGCCCGGATGAAGGCCATCCCGCCGCCCGCCGCCCCGTGACCGGGCCCGCAGTCATTGCGGTCACCGGCGCCGCCGCCGCCGCCCAGGATCTGCCGGTCGATGGTCACGACGGTGAGGGCATCGCCACCGATGCCGCCCCGCGCGAGGTTGCTGTTCCAGGAATTGCCGCCGCCCCCGCCGTCGCCCGCGTTGGCGCCGCCGCCGCCGCCCGCGTTCTCGTCGTTCGCGCTCACGTGGGGATCGGTCCCGCCGCCGCCCGCGTTGCCGGGGCCCCCGCGCGCCATGCTGCCGGCGGGATACCCTTCGACGCCGGTGTCGACGGCGGCGTTCGTGACGCTGTCGTAGATCCAGCGGGGAGTGCCCGCGATGCCTTCAGCCTTTCCGCCGTGCACGGTGTTGGTGGCCACGTTGACGTAGTCCGTCCCCGACGTGCCGGTGGTATCACCGCCCAGTGCGCGTCCGCCCGCGCCGCGGAACCCGAGGCCGTCGAGGTTCACGGTCGCGCCGTTCAGGGTCAGTACCCCCGCGACCTCGAAGGCCAGCACGCCGCCCGTGTCTCCGTCCCAGCGCGCTGCGGTCAAGGTGCTGCTCAGGGTCGCGGTGAGGTACATGGGCACGCGGATGACCTGGAAGGTCCGCTTGCCCGCCGTGCCCGTCGCGGCGGCGCTCCGGTAGTTGTTCACGAGACCGTTGTTGCCGGCGACGCCGTTGCCGTTGCCGCGGATGGTGACCGCTCCGGCGGCAACCGCGCCCTGGGCGACCACGTATTCGTACAGGCCGGCGCTGTTGAGGGCGGTGACGCCGTGCGCGTTGCCGGTGTTGGAGCCGTAGTTCGTGTCGTTCGTGGTGTTGATGTCCGCGTCCTGCATCTGGATGACGAGGAGGAGGTCGCCGGCGGCGATGGCGGTGCTGGCGCCGCCGCTGGAGGTATCGATCGCCCCGACGGAGATCGACGTCGCTCCCGCGTTGGCGTTCGCCGTTCCCGGGTAATAGGAATTGATGACGTTGGACAGCGTCCCGCCGGCGGACAACCCGCAAGTCTGAGCGTCCACTGTCGTAGGAGCGACGGCGGTCGCGAAGGGCAGCAGGAACGAAAGGACCCGGACGGCTCTACCGACCCTGCCCATACGCCCGCGTGCTCCGATGATGGTCCTCATCTAGCAACCCTCCTCGGCCCGCAAAACTCCCAACATTATCGTGGCCCGCCGAGGAGCTGTCGCGACGTGCTACCGGAGGGGGTGACCCCCCTCACAGGCGCCGCACGGCGTCAATGGACTCAAGGGTTTGCATGAGATCGAGGTAGTCCTGCCCCGCCCGGGCGGCGTCCACCTCGAACCTTTGGACGACGAGACCCACCACTTCGTTTCCGGTGGCCTTCCCATCGAGGCTCTCCCACATGGCGGCCGCGACGCGGTTGAGCGTATAGATGAAGTCGGCGTCGGCGCCACGGCCGACGAGGGGGACGAGGACGTATTCGCCAGCGATCCGGCGGCCGACGATGCGTTCGGAGCGGGCGAAGACGTCCGTGAGGCGGGGGGCCGTCAACCGCGAGGGGAAGCCCGGCGCAGGGCCCGGAGATGGGCGCCCGCGACCCCGAGGAGCGACCGCAGCAGCCTTCTCGCGCTGCGCGGCGTGCGCGTGGATTCTCCGCTCTGCACCTCGATCGCGGTGGCGATCAGGTCGGGTTCTCCGAGGGCCGCGTCCCAGGTGGGCGCGCGATCCGCCTTGGTGCGCCACCGGCCGCGCGCCGCCCACACCAGGCGGTGCAGCTGGACCCCGTCGCCGACCGCGGCCAGCACGACGTCGCCGAGGCGGGGCGGCCGGCGCGCCGCCGCGACCAGCGTCACCACGTCGCCGTCCCGCAGCGCCGGCTCCATGCAGGCGCCGCTCACGGTGAGGCGCACCTCGGCGTGCTCGCGCAGGCATTCGAGCAGCACCTGGCGGCGCAGGGCAGGCGAGGCCTCGCCAGAGACCAGCATCATTCCGCGCGCCGCACCTCGGCCTGGGCCTTGTCGCCGTCGTAGTTGAAGACGGCCACGAGGTAGACCCGCTCCGCGGACGTGCGGCGGAAGGTCCAGGTCGCGACGGCCTGGCGCGCCGCTTCCTTGAGGAGGTCCGGCCCGTTCACGCTCTGGATGGACGGGGCTCCCGAAGCGTCGACCGAGAACTGGATCTGCACCGCGCCGCTGAGCGAAGACATGCGGGCCAGGGGCGGCGCAACGGGGCGGCGTCCCTTGGTGAGGTCCGGCACGCCCGGCCCGAGCGCGACATCTCGCACCGCGGAGACGCCGGGCTCGGGCGGCGGCGCGGGAGTGGGGGCCACGTCCCCGGGACCGGCGCCGGCCGGCGCCGGCCCGCCCGGAATGACTTCGACCGGCGGCGGCGTCGGCACGGCCGGAGACGGACGCATCCCGCCCGGCGGCGCGGGCGTGGCCGTCACGGGAGGCGCGGGTGTCGGAGGCGCCGGCGTCGGAGCCACGGGCGGCGCGGCTACGGGCGGCGGAGCCACGGGCGGCGCGGCTACGGGCGGCGCGGCTACGGGCGGCGGCGGCGCGACCGGCGCTACCGTGGGCGGCGCCGCCGCGGCCGTCGCGGGCCCGTTGGGCGTGGGACGCGGAGGCAACGGAGAAGCGGCGGCGGGATTCGGCGTCGCCAGCGCCGCGGGCGACGGCGCGGCCGCCACCGGCGTCGGCTCCGGAGTGGGGGCGGCCGCGGGAACTCGCTCCGCCTGGCGGAGGCCGGACAGCTTCAGCTCGATCTTCGGCGGTGGACCGGGCGAGAACTCCGCTCGCACCTGGAACGCGACCGGAGGCGCCTCCGCCTCGGAGGCGAACCGCCACGTCCGCAACGTCTGGAGCATCGCCTCCGCGTAGGGCGAGTCGCCCTCGCGGATGGCCGCTTCCGCGACCGTCCCGTCCGGCAGGAGGCTCACGTCCGCCACGACCTTCGCCGGCCCCTTGGCCCCGGGCGGGAAGCCCGGCGACGCGCCCTGGCGCAGCTCGGGGATGCCCGCTTCGCGGGTCATGTCCGGCAGCTTCAGCGCGAACGTGATCGGCACGGTCAACCGCACGGGCACGGGTTTGCCGTCCACCTTGGTGACTTCGTACTCCCACTGGCGCGCCGCGGTGAGCGCGGCCTCGTCGAAGGGAGGCACGCTGCGCAGCACGTCCGCGATGAGCACCTTGCCCGTCGCGTCGATCACGAGCTCGAGGATGACGATGCCGCGCTGGCCCGCCGCCTGCGCCTCCAGCGGGAAGACCGGAGAGACGAAGCGCGTGCGCTTGGGCGCGGGCACGTCCCGGCCCGCCACCTTCACGTCGGGGGGCACGGCGATCGGGGGCGCGCCCGGCACCGGCGTGGGTGCGGGGACGGGGGGAGTGGCCGGCTCCTGGAACGCCACCGCGTGCGCCGCGGCCGCGGTCATCGATGCGGCGATCAAGATGGCAGTGGCGTGTCTCATTCCGCTCTCAGGCCTCGCCCTGGACCTCGCCGCCGCGCTCCGCCTTGGAGGTGGCGATGATCTTGTCCTGCAGGTGGCCCGGCACCTCGTCGTAGTGGGACATCTCCATGTGGTAGGAGCCGCGGGCGCCCGTCATCGAGGTCAGCTCCGCGTCGTAGCTGAGCATCTCCGACAACGGCACCTCGGCCTTGATGATCTGCATGCTGCCGCGCTGCTCCATGCCTTGCGGACGCCCCCGTCGGCTGGAGAGGTCGCCCATCACCGCGCCCGCGTATTCCTCGGGCACGCTGATCTCGACCTTCATGACCGGCTCCAGCAGCGTGGGCCGGCACTTCGCGACCGCGTCCTTGTAGGCGAGCGAGCCGGCGATCTTGAACGACATCTCCGAGGAGTCGACGTCGTGGTACTGGCCGTCGTAGAGCTCCACCTGGAAGTCGACCATCGGGTAGCCGGCGATGAAGCCCTTCACCCGCGCCTCTTGAATGCCCTTCTCGACCGCGGGGATGAAGTTCTTCGGGATGGAGCCCCCGAAGATGTCGTCCACGAACGAGAAGTCGCTGCCGCGGGGGAGGGGCTTCATGCGGATCTTGCAATCACCGAACTGGCCGTGTCCGCCCGTCTGCTTCTTGTGCCGCCCATGCCCCTCCGCCGCGCTCTTGATCGTCTCACGGTAGGGGATGCGCGGCTTCTTGAGGTTGACCTCGACCTTGTAGCGCTTGCGGAGGCGGGCCACGATCACCTCGATGTGGAGCTGGCCCATCCCGGAGAGCAGCATCTCGTGCGTCTGCGCGTCGCGCGAGAGCTTCAGGACCGGGTCCTCCTCCATCAGGCGGTGCAGGGAGGCCGAGATCTTGTCCTCGTCCCCGCGTGTCTTGGGCTCCATGGCGAACGTGGTCGCGGGCTCCGGGTAGACGACCGGCGGGTAGACGATCGGGTGCGCCTTGTCGCACAAGGTGTCGCCCGTCTGCGTTTCCTTGAGCTTGGCCACCGCCCCGATGTCGCCCGCCTGCAGCTCGGGGACCGGGGTCTGGGCCTTGCCCTGGAGGAGCTCCAGGTGGCCCACGCGCTCGGGCACGTCGCGCGTCGAGTTGTGGACCGTGCTGTCCGATTTGAACGTGCCCGAATACACGCGGAAGAGCGAGATGCGCCCGGCGTGGGGATCGGCGATGGTCCGGAACACGAAAGCGGAGAACGGCGCCTCCGGTGCGGGCTTGCGCGTGGCCGGCTCGCCCTTCTTGAGGGGATCCGTGCCCTCCACCTCGCCCCGGTCCGCGGGCGAGGGCAGCAGCTCGACGATCGCGTCCAGGAGCGGATGGACGCCGACGTTGCGCATCGAGGACGCGGGGAGCACGGGGAAGATCCGGCCCGCGAGCACGGCCTTGCGCAGGCCCTTGACGAAGTCCTCCTGCGGGAGCGTGCCCTTGTCGAAGAACTCCTCCATCAGGTCTTCGTTGCTCTCCGCCACCATCTCGACGACCTTCTCGCGCCAGCTCGTGGCCGCGTCCTTGATCTCGGCGGGAACGTCCACGGCCTCGAACTTGCCGCTCTGGTCGTCGTGGTACACGTCGGCCTTGCCCGCGATGAGGTCGGCCACGCCCACGAACGCCTTCTCCTCGCCCAGGGGGATGGCCAGCGGGACCACGGCCCGGCCGAACGCGCGCTGCAGCGATTCCATCGTGCGCTCGAAAGACGCGCGGTCGCGGTCCATCCGGTTCACCACGATGAGGCGCGGGATGTCGTAGTCGGCGGCGTAGCCCCAGACCTTCTCCGTCTGCACCTCGACCCCGGCCACGCTGTCCACGACCACGAGGGCGGCGTCGGCCACGCGGAGGGCGGAGCGCGCCTCGGACAGGAAGTTCGCGTAGCCGGGCGCGTCGAGGAGGTTCAGCTTCGCCTTGCGCCACTCGCCGTAGGCGATGGCGGTCTGCAGGCTGATCTTGCGCTCGATCTCGTCGGGATCGAAGTCGGTCACCGTGGTCCCGTCGTCCACGCGGCCGAGGCGGTTGACCGCGCCCATGTCGAAGAGCATCGCGGAGACCAGCGACGTCTTCCCGCAACCTCCGTGGCCGACCACGGCCACGTTGCGAATCGCGGATGGCTCGTAGACCTTCATGCCGAAAACCCCCTCCGCGCTCGGTGTCGCGCGGCTGTCGGTGGTCGTTCGTTCATCGTAAGCAAACGCGTTCCCGCTGTCGGTGGCGGCCGTTTCTCCTCGGGGACGGCGTAAGAGGGGGGGCGGGCCGGCTCGACAGGGCAGCGGCCATGCGGGCCGCGGGGCCCCAGGGCCGGCCGAAACGGGATCATAACAGGCAGGCGCCTATAATGACCAGATGCGGGCTCTACGCACGCGCGTGCTGGTGGCCATCGACGCGACGGGGGTGGCCGGCGCCGCCGTTTCCGGGGGTTCGGGCACCCCGCACATCCGGTCCTTTGCCCGCGCACCGCTTCCGCCGGGTGCCCTCGTGCCCGGCCCGCTCGAGGCCAACGTCGTGCGCGCGGCGGAAGTGCAGCGGGCGCTCGGAGAAGTCGCGGCGGGGCTCGAAGGCGGGCGCGGTCCGGTGACCCTGATCCTCCCGGCCGGGGTGGCCCGCACGGCGCTCCTGGACGTGTCGGGTGGTGTGACCGCGCGCGAATTCGCGCGTTACCGCATGACTCCGGGCTTGCCCTATGCGCCGGACGAGGCGCTCGTGGACGTGCTCCCCGTCGACGGGGGCCGCGTGCTGGCCGCGGCCGTCCGGCGCAGCGTCGTCGAAGGATACGAGGTGGTGGCGGCGGCGTCCGGCCTCGACGTCGAGCGCCTGGACCTGGCCCCCCTGGCCGCGCTCTCCGCGCTGGCGCGCGAGCGGCGAGGCACGGCCGTCTCCGTCGACGTGATCCTGGGCGATCAGGCCCTGTCCCTCG
>Ga0207691_10002150_pt1 | contig 19302 bp, 14 predicted proteins | sample KBSM13metaG_FD_184327 | JGI IMG/M metagenome (GOLD analysis project Ga0207691, IMG submission 184327) | Miscanthus rhizosphere microbial communities from Kellogg Biological Station, Michigan, USA - KBS M1-3 metaG (SPAdes) (version 2) | ecosystem: Host-associated > Plants > Roots > Rhizosphere >... | reverse complement strand
CGGGCCCGATCCTCTTGTATCTGCCGTTCGACGCCGCGTCCGCGGTGTTGCCGTTCGCGCGGCTCGCCGGCCTTCCCATCGCCGAGCGTGTGCTGCGGTCGGCGTTCCGCGCCGGTTACGAGCGCGCGATCGTGCTCGCCGATCCGGCGACCGCCGACACCCTCGCCCGGATGGCCCGTGACATTCACGGGCGGATCACCATCGTGACGGCCGAGACGGAGTGGCGCGACACGCTGGCGTCGATGGCGCCCGACACGCGCGTCACCGCGATCGGCGGCGGCACGGTGGTGTCGCCGGCGCTGCTCGAGGAGGCCGCCGCGCTGCCGCCCTCCGGTGGCCCGCGCGACGTACCCGCCGGCGCCGAATGGCCGATCTCAGGCGTGCTCCGCCTGTGCGCCGCGGACGCAGGCGACAGCGGCACGCTGCGCCGGCGCCTCGAGGAACGGCGCGACGCGATCACCGCCCTGCCAACCGGCGTCGACGTGTCGCACGGCCGCGGACGCCTGGCGCTGAACCTGGCGCAGCCGGCCGACTTCGCGGCCGCCGAGCAGACGATTCGCCGATCCAGCTACAAGGACACCGACAACACGCTGGCCCGCTTCAACCGCCTCATCTCGGTGCCGATCAGCGTCGCGCTGATCCGAACGCCGCTCACGGCCAACCAGTTCTCGGTCGCGCTCGTCGCGGTCGGTTTCTATTCCGCGTGGCTGTTCAGCCTCGGCCACTACTGGCCGGGCGTGCTGGGCGGGTTCCTGTCGCTCGCCGCCAGCGTGCTCGACGGGTGCGACGGCGAGATCGCGCGGCTGAAATACCAGGAGTCTGCGCTCGGCTGCTGGATCGAGACCTTCGGCGACTACTCGTACTACATCGCGATCTTCGTCGGCCTCACCGTCGGCGCGGCGCACCGCACGGGATGGGACGCGTTCTACTGGTTCGGCGCGATCGCGCTGGCCGGTTTGTTCGCCGCGTTCGGGCTGCTCATCTACCTGCGCAGCCGCATCACCGCCGGGCGGCCCGACAAGCTGCATGCGATCGCGCGGGATCGCTTCAAGGCGGAGCAGACGTGGTGGTCGCGTATCATCTGGCGCATCTCGTTCGTGGCCACGCGCTCGGCGATGCCCTACGGCATCTTCGCGCTGTCGCTGGTGAACCTGCTGCCGCTGGTGATCGTGCTGGCGGCGATCGGCTCCAACACCTACTGGATCTCGCTGGTGCTGAAGCTGCGCCACCTGCTGGGCGAGGGAGAAGAGTTGGCGGTCAGCAGTTAGGTTAGCGGTTTGCGGTTTGCGGTTTGCGGTCTACGGTGGACAGTCAACTGCCAACTGCCAACTGCCGACCGCCGACCGCCTACACTTCGCGCCGCCCTTCCATCGCCTTGTGCATGGTGAACTCGTCGGCGTACTCGAGGTCGCTGCCGACGGGCACGCCCATGGCGATGCGCGTCACGCGCACGCCGAGCGGCTTGAGCAGCTTCGCCAGGTAGATCGCCGTCGCCTCTCCCTCGACGTTGGGGTTGGTCGCGAGAATCACTTCCTCGACGGCGCCGCCGCCGACGCGCATCAGCAGCTCCTTGATCTTCAGGTCGTCCGGGCCCACGCCCTGCAGCGGCGACAGCGCGCCCATGAGCACGTGGTAGAGCCCCTTGAAGTCGCGCGTCTTCTCCACCGCCGTCACGTTCTCGGGCTCTTCGACGACGCAGATGACGCGGCGGTCGCGGCCGTCGTCAGTGCAGAAGAAGCAGGGATCGGTGTCGGTGATGTTGCTGCAGACCGAGCAGTAAGTCACTCGGTCCTTGACCTCGCGCATGGCGTCGGCGAGGCGGTCGATCTCCTCGCGCGGGGTCTTGAGCACGTGGAAGGCGAGCCGCTGCGCGCTCTTGGCGCCGATGCCGGGAAGACGCTGAAGCTGCTCGATGAGCCTGGTCAGGGGATCGGGCCGGCTCATCAAAACATGCCGGGGATCTTCATGCCGCCCATCATCCCGCTCATCTGCTTCTGCAGCGCCTCGTCGACCTTGCGCTGCGCGTCGTTGATCGCCGCGAGGATCAGGTCCTGCAGCATCTCGACGTCTTCCTTGGACACCGCCTCGGGATCGATCTTGAGCGCCAGCACCTGCTTCGCGCCGTTCATGGTGACCGTCACCATGCCGCCGCCGGCAGTGGCCTCGAGCTTCATCTCGGCCATCTGCTTCTGCATCTTCTCCTGCATCTGCTGGGCCTGTTTCATCATTTGTTGAATATTCATGCTTTTTGCCCTACACGCGCTGTCGCTCGCCACGCCGCCGGCGTCGCTTCCGCCAAAGCTACGGCGAGACTCGCCGAAGCGCCTTCGGCGCGAAGGCGGGCCGTTCGCGTGGCTCACTCGCTGCGCTCGTTCGCAGCGCAACTCACATCTCTTCGATATCTTTGATCTCCGCGGCGAAAACGTCGAGCATCGTCTGGACGCCGGTGTCGGACAGGGCGCGCTCTTTCAGCGCCTGCTGGCGATCGACCGCCGTGGCGGCCTGAACGGGCGACTCGGGCGACGCGGCCGCGGCGGTCGAGCCGGGCGCCGCCGGGCCCTCGGCGGCGGCGATCGTGATCTTGCGGCCGGAGAGCTGGCTCGCGGCCGCTTCCAGCCACGCGCGATTCTGCTCGAGCTGGGCGCGCAGCGTGCGGTGCTGCGGCGCGAACGTGAAGACCGCCCGGTCCCCCTCGAACTCGATCTTCTGCGCCTGCGCGACGACGGTCCCGTAGAAGAACTTCTTGCTCTTGCGGATCTCGCCGAGGAACGACTCCTTGAGCGACGAGGGGTCCACCGCCGAGAGCGACGGCGTGTCGGCGGACGCCGGCGCGGCTGCCTTCGTCGCCGGGGCTGCCGCCCGCCGCTCCTCGACCGCCCGAACCGTCGCGGATCGCGGCGGTCCGCCTTCGCCAGCTGACGCCGGCTTCCCGCCTCCGCCAGCTGTCGCTGGCTTCGGCGAGGCAGGCGGCCCGGCGGCGCGCGCGGGGGCGCCCGACTGCACCTGCTGGATCAGGTCGGTGAGCGGCACCAGCCGGCGCAGGTGGATCCAGCGCAGCAGCGCCATTTCGAGGTGATACCGCGGCTGCATCGACGCGCGGATGTCGTACTCCGCCTTGGTCAGCACGTCGAAGGCGCGCATCAGATCCTCGCCCGAGAAGGTGCGCGACAGGTCGAGCAGCGCCTGGCGTTCGGCCTCCGCGGCGATCTCCGGGTCGGCGACGCGCGAGGGATCGACGGAGAGAATCAGCAGGTCGCGCGTCAGGCGCGCCAGCTCGCGGATCACCAGGCGCAGATCGTAGCCCGACTCGACCGCACGCGCCGCCAGGTCGAAGATCGCGGTCGCGTCCTCGCGGGCGACCGCGCCGGCGATCTCGATCAGGAGATCGCGCCGCACCAGCCCGAGCACGCTGGCGACGTCGTCGGCGCCGATCGACTCGCCGGCGAAGGCGATCACCTGGTCGAGCGCGCTCTGCGCGTCACGCATGCTGCCGTCGCCGGCCCGCGCCACGAGCATCAGCGCGGCCTCGTCGACCTTGATGCCTTCGGCCCCGGCGATGTGGCGCAGCTGGTCGGCGATCTGCTTGACGCCGATGGTCTTCAGCTCGAACACCTGCGAGCGCGACTGGATCGTCGCCGGCACCTTCTCGATCTCGGTCGTCGCCATCATGAAGACGACGTGCGGCGGCGGCTCCTCGACCGACTTGAGCAGCGCGTCGAAGGCCTGCGCCGAGAGGCGGTGCACCTCGTCGATGATGAAGATCTTGTAGCGGTCGCGGACCGGGGCCATGCCGAGCCCCTCGATGATCACGGCGCGCACCTTGTCCACCTGGGTGTTGGTGGCGGCGTCGATCTCGATGACGTCCATGTCGCGCCCCTGCGCGATCTCGACGCAGGCGTCGCAGGCGCCGCAGGGATCGGCGGTCGGCCCCTGCTCGCAGTTCAGGCCGCGCGCGAGGATGCGCGCGGTGGTCGTCTTGCCGACGCCGCGCGGGCCGGAAAAGACGAACGACTGCGCGATCCGCCTTGCGCCGATGGCGTTGCGCAGCGTCTGGGTGACGCCGCGCTGCCCGATGACGTCATCGAACCGCTGCGGGCGCCATTTGCGAGCGAGGACCTGGTAGGCCATGTCGAAGGGAAAGTCGAAAAAGGTGGGGTAAACGCCCGACCGCGATCCGGATGACCTGCGGCACAGGTCAGGGTCTACTTAGCGCTGCTGCCTTCCGGCCCTGACGCGGTTCGTAGGCTGAACTTGCACAGGGTCCGGACCGCGGTCCGGCGTATCCCCAGACCGATCAGTGTACTACAAGGATGTACTCAGAGGAGTGCGAACGAGCGCAGCGAGTGAGCCAGACGAACGGAGCGAGCCGGCGAAGCGGCGAGCGAGTGAGGCTGTAGGGGAGTCCGAGGGGCGAAGCCCCTCGGATAAATTCGTAGGCTGAACTTGCACAGGGTCCGGACCGCGGTCCGGCGTATCCCCAGACCGATCAGTGTACTACACGGCGCTGCGCGCCGTTTCGCTGCCGGGCTGAGGAAGCAGGGCCTGGGGATAGGGCCGGCCGTGCCACTGCCCTTCTCCAGGGCCCCATCCCTAGGCCTCCTTCCTGGGCCCGACAGCGAAGGAACCTTTCTCTTCCCCTTGACGTTCTACAAGAGCGGCGTTATCGTGTCGATGGTCTACAGGAGGCATCCCATGAAGCGTGAGTTGTGCGCCGCCGCGGCGGCGCTGGGCCTCGTGTCGTTCGTCCCGCCGGCGTCGGCGCAAGTCGCCAACGGGTCCAGCCGCGACAAGCTGCTGGTCGCGCCGGCGTGGCTCGCCGAGCATCTGAACGACCGCGACCTCGTGATCCTCCAGGTCGGCCGCAAGGCGACCTACGACGCCGGCCACATTCCCGGCGCGCGCCTCGTCAACTTCGACGAAGGGGCGCTGGCCGCACCGATGCCGAAGGACATGAGCCAGCCCCACGTGATGCTGGAAATGCCGACGACCGAGGCGCTGCACGATCAGCTGGCGGCGCTCGGCATCTCCGACACCTCCAGGATCGTCGTCGTCCCCGCCGACAACTACTGGTCGCCGTCCACCCGCATCGTGCTGACGCTCGACTACGCGGGGCTGTCGAACGTGAGCTGGCTCGACGGCGGCGTCAAGGGCTGGACCGATTACGGCCGGACGCTGACCGCCGACGTGCCGGAGGTGAAGCCCGGCAATCTTTCGCCGCTCAAGGTGCGGCCGATCGTCGTCGACGAGAAGTTCGTGATGGACCACATCCGCAAGCCGGGCTTCGCAATCGTCGACGCGCGCGCCCGGAGCTTCTACGACGGCATCCCGCCGCAGCGGCAGGGCGACGGTCCGCCGCCGAAGCTCGGGCACATTCCCGGCGCGCTCAGCGCGCCCTACGATCAGTTCGCGGTCGGCGACGCCGGCGCCGGCGGCACGACGCTGAAGTCGCCCGAGCAGATTGAAGCGATGTTCAACGCCGCCGGCGTGAAGCCGGGGGACACGATCATCGGCTACTGCCACATCGGCCAGCAGGCGACGGCGATGCTGTTTGCCGCGCGCACGCTCGGTCACAACGTGCTGCTCTACGACGGCTCGTTCACGGAGTGGCAGAAGAAGGACCTGCCGGTCGAGAACCCGTCGGCGCCGAAGAAGGACAAGTGAAGTACTCCGATCCCTACCTCGCCGGCGTCGGGCTCGGCCTGGTGCTGCTCGCCGCGTTCGTGCTCACCGGGCACGGGCTCGGCGCGTCGGGCGCGTTCGCGACGACGGCGGCGGGATCGGTGGCGGCGGTGGCGCCCGGCTACGCGGCGTCGAACGCCTACTTCGGGCGCTACGTGAACTCGCCCGACGGCCCCTGGCGCGACTGGCTGCTGTTCGAGATTCTCGGCGTGTTCGTGGGCGGCTTCCTGTCGGCGGCGCTCGCTGGCCGGCTGCGCGGGCTGGTCGAGCGCGGCAGCGGCGTGAGCGTGCGCTCCCGGCTCGCGATTGCGTTCGGCGGCGGCGCGGTGATGGGGCTCGGCGCGGTGCTGGCGCGCGGCTGCACGAGCGGCCAGGCGCTGACCGGCGGCGCGCTGCTGAGCGTCGGCAGCTGGGGCTTCATGCTGACGGCGTTCGCCGCGGCGTATGCGGCCGCGCCCGCGATCAAAGGATCGTGGCGGTGACCGACCTGCTGATCGCCTTCGCGATCGGCGTCGCGTTCGGCTTTGCGCTCGAACGCGCGGGGCTCGGCAGCGCGCGCAAGCTCACCGGGCAGTTCTTCTTGCGCGACTTCACCGTGCTGAAGGTGATGTTCAGCGCGATCCTGACGGCGATGCTCGGTACGTTCTGGCTGGGCCGGCTGGGACTGATCGACGTCGCCTTCCTCTACATCCCCGACACGCACCTGCTGCCGCAGCTCGCCGGCGGCGCGATCTTCGGTCTCGGGTTCGCGCTCGCCGGGCTCTGCCCGGGCACGTCGTGGGTCTCCGCGGCGACCGGCCGTGGCGACGGCGCCGCCGTCGTCGCCGGGCTCTTCGCCGGCGTCACCGCCACCGGGCTTTTCTTCTCGCGGCTGCAGCCGTTCTACGAGAGCGGCGGCGGCCGCGCCTGGACGCTGCCGCAGCTGCTGCACCTTCCTTACGGCGTGGTCGTGCTGCTCGTCGTCGCGATGGCGCTGGCGGCATTCGCCGCCGTCAACGTGATCGCGAAGGACATCGAGGTTGACGTCCACCTTCGGCGGCTTGTCCCGCCGGAGCGCCGAAGGCGCGCCGGCGGATGGCTGGCGATCGCGGCGCTCGCGCTGGGCGCGGCCGCGGCGGCGGCACGTACACCGGTCAAACCCACGAAAGCGGCGCATGCCGTGAAGGCGGCCCCGCGGCCGGCGAGCGGATGCTGACGCAGCGCGCCTTCGCCCCCGACTCGTTCTTCGCGGATCTCCGCGAGCGCGAGTTCGCGCGGCTCGACACTGCTGGCCTCGCCTATCTCGACTACGCCGGCAGCAGCCTCTACGCCGAGTCGCAGGTCGCGGCGCACCGGGCGCTGCTGCAGCGATCGGTGTTCGGCAATCCCCACTCCGAGCACATCAGCTCGCAGGCGAGCACGCGCGCGATCGACGCGGCGCGGCGCCTCGTCCTGAACGCGCTCGACGCGGGCGACGACTACGTCGTCTGCTTCACCGCGAACGCGACCGCGGCGATCAAGCTGGTCGCCGAGGCGTACCCGTTCGATCGCCGCCGCCCCTTCGTGCTCACCGCCGACAATCACAACTCGGTGAACGGCATCCGCGAGTTCGCGCGGCGGGCCGGCGCGGCGGTCGAGTACCTGCCGCTGCGCGACGACCTGCGGCTCGATCACCCGGAGGCTCGCCTCTCGGCCGCCGTCGGCGATGGCGGGCTGTTCGCCTTTCCCGCGCAGTCGAACTTCTCGGGCGTTCATCATCCGCTGTCGTTGATCCGGAGCGCGCAATCGCTCGGGTATCACGTGCTGCTCGACGCGGCCGCCTATGTTCCGGCGCATCAACTGAGCCTGCGCGCGCACCCTGCCGATTTCGTCGCGGTGTCGTTCTACAAGATGTTCGGCTATCCGACCGGGGTGGGCGCGCTCGTCGCGCGGCGTGACGCGCTCGAGTCGCTCAGCCGGCCGTGGTTCGCCGGCGGCACGATCGACTACGTGTCGGTGCAGCTGCAGCGGCACCAGTTGCGCGCGCTCCAGGACGGCTTCGAGGACGGGACCGCGAATTTTCTCGACATCGCGGCGCTCGAGCAGGGGTTCGCGTTTCGCGATGCCGTCGGCGTGTCGCGCCTGACGGCGCACGCGATGGAGCTCACCGGTGAGCTGCTGGCGGGCCTGCGGGATCTTCGCCACCGCAACGGACGTCCGGCCGCGCGCATCTACGGTCCCGCGAACCTGGATCGCCGCGGCGCGACGGCCGCGTTCAACGTCCTCGATCGCGATGGCCGGCCGATTCCGTTCGGCCTCGTCGAACAGCGCGCGAATGCCGCCGGGGTCCTGCTGCGCGGCGGCTGCTTCTGCAACCCCGGCGCGGCCGAGACCGCCTTCCGCTTCGACGCCGCGCGCGTCGGCACTTGCCTGACTGCGCTCGGCGCGGACTTCTCGATCCCCGCGTTGCGCCGCTGCCTCGGCCCCGACCTCGCCGTCGGCGCCGTCCGCGCCTCGCTGGGAGTCGCCACCAACCGCGCCGACATCCGCCGCGCCCTCGACGTGCTCGCCTCGTTCCTGGACTGAGACGGGGCCGGGTCAGCGCTTCAACCGCTTCGCATAGTAGCGGACGGCCTCCGAGCCGTTCGGGGCGCGATCGCACGGCCGCGAATCGCTCGGCGAGGCCGCCGCGGCTGATGAGAAAGATGTTGGCGTCGAAGAGGCGGTGCTTCTTCAGATAGTCCGCCGAGACCTCGCGGCCCGCCTGCGCTGCGGAGAGCCGCGAGACGTAGACCTGCTCGACGCGCGTCAGGCGCGTCCCCGCCGTGTAGCCGATCACGTCGTCCAGCTCCATGCCGCGCTCGAGAATCCCGTACTTCGTCATCGCGTCGACCGCCTCGGCGCTGGTCTCGTGCTGCGCGTCGGGCTCGGCGAACACGACGCGCCCGCCCGGACGGAGCGCGCGATCGTAGCCGGCCATCGCGCGCCCGCGATCGGGAATGTGGTGAAGGCTTTCGTAGGCCAGCACCGCGTCGGCGTCTCCGCCTGCACCGGCAGGCTCTCGGCGTCGGCGACGATCAGGTGCGGCCGTGACGGCCCCATGCGCGCGACCGCGATCTCGAGGTAGACCCGCGTGATGTCGATCCCGATCGCCCGCAGGCCGGACCGGTGCAGCCATTCCGTCGTCCACGCGTAGCGAAGAACTCCGGATCGTTCACCTTCGACGCGATCGCCATCTCCGCGGCCTTGTAGTGCGCGCCGCCGTCGGCGGCATCGGCGCGCGGCGACAGGGGTGCCAGCGCGCCGCGGACCTCGTCGGGCATCGCCGCGGCCAGCGACCGCAGGATCGCGTTGTCGCGCGCGGCGTCGCGAAGATGATCCGGAAGGATTTCGGGAAGCTGCCCGGCGATCGGATACCAGCGCCCGCAATCGCCGCAGACGAGCCGCCCTTCCGCGATCTCGACGGCGAAGTTGCCCGCGACATCCGCGGCAGGCGGTCGGGCATGTCGCCGGAGGATGGCGTTGAGCGGCGTGTCGCGCGCTCCTGGAGCGACGGGACCGATGCCGATCCCCGGCGCGACGCGCGTGGCCGCGGGCTGCAGCCCCTGCGGCATCTCCGACGGCACTTCGGCGGCGGCAAGCGGGGTGAGCGGCGCGTGGCACTGCTGACACGCCGCGAGGTCGAGCAGGCCGTACCGCATGCTTCTACGGCATACGGCACGCGTTCAGTCGACCCGGAGCGCGGTGGTGACCGGCATGCGCATCGCGCGCCGGGCCGGCACGGCGCACGCGGCGAACGTGACGCCGGCAAGGAGGACCACCACCACGGCCAGCGTCGGCAAATCGAGCAGCGAGACCCCGAACAGCAGACTGCGGAGCGCCGGCACGCTCACGGCGGTCAACACGCATCCGGCGGCGAGCCCGGCGATCGCCGGCATGAAACCCGAGCGCAGCACGAAGCGGCCGATGCCCGCGCGCGTCGCGCCGAGCGCCATCCGCACGCCGATCTCGCGCGTTCGCGAGGCCATCGCTTCCGCCAGCACGCTGTAGACGCCGACGCCGCCGAGGAGCAGCGCCGCCAGCGCGAACCACGCCAGCAGCCGCATGACGATCGCCCGCAGCAGCAACGGGTCTGATTCAGCCACCAGCGCGTCCATCGTCCTCATGCCGTAGACCGGCAGATCGGGATCGATCGAGGCCACCGCGGATCGCAGCGAGTCGCGCACGCCGGCGCCGAGCGCGGTCCGCACGACGAGGTCGAAGCTCCCCGAGGATGCCTGCGCAAATGGGAAGTAGACGACCGGGTTCACCGGCTTGTCGAGATCGTTGAACTGTTCGTCGCCGACGACGCCGACGATCGTCCAGGGCGGCTGCCCCTCGAAGAACTGAAAGACGATGCGCTGGCCAATCGCCGACCGGCCGAAATAGCGGCGCGCGAGCGTGGCGTTCACCACGACGACCTTCGGTGACGCGGCCGTGTCCGCTGCCGAGAACACGCGTCCTTCGACCAGCGGGACGCGCGTCACCGCGAAGTAGCCCGAGGTGACGTTACGGATCAACGCCGGCAGCCGCCGGGCCGCGGGCGGACGGCCGACGACGGCGAATGCGCCGTTGTTGCCGCTGCCGGTCAGCGCGGCCTGGTCGATCGCTTCCGCTGCGCTCACGCCGGGGAGCGCGCGGATGCGCTCGAGAAGGCGATCCACCGCGGGCGGCACGGCATCCGGCGCCGAGTAGCGTGGGCCCGACAGCGTCAGCCGCGCCATGACGAGTCCGTGCGCATCGAATCCCGGCGACACCTGCCCGAGCTTGAGCACGCTCCGCGTGATCAGGAGCGCGCCGGCCAGCAGCACGACCGAGAGCGCGATCTGCGACGCGACCAGCAGCCAGCGCAGGCGCATCTCGGCGCGTCCGGACGTCGTGCGTGCTCCTCCACTGACGAGCGATCGTCGCCTGCCGCGCAGCCATGCCGGAGCCACGCTGGCCAGCACGACGACGACACAGGTAAACGCGATCGTCAGCGCCGCCGCGCGCGGCGACAGCGCCAGGCGATCGGCGTACGGCAGCCTCAGTCGGTAGCGCGCCGGCACCGCGGCCGCGAACGTCGCCATGACCCACGCCCCGAGCAGCAGCCCGCAGAGCGATCCGGCGGCCGCGAGGCAGGCGGATTCGACGGCGAGCTGCCGCAGCAGGCGGAAGCGCGTCGCCCCCAGCGCCGCGCGGACGTCGAATTCGCGCGCGCGTCCCGCGGCCCGTGCCAGGATCAGCCCGGCGACGTTCGCCGATGCGGCGATCAGCAGCAGCAGGGCGGCGCCGGCCAGCACCTGCAACGACGGGCGCACGCCGGCGACGACGTCGTCGTGCAGCGGAAAGGCGCGAAGCCCCGAGGACGCGTGCCACGCGTCGCGCTTCGCCCACTCGGCGACCACGCCGGCGAGCTCCTGCGCCGCCGACTCGCGCGTGATGCCGGCGCGGCGCAGCGCAATCAGGTCGAGCGAATGGAAATACGGACGCTCGAGGTGCGCCTTCGACGGGCGGAACGGCAGCCACAGCTCGGCGCCGCCGCGTGACGGAAAGATGAACGAGCGCGGCAGCACGCCGACGATCGTGTGCGGGACGCCGCTCAGGACGATCGATCGGCCGATCGCCGACCGATCGCGGTTGAACAGTCGCCGCCAGGCGCCGTCGGCAAGGATCACCACCCGCTCGGATCCTTCGACGGCGTCGGCCGCCATGAACGATCGTCCGGCCGCCGGCGCGACGCCGAGGACGTCGAAGAACCGCGGCGTGACTTCCACCGCGGCGAGCCGCTCCGCCGCGCCGAGCCCGGTCAACGTGCGGCTGGCGCCGTCGAACACCGCGATCGCCTCGAACGAGTGCAGGCGCGCCGACAGCTCGACGTAGTCGGCCCACGACACGCGAGACCCCGAGCCGGTCCCGGCCGTGTCCCACTCCTGGAGGACGTCGATCCGGTCGTCATTCACGTAGGGCAGCGGCCGCAGCAGGATCGCCTCCACCGCCGATGCCACCGCGCTGGCCACACCCGCGCCGACCGCGACGGTCGCGATCGCCGCCGCCGCGAAGCCGGGATACCGGCGGATCAGGCGGAGGCTGAACCCGACGTCGCGCGGCAGGTCGGCGACGACCGCCGCGCGTTGCCAGCGCAAGCGCAGCACCGACGGCAGGGACGCCAGCGCCTGGCGCCAGTACTGTGCGGCTGAGCGATGCTGGTGAAACTCTTCGTCGAGATCGCCGACAATCGCGGCGCGATCCTGCGGCGGGGCGCACAGGCGCACGATCGCGCGCGGCACGCGTGGGGGCCTGCCCTGTGCGCCGTCGAAGGGCCTCATGGGCGTCTCCGTGACGGGCGCAGCTTGAGCCCGGCCCACATCCGCGACTGCAGATCGCGCGCCTCTTCCAGCGCGGCCACCCCTTCAGGCGTCAGCGTGAAGAACCGCCGCGCGAGGCCGGAGCGTTCGTCCCCGCCGGGGGCCTCGGCCTCGCGCGCGAGACCTTTCGTGACCAGCCGCTCGAGCGTCGCGTAGACCGCGCCGATGGTGGCACGGCGCCCCGCGCGCGCTTCAATCTCCTGCCGCACGCGCATCCCGTACGCGTCCTGGCCCAGCCGCGCCACGGCCAGCAGCACGACCTGCTCGAACTCGCCGAGATAGCCGTCCCGTCCCATGACTCATTTCTACAAAATAGAAAACGTGCTGTCAAGCCGCTCCTTCGTTTCCTTCGCCGTCCTTCGTGGCCTTCGTGTCAAAATTTCCCCCACCCATGGCCATTCACTACCGGCGGATCGCCGATTACCTGCGCAGCGCCCTCGCCGGCCGCGGCCCGGAGCAGCTGGCACGCCTGCAGCCCCGCCACGACGCGCCGCCGCGCCGCGTTCCCGGCGGCAGCGCGCTGACCGAAGAGTCGATCGAGGCACGCTGGGCGCTGCCGGGCTTGCCCGGGTCGTCGCGCGCGCAGCTCGCGGACGAGCGCACCATGGGCGAGCGCGACGCCTACGCCCGCAACATCGAGAACTTCATCGGCACGGTGCGCGTGCCGGTGGGCCTGGCCGGCCCGCTCCGCGTGAACGGCGCGCACGCGCTCGGCGACTACTACGTTCCGCTCGCGACGACCGAGGCGGCGCTGGTCGCGTCGTATTCCCGCGGCGCGTTGCTCATCACCGAGGCCGGCGGCTGCGCCTGCGCCGTGCTCAACGAAGGGGTGACGCGTGCCCCGGGGTTCGCCTTCGCGACCCTGGGCGAGTCGGTCGCGTTCGTCGCCTGGGCCTCGATGTCCTTCGCCGCGCTCAAGGAGGCGGCCGGCAAGACGACGAGGCACGGCGAGCTGGTCGACATGCAGCTCACGGTCGAGGGCAACCACGTCCACGTGCAGCTCGAGTTCATGACCGGCGATGCCGCCGGGCAGAACATGGTCACGATCGCGACCGAAGCGATCTGCGCCTACATGGTCGAACACAGCCCCGTCCACCCGCGCTACTGGTTCGTCGAAGCCAACATGTCGGGGGACAAGAAGGCGACGACGCATTCGTTCATGACGGTGCGCGGCAAGAAGGTCAGCGCCGAAGTGGTCGTCCCGGCGGCGCTCATCGAAGGACGGCTGCACACCACGGCGCGTGCGATGGCCGACTACGCGCGCATGTCGGTGCTCGGAGGCGTCATGAGCGGCAGCATCGGCGTGCAGGGCCACTACGCCAACGGCCTCGCCGCGCTCTTCATCGCGTGCGGCCAGGACGCCGCGTGCGTGGCGGAAGCGGCCGTCGGTGTGACGCGGTTCGAGACCAGGGACGATGGCGGGCTCTATGCCGCGGTGACGCTGCCCAACCTGATCGTCGGCACGGTGGGCGGCGGCACCCAGTTGCCGACGCAGCGCGCGTGCCTCGAGATCCTCGGTCTCGCCGGGTCCGGCCACGCGCGGGCCTTCTCGGAAGTCGCCGCGGGCCTCGCGCTCGCGGGGGAGCTCTCGATCATCGGCGCGCTCACCGCGGGCCACTTCACCCGCGCCCACCAGCGGCTCGCGCGCGGCACGTCCGCATCGCCGCGGCCGGCATGAACCGCTGGATCGTCTATCAGCGCGAGCGCTTTCCCCTGGCCGCCCACGCGCCGCTGGTCGCCGCCTTCAGTGCCTCGGCGGTCTGCTTCTCGTCGCTGGTGCGCGGCCAGATCGCCGCGCCGCCGCTGTCCACGCTCGCCGTGGCCTTCGTCACCTCGCTGCTGTTCTTCCTGCAGCTGCGCATCGCCGACGAGTTCAAGGACTTCGAGGACGACTCGCGGCACCGCCCTTACCGCCCGGTGCCGCGCGGGCTGGTCACGCTGCGCGAGCTGGCCTGGATCGGCGGCGGGGCCGCCGGCGTCCAGCTGCTGCTCGCCCTGGCGCTCGATCCGACGATCGTCTGGCTGCTGGCGATCGCGTGGGCCTATCTCGCGCTGATGACGCGCGAGTTCTTCGCGCCGCGATGGCTGAAGCGTCATCCCGTCGTCTACATGACGTCGCACATGGCGATCCTGCCGCTGGTCGATCTCTATGCCACGGCCTGCGACTGGTGGGTCGCCGGCCACCACCGGCTCCCGCGCGGCCTCTACTGGTTCCTCATCGTCAGCTACCTCAACGGACTGGTGATCGAGATCGGACGGAAGACGCGCGTGCCGATCGACGAAGAGCCGGGCGTCGAGACCTACAGCGCGCTCTGGGGCACGAGCGGCGCGATTCGCGCCTGGATGCTGGCGGTGCTGGCCACCGCGCTGGCGGCGTGGCGCGCCGCCGCGCGCATCGGCACCAGCGAGGCCATGCTCGCGCTGCTCGCCGTGCTCGTCGTCGCGTGCGCGGCAGCCGCCGCTCGCGTGCATCGCAGCACCGGCACGGGCAGCGGCAAGGCGATCGAAGCGATGTCGGGCGCCTGGACGATCTGCATGTACATCGGGCTCGGCGCCGCGCCCCTGGCCTGGCGGTTATGGCAGCAGCGCCAGTGAACCCGTGGATCCTGGATCCGGCGGCGGCCGCGGAGTCGCCGCACGCGGGAGGCAAGGCGCGGGCCCTGGCCCGGGCGGAACGCGCCGGGCTCCCCGTTCCACCCTGGTTCGTCGTGTCGTCGCACGCGTTCGACGACAGCCTCACGCCGGACCAGCGACGGGCGCTCGACGAGGCGCGCGATGCGGCCTCGCTGGCGCGCACGGTCGCCGACGTGCAGATCGCGCCGCAGATCATCGCGGCGATCGAGGAAGCGGTGCGCCGTCTCGCGCCCGACGGGGAACCGGTCGCCGTCCGATCGTCGGCGAGTGACGAGGACGGCGCCGAGCACTCGTTCGCCGGCCAGCTCGAAAGCTTCCTCAATGTCCCGCCCGCGGACGTGCCCGAGAACGTGCGCGCCGTCTGGAGGTCCGGGTTCACCGATCGCATCCTGGCGTACCGTCGCGAGCACGGCCTGTCACCCCTTCCGCATCCGCCGGCGGTCCTCGTGCAGCGCATGGTCAACCCGCGCGCGGCGGGCGTCGCCTTCGGCGCGGATCCGGTTTCGGGGCGTGCCGGGATCGCGGTCGTCACGGCAGTGCCAGGGCTTGGATCGGCCATCGTGTCGGGCGAGGCCGACGCCGACACCTGGCTGATCGATCGCGAGGGCCGGATCGTCGAGCGGCGCATCGTCGCCGATCGTCCGGTGCTCACCGACGAGGACGTTGCGCAGGTGGCCGCGCTGACGCGCGCCGCGGGACGCCACTTCGGGCGCCCGCAGGACGTCGAATGGGCCATCGCCGATCGGCTGGTGCTGCTCCAGTCGCGGCCGATCACCTCGACGCGGGCGATGGTCGATCCCGACGCGCGCCTCACCATCTGGGACAACAGCAACATCGTCGAGAGCTACAGCGGCGTGACGACGCCGCTGACCTTCTCGTTCGCGCGCGAGATCTACGAGTACGTCTACCGCCAGTTCTGCCGGATGATGGGCGTCCCGGAGGGGGTGATCGTCGAGCAGGACGACACGTTCAGGAACATGCTCGGCCTGATCCGCGGCCGCCTCTACTACAACCTCCTGAACTGGTATCGGGTGCTCGCCATGCTGCCGGGCTATCGCATCAACCGGCAGTTCATGGAACAGATGATGGGGGTGAAGGATCCGCTGCCGGACGCGCTGTCGGCGGAGATCGAGCGGGAGATCAGCCGCGGCCCGCTGCTCGACGCGGTCTATGCGGCGCGGACGGTGGCGGGGCTGATCGGCAACCATCTCACGCTGAACGGCCGCATCGACGCGTTCTACGCCCGGCTCGATCGCGCGCTCGCGCCGCCGTCGCCGCCGCTCGAGGACCGGCGCATCGACGAGCTCGTCGCGCACTATCGCGATCTGCGGCGCCAGTTGCTCCTCAGATGGGACGCGCCGATCGTCAACGATTTCTTCGCGATGATCTACTACGGCCTGCTGCGCGGGCTGGTGATGAAGTGGTGCGGCGATCCGGGAGGAACGCTGCAGAACGATCTCATCGGCGGCGAGGGGGGCATCGTCAGCGCCGAGCCGGCCGTCCGGATGCAGCGGCTCGCGCGTCTCGCCGGAACACGCACCGGGCTCGTCGACCGGCTCACGCGTGGCAGTGTCGCGGATATCTTCGCCGCGACGGCCGATTTCCCGGAGTTCTCCCGTGAGTACGAGGCGTACCTCGCGAAGTTCGGCGATCGCACCGTCAACGAATTGAAGCTCGAGAGCTCGACGCTGCACGACGATCCGCTGCCCCTGTTTCGGGCGGTGGCGGCGATCGCCACGCAGGACGGGAGCACTGCCGCGAGCGACGTCTCTCCGGCCGATCGCCTGCGGCGCGAGTCGCGGCAGCGCGTCGCCGGCGCGCTGGCGTCGCATCCACTGCGCCGCGCGGTCTTCAACTGGGTGCTGCGCCAGGCGCAGCGCCGCGTGCGCGACCGCGAGAACCTGAGACTGGAACGGACGCGCCTGTTCGGCCGGGTCCGGCGAATCTTCCTCGAGATCGGCCGCCGCCTCAACGCCGTGGATCGGCTCGACGATCCGCGCGACGTCTTCTACCTCGAAGTAGACGAGGTGCTGGCGTTCGCCGACGGGCGCGCGACGACGGCGAACCTGCGCGCGCTGGCTGAGGCGCGCAGGCGCGAGTTCCTGGCGTACTCGGACGGCCCCGCGCCGGACGATCGCTTCGAAACGCGCGGGCCCGCGTGTCTCGGAAACGACTTCCGCCGCACGACGGCGCGCGCGCCCGTGTCCGGCGACGAAATGCGCGGCCTCGGCTGCTCGCCCGGCGTCGTGCGCGGACCGGTCCGCATCGTGACGGATCCGACGACGGCGAACCTGGCGCCCGGCGCGATCCTCGTGGCCGAGCACACGGACCCGGGATGGATCATGGTCTTCCCGTCGGCGCGAGGGGTCCTCGTCGAGCGCGGCAGCCTGCTCTCGCACGCGGCGATCGTGGCGCGCGAGCTGGGCATCCCGGCCGTCGTCTCGCTCCCCGGCATCACGCGCTGGCTCGCCGACGGCGAGTGGGTCGAGATGGACGGCGCGGCCGGAATCGTACGTCGCGTGCCGGCGCCGGCGGAGACGCATGCGTAGCGAAGCCGCGGCGAGGGCGGATTTTACCGGCATCCGCTACGCGCAGGTCTGGGAGGACGCCGACGTCCTGCTGGCCGGGCTCGACGTGCAGCCCGGCGACATCTGCGTGTCGATTGCCTCCGCAGGCGACAACGCGCTGGCGCTGCTGACGAAAGATCCGTCGCTGGTCATCGCGCTGGACTTGAGCCAGGCACAGCTCTTCTGCCTCGAGCTGCGGGTCGCGGCCTACAAGGCGTTGACGCACGGCGAGCTGCTCGAGCTGATTGGCTCTCGCCCTTCGTCGCGGCGTACCGAGATCTACGCACGCTGCCGCCCAGCGCTGACGGCGGCGGCGCGCGCGTTCTGGGACGGCCGCCCGGCCGAGATCGATCGCGGCATCGGCGGCATCGGCAAGTTCGAGCGCTACTTCGAGCTGTTCCGCACGCGGGTACTGCCGCTCGTGCACGGACGCCGCACCGTGCTCGACCTGCTCGAGCCGCGCTCGCCGGAGGACCGCCGCCGCTTCTACGACGAGCGCTGGGACACCTGGCGATGGCGCCTGCTGTTCCGGCTGTTCTTTTCCCGCTTCGTCATGGGCCGGCTCGGGCGCGATCCGGAGTTCTTCCGCTACGTCGAGACCGACGTGGCGGCGTCGATCCTCCAGCGGACCCGGCACGCGCTGCGCGAGCTGGATCCGGCGGAGAATCCGTACGTGCACTGGATCCTGACCGGCACGCACGGGACGGCGCTGCCGTGCGCGCTTCGCGCCGAGCACTTCGAGACGATCCGCGATCGCCTCGATCGCCTCGAGTGGCACTGCGCGTCGGTCGAGGAGCACCTGGAGCGGCTGGCGGGACGGTCGGTCGATCGCTTCAATCTCAGCGACCTGTTCGAGTACGTCTCGATCGAGCACTATCACCGCATGCTGGAGGTGATGGCGTCGCGCAGCCGGCCGGGCGCGCGGCTGGCCTACTGGAACATGCTGGCGCCGCGGCGCCGGCCCGAGCAGATGGCGGATCGCCTCCGTCCGCTCGACGATCTCGCCGCCAGGCTCCATCTCGCGGATCGCGCGTTCTTCTACAGCGCGTTCCGCGTCGAGGAAGCGGTGTGAGCGCCGTGATGGCGTCGCTCGCCGCGCACACGCTGGTGGCGATCGCCGTCGCGCTGGCGTCATTCGTGGCGCTGTTCGTCGGCCTCCGCCTCTACGCCCACGCCGCGGCAGCGAAGCCCGAGACGACGAGGAAGATGTTTCACGCCGGCTCCGGGGTGCTCACGCTGGCGTTTCCGTTCCTGTTCCACGAGCTGTGGCCGGTGCTGCTGCTCACCGGCGCGAGCGTGCTGCTGATCGCCGCGGTCAAGTTCGTGCCGGCGCTGCGCGCGCGCTACGGCAGCGTCGCCAACCGCGTCGATCGCACTACGCTCGGCGAGATCTACTTCCCCGTGTCGGTCGCGCTGCTCTTCTGGCTGACGCGCGGGGCGACACCGCTCCTGTTCGTCATCCCGATCCTGATGTTGACGTTCGCCGACGCCACGTGTGCGCTGGTCGGCAGCCGCTACGGGATGACGCCGTACCACGGCGCGAGCAAGAGCCTGGAGGGATCCGTCGCCTTCGTCGCGGTCGCCTTTCTCTGCGTGCACGTGCCGCTGCTCGTCTGGAGCGAGGTCGGCCGCGCGGAGTCCCTGCTCATCGCCGCGACGCTTGCGCTGCTGGTGATGCTGCTCGAAGGCAGCGCGTGGCGCGGCCTCGACAACCTGTTCATCCCGATCGGCGGCTACTTCCTGCTGCACGCGTATCTGCCGATGGGCGTGCCGCAGCTGCTGCCGCGGTTCCTCATCGCCGTCGCGCTGGTCACCCTCATCGTCCTGACACGGCGCCGAACGACGCTGGAAGACGATTCGCTGGTGGCGGGCGCCTTTCTCTGCTACGTCGCGTGGGCGGTGATGGGATGGCACTGGTTGGTCGGTCCGCTCGCCATCGTCGTGGGCTACCGGTGGCTGTCGCCGCCGACGCCCGACAACAGCCGACGCATCCACGACGTGCCGGCGGTGCTCGCGGTGTGGGCGCCGGCGATCGGCTGGCTGGCGCTGGCGCGCAGCCGCGGCGACGCCGGGCTGCT
>Ga0207691_10002149_pt1 | contig 19307 bp, 17 predicted proteins | sample KBSM13metaG_FD_184327 | JGI IMG/M metagenome (GOLD analysis project Ga0207691, IMG submission 184327) | Miscanthus rhizosphere microbial communities from Kellogg Biological Station, Michigan, USA - KBS M1-3 metaG (SPAdes) (version 2) | ecosystem: Host-associated > Plants > Roots > Rhizosphere >... | reverse complement strand
GTCCAGGTCTGGAGGAGCTCGACGGCGGGATCCTCCGTGGGTCCCGGGATGCCCCGGACCAGGCCCCGGACGCGCAGGACGCCGCCGGGCTCCGTCTCGACGGTGGCCGGTTCGGGTTCCAGGCCGTTGACGCGCACCAGCGCCCGGCAGAGCATCCGGGTATCGCCGTGGAGCAGCCCGGTGAACCCGGCCGGATCAGCGGAGTCACCGGCTCCGGGCGCTTTGACCTCACCGGCCAGGCGGCCGTCAGGGTCGAGCCACAGCTGGGTGGGGGCGGCAACGGAGCAGTGTTGGCGGTGCAGGCCTGGCTGAACAGTCATCCGCCTACCCTATGCCGGGCACTGGGCGGTCTCAATGCGCCACAGCCCGCTGCCGCGTCGAAAAGCGCGGGCGGGTCATATGGGAATCAGAGAGCCCCTGCATAACGGCTTTCTATGGTTCCCCGCCAGACGACAGGCTCGATCTGATTTCTTCCGCGTGAGCAGCAATAATCCGGCGCCGTTCGCGAGTGAACCCTTTGACTTGCATGTCCAGGATTACCCGGCAGGACAATTCATCCAGCTCCAACAGTTCCATCAGACGACGTATCGCTTCGTCTAGGTCCTCTGAATCCTCGACCACGTGGAAGACATCCTTCCGCCGACCCATCGCCGTCACGAGGGCGTCCACGACTCTCAGGGTGTCCTCAGCACGCCTCCGCTGCTCCGCATTCATGGTGCGATTCTTCCATGCACGACTATTGCCGGAGGAGGGGACCGCCGAGGGCGGCGCCGGGCACATGATGTGCATGGGAAACGCCGTCATCTACTTCGCAATCACCGCAGGTGAAGCGATCTCGTTCCGAGGCCACGTCAGATGGTGGACCAGGTCGGCTAACTAGTGGACGATTCTCATCTCGTGCGAGGTCTGATTGAGTCGCCGTCCGCCGTCGGGAACGACCGTCACAATGTCCTCGATCCGTACGCCGAACCTGCCCGGCAGGTAGATTCCGGGTTCGATCGAGAAGCACATGCCGGGCTGGAGGATCTGGGTTTCACCCTCGACCATGTACGGCGGCTCGTGAGTCGTCAGCCCGATTCCGTGCCCGACGCGGTGAATGAAGTAGTCGCCGTAGCCGGCTTCAGTGATCACCGCCCGGGACACGCGATCAATTTCCTGGCACTCGACGCCTGGCCGCACGGCCTCGAACCCGGCCTGCTGCGCGAGTCTGACGACGTCGTGAACCTCGCGCTCTTCGGCGGTGGGCTCGCCGACGTGCACGGTCCGCGTCGTGTCTGATCCGTAGCCGTGTTTGAGGCCGCCGAAGTCGAGCACCACCATGTCTCCGTCCTCGATGATCCGCGGGCCGATCTCGTGGTGAGGGTTGGCTCCATTCGGACCCGAACCGACGACGGTGAAGTCCACCTGCGAATGACCGAACTGCCGAAGCAGGTCGGCGAGATCAGAACCGACGTCGGTCTCGCTGCGCCCAGCGAACCGCACGGTGACGATCTCCTCGTACGCCTGGTCTGCAGCCGCGCCGGCCGCCGCCAGCCGCTCGATCTCGTCGTCATCCTTGATCGCCCGAAGCATCGGCAGGGCGGTCGTCATCGAGACGTAGGACGACTTGGGCAGTCGATCCTGCAGGCCGAGGAGGTGCATGGCCCAGGCCGAGTCAGAGACGGCATAACGTCCGGTGCCGGCCATCAGCGTCGCAGATTCCGTGTACGGGTCGCTCCCGTCGGTCCAGTCGGTGATCCGCAGATTCGAGGCGCCGGCGGCCGCTTCCGCGTCGGGCCTCTCGAGCCTCGGAACGATCATGGCGGGCTCCGCGTCGACGGGGATCACGAGCATGGTGATGCGTTCAGTGATGGCCACGGGTGCATACCCGGTGAGGTACAGCAGGTCCGGTCCGGGAGTGACCAGGATGCCGTCGAGCCCGGCATCCTGGGCGGCGTGGGCTGCTCGCCGCAACCGCTCGGCGAAGTCATCGGCGGTGAACGGAGCCGGCTCGGAAAGGCCGCGATGATCACTCATGGTTCGCATTCTCGTGCGCGGGGCATCCCTGGTCAACCCATCGCCCGGACAGCCGCTGCAGTCACTCTGGAATCACCCGTCGCGGGTGAGCCTTCGGGGCTCAGTGGCTTCAGGACGCCGAATCTCGACGTTAGGGCTGCTCATCCATCGGAAAGGCGACAGCTTCGCCCACCACGCGAAGCCGCAGCTCCGTGCCGGGGCGGGCGATCGAGGCGTTCCAGTGCCGGATCGTGATGATTTCCCCGCCGCCGGGGTAGCGGTGGTCCGGGATGGCGCCGGCGGCAAGGACTGGCGGGACGGGGAGTTGGAGCCGCACCGTGGTTTCGGGGCCGAAGTAGTCCGTGTCCACCACCGTGCCGCGGATGGGGCCGTCCTCGGAAATGCGGATCTGCTCGGGCCGCAGCATCAGCTGGACCCGGCCCTGGGCCGGCGGGCGGCGCACGGGGATCCCGCCGAGCGAACACGTGGCCAGGGAGCCTTCCATCCAGGCATCCAGGATCACGGCGTCGCCCAGGAACTCGGCGGTGGCGCGGTCAGCCGGGCGCGTGTAGACGACGAACGGGTTGCCGATCTGGGCCAGCTTGCCGCCGCGCATCACGGCCACCTGGTCGGCGAAGGACAGCGCCTCGGCCTGGTCATGCGTGACGAGGATCGTGGTGACGCCGGCGTCCTTCAGGACCTGGGCCACGGCGCGGCGGGTGGCCACCCGCAGGCCGGCGTCCAGGGCGGAGAACGGCTCGTCCAGCAGCATGAGCGCGGGCTTGCGGGCCAGCGCCCGGGCGAGGGCAACCCGCTGCTGCTGGCCGCCGGAGAGCTGGTGCGGGCGGCGCTTGGCCATGGCCGGGTCCAGTGAGACCATTTCCAGCAGCTCGCCCACCCGCGCCTTGACGCCGCGGCGCCCGCCGGGCAGCTGGGTGGCGTCCAGGCCGAAGGAGATGTTCTGCCCGACCGTCAGGTGCGGGAACAGGGCGCCGTCCTGGGCGACGTAGCCGACGTGCCGCTTGTGCGCGGGGACCCAGGCGTTCTCCCCGGCCACCTTGCTCCCGTTGAGCGAGATGCTGCCGGTGTCCGGGTGCTCGAAGCCGGCAATCAGGCGAAGGAGCGTGGTCTTGCCGGAGCCGGAGGGTCCCACGATCGCCGTCGTTCCGCCCTTGGCGACGGAGAGGTTGACGCCCTTGAGGACGGCCTGGGGCCCAAAGTTCTTGGTGACCGCGTCGATTTCCAGGTGGCTGTTGGTGCTGGTGGCCACGGAAGCCGCGACCCGCGGCTCGGGGAGGCGCGAGGGGGCCTCACGCGACGGGTAAACATCGGTCACTGTCCGGCTACTTTCTTGGACTGCTGGAAGAGGAGATAGGTCATGGGCGCCGAGATCAGGATCATCAGCAGCGCATAGGGGGCGGCGCCAGCGTAGTCGATCTCGCTGCTCTTGCTCCAGAACTCGGTGGCGAGGGTGCGGGTCCCGTTGGGCGAGAGCAGGAGGGTGGCGGTGAGCTCGTTGACAATCCCCAGGAACACCAGGGCGGCGCCGCCAGCCGCGGCGGGGGCCGTGAGCCGCAGCGTCACGCGCAGGAAGGCCAGCAGCGGCGGCTTGCCGAGCACCTGGGCGGCCTCGTCGAGTTCCTTCGGTGCCTGGGACAGCCCCGAGCGGATGTTCACGAGGGCCCGGGGGAGGAACAGCAGCACGTAGGCCGCGATGAGCAGCGCTGAGGTCTGGTACATGCTGGGAACCATCCGGATGCTCACGGTCACGAAGGCCAGGCCCACCACGATCCCGGGCATGGAGCTGGTGATGTAGTTGGACAGCTCCAGGGACTTGCTGAACCAGCCGGGACGCCGCACGGCCAGGTAAGCCATGGGGAACGCGACCACGGTGGTGGCGACGGCCGCCGCGAGGCCGTAGGCCAAGGTCTGCAGGAGGGCCGGCATGAATTCCTCGGCGGCCCAGATTTCCGGCCCGCCGGCGACGATCCAGCGCAGCACAAACGTCAGCGGCAGCCCGAACGCCAGCCCGGTGAGAGCGATCAGGGACAGCTGGGCGGGGAGCTGGTAGGCGTGCAGGGGCAGCCGCAAGGCGCGCGCCTGGGCCCCGGAGCCGATCCTGGCGTACCGGGCGCTGCCGCGGCTGCGGACCTCCACGAGCAGCAGGATCAGGCAGAGGAACACCAGGACGCTGGCCAGCATGTTCCCGGCGGTGCCGTTGAACGTGGACTGGTACTGGACCATGATCGCGGTGGTGAAGGTGTCGAAGCGGATCATCGCGAAGGCCCCGTATTCGGCCAGCAGGTGCAGCGCGACCAGCAGCCCGCCGCCGGTCATGGCGATGCGCAGCTGCGGGAGCACCACGCGGAAGAACGCGCGCCAGGCGCCGAGGCCGAGGGAGGCGGCGGACTGTTCGATCGCCGGGTCCAGGCGGCTGAGCGTCGCGGCGGCCGGGATGTACACGAGCGGGAAATAGGACAGGGTGGCGATCAGGACCCCGGACCACAGCCCGCCAAGGGACGGCACCGCGGAAACCCACGCGTAGCTGTTGACGAAGGCGGGGATGGCCAGCGGGGCGGCGAGCAGCACGGCCCACCACTTGCGGCCCACAAGGGACGTGCGTTCGACGAGCCACGCGCCGCCGACGCCCAGGACGAGGCACAGCGGCACCGTCACCACGGTCAGCAGCACCGTGTTCAGCAGGAGTTCGCCCACGCGCGGGCGGAAGATCAGGGCCATTGCGGTGTCCCAGCCGGTGGAGGCTGTCATGAAGACCACGTAGGCCAGGGGCACCAGGGAAAACAGGGCGATGAGGACCGCGATGATGGACACGACAGAGACGCCGAAAGGCGGGCGGGGGCGTTTACCCCTGCCCGCCGTCGTCGTGTCGGTCGTCAAATCCCCAGAGGGACCGGGGACCGCCAGCTTGTTTGTCACTGCGGCTACAGCAGTCCTGCCTGGGTCATCAGCTCGGTGACCTTGGCGGAATTGAGTTTGGCGGGATCCACGGTGGGGGCCTGCAACTCCTTGAGCGGAACCAGCTTGTCGTTGGACGGGACGTCCGAGCCGACAGCGTATTCGAAGGAGGTGCCCTTCTGGAGCACTTCCTGGCCCTTCTTGCCGGTGATGAACTTCAGGAAGGACTGGGCCGCTGCGGCGTTCTTGGAAGACTTCAGCACGCCGCCGCCGGAGATGGAGACGAAGGCGCCCGGGTCCTGGTTCTTGAAGTAGAACGGCGTGACGTTGTTGGAGTTCTCGCCGGTCTTGGCCTGGTCGCCGTAGTAGTAGTAGTGGTAGATCAGGGCGGAGTCGACTTCGCCGGCGTTGACGGCCTTCATGGCCGTGCTGTTGCCCTTGTACGGCTTGGAGTTTTCCTTCATGCCCTTGAGCCAGGCCTCAGTGGCGGCTTCGCCCTTGAGTTCCAGCAGGGCCGAGACGATCGCCTGGAAGTCGGCGCCCGACGGCGAGGCTGCCCACTTGCCCTTCCACTCGGGGTTGGCCAGGTCCAGCATGGACTTGGGCAGCTTGTCGGCGCTGATCTTGTTCTTGTCGTAGACCAGCACGGTGGAGCGGGCCGCGATGCCGGTCCACTTGTTGGTGGAGGGGCGGAATTCGGCGGGGACCTGGTCCACGGTGGCCTTGTCCACATCCGCGAAGAGGCCGGCGTTTTCCACCTGGGCCATGGCGGGGGAGTTCTCGGTGAGGAAGACGTCCGCCGGTGAGGCCTGGCCTTCCTGCACGATCTGGTTGGACATCTCGGTGTCGTCGCCCTGGCGCACGGTCACCTTGATGCCGGTCTCGGCGGTGAAGGCGTCGATCCACTCTTTGGTCAGGGATTCGTGCTGGGCGTTATAGACCGTGATCTCACCGGCGGAGGAGCCGTTGGCGGCGGCGCTGCTGCCGGCCGTGGCGGAGGAACCGGAGCCGCAGGCGGCCAGGCCCAGGGCGGCAGTGGCGGCCAGGGCGATGCCCGCCAGCGCGTTGGTGCGGATCTTCATGGGGCTACTTTCTACAAGGAAGTCGTCGTAGTGCCCTGCCCCCCGTGAGCGGGGAAGTTAGGGCATGCTCACTAAGAAAGACTGTAGGTTAGCCAAACCTAAGCGACCAACCTGAGGCTGGTTTAAGTGATGAGGATCACATCAATTACGATACTATTGCGTGACGTAATTGTCGCCGGGTTGTGGGGCCGGCGCCTGCGCGATCGAGGCGGCCGCCTCCAGCACCATCCAGGCCTGCAGCTGCGTGGAGAGTTCGACGGCGGCACCTTCCGGGTAGCTGCGGCGTGCCGGCGCGTCGGTGCGGTCGGAGAACACCAGATGGCTGCCGCGGCGCGCGAGGCGGTCGTGCGGAGGGAGGATCCGGCGGCCCTCCCAGAGGGCCTCGGCCGTATCGTTCACAAGCGCCGCCGCCGTGGCCCGGGTTTCGGCTGGGAGGCGTTCGTCGACGGCGGCGAGGGCCAGGTAGCGGACGAGGATCCCCGTGAAGAGCCCGCCGTCGCCCGTCCCCTCGCAGCGCAGCACCGCGGCGGTGCGGCCCAGCAGCGGGGCCGGCTGCGTGAGGTTGCCCGCCACGGCGTCCACCAATGCGGCCGCTCGCCCGAGGTTGGGCTCGCCCCCGAGTTCCAGCAGGGCGCCGAGGACGGGCCCCTGGTTGTAGGTGTAGATGGTCTCTTCCAGCACCGCCTCGCCTGTCCCGGAAATCCGGAGGCCGTCACGGTACAGGCCCTGGCCGGGCTCGTACAGCCTGGCATCCAGCCAGTCCAGCAGGGACTGCGCCTTGGTCCGGTTGCCGGTCCGCGCGTAATAGAGGGCCACGGGGGCGGTGGCGGGGGTGTTCTTGAAGTCGCGCTTCGTGCTCCAGAATGTGCCGCCGCCCAGGTCGTCCGTGGAAGCGGAGTCGAACTGCAGGGTCAGGCTTTGCAGGACCTTGGCGTTGCGCTCCCGGCCGGTGTGTTTGCGGGTGTCCTCGGCGAGCTTGTCCAGCCGGAGCGTGGCAAGGGCCAGCCAGGCCATGTCGTCGTAGTAGTTGTTGACCACCGTGAGGAAATTGCGCAGCCGGATGCCCGTGACGAGCCGGGAGGCGAGCCGGCCGGCGCTGGGCCGGTTCTCGCCGTCGAACTTGGCTCCTGGATTCCGGGGGGACCCCAGTTCCCGGCGGCCGGCGTCCACGAGGCAGTCCAGGTAGTGTGCCTGCCACCAGTAGTGCCAGGGCCGGGACAGGTTCTTCAGCCGGCCCGAGGGTCGGAGGATCGCGGCGATGTGGGTCCCGGGGAGGAAGAAGAGCCGCTGCCCGAAGAGCCTGGTCACTGAGCGGGCGGCCTCGTCCGCGCGGAAGGACCAGTTGGGGGCGGAGGCGTCGGCTCGGGTCATGGCTCAAGCGTAATCGCGGGAGCCCGTCCGGACCGCGACTGTGACTGCGCCCTCGGCGTGTGCGGCCCAAAGGTGCGCATTGGCCGCATTCCAGTTAACATTCACTAACTAATGTTCCCCGCGGGCCGCCTCTGCAGGCGCCGCCCGCGTCGAGGCTTCGCCGCCGGGGTTCGGTTCCACATCAAGGAGGATGGATGGACATCAAGGGTACTGTCGCGCTGATCACGGGCGGGGCCTCCGGTCTCGGAGCGGCCACGGCCAGGCGCCTGTTCGACGCCGGCGCCTCGGTGGTCCTCGTGGACCTGCCGGGTTCCGCCGGGGACGCCTTTGCCGCCGAACTGACCGCATCCGCCGCTGCCGGCGCCGGAGAAGCTGCTGCCGGAGGCGGCCGCAGGGCCGTCTTTGTCCCGGCCGACGTCACGGACGAGGCGCAGGTGCAGGCCGCCGTCGACGCCGCCTCAGCACTGGGCCCGCTGCGCATCGTGGTCAACTGCGCGGGGATCGCCACCCCCGGCAAGGTCCTGGGCCGCGACGGCGTCCTCCCGCTGGAGGCCTTCAACCGCGTCATCCAAATCAACCTCGTGGGCACCTTCAACGTGATCCGCCTCGCCGCGGCCGCCATGGCAGCCACCGAGCCCGCCGCCACGGAACTCGGCGGCCCCGAACGTGGCGTCATCATCAACACCGCCTCCGTTGCCGCGTTCGACGGGCAGATCGGCCAGCCCGCCTACGCCGCCTCCAAGGGTGCCGTCGCCGCCATGACGCTGCCGATTGCCCGCGAACTCGCGCGCTCGCTGATCCGGGTGGTCACCATCGCGCCGGGCATCTTCGAGACTCCCATGATGGCCGGCCTGCCCCAGGAGGCGCAGGACTCCCTGGGCCAGCAGGTGCCGCACCCCTCGCGGCTGGGCCGGCCGGCCGAATACGCGAACCTCGCCGCGCACATTGTGGAGAACGCCATGCTCAACGGCGAGACAATCCGCCTCGACGGTGCCATCCGCATGGGCCCGAAATGACCGGGTCTGAGATGGTCGGGACTGTGCTGCCCACGGCGGACTTCTTCGACTACGAAGCCCTGCTCAGCACGGCGGAGCGGGCCAAGCTGGCGCAGCTGCGCGAGTTCCTGGCCGCCGAGGTTGCCCCGTTCGCCACGGACTGGTGGAACAAGGCCGAATTCCCGGCCCACATCCTGCCCAAGCTGGCCGCCCTGGAGCTCAGCGCCCCGGCCCAGCGCGGCTACAGCAACCTGTTCGCCGGGATCGTCATCGCCGAGATGACCCGGGTGGACACCTCGCTCGCCACCTTCTTCCTGGTCCACCACGACCTCTTCGTGGAGTCGCTCTACGGCTTCGGCTCCGAGGAGCAGAAGGCGCGCCTGCTCGAGGACGCGGCAAGCCTGCGCACCACCGGTGCCTTTGCCCTCACCGAACCGGACCACGGCTCGGACGTTGCCGGCGGCATGGAAACCCGGGCCCGCCGGGTCCCCGGCGGCGCGGCCGGCGGCGGCGACGCCTGGGTGCTCAACGGCGCCAAGCGCTGGATCGGCAACGGGACGTTTTGCGACTACATGCTGGTCTGGGCCCGGGACGAGGCCGACGGCGGCATCCGCGGCTTCATCGTCGACGCCACCTTGCCGGGCGTGAGCCGGAGCCGGATCGAGAACAAGATTGCCCTGCGCACGGTGCAGAACGCGGACATCGTCTTCACCGACGTCCGGGTGGCCGAAACGGACCGCTTCGCCGGGATCAGCAGCTTCGAGGACACCAATGAGCTCCTGCGCGGTTCCCGGATCATGGTGGCCTGGCAGGGGGTGGGGCAGCAGCTCGCGGCGTTCGACGTCGCCCGGCAGTACGCCGTCGAACGCCAGCAGTTCGGCCGCCCGCTGGCAAAGTTCCAGCTGGTCCAGCAGCAGCTGGTCACCATGCTCGGCAACGCCGTGGCCAGCATGGGCATGATGGTCCGGATCGCCCAGCTGCAGGACGCCGACGCGGCGGACATGCCGCAGGTGGCCCTCGCCAAGTCCTATGTCAGCGCCCGGATGCGCGAAACCGTCGCGATGGGCCGGTCCCTGCTGGGCGGCAACGGGATCGTCACCGACTACCGGATGGCCAAGATCTTCTCCGACGCCGAGGCGATCTACACCTACGAGGGCTCGTTCGAGATCAACACCCTGATCACGGGACGCGCCATCACCGGGGTGTCCGCGATCGTCTAGAAGACGGCTTTGACCGTTTAGACCGTTTAGACCCGTTTAGAAGAGGCCGGGTTCCTTCTCGCCGGCCTCAATCTTCACATCAAGGCTGTTGTTCCGCACCGGCATGGGGCAGGTGCCGTACGGGGTGAAGGCGCTCGGGTAGTTGATGGCCCGGTTAAAGTCCAGGACCACCGACCTATTTCCCAAGGAGTCGACGCGGGGCCTCGCGGTGGAGACCTTCCGCCACTCGTCAGTACTTTCCCCGTTGGTCTCGTCGTGGAACGTCACCGTCAGGGCGCCGAGCTTCTCCTCCTCGGCCTGCAGGTGGAACTCGTGGTCCGCGCCGGGAAGCCGGAAGACCAGCTCGCCGACCGAGCGGTGGACCCCGTCCACGAGCGGGTTGGCCGTGCCGATCGGGACATCCACAGGCTCGGGATAGGGCACGAACCGGGCGTCGATGACCAGGTCCGGGCGGAAGTCGAAGGTGGGCACGCCGTCGAACTCCGTGAACGCCGGCGACTGGGAGTCGCGCGTGCGGATGGCGTACTTGTCCGCCCGCATGGCGAGCTCCACCACCACCTGGCGGCCGTCGTCGCCGCCGTACTGGACCCACATCAGTGATTCCTCGTCGGCGAGCACGGCGCTGATGGTCCCGTCCACGGGTTCGCCGGTTTCGACCAGGGTCAGACCGTCGGACGCGGCGGCGGTGAGGAACGCCGCGGTGCCGTCTGTGGACCAGAGGCCGGGGGCGAGCTCGACGGCGGCCGGCTCGCCTTCCAGCCACTGGAAGGAGGTCAGCGTGAGCCAGCCGTGCTCGCTGGCGAGGGCCGTGTTGCGGCTGTTCCGGAAGCGTTGCCAGCGGGCCAGCTGCGGGTTCTGCACTGCATCAGGCGTGGGCTTCGAGCCAGTCCCGGTTTCAGGGTCAGGGGTGGTCATGGGCACCTCCAAGGGGGTTTCAGCTGGTGGCGGGTGGGGTTTTGAGGCTGGCCGCCACGAGTTGGGCCGCGGTGGTTCCGGCTGCGGCGGCCGCGGCCGGGTCGCCGTCGAGCACCCCGCTTGCCAGGCCGCCGTCGAGTACCAGGGTCAGGCTGCGGGCGAGCTGGTCCGGGTCCCCGGCGCCGGCGCGTGCGGCGAGGTCCCGGATCCAGGCGCGGATCTGGCGCTTGTGGGCCACGGTCCGGTCGTGGACGCGGGTGCCGGCGGCCGACTCGGCGGCCGCGTTGATGAAGGCGCAGCCGCGGTAGCCGTCGCGCCGGCAGGCGGCTGTCAGGGCATCGAACAGGCCCACGAGCTGCTCGGCCGGGTCCTCGCCGGCGGCCTCGGCGGCGGCGTGCAGCTGCCCGGTCCAGACGCTGTCCACCTTCTCCAGGTAGGCCAGCATGAGGTCGTCCTTGGCCGGAAAGTACTTATAGAACGTGGCTTTCGCGACGCCGGACTCGGCGATGATGGTGTCGATGCCGGCGGCCCGGAAACCCTGCGCGTAGAAGAGCCGGAAGGCCGTGGCCAGGATCTTCTCCCTGGCATGCCCGGCAGGGGTGCGGGCAGCCGGGGCGGCGGTGGCTGCTGGCGAGGTCATGGCTCAATCGTACACAGACAAGTCTGTCTACGCCGCAGTGTCATTCGCCCTGTGCCTCGTCAACGACGGACCGCCGGCCCGCCTCCGCCTGATCCGGCGGCTACGGGCGGGCGGCCAGACCCCGCACGAGCAGCCGCCAGACCTCGCGCAGCTCGGCCCCGATGGCCGGGTCCGACCATTCCGAAGCGTGCAGCGGGTGGTGGAACCGCGCCGTGGCGTGCAGGACGGCACGGCCGGCCGGCACCGGATCCGGGACGGCGAATTCGCCGCTGCGGACGCCGTCGGCAATGATCTCGGTGAGCGCTGCGGCCAGGTGGTCAACGTGGGCCGCCACCACTTCCCGCGCCTCGGCGGTCAGCTGGCCGAACGTGGCAAACAGCTCCGGATCGTTCAGCGCCATGCCCTGCTTGATGGCCGCGAGGCGTTCGAGCCAGCGGAGCAGGCGTTCCGCGGCAGGGCCCTCCGTATCGCGGGCAGGATCCAGCGGCTCCGCGAGGCGGTCCAGCCAGCGCCGGGCCACCGCGTCCCGCAGCGCCACCTTTGTGGGGAAGTGCCGGTAGACGCTGCCGTGGCTGACGCCCAGGGCCTTCGCGACGTCCACCACCGTGGCCTTGGCCGGTCCGAAGCGCCGCAGCACGTCTTCGGCGGCGTCGAGGATGCGCTCCTCGGTCAGGACGGCGGCCACAGGGGTCACCGGCGTTCGCTGTCGAGCATGGCCATCTGGCCGGCGTCGTAGCGGGTGCCCGCGGCCGCGTCGGCGGGGACGGCGGCCTCGATAGCTGCCAGGTCCTCGGCGGAGAGGAGCAGATCGACCGCGCCCAGCGATTCGGAAAGCCGTTCCCGACGGCGGGCGCCAACGAGGGGGACGATGTCCTCGCCGCGGGACAGGACCCAGGCGATGGCGAGCTGGGCGACGGTCGCGCCCTTGCGGTCGGCGATTTCGCGGAGCCGTTCGACGAGCTCGAGGTTCCGCTGCAGGTTCTCGCCGGAGAACCGGGGCAGGTGGGCCCGGAAGTCGCGCCGGTTCCCGGTTCCGGCGGCCGGCCAGTGGCCGGAAACCAGGCCGCGGGACAGCACGCCGTATGCCGTGATGCCGATGCCCAGCTCGCGGGCCACCGGCAGGATGTCCTGCTCGATGCCACGGGAGAGGAGGGAGTACTCGATCTGGAGGTCCGAGACCGGGTGGACGGCGTTGGCGCGGCGCAGGGTGTCGGCGCCGACCTCCGAGAGGCCGATGTGGCGGATCAGGCCCTGCTGCACGAGCTCGGCCAGTGCTCCCACGGTTTCTTCCACCGGAACGGACGGATCCAGGCGGGCCGGCCGGTAGATGTCCACGTAGTCGGTGCCGAGGCGCCGGAGGGTGTAGGCCAGGAAGTTCTTGATGGCCACCGGACGGGTGTCCACGCCGTTCCATCCGCCCCGGGCATCGCGCAGGACGCCGAACTTCACGCTGATCTGGGCGCTCTCGCGCCGTCGGCCGCGGATCGCGTCGCGCAGCAGCATTTCGTTGTGGCCCATGCCGTAGAAGTCGCCGGTGTCCAGCAGGGTCACGCCGGCGTCGAGGGCGGCCTGGATCGTGGCGACGCTCTCGGCGTCGTCGGCGGGGCCGTAAAGATCGGACATGCCCATCAGGCCGAGGCCGATGGCGGCGGTGCTCGGGCCGGTGGAGCCCAGGGTGCGGGGGGTGCCGAGAGTAGAAGTTGTCATGCCATGACCATACAACAATCAGCTGACAGATTTCAAACTTTGTCAGCTGAGATGAGGCGGGCGGGGCGTCGGCGCGCGCTTATTGCCGTAGACAGGTCTGTCTGATAGCGTCATGCCCACACGTAGACGAACCTGTCTACTCCACGACTTCAGAATGAGGACGCCATGAAGATTGCAGTACTGGGAACCGGCATGGTGGGGCGCACGATTGCCGGCGCACTGGCAGGGCTGGGGCACGACGTCGTGATCGGCACCCGCGACCCGCAGGCGACGCTCGCCCGGACCGAACCGGACATGATGGGCACCGCGCCGTTCGCCGAGTGGCACGCCGCAAACGCCGGAGTCGACGTCGCCGCGTTTGCTGACGCGGCATCCGGCGCCGAGCTGATCGTCAATGCCACCAACGGTGCCGGCTCGCTGGCCGCGCTGGCCGCAGCGGGGACCCCGAACCTGGCCGGCAAGATCATCATGGACATCGCCAACCCGCTGGACTTCTCGCAGGGCATGCCGCCGTCGCTGAACCCGGTGAACACGGACAGCCTCGGCGAAGAGATCCAGCGGTCCTTCCCGGAGGCCAAGGTGGTGAAGACGCTGAACACCATGACCGCGTCCGTGATGGTCGATCCGGCCCGGGTGGCCGGCGGTGACCACACGGTGTTCGTCTCCGGGGACGACGCCGGCGCCAAGGCGGCCGTGACGGAACTCCTCAAGGGCTTCGGCCACCGCGACGTGATCGACCTCGGCGACATCACGAGTGCCCGCGGTGCGGAAATGATCCTGCCGATCTGGCTGCGGATCTGGGGCGCGCTGGGCACCGGCGAGTTCAACTTCAAGATCGCGCGCTAACCCCTTCACCCGCCAAGCCCGCAGCAGGGGCCGTTCCGGGAGCTCGGAACGGCCCCTGCTGCGAACTGGTTGGGGTCCCGGGGGTCCCTGGGGGAGGGGCGTCGGGCCGGCGCGGCGGGCGTGACACTATCTGAGACGGAATTCCAGCAGGGAGTGCCTGCGGGTAACATCCCATGGGAAGAAGTAATCGGGCTCACAGTATCCAGCGCAGTGTACGAGCCAAGTCGAACCCTCGAAAGATAGTTTCCATGGCTGACACTGCAATGCATTCCGACACCGATCTTGCCGCCGAACTCCGGGCTGATGTCCGCCGGGTCTCCACCCTCCTCGGCGAATCCCTGGTCCGCCAGCACGGCCCCGAACTGCTGGACCTGGTGGAGCAGGTGCGCCTGCTGACCAAGGAATCCAAGGAAGCCGCCCGCGGCGGCGCCGACGCTACCGGGCCCTGGAGCTCGTACGACGTCGTCGCCCAGGTCCGCGAACTGCTCGGTTCCCTGCCGCTGGAGCAGGCCACCGACCTGGTCCGCGCCTTCGCGTTCTACTTCCACCTGGCGAACGCCGCCGAGCAGGTCCACCGGGTCCGCGGGCTGCGCACCCGGCAGGAGAAGGACGGCTGGCTCGCCAAAGCCGTGGAGGAGATCGCGGACCAGGCGGGCAACTCCGTGCTGCAGGAAGTCGTCAACGAACTCGACGTCCGCCCCATCTTCACCGCACACCCCACCGAGGCCTCCCGCCGCTCCGTGCTGGACAAAATCCGCCGGCTCTCGGACATCCTGTCCGAATCCACGGCGGAGGGCACCTCCGCGCGCCGCCGCCAGGACCGCCACCTGTCCGAAGTGATCGACCAGATGTGGCAGACGGACGAGCTCCGCCAGGTCCGGCCCACCCCCGTGGACGAGGCCCGGAACGCCATCTATTACCTCACCGGCATCCTCAGCGACGCCATGCCGGAAATGCTCTCGGACCTCTCCGAGCTGCTTGCCGAGCACGGCGTCACGCTGCCGCCGCAGAAGGCCCCAATCCGCTTCGGCTCCTGGATCGGCGGGGACCGCGACGGCAATCCCAACGTCACGGCCGCCGTCACCCGCGAAATCCTCCAGATCCAGAACCAGCACGCCGTGCGGATCAGCATCGGCCTGATCGACGGGCTCATCTCCATCCTGTCCAACTCGACCGCGCTGGCCGGGGCGGACCAGGAGCTCCTGGACTCGATCGACGTCGACCTGGGGAACCTGCCTGGCCTGGACCGCCGCGTCCTCGAGCTGAACGCTCAGGAGCCCTACCGGCTCAAACTCACCTGCATCAAGGCCAAGCTGATCAACACCGGCCGCCGGGTCGCGGCCGGATCCGCGCACGAGCCCGGCCGCGACTACACCGCCACCGCGGAGCTCCTCGCCGAGCTCGGCCTGCTCGAACGGTCGCTGCGGAACCACCACGCGGCCCTCGCCGCCGACGGCGCCCTGTCCCGGGTCCGCCGCGCCATCGCCTCCTTCGGCCTGCACCTGGCCACCCTCGACATCCGCGAGCACGCCGACCACCACCATGACGCCGTCGGGCAGCTCATGGACCGCCTTGGCGGGCCCGGTGTCCGGTACGCGGAACTCAGCCGCGCCGAGCGGCTCGAGGTGCTGGGCTCCGAACTTGCGTCCCGGCGCCCGCTCTCCGGCCACCCGATCAAGCTCGACGGCGTCGCCGACGGCACCTACGACGTCTTCCGGGAGATCCGCCGCGCCCTGCGCACCTACGGCCCCGACGTGATCGAGACCTACATCATCTCCATGACCCGCGGCGCGGACGACGTCCTGGCCGCGGCCGTGCTGGCCCGCGAGGCCGGCCTGGTCAGCCTGTTCGGCGAGGCGCCCTACGCCAAGATCGGCTTCGCGCCGCTGCTGGAGACCGTCGACGAACTCCGCGCCTCGGCCGAAATCGTGGACCGGCTGCTCTCCGATGCCTCCTACCGCGAACTCGTCCGGCTCCGCGGCGACGTGCAGGAAATCATGCTCGGCTACTCGGACTCCAACAAGGAATCCGGCGTCATGACGAGCCAGTGGGAAATCTACAAGACCCAGCGCAAGCTCCGCGACGTGGCCGCCAAGCACGGCGTCCGCGTGCGCCTTTTCCACGGCCGCGGCGGCTCGGTGGGCCGCGGCGGCGGGCCGACCTACGATGCCATCATGGCCCAGCCCAACGGCGTGCTCGAGGGCGAGATCAAGTTCACCGAGCAGGGCGAGGTCATCTCGGACAAGTACTCCCTGCCGGAGCTGGCCCGGGAAAACCTCGAGCTCTCCCTGGCCGCGGTACTGCAGGGCTCGGCCCTGCACCGCACCCCGCGCACCTCGGAGGACCAGCGCGTGCGCTACGGCCACGTCATGGAAACCGTCTCCGACGCAGCGTTTGCGCGCTACCGCACGCTGATTGATGACCCCGACCTGCCCGCCTACTTCATGGCGTCCACCCCGGTGGAGCAGCTGGGATCCCTCAACATCGGATCCCGTCCGTCCAAGCGCCCCGACTCCGGCGCCGGGCTCGAAGGGCTCCGCGCCATCCCGTGGGTGTTCGGCTGGACACAGTCGCGGCAGATCGTGCCGGGCTGGTTCGGTGTGGGCTCCGGCCTCAAAGCCGCCCGCGAGGCCGGTAACTCGGCCCAGCTCAAGGAGATGATCGAGGGCTGGCACTTCTTCCGCTCGGTGCTCTCCAATGTTGAGATGACCCTGGCGAAGACGGACATGGACATTGCCGGCTACTACGTCTCCACCCTGGTGCCGGCGGAACTGCACCACCTGTTCCGTGCCATCCGGGCCGAATATGATCTCACGGTCGAGGAGATCCAGAACCTTACCGGCGAGCACGTGATTCTCGATGCCCAGCCCACCCTGAAGCGCTCCCTCGAGATCCGGGACCAGTACCTCGACCCCATCAGCTACCTGCAGGTGGAACTGCTGCGCCGCGTCCGGGCCGAGGCCGCGGAGGGCATGACCGGGGCCGAGATCGACGAACGGCTCCAGCGGGCCATGCTGATCACGGTCAACGGAGTCGCCGCCGGGCTGCGCAACACCGGGTAGCCCCCTCCCGACGCTCCCTCAGGTGTGGCGGCCTTTCCCCGGACGCTCCCTCACCTTCTGCGGGGAATTTCCAAACGCTCCCTCAGGTCCTGCGGTTCTTCCCCGGACGCTCCCTCTCCCGGTGAGGGAGCGTTGGGGTTTTGGGTGCGGAAGGTGAGGGAGCGTTGGGGTTTTGGGTGCGGAAGGTGAGGGAGCGTGGCGGCGCGGCTAGGGTTGTTCCATGCCGTCGTTCCAGACCAGACTGAAGATCACCGGGCTCAAGCCGGGCACCGCTCCCGAAGCCGTCATGGCCGCGGCCATCGAGGCGCTTGGGACGCGGCACCACGTCGAATCGCACCAGCTTGAGCTCGCTGGCGGCGTACCGCAGCTGAACCTGCGCTTCCTGGTCGATGCCACCGCCTACAGCGCCGAAAACAGCCAGGCGCTGGAGTCGGCAGCCATGATGCGCGACGCCGTCGAACGCGTTGCGCTCACCGGCGCGCTGACCGTGCTGCGCCGCAGCCGCGGCCGCTGGGCGCCCGTCTAAAAGTCCAGTTCCTCGTCCGGGTCAACCACGGCGGACTCCACGGGGGAGGGGTTACCCCGGCGCCGCGTCACGATCACGCCCACGACCGCTCCGACCAGCAGCCCGACGCCGACGCCGATCAGGGAGCTCGCCCAGAAGGGCAGCCCGGTGGCGGAGCCCATGAAATAGCCCAGTGCCACGGACCAGGCTGCCCAGAGCAGGCCGCCGAGGGCCGCGCAGAGGCTGAACCCGCGGGTGGAGACGTTGGCGATGCCCGCCGCGGCCGTCGTGGCCAGCCGCCCGCCGGGGATGAAGCGGAGGCCGATGATCGCGCCGTAGGTGGAGGACCGGCCGGCTTTCGCGATCGCCGCATGCACGGCCGCGTGGAACCGGAGACCCCATTTCCAGCGGTCGAGCACATGGCTTAGCCGCCGTTTGAACAGCTGGAAGACGAGTAGGTCACCAAGCCATGAGGACACCGCGGCGAGGAGCACCACGAGGAAGCCGTTGATGCGGCCCTCCGCGGACAGCGCGCCGCCGGTGATGACCAGCATTTCCGAGGGGACGGGCGGGAAAATCGCATCGCCGATCACGAAGGGGAAGATCCAGAAATAGATCGCGGCGCCCCAGCTGTCCGCATTTCCGAAGTCCATGGGCACAAGGTACCGCACTTCCAGCCGCTAGCGTGCCTCGCTGAGTTCCAGTCTGCTGCGGTATTCCACCGGGCTCCCGGAGATGGGGTCCACGAAGCGGATCCCGCGGGCCAGGAGTTGCAGCGGCTTGGCGTAATTGTCCGGAGCCTTGTCCAGCAGTTCCGGGTAGAACGCATCGTTGACGATGCCGAGGCCCAGTGAGGCCATGTGCACGCGGAGCTGGTGGGTCTTCCCGGAGTGCGGCTCCAGCCGGTACAGCGCGCGGCGGTGCGGGCCGCCGTCGACGTCGGGTGCGCTGTCGGGTGCGCCGCCGTCGGGTGCGTCGGAAGCGTCAAACGTGCGCAGCCGCTCGATCCGGGTTTCCGCGTTGGGTTCGCCGTCGACAACCTCGGCCAGCAGGTAGCTGCGGGACTTGGTCATCCGGTTCCGCACCACCACAGGGAAGTCCACCGCGGGATGGCCCGGTGCGGGCTCTGCGGCGGACACACACTCGTATTCCTTCTGGACCTGGCGCTTTTCGAAGAGCACCTGGTATTTGCCCCGGGTCTCGGGGTTCGTGGAGAGCAACAGGATGCCGGCGGTCATGCGGTCCAGACGGTGCATGGGAATCAGGTCCGGGAGGCTGAGCTGGTTCCGGAGCCGGACCAGGGCCGATTCCTGGATGTACGTCCCGCCGGGGGTGGTGGGCAGGAAGTGCGGCTTGTCCACCACCAGCAGGTGATCGTCCTGGTGCAGGATGTTCAGCTCCACCGGGATCCGGGTCTCCGGCGGCAGGGTCCGGTAGTACCAGATGAACGTATGGTCCTGCATCGGCGTGCTGCGGTCCAGGGCGATCCCCGCCTCGCCGACGATCTCGCCGGCGTCGAACCGGTCCTCGATGCCCTGCGGATCGATGTGCCCCCAGCGGTGCATCATGTAGTCCATCGCGGTCTCCCAAGGACCCTCGTCCGGCAGGCGCAGACGCGTCGCGTTGACGCCGTCGCGCACGGGAAGGGGGGATTGCATCACCCGACCATTCTACGGGCCCGGCCTCCCGCGCCCCCGCGCAGTGCCCCCGCGACCCTGTGCCGCGGCCGCGACCCAGTACCGCTGCCCAAGCCCCGCCCCGCCGCCCCCCGAGCTCCAGTTCGCCGAAGACCTACGACTTCGCCGGAAGGGTCCGGCGACCTCGGACGCTTCCGGCGAACTCGCGATGCGTCGCCGACCTGTGCCAGTCACGCCCCGCCCGCTGCCGCGTCCATGTCCCTCGCCTCCCCGCCCGCCCGCCGTCCTCTCCCGCCGGCCGCCCTAAGCTCCAGTTCGCCGGATCCGTGCCAGGTCGCCGGAAAGGTCCGGCGACCTCGGAGGCTTCCGGCGAACTCGCGATGCGTGCCTGCCCGCAGCACGAGCGCCGACGAGAG
>Ga0207691_10002148_pt1 | contig 19308 bp, 17 predicted proteins | sample KBSM13metaG_FD_184327 | JGI IMG/M metagenome (GOLD analysis project Ga0207691, IMG submission 184327) | Miscanthus rhizosphere microbial communities from Kellogg Biological Station, Michigan, USA - KBS M1-3 metaG (SPAdes) (version 2) | ecosystem: Host-associated > Plants > Roots > Rhizosphere >... | reverse complement strand
CCGTCGAGCTTCGTGAGCACCACCCCCGTCACGCCTGCCGTCTCCGAGAACAGGCGGGCCTGCTGCAAGCCGTTCTGGCCGGTCGTCGCGTCGACGACGAGCAGCGTCTCGTGCGGGGCGCCGTCGACCCTCCCCTCGATCACGCGCCGCACCTTCGCCAGCTCGTCCATCAGGTTGCCCTGGGTGTGGAGGCGGCCGGCGGTGTCGACGATGACGACGTCGGCGCCGCGGGCGCGGGCCGCGTTGATCGCGTCGTAGGCGACGGCGCCCGGATCGGCGCCCTCCTCGCCGCGGATCAGCTCGGCGCCGGCGCGCTCGGCCCAGGCTTCGAGCTGCTCGGCGGCGGCGGCGCGGTAGGTGTCGGCGGCGGCCATGACCACGCTCAGGCCCATTTCCCTGCTCAGGTGCCAGGCGATCTTGCCGATCGTCGTGGTCTTGCCGGTGCCGTTGACCCCGACCATCATCAGCACCGCCGGCTCGGCGCTGAGGTCGATCGGCGCACGGCCCGTCGAAGCCACCTCGGCGAGGATCTCGATCAGCCGGTCGCGAACCGCAACCCCGTCCGCCGGCACCGCGCCGGACTCGACCTCGTGCTCCAACCGCTCGACCACCGCCGCCGTCGTCGTCGCCCCGACGTCAGCAAGAATCAACGCCTCCTCCAGCAACTCCCAGGTCTCGTCGTCAATCCGATCGAAGAGGCTGGCCGAAATCTCCTCGGTCAGCGCCTGCCGGCTTTTCGAAAGGCTCTCCCGCAGCCGCTTGAAAACCCCCCGCCGCTGCTCGGGCTCTTCCTCCTCAACTGCAACAGCCCCCCCAGGCTGCCGCGCCCCCAAATCGACGATCTCCTGCCAGCTAGTAGCCACGGCGACGAACGGTAACGGCCCGGCTAGGAGGGGTGGGTGCCCCTCTCCAGACACTCAACATCGAGCCATAGCGAGATGTGTCTGGCGAGGGGCACCCACCCCTCCCTAAGCGACCGCAGACAGCCCTGGCGCCTCGTCTTCGTCCTCGGCGTTCTCGCCCGCTTCGCGCGGCAGCCGCTTAGACAAAACCTTGGTGACGCCGTCGCCGCCCATGCTGACCCCGTAAAGCGCGTCGGCGGCGTCCATCGTCCGTTTCTGGTGGGTGACGATGACGAACTGGGCGCGGTCGGAGAAGCGGCGGATCAGTTGCAGGAAGCGGTCGATGTTGGCGTCGTCGAGGGCGGCCTCGACCTCGTCGAGGATGTAGAAGGGGCAGGGCCGGGCGAGGAAGACGGCGAAGACGAAGGCCAGCGCCACCAGCGACTTCTCGCCGCCCGAAAGCAGCTGCAGCTTCCGCGTCGACTTGCCGGCCGGGGTGACCTCGATCTCGACCCCGAGCTCGTCGCGCTCCTCTTCCTCCTCCTCGGGCTCGGGCTCGGCGTCGGTCGGCGCCTCCTGCTCGCCGGCGGGGCGCTCCTCGTCGCGGACCGGCCGCAGGCTGACCCGGCGCAGGCGCCCGCGCCCGCCCGGGAAGAGGTGCTCGACCATCTCTTCGAAGTTCTTCGCCGTCGCCTCGAAGGTCTGCTCGAAGGCGCGCTCGATCTCGTCGTCGATGTCGCGGATCAGCGACTCAAGCTCCCGCATCGAGCGCTCGATGTCCTCGCGCTGCGCCTGCAGGCTCTCGACGTGCTCGCGGGCTTCGTCGTACTCCTGCTCGGCCAGCGGGTTGACCGGCCCGATCTGGCCCCGGCGCCGCTCCAGCCGCTTCAGCCGGCGGTCGATCTCCGCTCGCGCCTCGTCGCTCAGAGCCTCCTCGGCGGGCGGGATCTCCTCCCCCAGCCGCTCGGCGATCGCGGCCAGCTCGCGCTCAGCCTCGGCCCGGCGGTCGCCGAGGTGGGCGGCCTCGACCTCGGCCCGGGTCAGCTCGTCGGAGGTCTCCTTCATCCGCGTCTGCAGCTCGAACTCCTGCTGCGAGCAAGCGCGCAGCTCTGCGGCGATCTCGTCGCCGTCGTCCTGGCCGCCGACGACCTGGCGCTCGATCCGCCCGACCCGCTCGCGGATCGCCGTCCCGACCGCCTCGGCCGCGGCCCGCGCGGCGCGGACGTCGTCGAGCAGCTCCTCGCCGGCGGCGACGCGGGCGCGCAGCGCCTCGCGGTGGCGCTCGCCCAGCAGGCCCTCGGCGCGGCGGGCGTGGCGGGAGGCGCGCTCGGCGCCGGCGCGGACTTCTCCGAGAGCCGCCTCGCGGGCTGACTCGGCGGCCTCGGCGGAGCGGGCGACGCCCAGGCCCTCGCTCGCGGTGCGCAGACCGGCGTCGATCTCCCCCAGCTCCTCTTCCAGCTTCCGCGCCCGCTCCCCCGTGGCGGCGCCGGGACCGACGTCCAGCGTCAACGGTCCCAGCTCGGTCCGCAGGTTCTCCAGCCCGGCCTCCAAATCGGTCTCGCGACTGGAGAGACCGGCAACCCGCACCGCGACTCGCTCCTGCTCGCCGCGCAGCTTCGTCAGCAGGCCCCAGGCCTGGGTGCGCTCGCGGTCGCGGGCGGCGAAACGCTCCTCCGCCGCCAGACGCCGTTTCGCCACCTCGGCCAGTTGCTCCTCCAGCTTCTCCCGCACCCCGCGCGCCTTCGCCGCGGCCTTTTCCGCCGCGGCGGCGCGGTCGGCGCCGAATCGCAGCTCCTCGGAGACCAGCCGCGCCTTCAGCCCCAGCTCCTCGCGCTCGATCCGCGCCCCCAGCTCGGCCGCCTGCGCCTGGCGCTTCAGCGGCCGCAGCCGCGCCCGCGCCTCGCGCTCGACGTCGAGGGCGCGGTCGAGGTTGTCGCGCGCCGAGCGCAGCTTCAGCTCCGCCCGCCGCCTGCGCTTGCGGTGCTTGCCGAGACCAGCCGCCTCCTCGACCAGGAGCCGGCGCTCGCGCGGCTTCGAGTGGACGATCGTCTCGACCCGGCCCTGGCTGATCACCGAGTGCATCTCGCGGCCGAGGTTGGTGTCGGAGAGGACGTCGGTGACGTCGGCGAGCCGGCAGCGGGCGCCGTTCAAGCGGTAGCCGCTGTCGCCGGAACGGTCGAGGCGGCGCTCAATCGCGATCTCGGAGAACTCGCTGGCCGCCCGCCCCTCGGAGTTGTCGATCACCACCTCGACCTCGGCGGCCTTGCGCTGGCCGATCCCCTTGCCGCCGGCGGAGATCACGTCCTGCATCGAGGCGCCGCGGATCGCCCCCGGGCTCTGCTCGCCGAGCGCCCAGAGGACGGCGTCGGTGATGTTGCTCTTGCCGGAGCCGTTGGGGCCGACGATGACGCTGACCCCGGAAGAGAACTCCAGGGTCGTGCGCTCGGGGAAGGACTTGAAGCCCTTCATCGAGATCGACCTCAGGTACATGCGCGCCCACCTCGCATCGCCCGAATGCTCCCTGTCTGCTCGGACGCGACAGCCGCTGGATCAATCCCCAAGATGCGCCAATGCCTCCTCGGCGGCTATCTGCTCGGCCGCCTTCTTGCTCCGCCCTTTCCCCGTCCCGACCCGCTCGGAGCCGACGATCGCGGCCACCTCGAAGGTTCGCCGGTGCGGGGGACCCGTCGCCGCGGTCACCTCGTAGGTTACGCGCGCCCCGCGCCGGGCCAAAAGCTCCTGCAAAGCGGACTTGAAATCGATCCGGGTCTCGGAGGCGAGCTCGATCCGCGGCGCGAACGCCTCGACGACCGCCGCCGCGGTCCGATCGAAGCCGAAGGCGACGTAGCAGGCGCCGATCAGCGCCTCGGTCGCCTCCGGCAGCGGCCGCCCGCCCTCGAGCAGGACCGCGGCCGGGATCGCCGCCACCATCCCCTCGGGCTCGTTCGCCCGCAGCATCTCCGGCACCCCGAGCAGCGTCCCCACCTCGGCGCAGGAGACGCCGCTGACCGACTGGTTGTGGACCTTGGTCAAGCCGCCCGCCGGCAGCTTCGGGAAGCCCTCGTAGACCTGGGTGGCGACGGCGAGTCCGAGCACGCTGTCGCCAAGGAAGGCGAGCCGCTCGAACGAGTCGACGCGGCGCTCGGTCCAGGAGGAGTGGGTCAGCGCCTGCTTGCGCAGGTCCTCCGGCAGCTCCTCGATCAGGGCTGCCAGCGTCGCGACGGGGGAGTCGGGATCCGGCGCCACCGGCTCAGGCTGGCGCGTGCTCGAGGACGAAGCCGACCGCGTCGCCGACGGTCTTGATCTGGGTCGCCTGCTGCTCGGAGACGGTGACGCCATAGCGGTCCTCCAGCTCCATCACCAGCTCGTAGAGATCGAGCGAGTCGGCGTCGAGGTCCTCCTTGAAGCGGGTCCCCGCGTCGATCCGCTCGATCGGGACTTCCAGCTCCTCGGCCAGGTGCTCGCGGACCAGGGTCAGCACTTGATCGCGGTTCATCAACCGACCTGTTTATCACGGAGCTGTCACGGCGATCATGCGTGGCCGTCGGCGAGAGCGCCGCGGCCGGCGCCGCCCTCGGCCAGCAGCGCCGCGGTGCGGCCGACCGCGTCGACCTCGACGCAGCGGGCGGCGAGGCGCACGGCGTTGGCGATCCCCTCGGCACCGGAGCTGCCGTGGCCGACGACGGCGATCCCGCGCAGGCCGAGCAGGATCGCGCCGCCGGTGGTGTCTGGGTGGAGCTCGCGCCGCAGGCCGTTGAGCGCCGGTTTCAGCAGCAGGCCGCCGGCGGCGGCCATCGGGTTGGAGCGGGCGGCGTCGCCGACGGCGGCGGCGACGGCCCTGGCGGTTCCCTCGAGCAGCTTCAGCGAGACGTTGCCGGTGAAACCGTCGGTGACGACGACGTCGACCTTGGCGGCGGGCAGGTCGCGTCCCTCGACATTGCCGGCGAAACGAATGCCGGGCGCGCCGCTGAGCAGGCGGTGGGCCTCGACCACCTCCTCTCGTCCCTTGCCCGACTCCTCGCCGACCGTGAGCAGGCCGACCGTGGGCGCCTCGACCTCCAGCACCGCCTCGCTGAAGGCGGCGCCGAGGAAGGCGAACTGAACCAGGTGCTGGGCGCGGACCTCGACGTTGGCGCCGACATCGAGGAAGAGAACGGGCTTGCCGGGAACCGGCAGCTGGACCGCCAGCGCCGGCCGCTGCACGCCCTTGAGGCGGCGCAGGCCGAAGGTGGCGGCGGCCATCGTCGCCCCGGTCGAGCCGCAGCTGACCAGAGCGGCGGACTCGCCCGCGGCGACGTCGCGGGCGGCACGGACGACCGAGGCCTCCTTCTTCGATCGCACGGCCGGCACCGGATCCTCGTCGTTCTCTATGTGGTCCTCGGTATCGACGACCTCGATCCCCTCGGCACCATCGAGACCGAGCGCCCGCCGCGGCCCGAAGACGCGGACGCCGATGCCGTCGGCGGCGGCCTGCCGCGCGCCCTCCGCGAGCACGTCGAACCCCTGCTCAGCCCCGTAGCCGTCGAGGGCCACGGTCACCGCGCGATCCCGCCCCACGGCTACTCGTGCGTGTGGGGCGCCGAAGGATCGGCGATCCGCTGGGCCACGACCTCGCGCCCGGCGTAGGTCCCGCAGGTCGGGCAAACCCGATGCGGCAGCCGCGGGCTGTGACAGCGCGGACAGCTATTCAAGTTCGGCTGCCCAGCCTTGTGCTGCGCCCGCCGCTTGTCGCGCCGCGCGCTCGAAGTTCTCTTCTTCGGAACAGCCATCGGTCGCGGGATGGTAGCGGGTGCAGGGCTTTCAGTACGTCGCCCGCACCACTGCGAGGTCGTCGGCCTCCCAGGTCACCTCTCCCCCGCACCACTCAGCCAGGTCGGCGGCGGCCTCCGGGAAGTCGTAGTCAGGGTCGATCGGGGTGACCTCGACGTCGGCTTTGACGACGTCCCCGACCACGAAAGCGCGAGCTTGGGAGCGGACCTGGCGAAAGAGGTTCTTCTTTTGGTCGCTGGTGAGGTGGTGGATCGAGAGGACGCCGATCACCAGGTCCCATGGGCCTTCGGGCAACGGGTCCTCCATCCGCGCCAGCTGCACGTCGTCGTAGTTCTCGCGCGCCCGGAAGACCATGTCGGCGCTGGAGTCGAGGCCGATCACCCAGCTGTCGGGGTGGGCCTCGATCAGGCGGCGCGTGGTCTCCCCCGTCCCCATCCCCAGCTCCAAAACGCGCTCAGGGGGAAACGGGATCGCGGCGATCGCCTGGTCCTGCAGCTCGTCGTAGCGCGGGACCTCGGAGCGGATCCGCTCCAGGTAGGTGTCGGGTTTCCAGTGGAATTGGCCCATCTCGTAACCTCGTCGGAGGCAGCATCGTACGGCTCGATCAGTCCCCGACGCAGCGGAGGTGCGGAAATGGCCCAGGCGCCGCAGACGATCATCGACCTGTCGCGGCTCTCGCTGGCCCACGGCGAGGGCAGGCGGCTGCAAGCGCCGGTGGCGCTGGAGCCCTTCGAGCTGGCCGGCCAGACCTACAAGCCCGAGCCCTGGGCCCCGACGGTGCGGCTCGAGGTCTCCCGCCCCAGCAACGGCTTCGCCTTCCGGCTCAACTTCCCGGTCCACCTCGAGGGTCCCTGCATGCGATGCCTCGAGCCCGGCCAGCTCGACCTCGAGGTCGAGGCGCGCGAGGTCGACCAGGCCGGGACGGACGATCCCGAACTGCGCAGCCCCTACGTCTCCGACGACGAGCTCGACATCGGCCGCTGGGCCCACGACGCCACGATCCTCGCCCTCCCCACCCGCATCCTCTGCCGCCCCGACTGCGCCGGCCTCTGCCCGGTCTGCGGCGAGAGCCTCAACGACAACCCCCACGAGCACGAGCAGGCCACGGACCCGCGCTGGTCGGCGCTGAAGGACCTGAAACTCGACTAGCGCTCGGCTGGGGACGGGTGCCCCTCTCACGAAGGCTCATGAGTCCACGCTCCGCAGTAAGACCGCGATCAGCTGCGCGACGGTCTTCGTGAGAGGGGCAGCCGTCCCCCAGCCCGCAAGGGCGTTAAGGCTGTTGATCCAGTTCGGCCTGCGGTTCCTCGTCGCGCCCGGCAAGCCGGTCGCGGCCGCGCTGGACGGCGGCGAGGAACTTCTGCAGGTTCACTTCGAGGGTGTTGAGGATCTCGTCGGCGTAGTCCTCGGCGCCGAGGCGGATTTCGCGCTCGCGGGTGCGGGCGTCCTCGACGATCTCGTCGGCGGCGCGCTCGGCCTGCTTGGTGACCTCCTCGTCGGAGATCAGGCGTGCCTGTTGCTCGCGCGCCTCGCGGACGATGCGCTCCGCCTCGCGTTTGGCCTCGGCCAGCATCTCCTGGCGCTCCTTGACGATCCACCGCGCCTGCTTGATCTCCTCCGGGATCGTCGCGCGCATCTGGTCGAGGAGGTCGTAGATCTCCTCGCGATCGACGCGAACCTGATCCGTCAACGGGACCGGGCGGGCGTTGTGAACTACGTCATCGAGCTTGTCTATGAGGACCAGGACGTCCATATGAGGGTCGTAAGCCTACGTGTACGCGGGGATTTTGGTGAAGGAGCGGTTCAAAGAGCCGTTTTTTGCAAGCCGACGCCCAACTGGACGGACTGGTGTCAGACAGCCTACCTGTCGCCGAGGCGTTCTCCCAGCGCGGTGGCGACGGCGGGCGGAACGAGGTCGGAGACGTCGCCCCCGAAGGTGGCCATCTCCTTCACCCCGGTGGACGAGAGGAAGCTGTAGTGGGGCGAGGCGATCACGTAGATGCTCTCGATCCCGGGGTCGAGCTTGCGGTTGAGCTGCGCCATCTCGAACTCGTACTCGAAGTCGGAGATCGCCCGCAGCCCCTTGACGATCGCCTTCGCATGGTTGTCGCGGGCGAACTCGACCAGCAGGTTGGCGAAGATCTGCACCTCGACGTTGGGGAGGTCGGCGGTCGCCTCCTCGATGAACTTCTTCCGCTCTTCGGCGGTGAAGAGCGTCTTCTGCTTCCGCACCGGATTGTTGACGACGCCGATGACGACGCGCTCGAACACCTTGGAGGTGCGGGTGATGATGTCGAGGTGGCCGTTGGTGACCGGGTCGTAGGAGCCCGGGCAGACGACCGTCCCGTTCCGCTCGCTCACTCGCTCGCCTCTCCGTAGATGGCGACGTCGGCGGCGCCGTAGCGGCGCTGGCGCAGCGGTTCGAGCGCGTCGATCCGCAGCGGTCGGCGGGCGCCGCTCTCAACCACCGCCCGCCCCCCCTCTGCCAGCAGCTCGGAAAGGTGGATGTTCAGGTCCTTGGCCACGCGGTCGGCGAGTCTATAAGGGGCATCGACGAAGACGAGGTCGAATCTCCCCGCAAAGGAGGCAGCCGAAACCTGGCCCAGCCAGCGGCCGACGTCGGCGCGGACCAGCTCGGCGCGGTCGCCGAGGCCGAGGCGCTGGACGTTGCCGAGGGCGGGACGGGTGTCGCGGTCGACGAGGACGGCGCGCTCGGCGCCGCGCGAGAGGGCCTCGATCGCGAGGGCGCCGGTTCCGCAGTAGAGGTCGAGGACCTGGGCGCCCTCGACCCGCTCGCCGAGCGCCGAGAAGATCGCCTCGCGGACGCGGTCGGAGGTCGGGCGGACCTTCCACCCGCGCGGCGCGACCAGCCGCTGCCCTTTGAGCTCTCCGGCGATCACGCGCACACCCCAAACCTAGCCGGCGTTCGTCCTTTGTCGGGAATGGGCCGATGAAGGACGAACGCCGCGGCTAGAGGGGGATCGGGTCGGCGGCGCCGGTGCCGAAGCGGCGGTGAGCGGCGTCGAGGAGCGGGCCGAGGGCGGGGTCGGTGAGGGAGCCGTGCAGGCGCAGCAGCTCCAACACCTCCTGGCGGGCTTCCATCAGCAAGCCGCCGTCCTCGGGGAGCTTGGCGACGGCGAAGCGCGGCAGGCCGGACTGGCGGGTGCCGAGGATCTCGCCCTCGCCGCGCAGCTCGAGGTCGATCTCGGCGAGCTTGAAACCGTCGCTCTCCTCGACGACCGCCCGCAGCCGTCGCCGCGCCAGCTCGCCCGCCTCTTCGGCGAAGAGCAGGCATTGGCTCGGGTGCTCGCCGCGGCCGACACGGCCGCGCAGCTGGTGCAACTGGGAGACGCCGAAGCGCTCGGCCCCCTCGATGATCGTCACCGTCGCGTTGCCAACGTCGATCCCGACCTCGATCACGGTGGTCGAGACGAGGACGTCGGTCTCGTGGGCGGCGAAGGCGCGCATCGCCTCCGCCTTCTCAGCCGAGGGCATCTGCCCGTGCAGGAGACCGACCCGGAACTCGCGCAGCTCGCCGGCGCGCAGCCGCTCAGCCTCCGCTCCGGCCGCTTTGCCGGCGACTTTCTCCGACTCGGTCACCAGCGGGCAGACGACGAAGGCCTGGCGCCCCTCGCGCAGCCGCCGGCGCAGGAACTCGAAGGCTTCGCCGCGCTGGTGCTCCTCCACCAGCTTGGTCGTCACCGGCTGGCGGCCGGCCGGCAGCTCGTGCAGGGCGGTGGTATCGAGGTCGCCGTAGGCCGTCAGCGAGAGCGTGCGCGGGATCGGCGTCGCGGTCATGTGGAGGACGTGCGGCGCCATCCCCTCGACCCCCTTGCCGTCCAGCGCCCGCCGCTGGCCGACCCCGAAGCGGTGCTGCTCGTCGACGACGACCAGCCCGAGTCGGGCGAAGCGGACCGTCGGCTCGATCAGGGCGTGGGTTCCCAGGATCAGTCCCAGCTCGCCGCTGGCGAGCTGGTTCAGGGCCTGCTTGCGAATCGGCGCCGAGGTCGCCCCCGTGAGGAGCGCGAACGGGATCGCCTCTTCCGCCAGGAGCCCCCCCAACGTGATCGCGTGCTGCTCGGCGAGGGTCTCGGTCGGCGCCATCAGCGCCGCCTGGCAGCCGGCTTCCAGCGCTCGCAGCATCGAGTAGACGGCGACGACGGTCTTGCCGGAGCCGACCTCTCCCATCAGCAGCCGCTGCATCGGCTCGCCGGAGTCGAGGTCCCCCTCGATCTCGTCGAAGGCCTCGAGCTGATCCCCGGTCGGCTCGAACGGCAGCGACTCGAGCCAGCGGCCGACGAGGTCGCCGGGCTTGCCGAAACGCGGCGCCGGGCGGGCGGTTCGGTGGCTGCGCTTGCGGGTGGCGAGGAGGGCCTGGTGGAGGAAGAGCTCTTCGAAGCGGAGGCGGGCGCGGGCTTCGTCGAGGTCGTCGACTTCTCTCGGGAAGTGGATGGTTTTGAGGGTGTCTCCGAGGGTGGTCAGATGGCGGCGGGTTCGGAGCGCCGAGGGGAGGCCCTCGATCGCGTTCGAGGAAAGCTCGACGGCCTGTTCGGCCCAGTCGCGGATCTGCGAGGGACGGAGGGTCTCGGGTGAGGAATGCCTGGGGACCAGGGTTTCGGGCTGCGGGTCCTGTCGAGGGCTGTTCGGGGACCCCTGCGCAGGATGCTCGGGGTCCCCGGCGCCCTCGCCACCCGCAGAAGGGGCGTCGGTCAGGAGCTCCCATTCGTTGACGGCGAAGCCTCGGGCGGATCGTTTGCCCGTAAGGAGGAGCTGGGTTCCGGGGGTGAGTTTCGCAGCGACCCAGGGTTGGTTGAACCAGGTCGCTCTTACGTGGTCGGTGGCGTCGCCTACCTTGACGCTGACCATGCGGAGACGGCCTTTGCGGAAGGGGCGGGGCTGTTGGCCTTGGACTTCGACCTGGACGGTTGCGGTCTCGCCTGGGGTGACGTCAGCCAGCGGGCGGATCCGCAGGTCGCGGTGGCGCCTGGGGATGTGGAAGAGGAGATCGCCGATGGTGCGGAGGCCGGCGTCGGCGGCGGCTTCGGCGGTTTTGGGGCCGACGCCCTCGAGGGCGCCCAGGCCGAGCTCGAGGACGCTGGGGCGGGGCCAGTGGACGGGGGCGTCGAGCAGCTCGCCGCGTTTCAGCTCGCGCTCGCCGGCGAAGGACCGCACTACTGGGCGGCGAGCAGCCACCACCAGCTCGGCTGTCCCCCCTCGTGGGTCTCGACCTCGACCCCCTCGGGCATGCGGGTGTCCAGCTCCGCCAGCGGGATCGGGGCGCCCTCGCCGGCGATCAGGGTGACGATCTCCGCCCCCTCGGCGAGGTGCTCGAGGGTCTTGGTCAGGGTCGATCCCGCCCCGCCCCAGGCGACGATCTCGTCCTCGATGAAGCCGACCGCGTCGCCCTTCCTGAAGCGGCCCTGGCCGTCGTCGCGGGCGGCCGGGGCGATGCCGCCGGTGGCGACGCCCGCCAGCGCCTCGGCCAGCCGGGCGGCGTTCTCCTCCATCGCCGTCTCGGGGTCGAGCTCGACCAGCGCCAGCAGGCTCGCCTGCTGCGAGGTCGCCGGCACCACGCGCGCCGGCTTGTCGGAGAGCTCGCAGGCGCGCTCGGCGGCCATCACCACGTTCGAGGAGCTGGGCAGGACCAGGACCTCGTCGGCGGCGACGCTGTGGATGCCGGCGAGCAGCTCGTAGGTGGAGGGGTTGAGGGTCTCGCCGCCGGGGACGACGTGGGCGCCGAGCTCGCCGAAGAGCCGCTGCAGGCCGTCGCCGGCGGCAACCGCGACGACCCCGGTGCGACCGCTGAGGCGGGCGTCGCGCTCGGCCATCTGCTCGCGCATGTCGGCGACGTCGAGGTTGGTCACCTCGCCGACCCCGTCGAAGACCGCGACCGCGGCCTCGGGCTCGTCGGTGTGGACGTGGACCTTGAGGGTGACGTCGTCGCCGACGACGAGGACCGAGTCGCCGAGCCCCTCCAGCCGCGGCAGGAACCGGCGATTCTGCAGTCCCTTGCCGGAGACGATGAAGTTGGTGCAGTAGCGGTAGCGGCTGTCCTCGTGGTGGGGGAGGCTGCGGCGCGGCGGCTCGTGGTGCCGCACCTCCGGCAGCTCCCCCCCGTCGCCGCGGAGTCCGGCGACGACACCGGCGAGGATGAGGACGAGGCCGTGGCCACCGGCATCGACGACGCCCGACTCGCGCAGGACCTCGAGCTGCTCGGGGGTGCGGGCGACGGCGCGCTCGCCGTCGGCGATCGCCCGCTCCAGCACCTCGGCGAGGACCGCGTCCTGCTCCTCTTCGCTGACGTCGCGGCCGAGCCGCTGCTTCTCCTGGTCGAGGTGGGCGAGCTGGCGGGCAAGCGAGTGGGCCATCTCGCGGAAGACGGTCAGCATCGTCCCCTCGGCCGGCTCTCGCACCGACTCGTAGGCGGCGTCGGCGGCGCGGGCGAAGGAGGCGGCGACGAGGGTCGGGTCGATCAGCTCGCCGGGGCGGCTGGCGAGCTCCTCGGCGGCGCCGCGGACGATCTGGCTGAGGATGACGCCGGAGTTGCCGCGCGCGCCCATCAGCGCCGCCCGCGCCAGCGCCTGAACCAGCTCGGTGCGGCCGACCTCGTCGACTTCCTGGCCGTTGAGGCGGTCGAGCTCCTCCATCACCGCCCGCATCGTCATCGCCATGTTGTCGCCGGTGTCGCCGTCGGCGACCGGAAAGACGTTGAGGTCGTTGACCTCCTGGCGGCGGGCCTCGAGCGAGGCGTAAGCAGAGCTGACCACCCGGCGGAAGCGGGCGATTTGAGATTCGGGCATCTGCTGGGAATCTAGCCCCCAGCCGCGACGTGAGCACGTTCACACCCGCCGCCCCGGTGCCATTGGTACGGTCCTCGCACCAATGCGACGCTTTGCCGCCTGGACCACCGGTCACCGCAAGACGGTCATCTTCAGCTGGATCGCCGCCCTCGTCGCGATGATCGCGATCTCGGCCGCGGCCGGAGCCGACTTCAGCGAAGAATTCAGCCTCCCGGACTCGGACTCGAAGGAAGCTCTCGACCTGCTGGAACAGAAGTTCCCGGCGCAGTCGGGAGAAGCGGCGCAGATCGCCTTCAAGGCGAATTCCGGGGTCGATTCGCCGGCGGTGAAGCGGAAGATGGAGCGCGTCTTCGCCGAAGTCGAAGAGGAACCGCACGTCAGCGAAGTCGCCAGCCCCTACGGCGAGGGCGGTGGCGCCGCCGCGATCAGCGACGACGGCAAGATCGCCTACGCGACCGTCCAGTTCGACGTCGCCGGGCCGGACCTCGACACCGAGGAAGCAAAACGGGTGATGGAGACCGCGCGGGCCGCTGACGGCGACGGGCTGCAGGTCGAGCTCGGCGGCTCGCCGATCGAGGAAGTCCGTGGCGAAGAAGAAGAAGGCTTCTCCGAGGTGATCGGGCTGCTCGCCGCGATCGTCGTCCTCCTGCTCACCTTCGGCTCGGTGGTGGCGATGGGCCTGCCGATCGTCACCGCGCTCTTCGCCCTCGGGGTCGGGATCAGCTTCGTCACCCTCGGCACCCACGTCTTCAACACCGCCGATTTCGCGCCGCAGCTCGCCTTCATGATCGGGCTCGGCGTCGGCGTCGACTACGCCCTCTTCATCCTCACCCGTTTCCGCAACGGGCTGGCGGAGGGGTTCGAGCCGCGCGAGGCGGCGATCGCCGCGGTCGACACCGCCGGCCGCGCCGTCCTCTTCGCGGCGATCACCGTGATCATCGCCCTGCTGGGGATGATGCTGCTCGGCCTCAGCTTCCTCTACGGCGTGGCGGTGGCCGCGGCGCTCGCGGTCTTCTTCACCATGGTCAGCGCCCTCACGCTGCTGCCGGCGCTGCTGACGATCGTCGGCCGGCGAGTCGACCGGCTGCGGATCCCCGGCCTCGGGCGCGGCCGCAGGAGCGTCGACGAGGGCACCTGGTGGGAGCGCTGGAGCAACCGCGTCCAGCGGCGACCGTGGACGGCCGCCCTGCTCTCCGGGGCGCTGCTGCTGGCGCTCTGCATCCCCACGCTTTCGCTGCGCCTCGGTACCAACGATGCCGGCACCGACCCGGAGGGGACGACCACGCGCGAAGCCTACGACCTGCTCGCCGATGGCTTCGGGCCGGGCTTCAACGGACCGTTCGTGATCGCCGCCGAGCTGCCCGCGAAGGGCGACGACGAAGCGCTGCAGGAGCTGCGCGCCGAGCTGAAGGGCGAAGCAGGGGTCGAAGCCGTTACCGATGTCACCCTCAACTCGGAGAAGACGGTCGGGGTCTTCCAGCTCTACCCGACGACCTCGCCGCAGAGCAGCGAAACCACCGACCTCCTCGACCGCATCCGCGGTGACTCGATTCCCGCGGTCGAGGAGGCCACGGGCGCGCGGATCCACGTCGGCGGCATCAACGCGATCTTCGAGGACTTCGGCAACGCGATCGCCGACAAGCTGCCGCTCTTCATCGGCGTCGTCGTCCTCCTCTCGGCGCTGCTGCTGATGATCGTCTTCCGCTCGATCTGGGTGCCGGTGAAGGCGGTGCTGATGAACCTGCTCTCGATCGGGGCGGCCTTCGGTCTAATCGTCGCGGTCTTCCAATGGGGCTGGGGCGCCAGCCTGATCGGCGTCGACAGCACCGGCCCGATCATCTCCTTCTTCCCGATCTTCCTCTTCTCGATCGTCTTCGGGCTCTCGATGGACTACGAGGTCTTCCTGATGTCGCGGATCCACGAGGAGTGGGAACACACCAAGGACGCCTCCGAGGCGGTCACCCGCGGCCTCGCCCTGACCGGCCGCGTGATCACCGCCGCCGCCGCGATCATGGTCACGGTCTTCGCCGCCTTCATGCTCGGCGAAGACCGCGTCCTCAAACTCTTCGGCCTCGGCCTCGCATCGGCCGTCCTCATCGACGCCGTGATCATCCGCTCGGCCCTCGTGCCGGCGATCATGCAGCTGCTCGGCAAGCGCGCCTGGTGGTTCCCCGACTGGCTGGACCGCATCCTTCCCCGCCTCCACGTCGAGCCGGCGGAGGGCGAGCCATCGCCGACCGGCGAGCGCCCGGTGGTCAAGCCGGCAGCGGCCGAGTCGGAGGTTTAGGCGCGGCCTGGCGCAGCGCCCTACGGCCTCAGGCGGCCTTGGTGACCTTGCCGGCCTTCAGGCACCTGGTGCACACGTAGGTCCTGAGGGGGCGGCCGTTCTCCTGGATCCGGACCTTCTGCAGGTTCGGGTCGAAGCGCCGCTTGGTGGCGACCATCGAGTGGCTTCGGGAGTGGCCGAACGCCGGTCCCTTGCCGCAGCTATGGCAAACCTTGGCCATTGGTCGCGGCATGGTACAGGGTGCGCGTGCCCTGGGGCTAGCCACCCACCTGGCGTTTGAGCAGGGCCATGCGGGCGACGGTGAGGGCGGCGTTGCGCCCTTGGTCGCGCTTGTCGCCGCCGGCGCGGGCCAGCGCCTGCTCCATGTCGTCGCAGGTGATGACGCCGAAGGCGCAGGGGACGCCGGTGGCGAGCTGGACGTCCTGGATGCCGCGCGCGGCCTCGGCGCAGACGAAGTCGTAGTGGTCGGTCTCGCCGCGGATGACGACGCCGAGGCAGGCGACGCCGCCGATCTCCATGCCGCCGGCCTGCTTGGCGTTGCGGCGGCGGACGCCGTCGATGATCGCGTTGGCGGCGAAGGGCAGCTCGTAGGCGCCGGGGACCGAGTGGTGGGTGACGTTGCCGATCGGCACCCCGGCCAGCTTGAAACCGTGGTCGGCCCCGTCGAGCAGCCGCAGCGCCAGGTCCTCGTAGAAGCGGCCGACGACGACCGCGAACTCCAGCTCGGCAAGCTTCGCCTTCTCCTCGTCGCTGAACTCCTCGAGGAACGCGCCCGCCTCAGCCATCGCCGTCCTCGGCGTCGCGCGCCATCTCGTCGTGGATCATCTCCTCGTCGAGGGCGAGCCCCTGGTGGTGCAGCAGGTGGCCCATCTTTTCCCGCTTCGCGCGCAGGTAGGCCTCGTTGTGGGCATTGGGGACCGATTCGATCGGCACCTGCTCGGTGACCGAGAGCCCGTAGCCCTCGAGGCCAACGATCTTTTTCGGGTTGTTGGTGAGGATGCGAATGCTGGTGAGGCCGAGGTCGCCGAGGATCTGGGCGCCGATCCCGTAGTCGCGCAGGTCGGCCGGAAGCCCCAGCTTGAGGTTGGCCTCGACGGTGTCGGCGCCTTCCTCCTGCAGCTTGTAGGCCTTGAGCTTGTTCAGCAACCCGATCCCGCGCCCCTCCTGGGAGAGGTAGAGCAGCACGCCCCGTCCCTCGCGCTCGATCATCGAGAGCGCCGCTTCCAGCTGTTCGCCGCAGTCGCAGCGCATGCTGTGGAAGACGTCGCCGGTGAGGCACTCGCTGTGGACGCGGACCAGCACGTCCTCGGCCCCGTCGACCTCGCCCTTGACCATCGCGACGTGGTGCTTGTCGTCAACGAGGGAGCGGTAGCCGACGGCCTTGAAGTCGCCGAAGGCGGTCGGCAGGCCGGTGTCGACGACCCGCTCGACCAGCTTCTCGGTCCGCCGCCGGTAGGCGATCAGGTCGGCGACCGTGATCATCTTCAGCCCGTGCTTCTCGCAGTAGGGGACGAGGTCCGGGACGCGGGCCATCGTCCCGTCGTCGTTCATGATCTCGCAGATCACGCCGGAGGGATGGAGGCCGGCGAGGCGGGCGAGGTCGACCGAGGCCTCGGTCTGGCCGGCGCGCTCCAGCACACCGCCGTCTTTCGCCCGCAGCGGGAAGACGTGGCCGGGTTGGACGAGGTCGCGCGGAGTCGCCCGCGGGTCGATCGCGACCTGGATCGTGTGGGCGCGGTCGTGGGCGGAGATCCCGGTCGTCACCCCTTCGCGGGCCTCGACCGAGACGGTGAAGGCGGTCTGCAGGGGCGCTTCGTTCTTCGCCGCCATCAGGTTGAGCCCGAGCGCGTCGCAGCGCTCCGAGGTCAGCGAGAGGCAGATCAGCCCCCGACCCTCCTTGGCCATGAAGTTGATCGCCTCCGGCGTCGCGAACTGCGCGGCCATCGTCAGGTCACCCTCGTTCTCGCGGTTCTCGTCGTCGCAGACGACGACCATGCGGCCGGCGCGGATCTCCTCGATCGCCGCCTCGACCGTCGAGAACGGGCTGTTGCCCGCGCTCGTGCTCTGCTCTTGTCTCTGAGTCCCGGCCATCGTGCTCACGCCCGCTCCTTTCCGGCGAATGGTGACATCAAACGCTCGACGTACTTGGCGACCACGTCGCACTCGACGTTCAACCTGCTCCCCGCCTGCAATTCGCCCAAGTTCGTGCGCTCGAGGGTCTCGGGGATCAGCGACACCTCGGCCCACGTCTCCCCCAGCTCAGCCACCGTCAGACTGACCCCGCTCAGCGTGATCGAGCCTTTGTCAACCACATAGCGGAGAAGCTGGGTAGGGAGATCGACTCGAACGCGTCTGGCAAATCCGTCGTCCTCGACCGCCGAGACGGTGCCGATGCCGTCGACGTGTCCTTGAACTATGTGACCGCCGAGGCGATCACCGGCCTTCATCGCGAGCTCGAGATTGACGCGGCAGCCGTGCTCCACCTGATCGAGCGCGGTGACCTGAAGGGTCTGGTTCATCGCCTCGGTTTCGAAGTGGTCGCCATCGACAGCCGTGGCCGTGAGGCAGCAGCCATTCACGGCGATTGACTCCCCAGGGGCGAGTTCGCCGGTAAGAAATGAAGCGATTCGCATTTTGGCGCCATCACCGCTCTGCTCGACCGCCTCGATCAGGCCCACGTCTTCGATCAAACCCGTGAACATCTCACCACTCCTTGTAACGGGCCGTGATCAGAACGTCATCCCCGACTCGCTCGCTCGCCGCCTCCAGGGCGGCGACTCGCGCGGGTGACGTCGTAGGGGGGACCATCTCCTGCGCGGTTGCAGGAGATGGCGGGTCCCCTGCGGCGGCAGGACCCGCGCGCCTGCCACCTTTGTCCTGACCGAGAAGCATCGGGGCGATGAAGGTACGGGATTCGTCGACTTCGCCGGCAGAGATGAAGGACGAAGCCAGGGTTCGGCCGCCCTCGAGAAACAGGCTGGTGACTTCTCGGCGGCCGAGTTCTCGGAGGGCGGACTCGATGTCGGGGGCGACGATGATCTCGGCGCCCGCCTGCTTGAGGGCGCTGATGCGATCGGTTGGAGCACCGAGGGAGGTGACGATGAGGACCGGGGACTGGTCGAGGGTCTGGAGGAGCTGGGAGTCGAGCGGGAGACGGGCTTGGGAGTCGAAGGCGACGCGCTTGGGCTGGCGGGCGCCTTCGAGGCGGGCGGTGAGGAGGGGGTCGTCGGCGAGGGCGGTGCCGATGCCGACGGCGATCGCGTCGGATTCGGCGCGCCAGCGATGGACCAGCTCGCGACTCTCGGGGCCGGAGATCCAGGGAGAGTCGCCGGGTGCCGTGACAGCCTGGCCGTCGAGGGACATCGCCATCTTCAGGACCACCAGCGGCAGGCCGGTGCGGGCGTGTTTGCGGAAGGGCTGGTTGAGGCGGCGCGCCGCGGTGGCCTCGGCGCCGCTCGCGAAAGCCACCTCCACCCCGCCGTCGCGGAGGATGCCGGGCCCGCGGCTTGCTGCCTTCTCGCTCGGGTCATCGGAGGCGATAACCACCCGGCCTATCCCCGCCTCGAGAATCGCCTCGACGCAAGGAGGCTGCCGTCCCTGATGCGCGCAGGGCTCGAGGGTCAAATACATCGTCGCCCCCGCCGCGTCCTCCCCCCGCTCGCGACAATCCGCCAGCGCCGCCCGCTCGGCGTGCAACCCGCCCAACTCGGCATGGAACCCCTCGCCGATCACCCGCCCGTCCCTCTCAACAACTGCTCCCACCAAAGGGTTGGGGCTCACCCGGCCGCGCCCGCCCTCAGCCAGCTCGACAGCGCGGCGCAAGTGAGCCTGATCCATGGCGGTAAGTGGGGGATTCATGGTTGATTGACTCGTCAATCAGTCTACGCCCCTCGCGCGGGTGGCGTCGTAGGGGGGACCATCTCCTGGTAGTTCAGGAGATGGTGGGTCCCCTGCGGCGGCAGGACCCGCGCGCCGAGCGGTCGGAGCGCGCGCCGAGCGGTCGGAGCGGAGCGCCAGGCGCCCTGGCAGGCCGCCGGACCGCGAGCGCGAATACGCTGAAGGCGATGAAGCTCATCATCCAGATCCCGTGCTTGGACGAGGAAAAGACCCTTCCGGCGACGATCGCCGACCTCCCCCGCGCGCTGCCCGGCATCGACAAGATCGAGCTGCTGGTGATCGACGACGGCAGCGGCGACCGCACGGTCGAGGTGGCGCGGGAGTGCGGCGTCGACCACATCGTCCGGCTCACCAACCACAAGGGCCTCGCCGCCGGCTTCCAGGCCGGCTTGGATGCGTGCCTGAAACTCGGCGCCGATGTCGTCGTCAACACCGACGCCGACAACCAGTACCGGGGCGCCGACGTCGCCAAGCTGGTGGCGCCGATCGTCGCCGGCACGGCCGACATGGTCGTCGGCGACCGCCGCGTCGCCGAGATCGACCACTTCTCCGGCTCGAAGAAGGGGCTGCAGAAGTTCGGCAGCTGGGTCGTGCGGCAGCTCTCGGGAACCAGGGTGACCGACGCCACCTCCGGCTTCCGCGCCTACAACCGGGAGGCGGCGCTGCAGCTGCTCGTCGTCGACAACTTCACCTACACGCTGGAGAGCCTGAT
>Ga0207691_10002147_pt1 | contig 19309 bp, 14 predicted proteins | sample KBSM13metaG_FD_184327 | JGI IMG/M metagenome (GOLD analysis project Ga0207691, IMG submission 184327) | Miscanthus rhizosphere microbial communities from Kellogg Biological Station, Michigan, USA - KBS M1-3 metaG (SPAdes) (version 2) | ecosystem: Host-associated > Plants > Roots > Rhizosphere >... | reverse complement strand
ACAGTACTATTTGGGTGCAGCGAGGGCTGTCTGCGTCGGATGAGCGAACAATACTGTGTGAACACAGTACTATTTGGGTGCAGCGAGGGCTGTCTGATTCCGCCGATCGCCACGCGGAACGTTGTGACCAATCGTGAGCCGTAACCGTGCCCGCCCCCCGTGCCCGTGCCCGTGCCCGTGCCCGAAAGCTCGGACCAAGGCACGCTGCGCTCCCGGCTACTTCTGCGGAGCTGGAGGCGGCGCCGGAGCTGGAACTGGCACGATCGGAGGAGCCACGGCCGGCGCGAACGTCGTCGCCGCGCCGGGCTTCGACACCGCGCGGTCCTCGTTCTTGTCGTCCGCCAAAAGCTCGCGCAGCTTCTTCTCCCGCTCGGCATCGTTCAGGGCAAGCTTGCTGGTGTCGAAAGTGAGCAGCGGCAATTTATCTCCGCCCTGCATCATCGGCAGCTTTCCGTCCCAGCGCTCGATGGCGCGGTACTGGAGCACCGTACCGGTGGTCGATAGCCGGATGATCTCGTTCGATTTCGCGTCGGCACGCGCGCGAATCAAGACCGCATCGGCCTCGCCCTCGGCGCGCTGACGAGCGGCTTCGGCTCCGCCGTGCGCTTGCGCCACGTTCTGCTCGGCTTCCGCGCGCACTTGGCGCACGCGGTTCTCGGCTTGAATCGCGTTCTGCGTGGCTTCCATGGCGCGATTGATGGCCTGCGCCACATTCTCCGGCAAGCGCAGCGCGCCATTGATGGTGAGCTGATCGATCACGAAGCCGTCCTTGCCGAGCACCTCGCGCAAGCGCAGCGACACATCCGCGACCAGCTTGCCCTTGCCAGCGCCATAAATTTCTTGCACGGCCATGCGTGAGGCGATGTCGTTGAACGCTTCACGCACGGCGTTGCGCATGTAGCCGTGGGCCAACATCATCACGTCGGGTTGTCGGAAGCGCAGATACAAGTGCGGGGCGAGCGCGGAATCGATGTGGAACGAAACGCCGATGTCGGCGCTGACGTTCACGCCCTCTTGCGACGAAAACGTGAGTGACTCGTCGACCGTGCGCCCTTCGCTGGACGACGCGGTCCAAACCACGTTTTGTACGCTGATTGGGAAGGCCACGATTTGCTCGGTGAGTGGGTTGTACATCACCCAGCCGGTGACCACCGGGATGTCCTGCACGCCGCGCGCGCTGCCGGCGAGCTTGACCTTGATGCCCACGTGACCCGCGTCGATGCGCATGAGCGTGGCGTTGAGCAAGAAGCCGACGCCAACCAGGATCAAGATCCCGAACACGATGCGCCGTAAGGTGCTGCCGTCCGTCTCGGGGTCGAATGAGATCTTTTTCGCTGCCACGCTGGCTGGTGTAGTCGAGCCCAGCGGCCAGCGCTACCGCCGCAACTTTTAAGGCGGAGAACTGCTCAGAAAACCGCGCTGATGATCAACATCGTGACGTAAGCGACCGCGCCACTCAGCGGCAGGGTGAGCACCCAGGCGAGCAGAATGTTCGAAGCGACGCCCCAACGCACCGCGCTCACGCGCTTGCTGGCGCCGACGCCCATGATGCAGGCGTTGATGCAGTGAGTCGTCGAAACCGGAATACCGAGCTTGCTCGCGGCCAGAATCACCAAGGTGCCCGAAGTTTCCGCCGCGAAGCCTTGCAGCGGGGCGATGCGAATGATCTTCGTGCCCATGGTCTTGATGATGCGCTTACCGCCCGCCATCGTGCCCAGGCCGATGGCTGCTGCGCAGATGATGATCACCCAACGCGGCACCTCTGCACCCGTCGGCGTCATCCACGCCGGCAGACCGCCATGCCCGGCCGCCATGAACGCGGCCAGCGCCAACGTGATGATGCCCATGGATTTCTGCGCATCGTTCGAACCGTGCGAGAAGGCCATGCCGCAGGCCGACACGAGCTGCAGCCGGCGCGAGCCGACCCGCACCGTCCCCGGCCGAAAATTTCGCGCGATCCAGGTCAGCCCGACCATCATGAAGAAGGCGGCGATGAAGCCCAAGGTCGGCGACAGCACCAACGGCACCAGCACTTTGTGCAGCAAGGCGTGCCACTTGAATGCCGACACACCCGCGTGTGCCACGACCGCGCCGCCCAATCCGCCGATCAGTGCGTGTGACGAGCTCGACGGGATCCCCCACCACCAGGTGAGTAGGTTCCAGATGCACGCACCGAGCAACGCCGCGAGCACCACGGTCTGGCTGACCACGGCCGGATCGGCGAAGCCCGAGGCAATGGTCTTGGCCACCGCCGTGCCCGCCATGGCGCCCACGAAGTTGAAGCCGCCTGCCACGATGACCGCCGTACGCAAGGGCAAAACGCCGGTCGACACCACGGTCGCGATCGCGTTCGCCGCGTCGTGAAAACCATTGATGTAGTCGAAGATGATCGCGGTGACGATCACGGCAATGAGCAAACTGAGCATCGTTACCCGTGCTTGATTGCGAGATTCGCCAACGTCGAGCCCACGTGCTGACAATAGTCGATGCTGTTTTCCAAGTGGTCCAGCACTTCACGCTCGCGCAATAGCTGCTTGGCGTCGATCGAGGTGTCCTTGAACAGCGCGCTGACTGCGCTGCGGAACACCGCGTCGCCGTCCTTCTCGAGCTTGCGCACCTGGCGGCTGGCTTCGATCAGTGCGGCGTAGTCGTGCTCGCGCAGATGTGGCAGCGCATTTTTCAGCACCTCGGTGCACTCCACCAGTTTGTCGATCAAGCCCAGCATGGGGGCGGTCGGGCGCTCGACGCCGTACAGCACGCAGGCGCGCGCCGCGCCGTTCATCAAGTCGAGCACGGTGTCGAGCTCCTGGGAGAGCTTCTGCAAATCCTCGCGGTCGATCGGAGTCACGAAGGTGCGCGCGATCGACTCCTCGACCTCGTGCGCGATCTTGTCGCCCTTGTGCTCGAGCTCTTGCACTGCGTAGCGGACATCCGCAGCGCTGACGCTCTCGTCCTTGAAGCGCGCCACTGCCAGCGCTGCCTCGTGGGCGACATCGGCCTGAGCCTCGAGAAAGCCGTAGAAATGGTCTTCGCGTGGCAAGAACCAGCGGACGATTGCCTGTAGGCCCATGGGCGCGCGTATTGGCCGCTCGGCCTTCTGGCGTCAAGAGAAAGTCACACAGCTCGCTCGGCCCGGATCCCCGTTATTCGTTGAGCACGCGCAACGAGCCACGAACTACGCCATAGCCACCGGAGGCGCGCAGGCTGCGAAATATTTCTCTGCCGCTCGTGCGACCTGCCAATAAGTCGCGATACGCGTGCACCGCGCGTGCTGTCTCTTCGGCCGACTCGCGCACCAATTCGATACGGAAGCGCCGAACGCCGGCCCGCTGTAAGGCTGGAACTAGCTCCGCCGCACTTTGCGGCGAGGCATGAAATACGGTGTTGCGACAGCCCACGTCCGCTTCCACCGGATGATCCATGTGCGCGCGGTCGCGCAGTGACAATTGATGCCGATCGCAAGGCCGCCCGCAACTCAGGTGGTCGCGCCCGTCCGACAGCAGGGCGGCGATTACACAATGCTCCATGTGAAACAGCGGCATGGGGTGATGCAGCACGACCTCGGCATGCGCAGCCAGCGGCTCCGAGAGCAGCGTGAGCAGCCGTGCCGAATCCAGATCGAAGGAGGGAGTGAACGCCGATAGCCCGCGCGAAAGCACTTCTAGCGCCGTCCGCCGATTGCTGACGTTCAGCGAAAAATCGCCAATGCGCAACGCCTGGCTACCGCCGTCGATGAGCGCTTCCAGCTCGAACAGGGCGCCCAGACTGCGCACGAGCAGCGCGTCCGGCGCGAGCCCTTCCAGGTAGCGATCGATCTTTTCCTCACCCGGCTTGCGGATGCGCGGTGGGGCGACGCCCACGAGCGCCCCACGAGCCCGCAACTCACGCAAGGCAGTGCCCGTGCCGGTGAGCTCCAGGAAGTCCAAGTACACACCGTCAGCGCCCGCGGAGAGGGCGGCATCTGCTTGAGCGCGGTTGCGACACAAGGCAAACAGACCGGCAGGCGGCGGCGCACGCAATACAGGCTCACTCGGCAGCTCGCGCGCCGAACTCTTCAGGCTTGGGAAGAGCGGCCCCGGTTGGGTCGCGGCGAGCGCCAAAACCAGGGCACGGCGCGCGCGGTTGAGCGCGGATACCGGTAGCCATGCGCCGTTCGGCAGGTTGACTTCCAGCCCGTCGAAGGCGTACGGCGAATCGCCCAGCCGACCCAGCTTATCCGAGAGCTCCGCGGCCGAGGTGGGCTGATTCTGCGCCGGCTCGACGGTCGTGTCTGCGAGCACGCGCGCGAAACGCCCGCGCTCGCTCCGCCCTTGGAGCGTGAACGGCTCGCCGAAGCGACCGCTGATCGTGAGCGACAGCCGTTCGCGATAGGGCTCGCGCGCGAGTTGCGTGTTGATCTCGCGTTCGGTCTCGGGGTCGTGCGAGCGAAACACGCGCCGTCCGCCGACGACGGGCGCCAAATCCAGCTCGGGGCCAAACCACAACTTGGCGCTAGCTCCCTCGGGCGCTGCGTTCACGTCCGCGCCCGCGACCTCGATGCCCCAGACGCGCCCTCCGACCTCGCCCTCCCCTGCCCAACCGCCTTCCAACAGCAAGCCGTCGCCGCGTGCGATGCGCGAGCTCGCCTCGACCACGAGCCAGGACCGCCCCGCGCGCTGCTCACGGCCCACGGCGCGAGCGACCTCGAGCCCGCGATGATCACAGGAGCGGCCTTCGACCAACTCTTGGTGATTCACGCCGGATAGAAAGCCCGGCCCGGAACCGCGAGAGTAGCTCTGGATCGCGCGTTGCTTCGTGGCTGGCAAATCGCCGGCTGCGTCGCGGCCCAAGGCCAGATCGACCGCTTGTCGGTACAAACGCGTGGTGGCCGCGACGTATTCGGGGCCTTTCAGCCGGCCCTCGATCTTGAACGAACGCACTCCGAGCTCGATCAGCCGCGGCACGGCCGCGCTCGCTTCCAGATCTTGCGGGGACAAAAGGTATGCGCGATCGCCGAGATCCTGCAGCACGCCATCGACCAAGAGCTCGTAAGGCAAGCGGCAGGCCTGCGCGCAAGCGCCGCGGTTGGCGCTTCGACCGCCGATCGCTTCGCTAGTCAAGCACTGGCCCGAATAAGCAATGCACAGCGCGCCGTGCACGAACACCTCCAACTCGACACGGGTGGCGCGTGTGATTTGCTCGATGTCCGCAAGGCTCAGCTCGCGCGCCAGCACGACGCGATCGGCGCCGAGTGACGCTGCAAATTCGACCGACGCGGCGTCGGTGCAGGTCATTTGGGTCGACGCATGGATGCGCAGATTGGGCGCAAGCTGCCGAACCAGGCGGAGGGCGCCCAAGTCTTGTACGATCAGCGCATCGACGCCCGCGCGCTCCGCCGCGCGGGCCACGTCCGCCCAGGCATCGAGCTCGGCGTCGAAGACCAGCGTATTTAGCGTCAGGTGCGCTTTGACGCGCCGCTCATGCAGGCGCCCTACGATGTCAGGCAGGCTTTCGACGCTGAAATTCTGGGCGCGCGCTCGCGCGTTGAACGCGTCCACCCCGAAATACACCGCGTCCGCGCCAGCGCCGATGGCCGCCTCGAGCGCGAGCAGGTCGCCGGCGGGTGCCAGAACTTCGGGACGACTCGGGCTTTCGGGCATGGGCGAAAACCATAGCAAACACGCAGCGTCGCGCGAGCTGGCTGGGACGATTACGGGGCCTCGGGCGCCCGAGCCGGCTTGTCTTCGCCGAAGCGCCTGGATACCCTCTCGTCGAATGAGTGAGGAGGACCCGGATGCTCGCGCGTTGCGCGAGAGCGAGCAGCGCTATCGAGCGCTCTCCGAAGCCGCTCGCGAAGCGGTGTTCATCAGCGAAAACGGCTTCATTCGCGAGGCCAACCGCGCCTTCTTGGCCCTGCTCGGTTACACTCAGGCCGAGTTGATCGGGCAATATGGCCCGGATTTTTTCGTGGCGCCCGAATCGCGCGCCGCCGTCCTGGCCGCCATCCGCTCGGGCGGCACCAGCGAAACCTCCGAGCTCGTGCTCTTGACCAAGACGGGCGAGCGACGGCTGGTCGAGTCGATTTCCGAGGACATCGCCTACCAGGCGCGCCCCATGCGTGTAGTCACGATGCAGGACCTGACTGCGCGTCGAGCCGCCGAAGCCGCCTTGCACGAAAGTGACGAGCGTTTGCGCTCGGCGATGAACGCGGCGCGCATGGGCAGCTGGGAATGGCTGGTCGAACGCGACGAGATCCGCTGGAGCCCGCAGACGTACGCGGTGTTCGGCGCCACCGAGTCGACCTTCAACGGTGACTTCGGCTCGTACCTTGCCCTGATCCATCCTGACGATCGCGCGCGCGCGCAGAAGAGCGTCGAAGCCTGTCTGCAGGGGGCGACCTCCGAGGTCGCGTTCGAGTACCGAGTGCTGGGTAGCGACGGCGTGCTGCGCTGGGTCGAGAGTCGCGGGCGAGCCTTTCGCGACGAGACGGGCAAGACCGTGCGCATGGCCGGCACCAGCATGGACACCACGCGCCGCCACGAGCTCGAAGAGCAGCTCCTGCACAGCCAGCGGATGGAAGCCACTGGCAGGCTGGCAGGGGGCATCGCTCATGACTTCAACAATTTGCTGACCGTAATCATGAGCTACAGCGAGCTCGGTCGCTTCGCGCTCGAGGCCTCACATCCTTCCTTCGAAGCCCTGGAACAGATCAACGTCGCCGCTCAACGCGCAGCCGCGTTGACCCGCCAATTGCTGATTTTCGCGCGCAAGGAAGTGGTCGATCCGAAGGTGATCGATCTCAATCGCCTGGTCGAGAACGTGGCCAAGCTGCTGCACCGGGTGGTGGGCGAAGACGTCATCTTGACCATCGATCTGCACCCGGGCAGCGCGCCGGTAATGATGGATCCGGTGCAATGCGAGCAGCTGCTGATGAACTTGGCCGTCAACGCGCGCGACGCGATGCCCTCGGGCGGCTCACTCGCTATCCGCACGGCGATCGAAGCCACGACCGTGCGCGTCAGCATGCACGACACCGGCCTCGGCATGTCGGAATCGGTCCAGGCGCGCGCGTTCGAGCCCTTCTTCACCACCAAGGACGCCGGCAAAGGTACCGGCCTCGGCTTGTCCACGTGCCTGGCCATCGTGCGCAACGCAGGCGGCACGATCGCCATCGATAGCGAAGTCGGACGGGGCACGGCCTTCCACGTCGCGCTGCCGCGCGCCAAGGTCGACGTCGATGCGGAACGGCTGGAGCGCCCGTCTTTGATGCCACGAGGCGACGAGACCGTGCTCTTGATCGAGGACGACGCCGTCGTGCGCCAGTTGACCGCCCGCATCTTGCGCCGCCAGGGCTACAAGGTGTTGGTCGCGACCCAGGCCGACGAAGCGCTGGAATTGGCCGCGGATCACAACACGCGCATCGACCTGTTCTTGTCGGACGTCGTGATGCCGGGCGAGTCCGGCCCCTCGGTCATCGAGCGCCTGTCCGCGGTGCGGCCGAGCACCAAGGTGCTGTTCGTGTCCGGCTACCCGGGCGACGACATTTCACGCCGCGGCGTGGACGAGGCAAGCTTCCGATTCTTGGCCAAGCCCTACTCGAGCGAACAACTGGCGCGGCGCGTGCGTCAAGTGCTCGACGACTGAGGCCGAGACTCGAGACTGCTTGCGCTCACTCCGCCGGCGTTTCGACGATCGACGGACTTGGCAACGGTTCGCTCACCACGACCTGTGGCGCGTTCGAGCCGATTCGATTCGAGTGCAGCACGTGCGGCGGGGGCGTGTGCAGATCCCAGACCAAGCCGACCCAGGACAGCACACGGAGCACGTAGTACGTGGGGTCGATCTCCCACCAGAAGAAGCCCTGATTGACCGAGCGCTGGTAGTAGTGGTGATTGTTGTGCCAGCCCTCGCCCATGGTGATCAAGGCCAGCAGCAGGTGGTTGCGACTGTTGTCGGTGGTCACGTAACGCTGCGAGCCGAACACGTGCGTCAACGAGTTGATCGTGAACGTGCCGTGCCAGAGCAGCGTGGTGGAGACGAAGAATCCCCAAAACAAGGCCCAGCTTCCGCCGAGTAGGTACAGGCCGGTCGCGTAGGCGATGGGCGGAAGCACGTGGAAGCGATCCAAGAAGCGGAGCTCGGGGAAGCGAGCTAGATCTTTCACCTTCGACAAATCGGTCGCGTCGTATCGGCGCGAGACGATCCAGCCCACGTGGCTCCACCAGAAGCCGTCCTGGAGGACCGAGTGCACGTCGTTCGGCTGATCCGAATTGCGGTGGTGCGTGCGATGATGCGACGCCCACCAGAGCACGCCCTTTTGCACGCTGGTCATCGCCAGCAGCGCCAGCAAGAACTGGAACACGCGACTCGTGCGGTAGGTGCGGTGCGAAAAGTAACGGTGGTACGCGCCGGTCACGCCGAACATGCGCACGTAGTACAGGGCGACCGCCAAGAGCGCGCCCGACCAGGACCAGCCGAACCAGAAGATGCCCGCGACGGCCGCAACCTGGATGGCAAAGAAGGGAGAAGCTTTGAGCCAGGCAATGCTCTTCGAATTGCCCAAGACCTCGGACGTCGACATGCCCCTCAAGCTAGCGCTGCGTTGGTCAGAAACGGGTCATGTCACCGTCACGACTGCACGTGCGAGCGGGTGCGAGTGCGGGCCACGGGCCGTTTCAGTTCGAGACGTTCGGTCAAAAGCCCTGATTCTTTGGGCCCGGCCGCGGAATCGACGCGCGCCCGACCGCCAGCCCTAGCGACCGTAGCCCCCTCGCTCGGCCGAGCTGAGCGTCGCGCCGTTCGAGGCGATCACGCGTTTGTACCAGTGCGCCGAGTCTTTCAGGGTTCGCTGTTGCGTGGCGTAGTCACAGAAAACCAAGCCGAAGCGATGCTTGTAGCCGTGCGCCCATTCGAAATTGTCGATGAACGACCAGTGAAAGTAGGCCTCGATCGGCACGCCGTCGGCCAACGCTCGGCGCAACTCGACCAGGTGGCGATCCATGAAGTCGATGCGCGCGGCGTCGCGCACCTGGCCGTCGAGCGACGGCCAGTCGCGCGACGAGAGGCCATTTTCCGTAATCACGATCGGCTTTTGGTAGCGCTCCCAAAACAGACGCGGCCCCCAATACATCGCTTCGGGCGTCACCAGCCATTCGAAGGCGGTGATGGGATAGCCCACGGGCATCGTCACCGGCTCGGGCCCGGCCTGCCCTGCGCGCACGTATTGACCTTGATAAATGTTTATCCCGCAGAAATCCAAGGGCTGGCTGATCAGCTGCAAATCGCCCGCGGCAATCGGCGGCAGCTGGTCCGCAAAGAAGCGTAGCCCTTGTTCCGGGTAATGCCCCAAGAACACCGGATCCATCCACCAGCTGTTGGTCCAGGCCGTTTCGGCGTTCACGGCGAATGCCGCCTCGCGCGCAGCAGCCAGGTCGGCCGGGCTGTCGCTTTCGGGGATCTTCGACAGCCCGACCGGCGCAAAGCCGATTTTCACGGGTTTTGTGCTGGCCGCACGAATGGCCTGCACCGAGCGCCCGTGCGCGAGCAGCGCGTGATGGCCCGCGCGCAGGACCTCGGCAAAGCGCAAGCGATCGCCTGGCGCATGTCGGCCTTCGTGATGGCCCGCGCCGATGAACACCTGAGGTTCGTTTAGCGTCATCCAGTTCCGGACGCGGTCGGACAACTTACGCGCGACCACGTCGGCGAATTCAGCGAACCACTCGGCCGTGTCGCGATTCAACCAACCGCCGCGATGATAGAGCGCGAGCGGATAGTCCCAATGAAACAGCGTCACCCACGGGTCGATGCCCGCGGCCAACAGCTCATCGACGAGTCGATCGTAGAAATCCAAACCCCGTTCGCTCACGCGACCCACGCCATCGGGCATCACTCGCGGCCACGAGATGCTGAGCCGATACGCGCCCAGGCCGATCTGCTTCATCAGCCCGACGTCTTCGCGGTAGCGCGTGAAGTGATCGCAAGCGACCTCGCCGCTCTGTCCGTTCCAGACCATGCCCTGCTTTTTGCAAAACATGTCCCAAGTGGACAGGCCCTTGTCGTCTGCGTAGGCCGCGCCTTCGATCTGATACGACGCCGCCGCTGCGCCCCATACGAAGTTGGCTGGAAAGGTACGACTCATTTGCGCGCCACTTTCGCTCAACAGCACGCCAATTGCCAGCGACAAGCCCCGCGCTCGCGCACTGAATTCGGCCAATCATCTTGCCTTTCGGAGCGGGCTCAGCCACCGAGCAGCTTGCGAATGCCGGCCAGTAGCGTCTCCGGGGTGAACGGTTTGGCGACGAGCGCGACGTTACCATCGAGCCCCCCGAGCCCGCTGAGCACGTCGCCCGTGTAGCCCGACATGAACAGCACCCGGAGCCGCGGGTGCTGTTCCAACAACGCATCGCGCAAAGCGCGACCATTCATGCCCGGCATGACCACGTCGCTCAACAGCAGGTCGATGCGTTCCTTCTCCAGGCGCGCGAGCTCGAGCGCAGCCAAACCGTCCTCCGCGACCAGCACGCGATAGCCGTTGCGCTCCAATACACTCTTGACGAGCGTGCGCACGCTGGGATCGTCCTCGGCCACGAGCACGGTCTCACCACGCCCTGGTTGCGCAGAGACGGCCGCCGGCGCAGGCTGCAGCTTCTGCTTCGTGCACGGAAAAAACACGCGAAATGTCGCACCTTGGCCGCGCGCGCTGGTGACCGCGATCGCGCCCCGGTGTTGTTTGACGATGCCGTACACCGTGGCCAGGCCCAGACCCGTGCCTTTACCGCGTTCCTTGGTGGTGAAGAACGGCTCGAACATGCGCGCGCGCGTCTCTTCGTCGATGCCGTGCCCAGAATCGATCACGGACAGCACGCCGTACGAGCCTGCTTCGAGCTCCAGCTCGGCGTCCGGCTCAGCACGTTCGACGAGCGCGACGTTGACTCGCAGGCGGCCCCCGCTGTCGCTCATCGCGTCTTGCGCGTTGACCACCAAGTTGAGCACGACTTGTTGCAGCTGCGTCGCGTCTGCGCGGATGACCACGGGCTCCTCCGGCAGCTCGAGCGTCAGCTCGATCGATGCCGGGATCATCGCTCGCAGGATCTTCTCGATGCGGCGCACCTGTTCACTCAGGTCGAGCGGACGCACCTCGAGCGCTTGCTTGCGACCGAAAGCCAGCAGCTGGCGCACCAGCAAGCGCGCACCTTCGGCGGCCTCCAAGACCACGGCCAAGTCGCCGTAAATCGGATCGCTCGCCGGCACACTGCTGCGCACGAGCTCGGTGTAGCCGATGATCGGCGTGAGCAGATTGTTGAAGTCGTGCGCAACGCCGCCCGCTAGATGTCCAATGGCTTCCATCTTGCGTGCTTGCGTCAGGTGTTCTTCGAGCTCCGCGCGCTCGCTCTCGGCGCGCACGCGGTCGGAGACATCGCGCACGTTGACGATCACCCCGCCGACCCCGCGCACGTCGAAGGCCGGGCGTCCCACGAGCTCGACGTAGCGCGGCTCGCCGTCTCGATGCCGCACACGCAGCTGGTCCAAAACCGGTTTGTCCTCGGCCACGGCTTGGCTGAGCCGCGCGCGCGCCGGCGCGATGTCCTCGGGCACCAGCCAATCGAACCAATTTTCGCCGATCACTGCGCCCAATTCGCGCCCCAGCAGGCGCTCGATGGACGGGCTCGCGTACATCACCCACCCCTCGCGATCGATGACCAGGATCACGTCCAGCGCATTTTCGACGAACGCGCGCACCCGCTCCTCGCTCTCACGCGCGGCACCTTCCGCGCGCGTTCGGTCGCCGATTTCGACCAACAGACCGTCCAGGGTTTCGCGCACTTGCCCGGTCATCAGATTGAAGGCACGCGCCAAGGCCTGGACCTCGCGCGGGCCCGAGACCTTCGCTTGGGTCTCGAGATCCCCGCGAGCGACGCGCTCGGCGCTCTCGGTCAAGCGCAGGATCGGCGCGGCCACACGCGTACCGAAGAAGACCGCTGCCAGCACCGCAAATACGGCCACTGCCAGGGCAACCAAGCCGGCGCTCACCAGCTGTTCCTCGACGGGCGCCATGAACGCTGCGCTCGGGCGCACCACCGCCACGCGCCAAGGTTTGCGTTGGATCATGCTGCCCCCGACCTTTTGCTCGCGTCCCCCGCCGTACGCCTCCAGCGCCAGATGCGTGGTGAACATGGGCGCCTTGCCGAGCTCGCGCAGTCCGCGCGACAGCTCCGGCGAGTCGAGCGCGACGCTCTGACCCACGACCCGCGGCTGCAAGCCGTGCGCCAGGTAGCGCCCCTGCTGATCGACCAGCGTCAGGAATGCACCGGGGCCGAGCAACGCCGTGTCGCGCGCTACGAAGCGCTGCAAAATTTGCGCGTAGTAGCGCAAACGCAGGACGCCGACGACCTCGAAATCAGCGTCGCGCACCGCCGCGCTGAAGGTCACGACCAGGCGCTTGGAATCGGGCACGATCGGCTCGAGCTCCGAAACGTGTGGCAAACCGTCATGCATCGGGGCCCGAAAATAGCTGGAGGCGGATTCGTCGCCGCCGATGTTCGGGTGACTGGAGTCGGCCACGTTGCGGCCCGCGCGGTCGAGCAACCCGTATGAAACGACGAAGATCGAGTCGCGCAGCGCGCCGCGTTCCAAGAGCTGATCGAGCTCCGGCTTGTCTGGACTTTTGGCGCGCGCGCCGGGCGACAACGACAGGAAGCGTGCCAGGGCCGCGGCTTGAGCGTCGCTCCGGACATTGTCCAGGCTCTTGCCAATGAAGTCGTCGATTGCGTTGGCGGTCAGCTGCGCTGCAGAGGTCAACAAGCGTGCCTCGCGCTCGACCAGCACGTTTTGGGTGACACGCGTCTGAATCAACGTGAGCACGATCAAGGAGCCGAGAGAAATACCGAGCGCCAAAATGATCATCCGCCCGCGAATCCCCAACCGATCGCTGAGCGGGAGCTTCATTTCGCCGCCGGCAGGAAGCTCGAATCGAGCAACAGATCGAGATCGGGCGCGGCGCTGATCGTGCCGCGACTCAGGAAATAGTCGACGAACCGTTGCAAGACATGGCGCGCCGAATGATTGGTCGGCCCCGGTTCGAACAGTCTTCGTTCCTCGTCCAGCGTAAAGAGATGGATGCCGGCGCGGGTGATCGCGGGCTGGGACGCCGACAAGCGCTTGGTCAAGAGCGCGTCGTCCTCGTCGGGGTGCGCCTGCCAATGCTCGACCGCGCGAAACCAGGCCTTGACGAAGCGACGCACCGCGTTCGGATGCGCGCGCAACGTCTCACCCGAGAAAATGAAGCCGTCCAGCACCAAGCCGTCTGCCTCGCGGCTGGTGTACAGCACCTTGGCCCCCAGGGCTCGAACGCGCGAGGCGTACGGCTCCCAGGTGTGCACGGCGGCGAGCTCGCCCGAGACCAGGCGCTCGACCACCCGCGAGGCGTCGACGTTGACGACCTTCACGGCCGAAGGCGGCACGCCGTGCTGATCCAACATCTGTCGCACGAGCACTTCGCCGAAGCCCCCGAGGTTCGTGCCCACGGCCCGTCCCCGCAGATCCTCAGGGGTCTCGACCGGCGGCATGCCGAGCACCATGTCGGCGCCGCTCGACAGATCGCTGAACAGAATGATGCGCGCGTCCGGGTTGGCCTCGATCACGTTGATCGTGTCACCCGTCGCCACGCCGATGCCGTCCAGGGTGCCCGCAGCGAAGTCGACCAAGAGCTGGTCGGTGTCTTCCGGGATCGAAAGCTCGACCGCGACCTGCTCGGCGCGGAAATAGCCCAACTGCTCGGCCAGCAGCGCCGGATAGTAGCCTCCCCACAGGTCGAGGCCGATCTGCAAAGGCGGCTCACGGTTGGCGGGTGTGGCCTCGGGGCGCGTGCAGGCCCCGAGCAGCAGGGCGACCAAGCCGAACCCCGCTCTTCTTAGCCAAATCCGCAGCGTCACGCGCGAAGTAGAGCAAAGCCTTAGCCCCACTCCAAGTCAAACGCCGAGCGCTTGCATCTTGTGCGCAAATTTGGCGCGCGGCTCGGCGTACGCGAGCACGGAGCTCGGCGAGCTTTCGACGTGAACGCTCGCGTCGGCCACGACGAAGCGCGCGTACAGCTCAGCCCAGGGCAAGCCCGTGCCGGCCTGGGCCGCGCGCACGGCTGCACCCAGCGCCGCCGAGTTCGAGACCTGTATGGTCTCGATACGCGCGTCGAAGACATCCGCGATGACCTGCAAAATGCCGCGATTTTTCGAGGCGCCGCCGGTGACGCGCACGCTCCGCGGCTTCTCGCCGATCCAATCGGAGTGGCGCTGCATCGACAAGGCCTGCGCTTCGACGATCGCGCGCGCGTTGGCCGGCGCATCCTGAAACGCGCAGAAAGCCGGCGTGCCCTCGAGCGAAAGCTTCGGCTCGAGCAGCTTCGGGGTGATCTCGGGAAAGAAATACGGCAGCATCGAATTGCCTGCATTGCCAGCTTTGGTCTGCTGCAAAATTGCGGCCTCGAAGGCCGGCCACGACAAGCCCGTGCGACGTGCCACCTCCTCGCGTGCGAGCGAGCCGTTGGCGAACGCAATCAAGCACATGAAGCCGCCCGCGGGGTTGCCGAAGACGTGTCCGTAGCCACGCGGATCGGTGCGCGGCTCGCGCATCGCGGCAAACACCGTGTCGCTCGTGCCCAGGCTGATCACGGCCGTGCCCGGCTCCGTCGCGCCCATGCCGACCAGGCTGCTCGGGTTGTCCCCGGTGAACGCCAGCACCGGCGTGCCCGGCGCAAAGCCAAAGCGTTTGACGAAGTACGGTGAAAGCTCGCCCACGCGCGTGGCGGAGGGCACCGCGGGGAGCAGCTTGCGCGCCAGATCCGGCGCGGTCGCTGCGAGCAGCTTGGGACTCCAGGCGCCGCTTTGCAGGTCCAGCAAGTTCATGCCAGCGCCGTCGCCGAAGTCGATGGGCGCGGACGTGCCGGTCAAGATCGACGCCATGAAGGCGCTGACCAGGGTGATTTCCACCGTCTTTTCGTAAGCCCCGGGCTCGGTCTTCCAAAACTTGCGGATCTGGGGGCCGCTGAAGCGCTCGATGGCGCGCGAGCCAGTGACGCTCACGACCACGGCATCCCCGCCCACGGCGGCGGCGATCTCCCGGCACTCCGCGTTGGTCGAGCTATCGAGCCAGATCGGCGCACTGGGCCGGCTGAGCAGCGGCCGCACCTGATCGACCAACGGCAGCGCCGTCGACCAGGCCGGCGCGTCGCCAATATGCGTGTTCAGATACACCGACCCGTGCTGCTGGCCCGAGCCGCTCACCCCGCGCACCGCCGCGAAATCGAAGCCGCCGGCCTGGATCTTCGACAGCAGCAGATCGAGCGCGGCGACCCAAAGCAGCGGGTTGGCATGGCGAAGCTGCGCGTCCGCGTTGGGCAAGAAGCCCTGCGGTGAGCCGTATTCCGGCAAATCCTGACCGAAATTCACGGCCTCTTGCAGCACGACCTGACCCGCGTCGCTGTCGATCACGAGCGCCGATAGGCTCTGAGTGCTGGAATCCAAACCGAGATAAAGTCCCATGCCTCAGGCGTATATCAGAAGCCCCGCGCTTCCCGCGAGCCGAACCCACACGAGCCCAGCGTGCAAACTTCAGCGCTCGATGGAACCTCCTGGCGGACCGGGCGCGCACGCTCATGCGCCAAGCACGGGAGTTGTCCTGTGAAACCGAAGCGTTAAACAGCGAGCTTCCGCTCTCGACGCAATCGGGTTAGGTCTAGGGGATGCCCTCTTTCGATTCCGCCCGGGATTGCCACATCGTGCGCATCGTGTACGACGGGCCGGGCATCGCTGGAAAAACAACGAATTTGCAGCGCATTTGCGACGTGATCCCGAGCTCGCGGCGGAGTGAGATGTACACGCCCGCCGAGCTCAAGGGCCGCACCATGTTCTTCGATTGGTTGGAAATCGACGGGCCGGCCCAAGGCGGGCAAGCCCTGAAATTTCAGCTCATTACCGTCCCCGGCCAGGTGGAGCGCTCGTACCGTCGCAAGCCCTTGATCGAGATGGCCGACGTGGTGGCGTTCGTTTGTGATTCGAGCCCGGCGGCCATCCCGGAGACGATGCGCACCTTCTCCCGCCTGCGCGCCTTGATGCGCCGCCGAAAAGAGAAGCTGCCGCTGGTCGTGCAAGCCAACAAGCAGGACGTGGAAGGCGCGTTCACGCCAGACAAGCTGCGCAAGCGACTGAAGCTCGACAGCGCCGTGCCCGTGGTCGGCGCGACCGCGGTCAACGGCGGAGGCGTCAAGGAGACGCTTCTGACCGCGATCCGCGCGGGGGTGCACACGCTGCGCGATTCGCGCATCACGCCCTTGGCCAAAGCCTTTGCCAATGCCGACGCGCTCTTCGACCACGTGCTCAGCTTCGAAGACACGCCCAACACGGACGAAGTGGTGGACGCCGAAGAGTTGCACATTGCCGCTGAAGACATGGACGTCGAAGGCGCTGCCGCCGCCGCCCAGTTGCAGGCGGCCTCGCTCGACGACCTCGAAGCGCGCGCCCGCCGCGCCGCGAACCGCAACCGCTCGCAGTCGACCAGCAAGTGACGTGAAGGCGCGACGCGCCGCATTTCTCGGCCATTTCGTCCCGCTCGCGCTGATCTTGGTCACGACCAGCTCGGCGTCCGGGGCGCCCCGGCGGCGCCACTTCGAGCCCGACGATCTGGAGCTCGAGCAGCCGGGCATCCTCGACCTCGATTTGCAAGTGGGAGCGGTGCTCGGCAGTTCCGACCTCGGCAACCATTTGCTGATCCCCGATTTCGAAATCGGCTTGGGGCTCGCGCGCAACGTCGAGCTCGACGTGAGCGGGACGTTCATGCTCGAGCGAGAAAACGGGCGACGCCATGTCACGGGCAATGCGCTCTGGATCGCCAGCAAGCTCGGCCTACTCGAAACCCGTGACCAGCGCGGGAACGCTTGGGCACTCGGCCTCGAGCTCGGCCCGCGCCTGCCGACCTTCGACGCCGCAGGCATCGGCTACGGCGTGCTCGGACTGCTCGGCTTCACCCGGCGCGGGCTCGGGCTGGTGCTCAACGTGGGCAGCTTGATCGATCCCGGCGCGAGGCTGAGCGATCCGCGCCCGAGCAGCCTGGTTTTCGGCCTCGATTTCAATGCCGAGCTCGACCAGCGCGGCCGCTGGTCTCTCCAATCCGAGCTCGGCGCGACTCACTACTTGAGCTCGGACCCCGATGAGGCCGCGGCCGCAGTCGGCGCGACCTACGCGGTCAGTCGGCGACTCGACGTCTCCCTGACCGCGCTGGGCGGCTTCTTGCGCCACACCGATCACGCAGGCTTGCTGCTCGGCGTTTCACCGCAGCTCGGGCTGTGGTGAGGGCTCGAACGCAGGGGGCCGCGGCGCGACGCCGAAGGCTCAGCCGGGCGCGGGACGCCGCGTGACCATCCCATCAAGCCAAATCGAACAGCAGCACCTCGGAGTCGCTCACGCCACGCAGCTCGAGCGTGGCTTCGTCGCTGACCTGCGCAGCATCGCCCGCGCTCAGCTCTTGCCCATTTACGAGCAGTTTGCCGCGAGCGACATGCAGCCAGGCGTGACGCCCGGGCGCGAGCGTGTAGCTCTCCGACTCGGCTTCGCCGAACGTGCCCGCCAGCAGCTTCACGTCTTGGTGCACGAGCACTTCGCCGTCTTTACCTGCGCGCGAGGCGACCACGCGCAGTTTCCCTTTCAGATCTTGCTTGGGAAAATTCTTCTGCTCGTAGCCGGGCTCGAGCTGCCCACGCTCGGGCAAAATCCAGATTTGCAGGAAATGCACGGGCTCGGTCTTGGACGAGTTGAACTCGCTGTGTCCGACTCCGGTGCCGGCGGTCATGCGCTGCACGTCGCCCGATTTCATCACCGAGCCGTTGCCCATCGAGTCCCGGTGCTCGAGCGCTCCGTCCAGCACGTAGGTCACGATTTCCATGTCCCGGTGTGAGTGGGTCGGAAAGCCTTTGCCGGGCGCCACGCGATCTTCATTGATCACGCGCAGGGCGCGGAAGCCCATGTGCTTCGGATCGTAGTAGTCCCCGAACGAAAACGTGTGCCAGGAGTCCAGCCAGCCACCGTGCTGCGCGTGACCGCGATCTGTAGCTTTTCTGAGAGTGATCATCGATACCTCCAAAGAACAGCCGAGAAGTTAAGGCTGCCCGCTGGGTGAAGAAAGGGGCCCGGCGACAACAGACCGTTGTAGGCGCGCAACGCGAACTTTCCCTGCCAAATGCCGCTTGGCAAGGCCGGCCCAGGGTCTATCATCCAAGGAAAGGAGCTTCGTTGATGCAGCTGGCTTCGGTCTTGATCCTCCCGGGCCTCGGAAATTCCGGGCCCGATCACTGGCAATCGCACTGGCAAACGCAGCACGGCTACCAACGCGTCGAACAAGCCAATTGGGATCGGCCGAAGTTACAGGACTGGCTGGGTAACCTGCAGCGCGCGGTGAGCGCGCAGCGCAGCGGCGTGGTGCTGGTTGCGCACAGCCTGGCTTGTTCATTGGTGGCGCACTACGCCCAGACGCACTCCGAGCGAGTGCTGGGCGCGTTCCTGGTGTCACCAGCAGACGTGGAATCGCAGCGCTGCACGCCCGACGAAACGCGCTGCTTCTCACCCATTCCGCTCACCCCCCTGCCCTTCCCAGCGCACGTCGTCGCAAGCTCGGATGATCCCTACGTCGATTGCGCGCGCGCACAGTTTTTTGCCCAGAGCTGGGGCGCCGGCTTCACCGACATCGGCGATTGCGGTCACATCAACGCCAGCTCCGGTCACGGCGCCTGGCCCGAAGGCCACGCGCAATTCCGAGCCTGTTTGGCGCTGTGGGGGCTCGGTTAGCTCACTTCGGCACGACGACCACGCGGCACACTCCGTCGCGGCAATCGGTCAGGGCGCCGTTGCAGCAATCCCTGGACGTACTGCATGCATCGCCCACGCCCACGCACGAGAGCGACGTCTTGTCGACGCATTGGCCATCGACGCAGAAGCCCGAGCAGCACTCGAAACCAGCAGAGCAAGCAGGTCCCGTCTCCGGCGGCTTGGGCGTTTCGATGCACTTTGCCAGCGCCCAGAAGCCGCGCATGTTGGGTGTCTCGTCGTTTTGACCCTCGACGTAGAACGCGGGATGACTGGGATCGACCTTGCCCAGCTTTTGATCGACGGCCGCGACCCATAGCCTGCGCTTGCCGTTGATTACCGGCCCCGTGAGCGCATTGCCCCAATCGCGCATACTCGTAAACACGACCCACGAATAACCCCCGCGGTTGACGGGGCAGAACGTGGGCTCGCGTTGCGTCGCGTGATCGGCCTCGAGCGGCGGATCGTCGAGCTTGGCCATGCGG
>Ga0207691_10002146_pt1 | contig 19320 bp, 13 predicted proteins | sample KBSM13metaG_FD_184327 | JGI IMG/M metagenome (GOLD analysis project Ga0207691, IMG submission 184327) | Miscanthus rhizosphere microbial communities from Kellogg Biological Station, Michigan, USA - KBS M1-3 metaG (SPAdes) (version 2) | ecosystem: Host-associated > Plants > Roots > Rhizosphere >... | reverse complement strand
GAATTCCTACTCCGACGCGGAGCTGGCCAATGTGCTCACCTACATTCGCAACAGCTTCGGCAACCGCGCGCCCGCGGTGCAGCCCGAGGCCGTTGCCGCTCGGCGCGCCGCCGATGCCAGGCATGCTAACTACTGGACGCTCGCGGAACTCGCCAGCCAGATCCCCGCGCTCGACGTGCCGCGCAAGCGCTTTGAGCGTCGCACCGAATGGAAACTCGCAGTCAACATGGCGGCGCGTAAGGGATCCCCGCCCGAAGCGATGCTCGACGGCGATCCAAAGACCGGATATTTCACCGAGGGCTTCAAGCCTTTCCCCGTGGAGTCACTCACAGTAGCGCTGCCTGCCCGCAGCAGGATCCTCGGCATCGATGTGGATTCCCGCGGTGAGAAGGGCGAAGGTGGCCGGGATCTTGGCTGGGCGCCGGCCTACAGCGTCGAAGTGTCCGACGACGGTAAAACATGGACCATGGTCGCACCGCACGTGGTGGGTGAACCCCACGCCCGTCTCAACTTCGCCGCCCCGGTGGAGGCCCGCCACCTGCGCATCGCCATCACGGAAAAGGAAGGCTGGCAACCCTGGGTGATCAAGGAACTCAACCTCTACGGCGACGAGCGGTAGATAGGCGATGCATGAAGTGTCGAGCATGGGAGCCCCCAGGAGACGCGGCGTTCAACCAAAGAACTCCGTCGCGCTGCTGACGTTGGTCGCGCTGCTCGGCGCCTGTTCGGGTGGCTCGCGTGACAACGGTGCAGAGCACAAACCGACGCTGGTGCTCGGCCTCAGCCAGATCGCAGCCGAGGCCAACTGGGACACCGCCAATGCCAACTCCATCCGCAACGCGGCGCGCGCCAGTGGTATCACCCTGCGCCTGGAGGATGCGCATCGAAGCCAGGAGAAGCAGGTCGCCCAGCTGCGTGACTTCGTACGACAGCGTGTGGACGTGATCGCCTTTTCGCCCGTGGTCGAGAGTGGCTGGGAGGCCGTGCTGCGCGAAGTCCGGTCGGCGGGAATTCCCGTGATCCTCGTGGATCGCGCCATCGAGGGCAGCGACGAGTCGCTGTACGTCTCGCTGGTCGGCTCGGACTTCGTCGAGGAGGGACGGCGAGCCGGACGCTGGTTGTTGGAGCACACGCGCGACGTGCCCGGCGACATCAACATCGTCGAGCTGCAGGGGACGGTGGGCTCTGCGCCTGCCAACGACCGCAAACAAGGTTTCGCCGACGCCATAGCGGCAGAGCAGCGCTACCACATCATCCGCTCGCAGAGCGCTGACTTCGACCGCGCCACGGCGCGCGAAGTCATGGCGGAGTTCCTGAAGGCCGAGGGTCCCCGCATCCGCGTGCTGTTCGCACACGGCGATACGATGGCGTTCGGCGCCATCGAGGCGATCGAAGCTGCGGGGTTCAAACCGGGAAGCGACATCCTCGTCATTTCGATCGAAGGCAGCCGCAAGGCGCTCGAGGCCATCGTCGCCGGCAAACTCAACGTGAGCGTGGAGTGCAGTCCCCTCCTGGGACCACCGCTCACGGCGGTGGTCAAAGAACTCGCCGCCGGCAAACCGGTTCCCAGGCGCGTGATCACGCAGGAATCCGTATTCACGCGCGAAAACGCCGCCTCGGAACTGCCCAACCGCGCTTACTGAGTGCGCACCCGCTGGTCGGCGATGGCGACTGGGCCAGGGAATTTCCTATGAACCCCCGGCAGTTTCCTGCCGGGGATCTTCTCCATTACCGCGCGTTGCGCGTCCGGGCTTCCGCGGCCGTCGGCTAGGCCTCGGTCTTCTTCTTGCGCATCAGCAGGAATACGACAATCGCGATGATCACGACCAGCGCGATCCACATCCACTTTCGATCGGGCTTCTCTTCGGCCTTTGGCTCTTCCGTTGCCGTCACCACCGGGGAGTCCGTGGTCGCAGGCGCCGCTTCGGCCGGTGCAGGCTCAGCGGCCATTGCCGCGGGCGCTTCAGCGGAAGCTGGAGCAGGTGCCGGAGCGGTTTCTTCGGCAGCCACTTCTGCAGGCGTGGGCTCAGGAATATCGAGTACGGCCTGCACATCCTTTGCCGTGAGGACCTCAGGCGGAGCCGACGTGACGATCGTGGCGGTCAGCTGGTCGCCTCCCTTCAGGTCGGCGAGGCGTACGGGCTTGCCATCCATGATCACCTGGATGCCACGCTGCTGGAGTTCGCTCTTGGTGAACTTGCGGGTGGATCCATCCTCGGTCTTCACGTAGACCGCATCGCGAACCCGTTTCACGACCGTGCCTTTCTTGATCGTCGTGACGGTGACCGGACGAACCACCGTGGTGGTCGTGACTTGGGCCGTGCCCTTCATCCCAGGCGTGAGTTCATGCACCGACATCGACTTGCCGTCCACCGTGAACCTGAAGTCTTCGGGGACCGTCACCTCGCGGGTGCCGGTCTGATCGCGCACGACGAGGGTGTTGCCATCCACCGAAATGACTTCGAACTTGATGATCTCGGACGTCTGGGTAGCCGTACTGACCTGCGCACCAGCCGCGCCCGCAATGAGCAGGGTCATGGCAAGGGCGGACAGAACGGGCCAAGAAGCTCTTGGGCGACTTTTCATGATCCTCTCCTGATTGTGTTGTTGTCTTGGATCGTCATCGAAATTGCTGTTGCGCGTGCGGTATATGCCCGTGGCGATCCAGCGTCAACGACGCCGACTAACCAGATGCTGCTTCCGCATCGCGCCACGATGATGGCAACAACATGGAATTGGCGCGCAATGGGACCTAGGGCGGACAGCCAACGAGGACGGAGTCTGCGCTGCGATATTTAGATAGAAAAAAACGCGCGACAGTTTACCGCCGAGCGTTTCAAATCTTATCTAGCTAGACGTGGAACGTCCGACAGCAGTTGAGCTTGCCCGTGGACTAAAGCCAGCCACTTGCCGCAAGCCAGTCCATGATCGCGGCCTGCCAACGATCACGCGGCATGAGGAAGAAGCCATGCTCGCCTTTCTGAAAGAGGCGCGCTTCGACCGGCACGCCGGCGTGGCGCAATGCTTCGAAGAACACGACGCTGTTGTCGACATCGACCAGACGATCATCCGCGGCGTGGAGGATGAAGGTGGGTGGTGTGTCCTTGGTCACCTGGAGTTCATTGGAGAAGAAGCGAATCTGCGACTCCGATGGGCTCTCGCCCAGCAGCGCCTTGCGCGAGTCCATGTGGGTGATCTTCGCGTCCATGCTGATGACGGGATACACCAGCACGAGAAAGCCAGGGCGCAAGTCGATGTGATCCGGGTTGTCGACGTAGGGTTTGTCGAAGTGAGTCGCCAGAGTGGATGCCAGATGTCCGCCGGCTGAAAAGCCAATCGCGCCAATTCTTTGTGGATCGACATTCCATTCAGCGGCATGCTGGCGCGCAAAGCGCATCGCCTGCTGTGCATCCTGAAGCGGGCCCATGGATTTATCGATCATCGTGCGGTCGCTCGGGATTCGATACTTGACCACGAACGCGGCAATGCCGTGATCGATGAAGAATCTGGCTTGCTGAGTGCCTTCGAAATCGAAGGTGAGGCCCGCGTAACCGCCGCCCGGAAAAATTACGACGCCGGTGCCCGTGGCCCTGGCCTTGGCGGGCAGGTAAACCTGTATGACGGGTCGAGAGACGTTCTTTATCCAGCTTCCGTCTGTCGAGGATTCCTCGTCAGGAGCGGTCTTCGAGTTTGGAATTGCCGCGTCACCATAAAGAGGAACGCTCTGCATCTTCGGCGGAAAATTCGAGTTGTCTGGCGGCGCCGCGGCCGCCGTGGACACGTTGGCGAGCAAAGCGAAGATAAAAGCTGCGTTGAACCATCTGATCATCGCGACACCTTTCCACTGACCGATTGTTTGTTCCAGGCGCAGCGGCTGCGACCCCGGCCGATGATACTTGCGATCAAGGAAGTCGCCTGAGTTCCCCGTGGCGCACGAAGCGTCGCCACGGGGACTGGGCTCACCAGTTCAGCCTCAGCGCGTACTTGCCGTTGGTAGTGCCCGAGCTGCCGCTGTAATAGACGACACGCACGTAGTACGTGGCATTGGCACGGCTTATGTTTCTGACCGTCACCGTATCCACAACTCCGGTGCCGAACCGGCTGACGGCGAGCAACGTATTTCCGCCGTCGTAAAGCTGCAAGTCATAGTCCGAATTGGGATTCGGGATGAGGGTCGCGGTCAGCCAGCGTCCAGCCGGCAGGCTCACGCTGGTGTAATCGGAGTCGGCAGTGCTGGACATCGCGGCATTGACGATGGTGTTCGCGTTGGCAATCGCCTGTGCCTGCGAGCTCGTCTCGTTTGGTCCCACCTCGGCGACGCCCGGCGGTGAGCCGGTCGCGGCGTCCACCGCCGCGCGCGCGTTCACAATGCCGGCGCCGCATTGCGAACAGGCGCTCGGGAAATGCCGGGTTGTGCTCTGCAAGAGGTAAGTCACGTCGTCGGGCTTGAGCGTGGGTTTCAGCGAGAGCATCAACGCGGCCACACCGGACACCTGCGGCGTCGCCATCGACGTGCCGTGATAGAACACATAGTTGTCCGAACCCGGAGACGTGCTGCCGTTATTCAGCGTAGACAAAATGTCATTCGCCTCCGAGACGACGGGCTTTTCGCCGCCGGGCGCGGCGAGTTTGACGACCGTGCCGAAGTTGGAGAAAGACGACTTGCCGCCGGAGCGATTCACCGACGCCACCGACACCGCGCCACTACAACTCGCGGGCGCAAAGTCCCAGCCGTCCAGACCGTCGTTACCCGCGGCAGCTACTACCGAAGCGCCCATCGAGCGCGCGGAGTTGATGGCGCTCTGCATGGACGTTCCGCAGCCGCCCGGGCTCCCGAACGACATGTTGATCACCTTGGCGGGATTGGCATTCGCTGGCGTCCCCTGCACCGGAACGCCCGCCGCCCAGAGGATGGCGTCGACGATGTCGGAGGTCGAGCCGCCGCACTTGCCGAACACGCGTACCGGCACCACCCGCGCGTTGTGTGCGACACCGGCAACCCCTCGGGAGTTGTTGGTTCGCGCCGCAATGATGCCCGCCACATGTGTGCCGTGCCAGGAGCTCGGCACCAGATCGAACGGATCGTGTGGTCCGCAATCACCTGGATCCAGCCAGTCTCCCGGATCGCGAGCATCGTTGTCGCGGCCGCCGCCGTCGTTCGCCGTGAACGCATCCGAGATGAAGTCGTAGCCCTGCAGGATGTTTGCATTCAGGTCGCCATGCGGACGATAGCCGGTGTCCAGCACTGCGACGACGACACCCGACCCTGTGGAACGATCCCACGCGGCCGGTGCGTTGATGCCGGCGGTGGACTCGAAGAGATTCCACTGCTCGTTGTAGCGCGTGTCGTTCGGCGTGAACGTGACGTGCATGATGCGGTCGGGCTCCGCGTATTCGACATTCGGATCCGCGGCCATGATGTCGTCGGCGAGACGCTCGGCCTCAGCCAGCGACAGTTTTCGATCCGCCTTGAGCACATGAGATCCCAGCGCAGTGATACGCAGGCTGCGCATGGCGAGCCCCATACGCGCCGCGGGCAGTTCCGTGCCGCGCATTTGCGCCGCCTGGGCAACGCTGCTCGCTGGCGTGGTGCGGTACTTGACGATGATTCGATCGGTGTAGCTGGCGTCCGCGGCGTTGGCGGCGAGCGGCGCGAGAATCGCCAGCGCGGCCGCAAGCGCCCGTCGATAGGTTGTGTGTTTCATGTTTGTCCCTGTAACGGCGTGAGTGGCCGAGTTTTTGTCTAACTTCTGGATTGCCATCACTGCACCAACCATCGCTGGCTGGCACAATGGTTGCTCAGTGACTGCGACACGATCGGTGCGAAGTATGGGTCGGAGGTGTAGTTGCCCACGGTGAGACCCCGGCCGGAACCGGCGTGGACGGCGATGCTGAAACTCGCGGACACGACCAACCAGAGACCTGACGTCCTTTTCATCTGACTCCCCTTCTATCTACATCCCTGTAGAAACGGCCTTGGTTTGGCGGTCGCCTTGATAACACGAAATTCCTGGTACCGCTACCACTTTCGCACTTGTACGGAGGATCGACGCCTATCTACTGGCGAGATACCGGCTTGGATATAGCTAGACCGACAAAAATGTATGTCGGCACGCCTGCGAGCAAAAGGCCACTATCTGGAGCAGGCGCCGACCGCGGCGCGATTTACTCAAGTCTCGTGCAACACCTCGGCGATATTCGCTCGCGCGGCACGCATCGCCGGCAAAAGCCCGCCGGCCAGCCCGAGTGCGCAGGCGAGCAGCACGACGCCCGTCGCCAGCACGGGGGTGATAGATAGCGAATAGACCAGTTGCGAGTCCCACACTGCGCCGCCCAGCGTGCTGATGGTTGCGCCATCGAAAAACGCGAACGCAAACGCAGCGCCAACAGCTGCTCCGATGAGGGCCAGCAGGAGCGCCTCGATCAGCACTCCTCCGGCAACGGCCATAGAGGAGAATCCCAGCGCGCGCAGCGTCGCCATCTCGACTCTCCTCGCCGAAACCGCCGAGTACATCGAGTTGAGCGCGCTGAACAGTGCTCCAAGCGCCATGATCGAGCCGATGGAGTAGCCCACCAGCCGCAGCATGCGGTTGACCGATTCCGACGCCGTCGCGAGATATTCGGGCTCGCTGCGCGCTCGCAGCAGCGACTTCGAGTTCTGTTCCACGGTCCTGCTGAATGCCGCGAGCTCGCGAGGTGAGCGCAGCACAACGGTCAGGGAGTTGAAGGAGTTGAGCTTGTACGCGGACATCACGGTCAGCGCGTCGGCCACCACTTCCGACTCGCGCGCGCCGTGACTTCCGGCGAAAGTGCCCACCACCTTCCAGTCGCCGTCCTGGAGTCGAAGGTTCTGGCCAATGTGGAGCCCATCGAACTGTGAGACCGCTCCAGTGCCCACGATCAGCTCCTGCTTGCCGGACTCGAACATTCTGCCGGAGCGCAGCTCGAGCTCCGGTCGCATCGCGAAGTACTGTTCACCGACACCTCGCAACGTGACATTCACATCGCTGTGGTCGCGCTTGCGCGAGACGGGCGCAACCAGGATGACCTCGCCGGACGCCACGGCTCTGCCACGCGAATCCCGCATCACCTGCGGGTAATCCATGATCGCAATGACTTCGTCGCGAGACAGCGAACTGTCGGATTCCGCGATGGCTCGGTGCGTGAGCACGATGGCACGCGTGTCGCTACCGTCGCCTTCGATCGTTGCCCTGAAGCTGATCGACATGGCCAGGATCGGAATGAATACCGCCACCGCACCCGCAATGCCGATGACGATCACCAGTGAGTTACCAAGCCGCCGCGGAATGTTCCGCAGGTTCATGGAAGTGACCGCGAGTGTCTGGCTGATGAAGCTCATGCGCTCAAGTCTTGCGTAGAGCGCCCGCCACCGGTGCGCGTGACAACTTCCACACCGGTAATGCCGCGCCCACAAATGCCAGGATGGCCGCGCAAGAAAGTCCCATCACCGCAACCTCCGGGGATACCACGATGGAACCGAAGTCTTCCTTCCATAAAGGCGCGAGCAAACGGGCCAGCCCCAGGCCAACGAGTGCCGGCGGCAGATAGAGCAACAGTGCCTCCGCAAACGCCAGGCTCAGCACGTGATTGACGGAGTATCCAAACGCTCTGAGCACCGCGAACTCGCGCGAGCGATCTTGCAGCGACTGACGCAACGTGTTGCCGGTCAGGAACGCCAGCGTGAACAGCACCGCGCCCATGATGGCGTTGGTGAACAATTTCACGTCGCCCATCTGCTTGGCGCGGGCTTCCGCGCGTTCCTGTTGCGACCGGGTGCGCGACTCGTGACTCGAATTGGCGAAGATGCGGTCGATAGCTGCCGACATGGCCAGCGCACGGGTTGGATCCTGGATTTCCACGTAGAACATTTCGGCGGTGCCGCGGTCGGCCGCCCGATTGGAATCGAAGTAGTCGTAGTTGATCACGCCGAAGTAGGCAGTAGCAGGCATGGTGAATGTGCCGACGATATTGAAGGTCCAGTCCGGATTGCCATCCGTCTGCAGCGAGCGGGACCGAACGGTGACCGCATCGCCGACTTTCCACTTGAACAGTTGCAACAGCTCGGGAGTTGCCAGCAGCCCCGTGCGGATCCGGCGCATGGCGTCCAGATCTTTCTTGTCGACATTTGCCTTGTGCTGCATGCGGAAGAACAAGTCCGGATCGGTGGCGAGCGCGGCAAGGTAGTTTTCCTTGCTGCGATTGTCGTCCTCCATGAAATACGCGCGCGGTGCCACGTCCAGCACGCCGGGCACATTCCGGATCTTCGACATGGCTGATATGGGCATTGGCGCGCCACCGCGAACCCGTGTGCCCGTGACGAGGAAATTGCGATTCGCCGCGGCAATCGCCCGGTCGAAGCCGGTGTTCACGCCCTGGAGCAGGCCTAGCAACACGAACGCCACGACGATGCTGCTGGCCGTGAGGATCGAGCGAACCGGCCTTCGCCACAACCCGGCCCACACCAGAGGCAAGAATTTCATGCAGCCGCAGTCTAGCGGCTGAGCAGCTGGCGCGCGACCGAGGCCGTGTTCTGCAGCACGAGCCTATTCCAGCGCAAAGTCATCAGCGACGACATACCGGGAGAACCTTCAAGCGTTTGCGGGAGACATACGTGTAGTTTCGAGTGCCACAGAGTCGACGCATAAATGAAAGGATTCCTTTGTGCTTGTTTGCTGGGTTCGCTTCAATTGATGAGCCCGGCCGAGGCGTACGAAGCGGATATTCACTATTCGACAACCTATGTGCTCGCGAGGGCTGTCGGATGGTCCGAAGCCGATGCCCTGACAATCGCCAGCGCGAATCAAGCAGTGGACGAAAACCAGGACACCGTCGCTGCTCTGGAAGTGGATACGATTTCAATCAGTTCGCTCCGCCAGGCGGAGAAGAACCTGCGATTTCACTGCTTCAGCAAAACGCGCGGACAGGCAGGCCAGATCTCCGCAGACGTCCGCGAGGTCATATCCCACCACTTTGCCGAGGTGCCTGAATACGATGAAGATCCTCGGAGAAATGCCAGGAGATTGATCGCGCTTGGTGTCGCCCTGCATTGCCAGCAGGATGCGTCTTCACATGCAGGCTTCGGCGGCTCGTGCGGCTCATACCCGGGCAGTTGTTATGGGCATACCTATCAAACCTTCTTCGATCAGGTGGCCTTCCGCTTGTTGGGGAAGCACTACTACGACCCAGATCATCCAGGTGTTTCAGGTCCGCGGGTTCTGGAGGCACTCCAAGGGACAGTCAGCGAACTTGAAGCAAGTCTGCCAAAGGCTTCTCCGCGTTCGATCCCCACCAAGGAGTTGGTCGCTTTATCGGCCGCTCTGCGTGGGTCCGGACTGGAACTACCTGACGAACTGCGTCGCGACTGCAATCGTTACATCGCCGGCAAGTGGCTCTTCGACTTCCTGCAGGCCGGCGGAGAAAAGCTTGCGCCAGAAATCGCTGGCACTTGCAAGAATGAGTCGCTTGCCTCTGCAACTGTCGTCAGGATCCCTGATCCGCGTTTCCCACGCTTGAAATCTGATGCGTCGCCGTATCTGGTGAAGGCCGACGGGACCTATCAACAGGTCCGTGGCGGGGACTTCGACGTCTCCTTGCCAGCTATCAAGTCTGAAAGAATTGTTGGCCGCATCCCTAACTACAATACCCGCAAAGTCAGGGTGCAGTTGTCCCACTGGAGTCAACTTCTTGCTTTGCCTCTGACGGCCCAGGTCGCGCTCGCATCGGCAGACAACACCCGCAAGGCAAGGTGAAATCTCTTAGTTAGTCCAATGTCTTCAGCGCGCGCGCCAGAATGGCGTCGCCTGCGGTCCTGTCGCGGGTCAAATCGACCTCGATCGATGGCACGAACGCTTCGCGCGGTGTTCCGTTCATGTGGTAGAGGCGATAGGTCGGCAGATGAACGGGAATTCCGGTTTTGGGCAGTTCGAAATTTTCGGTGCCGCCGCACAGGCGCGCCATCGGAGTACCGACGATCTGTGCGCGATTCATCGCATCGAAGCCGATGGCCATACCTTCACCCATGCTGCCGGTCCAGTGATTCACCAGCACGATCAGTTTCGCGGTGACTTGCGGAGCACGCGGCGCGACCGTCTTCGCCCAAGAGTCCTGCGGGAATCGTTTGCCGGCGGCGGGTTCGAAGATGCGCTGATACTCGTCAGTCCTGCTGATGAAGCGCCCCATGATCGGCTCGGCGATATCTGTGTTGCCGCCGCTCGGTGTATTACGCAGGTCGAGAATCAGGTTCGTGGCTTTCGACAATGCACTCAGCGCCGCATCGAATGCGGCGACGGTGTCGGAATCACCCAGGCTGTTTTCGATGCGAATGTAACCGGTCCTGGCGTTGAGCCAGCGCCACGTCACGAGCTCGGTGTTGTCGGGAGAAACAAAGGGAGGAAGTTCGATGACCCGGACCTTTCCCTTCGCGTTCTTCACTTCGATGCGGCGTGCAGCGTCGTGTGTGCCGGCGAGCAGCCTGCGCAGCGAGAAGTCGAGGGCTTCGGCGTCGGGCGCAGTGAGTGTCTTCGCCTTGGAACGCTCAATGGCCTGGTCGACCGCGATTCCTCCGACGCTCAGGACGACGTCACCCGGCGCGACCCCGGCCTTCGCCGCGGGGCTGCCGGGCAGCACTTCGACGATGACGGCGCGGCCACCACGCATCTGCGCCCAGAGCTCGGCGCCCGTCGGAATGAGCTGCGGCGACGAGCGCGTATTCGTGCCGAGGGTCACGTGATCGTCGTGCAGTTCGGCGACCACCCGCTCGACTACGTGAATGAAGTCGTCGCGCGTTTGCGCCGCCCTCGCCTCGGGCTCGTATAGCGCACGCATCTTTGCGAGGTCGAGGTGCCGTTCCGGCAGGTACGCATATCGCGTCTCGATCTGCGTGATCAACCAGTCGATATCGGCCGCGCGGTCATCCGCGCCCGCGAATGTTCCGGCGGCTTGTGCACAGGTGGCGAACGCGAACAACAGTGCCGCGAACAGGGAGTGTTTGATTGAAAGGCTGCGGATGTTCATACGCCGGCAGCGTGAGAGAAGCCGCACGGACGCGCAACAGCAGATCGTCCTCCAAACGATGCGCGCCGTCCGAAAACGCACCACCGGCAACGTCTACTTCCAGTTCGCCGGCATTCGCAACGTACGCAAGTATGCGAAGGATCATCGCCTCGCGAACAGCCGAAGGAGGCAACAACGCGATAGTCTCGGCGCGGATCGTACTTGCGCTAAGTCTCGCCACCCACTATCTGCAAGGGACCGAACGCTGATTCCGGCTGGTCCGTGTAAGTCTGGTTCGTGTAGGTCGTATCGAAGAAGCAGGCACGGCCGTCCGGCTCCGAATAAAACGACTTGTTGAGATCGAAGTCCGCTGGCGCCCGGCAGATCGCGTGAACGAACAGTCGTCTGTCCCGGCTGTCAGTACCCCGCGCCTGGTATTGAAAGCGGTATTCGGACCAGGAGCGCAACTCGATACCCTGCTGGCGCGCGCTTGCTTCCATCGCGCTGCGGATCTTTTCGTCCATGATCATCGCGAAGCCAGGGTGAGTCTGCCACGAGCCGCCCGCGACTTCGATCCAGCGCGCATCACGTTCCTTCACGTGGGGCCCGGATTCGTACTGCCGCCATTCGCATTCCGACGCCACTGCGCTTGGGTACATCGCAACCTTGATGACCTCGTTGAACTTGATCGACGCCATCGGGATTGCTTCGAATCCCGGCTTCGAGATGCACATCGACCACGTGTAGCTGGTACCGCCATCGGGCAGCATGACCTGCATCGCCCAGGCGTGTTGTTTGCCGAATTCGACCTTGCCTTCGCGGTCGGTCGAGAATTTCTCGAACGTGTTCTGCCCCCCGACGCCGTGCCATTCCATGGTTCCCAGCGTAACTGTCGCGCTCTCGAGCGGCACGCCGGTTTCATCGGTCACGATGATTTCGGCCTCGGGGCGAGACGTGAGGAAAGAGGGATAGCAGCCGCTGAGAGTGGTTATGGCGATAGGTGTGACAATCCGTGAAAGTAGATTGACGCGCTTCACAACGATCTGTCCGTAAGTTCGGTCGCGACAGTCTACCATCGGCCAACTTCGGTTCCTTGTCGGACGCCAGCTGGATTCTGAAGAGCGTCGGCGCCGCATTTCGCGCCAATCCTTCCGGCGGCGGTGGAAGCAGCAGCGGCGGAAGTAGCAGCAGTGGGAGCAGTGGTGGCAAGAGCGGTGGCGGCGCGCTCGACTTGCTGGCGCTCGCCACGCTCGTGCTCTTGTCCGGCCGGCGCGCGCAGCGCGCGCTTGTGAGACGCGGTTGTTAGAGCTCGGGCGCGGCCGCGCGTCACTGGAAGATCCATCTGATGAAAAAGTTTCTGAAAATCCTGGCTGCGCTCGTTTTCTTCACGGTCGTGTGGGCTGGCTGCAGTTCCTATCTCTACCTTCGAGATCACCCCGTTAACTGTAGCGACACGCTGACACTTACCGGGGATATCAACTACGACTCGTTTGTCCAGACAAGGGACTGCCTGGTTCGATTGAAGGCGGAGAAAAAGACCTTCGTGGTTGCGGCGTCAGGGGGTGGCGACGCCTCTGCGGCTCTGGCAATTGGAATTCTCCTGCATCGACACAACTGGGACGTTGAGATCGTCGGCGTTTGCGCGTCTTCTTGCGCGAACTGGATTTTCCCTGCCGGAAAGACGAAATACCTGAATAGCCAGTCGATGCTTCTGTTTCATGGTGGTCCTCACCAGAAGAACATGTTGGAGTTTGCAGAGAAAATCGATCGTGAATTTGCGGCAAACGGCGCGCCTGCCGACTCAGTGAAGCTTGGCCGAGAAAACAAGGAAGGCAATATGACGTGGACTTCCAACAGATCGGCCGCCTATGAAGAAGTACTCGAGTTTTTATCAATAGACGCGGATTTGCCCGCAGCCGAAAGATGGCGCCAAATCACGAATGCGTCAGACAGGTTCTACCAGGAGTTAGGTATCGACCCGCTGTTGCCAGAATATGGCCAGAGGGGTGGCTACGAGCCCTTGTACAAGTCAGACAAATATGACGGGTTCATCTATCGTCTGGATTCGCTGCGCAGGTTGGGCATACGCAATATCGAGCTGAAGGACGGCGAATGGCACCCGGAACGCCATCCTGTTTACCCGGATGTTTATGAGGTGACGTTTCCGTAGCTAGTTGCGCCAGCAAAAGAAAAACCCCCGCCGGTTTCCCGACGGGGGCCTTCTTTCTACTGACTAGGCAAGAAGGATCTTGCGCGTTTCCCCTTCTGGGTCATCCGCCATCCGGCACTCGTTGTCCCAGATCATCGTCCGATTGGTCTTCGGATCGGTGGGCTCCCACTTGAGCTTGGGCAGACTTGGATTGCCCGTTGCCGCAAATGTGGCCCACGAAGACGCCATCTTCTTCGCCAGCGCCTGTGCTTCGGGCGTGTTGCCAGTGCCTTGTTCGCAGCGCTTCGTGTTGTCGAAGCAGAATTGAAGTTCGGCGGTATGCCATGCACCCGGCACGCCATCGAATATCGGTGTCTGCCACGTGAAGTAATACGTATACGCCGGCGCGGCGTTGAGCGCGGTCTTCAGCCCCGCCATCTTCACCACGTTGTTGCGAATAGATAGGCCGTTGAGGCCCGGAGCGCCGCTGCACATGTACGACAGCGTTCGAATCTGCTTCTGCGGATAGGCCTTCTTGAGTCCGGCAACGATTGCGCTGGCCTTCTCTTCTCCATAAGCCTTGGTGAGATTGGCACGCCACTCTTCCTCGGTTGGGCGCCGCGACATCTGGTTGCCCTCTTCACTCACCGAGCCAATCAGCATGGGCACATCCTTCGACACCGTGGGCGCCGCATCGAAGAACGATCGCATATTGATGATCTTTCCATCGACACACGGTGACCAACCCACACGCGGCGTGCCCGGTGCACCCGGGCCTGCGGTCAAGGGCGGCGGGGGATTGATCTTGGCAGCCGCGGCGGTGCCCGCCGCGAAGAGCTTCGACCACTCCATTTTCTGCAGCGATCCGATGTCATTCGGGGCAAGCGCGAGATCCTTCATGAGCTGACGTGCGAGCTCACGTTGCTGTTCTCTGCTCGGAATGTTTCCACCGCCACCCGATTGCGCAGCTGCGCGATGAATCAGGCCTGACGCGTACGGCATGCCTAACAGCGTGGTCACTTTCGAGCCGCCACCGGATTGGCCATAGATCATGACGCGATCGGGATCACCGCCGAAGTTGGCGATGTTCTCGTGGACCCAGCGCAACGCCGCGACGAGATCCGTCATGCCAACGTTTGCCGAGTCTTCGTAAGCCGATCCGCCGATCTCCGACGCATCGAGGAACCCGAGAATGTTCAGACGATGATTGACGGAGACCTGCACCACATCGTGATGCCGCGCCATCTGCGCGCCTTCATGCGACGGCAATTCGTATGAGGAGCCGAAGCTGTAGCCACCGCCGTGGAAATAGACCATCACCGGACGCTTGCCGCTCAAGGAAGACGTCCAGATGTTGAGCTTGAGCATATCCTCGCTCATCCAGCCGTCATCCCAATCCTGGATGAAGGTCTGCTCGGTGCTCGTCCACGGATGCGTGTTCTGCGGGCAGTTCGCGCCGTAGGTCAACGCGGGAAACTCGTCCGTCCACGGGGTCGGCGGTTTCGCAGGAAGCCAGCGATTTTCACCCGCGGTTGTCTGACCGTACGGAATTCCTTTGAACGTGAAGACGCCACCATCGAGATAACCGCGCACTTTGCCGTACTGCGTCTTCGCGATTGCAGACCGTGGCGTAGTTAGATTACCGGGCCCTTGATGAGCAGCCGTCTTGACGCTGTCCGACGCGGCAGCGAAGTTCGCCGCCGCAACCCCGACGCCTGCAGTGGAAGAAAGAATCAGCGCTTGCCGCCGAGTGAGTCCCGCGCCCTTAGTCGAATTCACCATGAAGCCCCCTTCGTTGAAACGTTGGATGTCCGGGCCGAGTTTAGGCTTCGTGCGCACGATGATCGCTGCCGTATTCGATATGGATTGATATCGATCTTCACAGAGTCGCTGCAGTCCAATCGATTGCGAAGCTTGAAATTCAGCTTCGCTCGTTTTGCATCGCCTTGGTCCAGATCGCATCCATCCACTCTTGAGTTCTTTCACTCGCAGCAACACTTGCTTCGAAGAGTTCGGCATTGCCGACCATGGCCGCAAAGTTTTCGAACATCAACGCCGCGGGAGGTTTCGCGGCGGCAACCTGTATGCGCTCCGACTTCCCGCCGTCACCGATATCGGTGCGATACTCGTACCCGGCGGGTTCATTGCCCTCAACCTGCACGAAGTCATTCAGACTGAATTGCCCGGCGGCACCAGACATCCTCAGGTCCATACTCAGAGCGCCTGCTTCGAAGCCGCAATTCCAGGTGTTAGTTGATCCATCACTGAAAGCGATGACCCCGCTGCCGTTGGCCACGGCTTTATTCTTCTTGTCACGGCGAACGTAGGCATCCAGGCCGACAATTCTGACGCCAGGCGGCGTGTACTCCACGGCCGCTCGCATGTTGTACCAACCGGCATCGCCAATCGCACCGTAAGGCTCGAGATTGGAATCCCAACGAATATTCTCCGGGTCCGTGAGAGCGAATTGAAACGCCGAATCTATCGAGCACGGCCAGCCGACTTTCTCGCGCATGGTGGCTTTGATTTGTGCCGTTCTCGGGTGATGCACAAAGTGCGTGCCATCCATGAAGCCGACACCGTTTTTGCGGCAGGCTGATGTAATGCGACGTAAGGACGGCAGATTGGCAAAGGGCTTTTCGCCGAGAACGTGCTTGCCGTTGGCCGCGGCCAGCAAACAAACTTCTTCCCGGACCCCGGTTGGCGTAGCGACGTAGACGGCGTCGACTGTCTTCGACGACAACATCTCCGACCATGAAGCGAACGCGCCAGGAATACCGTGCTTGCTCGCGAACTCCTTTGCCGTTTCAATCTTTCGGCTGGCGACAGCTGTCAGTTCAGCGCGTGCGGCCAACTTCATCATCGACACCATGTAATTTGCGATCGAACCCGTGCCGACGATTCCCCAACGCAGTGGCCGATCGGTTTGCTTGTTCACGCCAGGCGACTTCGCCGCAAATGCGGTCGGGATCGCAGAAACAATTGCGCCGGCGCCGACCGCCTCCAGGAGCTTGCGACGTCCTGCATCGACTGTGGGTGAATCATCGTCCTTGTCGTTTTGACTGTTCACGACCCCTCCGTCAACGTAGCTATATTCTGTTCACGTTACGGGTTCATCATCGACCTGGCCTATACACGATGCAACCGAAGGGCGGCGCGTTCGAGAAAGCGCCGGCCGGATGGATTGCACGACCGAAAGGGCATTGCACCAAACGGCCCGCGGGTACGATCAGGGCATGAGGTTGGAGTTCTTCAGCGGAGCGGACTGTTAGAACGTCAGAGTGCGCGCTAATACTCGCCGACCACTACGCGCAGCCCGAAGTGCGAGCAAGAGTAGCAGCATGACGGGATCGAGCGATCCGCCACCGCCGCCGCCATCGTCAGCGACAGGCGTGACCGGAGGTCCGGGTGTCGGGGGTGGAGGTGCGGGTGCCGCGCCAGGCGGCGGCAACGCCACCACGCAGGAGTAGCTGTCGAGCACTGCGTTGATCTGGTCGAGACTGCATTGGGAGAAGGATGTGATCGATGAGTCGAGCGTCGGCGTCATGATGTATTGGCCGAGCGGTGTCGACGCACATTGTCCCGTGCCATCGTGCGGGGCGCCGAACACATGGCCGATCTCGTGCGCGGTGATGAGCGTATCCAACGCAGCGCTGTTGTGAGCCATGGCGAGACTGGCGGCATAACGCTGGCTGCAGAGTGCCGAGTCATAGCCGACGCCTGCGGTGTCGCCGTCGAGCCGGCGGCCGGTGAACAGATGCGTGAGGCCGGTGGCGGAAAGCGCCGGGGTCCGTCGTCGCAACTGTCCCAACTCGTCGATCAGCACGCCCGAATCGGTGGTCGCTGATAAGCGTGCGCTGAGTTCACCGCCGACCTCCACCGATACGACCTGCAGTTCCACTCCCACCTGCGAGCTGAAGATTCCGTCCACGTTGTTGAGGCGTGTGAGAATCGCATCGCGGGCCTGCGCTTCGCTCGAGTAGCGCGCTAGATAGGCCGCGTCGCCGAGGATGGAGATCTCGACCCCTTTCGTGGCGACGCCGTCCTTCAGCGCCTGCGAACTGGCGCGTAGCTCGCCTATCATGGCGCTGAAGGCCTCAGCCGGGTCGCTGGGCTTCTCCACCGCATCGCCAGTGAAGGAAACGCCCCGCTCCAGCACGGCGTCCGAGAGTTTGAACATCACCGTGCCGGCCGCGCCGTAGTTCACCGCCTCCGGCGCCGCATCCACGATGAATAGTTCGCGTCCGTCCCAGATCATGCCGCGCGGCAGACCGTCGTGAACGCTGATGCGCGCCCAGGAACCCGGAACGCCTTCCAGGGTGCCCTTGTAGAGCTGCAACGAACTGCCGGCGGCGAACTGTGCGAGACGCTGGTTGTTAGAGAGCTGCAGGCGAAAGCTGCGGCCGAACGCGGTGAACTCGAGTGTGGCAGCGCCGCCCTTCGACGCGCGTGTCAGTGCGGGTCGCAGGTCCTCCGAATGTTGAGGCACGAGGCCAGAGGCCGCGCCGCTCAATGCCGGCCACGCCATGGCTGAAAGCAGGAGCGCCGCGCAGCGCGTCAGTTGGCGACATGAAGTCCTGGAAGTCGATTGCGGCACCGTTCGACGATGCGCTGTCGCGTCCGGGACGGGGGTAGGAATGTCGGCGGTCCGGGGTCAGCGTGCAAAGACATATATAGAGAGACAGACCGGGCGGATATCTAGTCACATCTCTGGCCTGCGATCAATTAACTCATTGATATCAAAGTCTTTAGGCTCGAACCTGCGCGAGTACGGCCGAGCGCGTGCGTTGACTGGCGTACCGCCCGGAGCGCTAAGCCGTCGGCTTGATATTCGAGTTCAGTCGAAACAGATTGGTCGGGTCGACCTTGTTCTTGAGCTTGACCAGGCGTGGATAGCTGTCGCCATAGGTGTCGCGCAGACGCTGTCCTTCCGCGCCAGGCTCCGCATTGACGTAGTGGCCCTGTGTATAGGGTTCCAGCGTCTGCCAGATGTGGCGCCCTTGCTCGACGGCCGTGGCATCCAGCTTGGGATCCATCCAGGCACCGTGCAGCATGACCATGTAGTTAGAGTTCCGGTTCCAGAAAGCCGTGGCATCGGGCTTCACGCGGGCCACCGCCCCACCCATCGGGCTGAATCCCATGTCGCCGAGGTACTCTGGTGCCGCAGCGAATTGCGCCTGCATCTCATCCACCAGTTTGTCGGGAGAGCCATACACGAAACCCGACTTCGCATAGATGCGCAATCCAGGCGGCAAGGACCGGGGCGCCGCGCCACTGACACCCAGCTGCGCTTTCACATACGGCTTGACCGCGATGTCGTCGAAGACCGGCTTGCCGAGCTTGTCGAGAAACGCCAGCACGCGATCGCCTTGCTTGAGATCCCCGGTGTAGATCATCTCCATCTCGATGTAACTGCCCTTGGGCTGGCCGTCCGGTGGCGACTTCGTCAGGCCGAACGTATAACTCAGGTCGTCGTCAGCGTCAGAGCTCGTCATCAATTCAAACAGCGCCGGAATGACCTCGCGCGCGCGTGCGATCGGAAACGTCCGGTTGCCCGCCAACAAGTTCGGCCCGAACTTGTGCAGCCGATATTCGAACCTGGTAACGACGCCGAAGTTGCCGCCGCCACCGCGAATCCCCCAGAACAGGTCGGGATTCTCATGCTCACTCACGTGCAATGACTTGCCGTCGGCCGTCACGATGTCGGCTGAAATCAAGTTGTCGCATGCCAGGCCGAACTTCTTCTGCAAACGACCGAGACCGCCACCCAGCGTCAGTCCTGCAATTCCGGTGTCTGCCGCCGTGCCGAGCGTGGTGACCAGTCCGACTGCCTGGCTTTCGCGATCGAGGTCTCCCAACAACACGCCGCCCTGCGCCTGCGCACTCAGCTTCGCCGCATCGATTCGAATCTCTTTCATGGGCGCGAGGTCGATCATCAACCCGCCCTCACAACTCGATTGGCCGGAGATGCTGTGTCCACCACCGCGAACCGCGGTCAGCACTCGATGCGCGCGCGCAAAATTCACCGCTTTGACGACGTCGGCGCTGTCTGCGCAGCGCGCAATCAACGCAGGGTGACGATCGAATACGCCATTCCAGATCTTGCGAGCGTCTTCGTATCCATCGTTTCCGGCCAACAACAACTTCCCGTGCAGGCT
>Ga0207691_10002145_pt1 | contig 19321 bp, 18 predicted proteins | sample KBSM13metaG_FD_184327 | JGI IMG/M metagenome (GOLD analysis project Ga0207691, IMG submission 184327) | Miscanthus rhizosphere microbial communities from Kellogg Biological Station, Michigan, USA - KBS M1-3 metaG (SPAdes) (version 2) | ecosystem: Host-associated > Plants > Roots > Rhizosphere >... | reverse complement strand
ATGGGCTGTACGTCAATGAAGCAATTGGTATTGCACGAGATAGGAGCCGGCGCCGGCGATATAACCAACGAATGCCAACCCGCTTACTTTCTTGACATACCAGAAGAACTGGATTTTCTCCATACCCATTGCGGCCACGCCGGCGGCAGAACCGATAATAAGGATTGATCCGCCGGTCCCGGCGCAGTAAGCCATGAAGTGCCATAAAAAATGATCAGGTGGATACTCCGCCAGGCTATACATGCCCATTGAAGCTGCTACCAAAGGCACGTTATCGACGATCGCACTCACGATGCCGATGATGAGCACGATAACGTCCTGCCGACCCACGATCTGGTGAAGCGACTGCGCCAAAGATGCAAGGATATGCGTGTGTTCGAGTGTCGCGACGGCGATCAGGATACCGATGAAGAACACGATCGAACTCATGTCGATCCTGCTCAGAGCATGGGCCAGCGTGAGGTGTTGCTTGTATCGGTCTTCCTTGTGGCGATGCAATAAGTCGCCCACCAACGAAACGATGCCCAAGCCAGTCAGAATGCCCATCCACGGCGGCAAACTCGTGACAGTCTTGAAGACGGGTACCGCTATCAAGACGCCGAGGCCTATAAAGAGCATCAGGTAGCATTCAAAGTCAGTGGTGCGCGGATGGTAGTTGCCATCAGCAGACAGCTGCGGAGGCTCGACGGCGCGCCCGCGCAAGGCGCAAGCCGTAATACCCAGTGGTACGATCAAGCTCATCAGCGATGGCAGAATCACTGACTTGATGATTGCCAGTGAGGTGATTTGTCCGCCAATCCACAGCATCGTGGTCGTTACATCACCGATGGGCGACCACGCTCCCCCGGAGTTTGCAGCGATAACGATGATGCCGGCAAAGAACATGCGATCCTCGTGCTTGGCGAGCAGCCTGCGCATCAATGCGATCATCACGATCGTAGTGGTCAGGTTGTCGAGGACGGCGCTGAGAAAAAATGTGATGAATCCCACCAACCACATCAACGACGATAGTTTGTTCGTCCTGATGCGCCGAGTGATGACGTCGAACCCGTTGTGCGCATCTACAACCTCGACGACCGCCATGGCGCCCATGAGAAAGAACACAATGCGAGCTGTGCCTATCAACGATTCGCCGACCTGCCTGCCCACCAGCTGCGCATCGCTCGTAGCCAAGGCGTAGATGGTCCACAGCAACCCTGCGCCAATCAGCGCCGATGCCGATTTGTTGATCTTGAGCGGATGCTCGAGCGCGATCGCTGCGTACACAGCGATGAAAACAGCGATGAGTGCAGTCGACATCTCAGGCCCCGGGCGATTCAAATACAACAGAGGATGTCGCCTGCTGACCCTTGAAATGGCTGGTCTTCAGTCGGGATAACGTGCTGCGTGCTTGTTGATGATGTGCATGATCGTGATATCTTGGAATGAGCCGGCAGCGTTTATCTTACTGAACGCCAGTTCTTGGTTACGGGCATCGTTATGACTCCGGCGATCTATAAATGCGCCGAAGCATGAGGCTCCGCGTCTATCATTAATGCATCGTTGAAGCGATTGAAAAATCCGCACAGAGAAATGCGCAGCGTGAGTTCGACGATCTGTGCTTCAGTGAAATGTTTGCGCAGGCGCTCGAACACACTGTCGCGAATACGCTGCGGAGTATTCGTGACCTGCATTGCATACTCCACGACGAGCTTGTCCACTTCGTCGAATTCCGGGTGGGTTTCATAGTCGAGTATGCGCTCGGCGCCGGCGGCGGAAATTCCTTCAATGCTTAACAGCGGTGCGTGATGGGCGACACAGTAATGGCACTCGTTGAGCTTCGATACCGTGACGATGGCCAGTTCAATGTAGCGGAAGGGCACGTTCTGTTGCTCGCGCAATTCGAGCAGCATGCCCATCAGATGGCGCACGGATGACGGAACATGCGCGAACACCCCGACCTGGTTTCGAAAGGCGCCGTAACCGTTCGCGTATCGAAAGTACGTATCGCGTACGTCCGCAGGAACTTTTTCGGGCGGGACATCACTCACGCGCGCCATGGCGGCTCCTCGACTATCGTTGGTCATCCAGCCATTCCGTAAATACTTCGTCGTTATGCTCGCCGAGTTGCGGCGGGTTGCGGTACACGCTGAACTCGTAGTCTGAAATTTTCATGGGAAACGCGACGGTTTTGGTTTTGCGGCCATTCGGAAGCATCATGTCGCGCACCAGCCGGTTGAACTGTACGTGAGGGTCATTGAGGATTTCCGGATAAGTATTGATGGGGGCGCACGGCACGCCGCGCCGATCGAATTCCGCCAGCCATTCGAGCTTCGTCCGTGTAACGAACACCGGCTGCAGGATGCTCTCGAGCGCCTTCTGGTTTTTCGCGCGCAATGTGTTTGTCGCAAAGCGCGTGTCTGTTTTGAGTTCCGGAAGAGCCACTGCTTCACATACGTCGTACCACAGCTTGTCATTGCCTGCCGCGATCATGAACGGTGCGTCGCTAGCCTGATAGCCCTGGTACGGCGCCGAGCGCGGATGCGCAGAGCCGAGCCGTCGCGGCGCCTGTCCGGTGCCGAAGTACTCGCTCGTCTGGAGCGCAGCGATGCCGAGGAGGCCCGCCAGCATGGAACAATCGATGAAGGCGCCACGTCCGGTCGTGCGCGCCCGCAGCACGGACGCCGTGATGCAGAATGCGCCGTAAAGACCCGCGCCAAAGTCGCCGAGTGGTACGCCGCACTTGACCGGCGGACCATCGGGCTCCCCGGTCACACTCATGACACCGCTCATTCCCTGCACGGTCGCATCGAAGGCGCCCTTGGATGCATATGGCCCGCTATGGCCATAGCCGTTGATAGAGCAGTAGACAAGGCGGGGCGAGGCAACGCTCAAGTCCTTATAGCCGAGGCCGAGCCTGTCGAGCACACCCGGCCGGAAGTTCTCGATGATTGCATCAGCTTTCGCGCATAGTGTCTTGAGCCGCCCGACTTGCGCCGCGTCCTTGAGATCAATGGCGATGCTGCGCTTATTGCGATTCACCGACGCGAAGTTTTCGCTGTAGCCGCGGCCGTGACCGTCATCGGTGATGGGCGGCCAATTGCGCATGTCGTCGCCGCCGTCCGGCTTCTCGATTTTTACGACATCGGCGCCGAGATCGGCAAGCAGCGAGCCTGCGAACGGGCCGGCGGCTATCTGGCCGAATTCTAAAATTTTGAGTCCTGACAGAGGGCCTGCGACAGACGTTTTCATCGATTGTTCCATGTGGCGACTGCTTATTCTAAGCGGTGGTGCACGCCCCGACCATCAAACCCCGCGATAACATTTATAATTAATTCGCCAACGCCGGTCATGGCTCTGAGTGAACATCATCCCCTTTCGCAGTCGCGCTAAAGTCAGGAGGCAGTATGACAGCGAACAGTTTTGTGAAGAACGCCTGGTACGTCGCCGGCATGACGCCGGAGTTCGAAACCAATCAATTGCACGGCACGATCATCGTCAAAAAGCCAGTCGTGATGTGGCGCACGAGCGAAGGCAAGGTCGTCGCTTTTGACGATCGCTGCGTGCATAAAAAAATGCCGCTTTCCTGCGGCAAGCTGCTTGCCAACGGCACGCTCGAATGCGCGTATCACGGCTTTACGTACGACGGCAACGGCAAATGCGTCGCGATCCCGTCCCAGATGGACGTGCCGATTCCTTCGCGCGCGAAGTTGAAGCCGTTCCCGGTGATCGAGCAGGAGGGCGTCGTATGGATATGGATGGGCGACCCGGACAGAATGGGCAAGGCGCGGCCGCCGCGCACGCCCGAATTCGTCAATGACGAATGGGAAAGCTACACATGTCCGCCGATACACGTGCCCGCCAACTATCTGCTGCTGATCGAGAACCTGCTCGACATTACGCACTTCTATCCGTTACACGACGGCAATATCGGGGATCTCGCCAACAGCAAAATTCCAATCGAGTTCATAGAGCAGGAGGTCGATGGCAATCCTTCGGTCAAGACGGTGCGCAAGGTTAGCAACTACCGCCATCCGCCGTTTCTCGTCGACTGGTTTGGCTACGAAACCGTCGACCGCATACACACGCACCAGATGTCGAACCCCGGGCTCACTCGCGTGCAGTTGCGCTGCGCTCCGCCGGGAGAGCTCGGTACCAAAGCCGAGCGCGGCTACATCCTGCATCACTCGCATACGCCCGTTGATGAAACCAACCACGTGTGGCGCTGGACCATCACCGTACCGAAAGGGCAGCAGAGCCTGCAGGCGGGCCACAGCACTATGGAACGTATGAAGGAAATGTTCCCGGCAGTAGTCGACCAGGATCGATGGGCGCTCGAACGGCAGCAGAAGATGTTTGCGTTTGACGATGATGGCTACTCTGAAGTCCACCTCCGTTCCGATAAGTCGATACTCATCGTGCGCAAAATCCTCGAAGCGCTCGAGAAGGGCGTCACAAAGGATCCGAACAAGTCATGGCTTGCTGCGTGAAGGGCGGCTTGCGCTGCCTCACCTCATTCAGAATGAGCTGCGCCGCTCGCCGCATATCTAACTGATCTATTAACAAACTACACAGGAGCCTATTTCAATGCGTCACGAATCGCCCGCGGCGATACTAACAGAGCGGGTCGAAGGAAAACAATCATGGGTGCGGGACACGCTTGCCGAGCAGGACTGGAAATTTGCGCTCGACGCGGACTGCACGCGCGAATTGCTCGCGGTCGTCGAAGATCTGCGCAGCAATGCGCTGCCGCTGCTGCTGCTCACGCCTGACCTCTTTGAGCTTGATGCTTGCCGCGCGCTCGCTGCGCGTGTGCGGAGTGCGCTCGTCGAGGGCGTGTCGTTCGCGCTGATCGATCGGCTTCCGCTCGACGCGATCACGCTCGACGAAGCAAAGGTGCTGTACTGGCTGTTCTCGGCGCTGATCGCGCGCCCTGTTGCGCAGAAGCTCGATGGCACGATGGTATACGACGTGCACGACACGGGAATGCAGGCGCTGCCAGGTTCCGGCATCCGGCCTGACAAGACCAACGTCGACCTCACCTTTCACAACGACAACGCATACAACAAGACGATGCCGGAGATCGTCGGATTATGCTGTCTTCGGCAGGCGAAGAGTGGAGGATTGAGCCGCATGATCAGCTTTCAGACCGCCCACAACCGGCTGGTCGACGACTACCCTCAGTTACTCCCCCGTTTCTATCAGCCCTTTCCTTTCGATCGCCAGAAGGAACATTTCCCGGGCGAGGACCCGATTTTCCGGGCGCCGATGTTCGAGTACGACGGCCGTCTGCGCGCGCGGCTCGCCCCGTATCAGGTAAAGAATGCGTACGCGATGCTGGGCGAACCGCTCGATGCGGCGACGGAGCGTGCGATCGACGCTCTAGACGAAATCTTCTCGCGCGAGGAGCTTGTCGCCGAGCACTACATGGTGCCCGGTCAAATTCAATACGTGAACAATCGCGAGATCGGCCACAGCCGCACCGCGTTTGTCGACCATGAGGACGCCTCACAGCGTCGTTATCTGGTGCGCTTATGGTTGCGCAATCAGGGACGGCGCGGGTATCGGGGATGAACGCGTCATTGCGCCGCCTCGTCGCTTGCAGCCAAGCCGGAATTGCCGTGACAAAGAATATCTGAACAGTGATTCAACGCGCCGCCGGCATACTGAATTTCAAGACGATATGGTGCCGTCAACATCGTCTTTTATGCTGAGCGCGGCCAAGATTTCGAAGTCATTCGGCGGTTTTCACGCGCTGAATGAATGCAGCCTGCAGATTCGCGCCGGCAGCATCACTGGCATCATCGGGCCTAACGGCGCGGGCAAATCGACGCTCTTCAATGTTTTCGGCGCGCTGATGCCGCCGGATGCGGGCGCCATTCGTTTTCAGGACCGCAATATCAGGGGCCTGCGATCCGATCAGCTTGCGCGGCTCGGACTCGTGCGCACGTTCCAGATATCACGCGAGCTCGGCGAGCTTACGGTGCTCGAAAATATGCTGCTCGCGAGTCCCGCGCAGAGCGGCGATAGCGTCTGGCGAAATTTCTTGATGCCGAAACGCGTGCGTAACGAGCAGAGTGTGGCGATTGTGCGAGCGAAGCGCCTGTTGCAGGAGGTCAACCTGTGGCTGCTCGCTAATGAGCCGGCACGCAATCTCTCGGGCGGCCAGAAGAAACTGCTCGAGATTTCGCGCGCGCTGATGCTTGATCCAAAGCTGATACTGCTCGATGAGCCGACCGCCGGCGTGAGTCCGCTGATGAGCAAAGCGCTCGCCGAGACGATTACAAAACTGCGTGCAGGTGGTCTTACGTTCGCGATCATCGAGCACGACATGGATGTTGTTGCGCAGCTGTGCAGCCCGATTTATGTATTGGCGGAAGGGCGCACGCTGATGTCCGGCACGTTCAATGAAGTAGTGTCAAACCGCGACGTCATGCGCGCGTATCTGGGCAAGGTGACATGAGATTGCCGAAGGCAGCGACATGAGCGGCGAAGGAACTGACATCCTGACGATTTCAGGTCTTCACGCAGGCTACGGGGCGGGCGATATTCTCAAAGGCATTGAAGCGACAGTGCGACGCGGCCGCGTCGTCGCCATCATCGGCCCGAATGGTTCTGGCAAGTCGACGCTCATCAAGACCCTGGTTGGACTGCTGGCGGTGCGTCAAGGGCAGATCGTGCTGGATGGCGAGAGTATGAATGCGCTCAATGCCCCCGCACGCGTTCGCGCCGGAATGTCTTACGTGCCGCAGGAATACAACGTGTTCCGCAATCTCACGGTGCTCGAAAATCTGAAGATCGCGCGCGAGTTCATGACCGTCCGCACGGCGACCAGGAGCAGCAATCCGCTCGATGACGAATTGCTTGCACTGTTTCCCGAGCTCCCTGCCAAATTCGGCATGCTCGCCGGTAACCTGAGCGGAGGACAGCGCCAGATGCTGGCCTTTGCCTGCGCGCTGACCGTACATCCGAAAATATTGCTGCTCGACGAGCCATCTGCGGGACTGTCGCCGAAATACATCGCTGACATTTTTGCGACCGTCCGCAAGGTTAACGCCCGGGGCGTATCGATTTTTATGGTCGAACAGAATGCCACCGAAGCTTTGCGCATCGCCGATACGTGTATCGTGATGGCGAATGGTCGTGTCCGTATGACAGCGCCTGCCAGCGAGTTGCTGGCGATGCCGGACCTGCGTAGTCTCTATCTCGGTGATGCGCGGGAGGAAGCCGCATGAACGACGAAGCGGGAAGTGCACATCTGTCGCTTGGCGGTTACAAGCAATGCATGTGACGCGTCGAGTGATCGCCGTCTGATGCTGCAAACGGCGTTCAACGGGCTCGTCACCGGGATTATCGTCACGCTGCCGGCACTTGCGATCACGCTGTTATTCGGCGTTTTGAAGTTTCCCAACTTTGCAGTCGGCTCGATGATGACGCTTGCGGCCTATATGGTATTCGCGCTCAACGTGCAGCTTGGCGTGCCGCTTGCGGTGTCCACTGCGATAGTCGCTGTCGCTTTCGGCGGTCTGCTGATTGGCGTCGACTACCTCACTTTCCGGCCCTTAAGAGAACGCGGCTCGATCACATTGATGGTGGCTTCCCTCGGGCTCGGCTTCATTCTTGAAAATATCGCCCGCCTGGCGTACGGCAACACTGCACGCAGTTTCGCGATCGAGTTGGCGCGGCCGTTTCGCTTTTTCGATATCCGCATGAACCGGGAGCAGATGATCACGATCGTGGTGTCGACGCTGGCGATGCTGGCGATGTACGTGCTGCTCACGCGCATGCCGATCGGACGCGCGATGCGAGCGGTCGCGGACAACCCGGCGCTTGCACTCGTGCGCGGCATTGAAAGCCCGCGCGTGATCCGCTGGACGTGGTTCATCGCCGGCATACTGCTCGCGGTGGGCGGAGTGCTGATCGGCATGGACCGCGCGCTCGAACCGCCGATGGGCTCGAACTATCTGATAACGGTGTTTGCGGCAGCGATACTCGGCGGGCTCGGCAGTCCGCTGGGCGCCTTCGTCGGCGCTCTTATCATCGGCATCATCAGCGAGCTCGCGACATTCGTAATTCCGCCAAACTATCGCATCGGTATTCCGTTGTGCGTGATCGCGATGATTCTGATATTCCGCCCGCAAGGCCTGTTCGGCCAGCCTTACATTCGGAAATAGCATGATCTCGTTTCTGATCTTGATGTCGACGGTGGTTTGTTTCTCGGCAATCCTCGCTCTTGCACTTAATTTTCAATGGGGGCTTGGCGGCATGGTCAACTTCGGGTTGACGGGGCTTTACGCGCTGGGCGCGTATAGTTGCGCGCTATTGATGCTAAAAGGCGGCGCCAATACATTTTTTGCGACGGTTGGCGCTATGGCCATTGTTGCGGTTGCATGCGGTGTCGTCGCGCTTATTACCTTGCGAGTGGCTGAGGAAGATTACTTCGCGATCGTAACGCTGGGCGTCGGCGAAATGCTGCGCCTGGTCGCATTGAATGAAGACTGGCTTACAAAGGGCGCATTGGGTCTCACCGGCGTCCCGCGACCATTCGGCGATGTGATCGCTCCCAACTACTATCAGTACTTCCAGTTCGGGCTTGCGTTCGTGCTTCTGCTGTCTACCGTGTGGTTTTTAAATGTTATTGCACGCTCGCCGTTCGGTCGCATTGTGCGTGCCGTGCGCGAGGATGACGTGGTAGCTGCGACGTTGGGCAAGCACGTGTTGTGGGCACGCGTACGCATCTTCGCCATTGGCGGCGCTTTCATCGGGCTCGCCGGCGCCCTCCACGCGTTTTATTACCAATACATTGATCCAACGCAATTTTCGAATATCGTCATCGCCTATGCATTCATGGCGGTAATTGCCGGCGGGCGGGGCGCCCATGCCGGCGTGATTTTCGGTGCGGCCGCAGTGATGGTGCTGCTCGAAGGTTCACGCTTTATAAAAGACCTGATCCCGATACTTGATTCGGACCAGCTTGCGGCGATTCGCATTATCATGGTGGGCGTCGGCCTCATACTTCTGCTGATTTTCAGACCGCAGGGCTTCATGCGCGAATACCGATTGAAAAGCGAATCCTGAAAAGACCGCGTCCTTGCTGCGGTACATGCTTCGATAACGAGGGAGTGCATCACATGAAAAAACTGACTCGCCGCAGAATCCTCAAAACACTAGGCGCAGCGGCGGTAACGCCCTTCAGTGCGCCGTTTCTCAATCTCGCGCATGCGCAGGGCGCCACCATTCCCATCGGCGTCGCGCTGCCGATGACGGGCAATGCCGGTGCCTACGGGCCCGATATGGCAGAGGCTGCGAAGCGCACGGTTAAGAAAATAAACGACGCCGGCGGCATTCTCGGCGGTCGCAAGCTCGAGCTTTTCATTGAAGACTCGGAGTCGAGTGCTTCGGTCGCCGCCAATCTGTCGCAGAAGTTTATCAACGTGCAGAAGTGCCAGGCTCTCGTCGGCTACTGGGGCACGCCTGAAGGGATGTCTTCGCGGCCCATCGCAATGCAGAACAAAACGGTGCTCATGGTCTCGAGCGCCGCCAATGCAATCACCGAGGGCGATACGCAGGGTTACATCTGGCGGTTTCAGATGAAGGCAACCGATTGGGGCGTGGTGATCGGCCGCGCCGTGCAGCGATTGGGCTTCAAATCTATCGGCATCATGGGTCTGCAAAACGCTTTTGTGCTGCCCATCATGAAGACGGTCGAGGACCAGATGAAGAGCGCCGGACGCACCGTTACGGATTCGCTTATCTATAACCCCGAGCAGCCTTCGTACCGCGCGGAAGTCGAGCGCATCTTCGGCAAGAAACCTGATGCGGTGTGCTGTTTCGGGCTGCTGCCGGATTTCGTCTCGATCATGAAAGAGGTCTATCGCGGCGGATTCGAGAGCAAGATCATCGCGCTTTCGATCATGGCCGATGCAGAGGGAAAATTCGTCGAGGCCGTCGGGCCGCAGGTGGCCGAAGGCATACGACATTTTCAGCCGATGCCCGATACAGCGGCGCCCGGATACAAAAAGTTTCTGCAGCTTATGGGCGCGCCCGCCGACCGCGTGTATCTGTTTCCGCCGAATACGCATGACCAGATTGCGGTTGTCGCGATGGCAATGGAAAAGGCTAAAAGCCCGATGGCGGCCGATTGGTCAAAGCAGATCATTCCGGTCTGCAACGGCCCCGGGCAAAACGTGGACGACGTTGTCGATGCCCTGAAACTGATTCGCGACGGCAAGCCGACCAATTTCAGCGGAGCAGGATCGACGTGTGACTTTACGCCGGGTGGCGATCAGCTCGGGCGCGGCATGGGTCAGTGGATCATCAAGGGCGGCAAAAGCGTCTTCGTAGCGTACGAGAAACCGTAGTCGCTCGCCGGCGTTGAGTTAAGTTGCTGGAATACATGCCGGGCATATTGAAGTCCGCGCTCGCGCTGGTCGCGATTGTTGCTACATCGGCGGCCGGGGCGCAGGATAACGTCAGAAGTTATCCGGATCGGCCCATTCGAATCGTCGTGACGTTTCCACCCGGTGGACCGACCGATATCATTGCACGCGCAGTTGGACAGAAGCTCGCGGAAGCGTGGGGTCAACCGGTAGTCATCGATAACCGCGCGGGCGCTGGTGGAAACATCGGGACGGATCTGGTTGCGAAAGCGCCTTCTGACGGCTATACGCTCGTGTTGAGCAATTTCGGGCCGCTCATCATCAGTCCATTCGTTTACTCCAAGCTGCCGTACGACCCGGTCAAAGATCTGGCGCCCATCACGCTTGCGGCAACCAGCTGGTTCTTTCTCGTCGTCAACCCGTCCGTCCCCGCGACCTCGCTCAAGGAACTCATCGCGCTTGCAAAAGCAAAACCAGGGCAATTGACGTTCGCATCGGCGGGCAACGCGAGTCCAAGTCATCTCGCCGGCGCGCTGTTCCAGTCGGTGGCCGGCGTCACCCTCACACATGTTCCATATAAGGGCGGCGCGCCGTCAGTTGCGGCGGTGATCGGCGGTGAGGTGCAGCTTGCAATCGAGAGCCCGCCGCCGATCGTGCCACAGGTCAAAGCAGGCAAGCTGCGCGCGCTCGGCGCAGCGCGGCCCGACCGGTCTCCGCTGTTGCCCGACGTTCCCACAGTGAGCGAAGCCGGCTTGCCGGGATTTGAAGTCGGGTCATGGTATGGCTTTCATGCGCCCGCCGGTACGCCCAAGCCCATCATCGACAAGCTGCATGCAGAGATGGTGAAAGCGATGCGCACGCCCGAGTTGCGCGAACGGTTTGCGGCCGTCGGTGCGGAAACTATAGCCAACACGCCCGCGCAATTCCGCGCATTCATCGACGCGGAGCTCATGAAATGGGGCAAGGTGACGAAAGCTGCAGGTGTGAAAGTCGATTAGCGTTGGCGCGCGACTCCGCCCGCCCGCCGCGCGCTGCGTGAACGCGCCTATCTTGTATTTGTATCCTCGTCTCGACGCGCGCCTTCGAGCAACGCCATGAACGTCCGCACGTTGCTGACATTCTCAAAATCGGCCACTGCGCGCACGATATCGTCAGCGGCTTGTTTGCCGAGCGTGCGTATCGTGCAGGCCATGAATTTTTTTGTGATCAGGTCGGCGGCCAGCGGTTCGCCGCTCGAGTGACCGATCGGACGGTCAATCGTTCCGGCAAGGTTGCGACCATCTTTTAGTTTGATGGTGATATCCGCGCCGAATTCAGATTGCTCATGCTCGCTGCTGAACGGGGCCGGATTGATCAGCTCCATCGCGCGCTGTGCGACAGGCGCTCGATACGCGTCGCCTTCGAAATGCTCGAGGGATAAACAGCGATCGGTGAGCGCGCGCGCCAGCACGTACTGAATGCTGAGCTTTGCATCGAGCGCGCTGCGCGGCTGCGGGCGGTTGGTGTGCTCCAGACGTCGCCCGGATATTCGCGCGGTTACGTGCGTTACGTCGTTCGCCTCGACGTCGTGCTCGACCACCAGCCGGAGCATAAGATCGACTGCGGACTGCGTGCTGAGGCAGCATGGATACTGCTTGATGGCGATACCGGGCATTTCGATATCCCACGGCGTTCCCCATTTCTCAAGTATGCGTTCGACGTCGTATGTGCCTGCGCCATTGAACACTTCGAGGAACCCCTGGTGGTGCTCGAGGGCGTCGGCGTTTCCCGTGTAACCTCCCGCAGCGAGCAATGCCGCGAGTAAACCGCTGCGCGAGGCCTGGCCAATATGCAATGGCTTGGCCATCGATCCTAGGTTCGATTTGAGTCCCGCCGCCATGGACGCGCATAGCGCAAGTGCGTGCGTAGTTTTCTCGGCGTCAAGGCCGAGCAACCGCGCACAAGCCGCGCCGGCGCCGAACACACCGAGTGTCGATGTCGGATGCCAGCCTTTTTCATAGTGATGGAAGTTGACCCCTCGCCCGATCTGCGTTTCGATTTCGAACCCGGCAACGTATGCCGTCAGCACATCGCGTCCGGTCGCATTGCGTTCTTCAGCGATTGCCAGCAGCGCCGGCAGGATCGGCGCCGACGGATGGCCGCCGAGATTATCGGTGCAGTCGTCGAAGTCCAGCACATTCGCCGCCACGCCATTGACGAACGCAGCGTCCAGCGGAATTGTGCGCTTCATGGTTCCCCAGATCAGAGATGTCCCGGCACCGCAGCCCACAACGCCTCTCGCGATCGTTGCGGCGTCCTGCGCCGATCCGGCAATGCCTACGCCCAAAGTGTCGAGCAAACCGATCTTGGCGTAGCGCAGTGCCGCCGCACCAACGTCATCAACTTCAGTGGCCGCTATCCGCTTCGCCAGCTCATGGGCAATAGTCATTTGAGCGATTTACCAGTCTAGTTATTCCGTCGGGAAGTGTAGCGGAAGGCGAGTACTTGAAGCCGATATGAAGAACCGCTATAAGAGTGCCTCCAATAACTCCTTGCGCCGCATTCCTCGCCAGCGCTTGCAGCCGCCCTCAGTCGGAGAACTCCTCATGTCACACCGTACTTCCCCGCAGTATCTGACCGCGCTTGCGCAGTTTGCGAGCGATACACGTCTTGAAGATGTGAGCCCGGCGGCTCGCGAACGAGCGCGCTGGATAATCGCTGACTGCATACCGGTCATTGCTGCAGGCATGCAGCAGCGTGAGATGAAGGCGTTCGCAGACAAGCATCTTGCCCGCGCCGGCGCGGGAACTGCATGGGTCATCGGCGCCGGGCGGCGCGCGCCTGCAACGGACGCGGCGCTGCTCAATGGCACCGCGGGCACGTGGCTGGAGCTCGACGAAGGCAACCTGTTTGCAAAAGGTCATCCTGGTATACAGGTTGTGCCAGCGGCGGTTGCGCTCGCGCAAGAAATGAATTCGTCTGGCTGCGATCTGCTGCTCGCTATCGCGCTTGGGTATGAGCTCTCTTCACGAGTGAGCCGCGCGGCGAACGTCAAGTTGTCGGTGCATCCGCATGGCACGTATGGCGTCATCGGTGCCGCTATCGCGGCGGGCAAGCTCAAAGGATTTGGCGCGGCGCAAATGCTCGAAGTAATCAACTGTGCTTCGACTATGGGCATGGCGACCAGCCGGCAGACCTTGTTGGACGGCGCGACCGTACGCAATATCTTTACGGGTCATTCAGGTTTCATGGGATTGATGGCGGCGCGGCTTGTCGAATGCGGTTTTACCGGTGAGATCGATAGCCTTTCAACGATCTACGGCAACGTAATTTCCGACACGTTCGACGCTGCGCATGTCATTGCAGGTCTTGGCGAAGAATGGCTGATCGCACAAAGCTATTTCAAGCTCCATCCGACGGGCCGGTATGCCCACTCGGCCATCGACGCGCTCGAAGATCTGCTGGCCAAGGTTCCCGGCGTCAAACTGGAGGTCTCGCAAATCGAACGCATCGAGGTTCGCGCCTACATGCTTGCCGCGATGCTCGCGGAGAAACATATAGTCAGTAGTTTCGGCGCGCGCTTCTCAGTGCCTTTCGCGCTGGCGAGCATTCTCTATCATGGCCGGTCCGGGTTAACGAGCTTTGATGATGCAGCAGTCGCCAACGAGACCGTACAGGCGCTTGCTCAGCGCGTCGATTTGCAGGAGGACAAGTCGTTTACGGCACGCTATCCGGCCGAGCAGCCGGTCACCGTGCGTATCAAAACGAAAGATGGCCAGACGTTTGAGGGACGCTGCATCGTGACAAAAGGGGAGCCGGCAAATCCACATAAGCCCGAAGAACTTATCGGCAAATTTTTTGAGCTCGGTGTGCCCGTATGGGGCGAGACGACGACGCGCCGGCTGCACGAGGGATTGATGCACATAGAGGATATCGACGATTTCGGCGCGTTCACTCGCGCGCTCGAGCTTTAACTCAAATGGCGATCCTGGTCACGGGTGGCGCTGGGTACGTCGGTATGAACGTTGTCGAGGCGCTGCTCGAACGCGGCGATGATGTCGTCGTGTTTGACGCAGGCGCGCAGCCGCCTGCGATTGCGCGCAGATTGCGCCCGTATCGCTCGCGTGTACGTATTGTGAAGGCGAGCGTATGCAATGCGGCTGCACTCGAGCGGGCGTTCGCGCGCCGTGCTATCGACGGCGTCGTTCACTGCGCAGCCGTTACTGCAGGACCGGCGCGTGAAGCGAGCGATCCGGCAATCAGCATCGACGTGAACGTGCGGGGCACCCTGAATGTGCTTGACGCTGCGCGCCGGCATAAGACGCGGCGCATCGTTTGCGCGAGCAGCGCCGCCGTATACGGTGAATCGCTGTATCGACTGGCGAGAATCTACGAGGACACGTCACCGGTGGCGCCAGTGACGCTGTATGGCGTTACCAAGCTGGCCGCCGAAGGTGTGTGCGTTCGTCTGCGGACGTTGTGGGAGATCGATGTGGTGTGTGCGCGTCTCGGTACCTTGATCGGACCCTGGGAGCGCGATACGGGCGTGCGCGATAATTTCGGCACGCATTCGCAGCTCGCGCGCTGTGCGCTTGCAGGAATGCCGGCGGTGTTGCCGGTCCATACGGTCCGCCGCGATTGGGTCTACAGCCGTGACGTGGCGCGCGGGCTGCTTGCGCTCCTTGATGTGAAATCGACGCGTCACGCGATCTATAACCTTAGTGCTGGAATCGATTGGGGTGTGCTCGACTGGTGTGCCGCGCTCGCCGCAGAGTATCCGCGCTTCAGCTACCGTATCGCAGCGGCGGGTGAAACGGCGACTATCGGGTATACAGATCGCGACCGGTGCTTGATGGATATTGGCCGGATCACCCACGACGTCGGATTTCATCCTCAATACGAGCCCGCGACGGCCTACGCGGATTTTTTGGCGTGGCTCAAGCGCACGCCTGATTTTTGGAATGCGCAGCAATGAGCGAACTCGTCCGCTGATCTTGCACTGCGCATTTCGCGCGCCGGAAGCGTTGGGACGCGACACCTCTCCGAGCCGTTGATACGGCGGCTGCGCGCTGCTAGAGCGTTAGCGCCGGAACCACCCTCGCTTCGAGCGCTCGACGCGCGCCACGAGTTCCGCCAGCGCCGCGTCACTAATCAGCTGGATATTTTTTTCCGTTGCATAGGCGCGCGCGTTCGCCGTGAAAGCGCCGGTCGTCACATAGATGCAATCCTGCGCATCGAGCGCCGGTTTTGCAGCGAGCAGCTCACGCAACGGGCCGATGCCCGTCTGTGCGACTTTCCAGCGCTTGCAGCTTACGATTGCTACGCGGCCCTTTTTGTCGACTTGAAGATCGACCGCTCCTTTGAATATTTCGATGACGCGATAGCCGTCACGGCGAAACGCTTCGGCGATCAGCGCAGAGAAGTTCTCCCATGACATGCCGCGCATCTTCGCGATGATTTCGTCTGGATTGCTCACGCTCTGAGTGCGCAATTGCTGCCACCCTGCGTAAAACGCAATGCCAATGAAGGGCAGGGTTGCGAAAATCGCGGCGATGTCGGGCAGGAATTGGCGGACGATGGCAAATGACACGGCGGCGGCAGCGATGCTGATCCACCAGGGAGCGCGCGATAGCACGGAGAAGAGCGTGTCCTTACGCATAGAATACGGCTGAGGCCAATCAGGAATGCGGATTATATGAGCGTGACAACGTCGCCGCCATTGAAAGGGATCAAGGTCGTCGAGCTCGGCACATTGATTGCCGGCCCTTTCTGCACGCGTATCCTCGCGGAGTTTGGCGCCGAGGTAATCAAGATTGAGTCGCCCGATGGCGGCGATCAGTTGCGTCAATGGCGCAAGATGTACGCAGGCACGTCCCTCTGGTGGTACGTGCAGGCACGTAACAAAAAATCGATTACGGTCAACATGCGCGTTGCGGAGGGACAGAAGATCGTGCGCAGATTATGCGCGGATGCTGATATCGTGGTTGAGAACTTTCGTCCCGGCGCGCTGGAAAAATGGAATCTTGGATTCGATCAGCTGGCGAAAGTGAATCCGCGGCTTGTCATGGTGCGCTTGTCCGGTTATGGGCAAACCGGACCGTACCGCGACCGCCCGGGTTTCGGTGTCATCGGTGAATCAATGGGCGGCTTGCGTTATGTAACCGGTTACGCCGACCGGCCGCCGGTCCGGCTCGGAATTTCGCTGGGTGACTCGATTGCGGCGCTGTATGGCGTGATCGGCGCCATGATGGCGATGCATCATCGCAATGTAAATGGTGGCCGCGGGCAGGTCGTGGACGTAGCGCTCTATGAGGCCGTGTTCAGCACGATGGAAAGTCTCGTGCCGGAATTCGACGTGCTCGGCTTCATACGCGAGCGTGCCGGCAACGCGCTGCCCGGTATTGTGCCCTCGAATACGTATCCTACGCGCGACGGCAAGTTTGTGATCATCGGGGCCAACAACGACGCGATCTTCAAGCGTCTCATGGCGGCCATCGGCAGAGAAGAGCTCGCAAACGATCCGGCACTTGCGACCAATGCAGGCCGCGTTGCGCGAACAGCGGAGCTGGACGGCGCAATCGCTGATTGGGCGCGCCGGCATGATCTTGACTACGTCCTTCGCGTGCTCGAGCAGGCGCAGGTGCCGTCAGGCAAGGTTTTCGATATCGCGGACATCATGCAAGACGCGCACTACATCGCGCGCGGCATGCTCGAGCAGCATGCCCTCCCTGACGGCAAGCCGATGAAACTGCCAGGCATCGTGCCAAAACTTTCCGAGACGCCCGGTGCAACCGCATGGCTGGGCCCGCGTCTGGGCGAGCACAATGCCGAGGTCCTTGGAGCGCTCGGTTATGATGACGCGCAGCAGCGGGATCTGAAACTGAGGCGCGTGATCTGACTAATTCGTGGCAAGCAGGTGCACCTGTTGAAAGCGATATCTCACCCGCGCTGGTTGCTTGACACCCCCATGCCGCTATGTGAGCATCGCCCGCAACGCGCCGTATTCCTGGAGAAGACCATGCGTTCCGTCAGACCCCTGTTGCTGCTTGTACTAGCCGTCATGAGTGCCGCCACATGCGCTAGTGCAATTGCGCAGGCACTTGAGAAACCGAAAATCACAATCGCGGTTGGCGGCAAGAGTCTCTTCTACTATTTGCCGCTCACTATTGCGGAGCGCCGCGGATTTTTCAAAGATGAAGGTCTCACCGTCGATATCGTCGATTTTCCGGGCGGCGCACGTGCATTGCAGGCGATGGTCGGCGGCAGCGCGGACATCGTTTCCGGTGCTTATGAGCACACTATCAATATGCAGGCGAAAGGCATCAACATCGTCGGCATTGCGCTTGAAGGCCGCTATTCAGGCATCGTACTCGGAGTGCAAAAAACCAAGGCTGCTCAATACAAATCGCCGAAGGACATGAAAGGCTGGAAGATCGGCGTCACAGCGCCCGGCTCGAGCACTAACATGATGGTGAGCAGTCTGCTTGCGAAGGAAGGGCTGAAGCCCGATGCAGTTTCCATTATCGGTGTCGGCGCGACTGCAGGCGCCGTAGCGGCGATGCGCAAAGGCGAGATCGAAGCGATCTCGAATCTCGATCCTGTTATAGCGCGGCTGGAAGCTGGCGGGGATATCGTCGCTGTGGTTGACACGCGCACCGCCAAAGGCATGAAAGAAGTGTATGGCGGTGCTTATCATGCCGGCTGCATATACGCGCCAGCCGATTGGATAAAGAAAAATCCGAATACTGCGCAGGCTGTTGTGAATGCGATGGTGCGTGCCGACTTATGGCTGAGCAAAGCGCGTGCGGAAGAAGTGGTGAGTACTGTGCCCGCTGAGTATTATGGTGATGATCCAACCATGTATAAGGTGGCGCTGCTCAAGAACATGGAAGGCTATTCGCCCGATGGCCTTTTCTCGATGGACGGCGCCCGCAATGTGTACAAGGTGCTCAATACGTTCGAACCGACAGTGCAGGCGGCGAAGATAGACCTTGCAAAGACGTTTGATAACAGCTTTGCGCAGAAGGCGTTGAAGAAGTACAAGCAGTAGCTGCGTGTCGCGGAATCGCGCGCCGCTCGACGGCTCGGCATCCGCATAACTCTCAAAGGAGCGCCGCCATACGGCCGGTACGCCGTTCGGTGATTCGGCGGTTTCTATGACACAACCTTTGGGCGCCGCGCTGTCTCTCGAGCAAGTCACCGTCACTTTTTCCGCGCCTGGTCGTGACAGCGCGGGTTACACCGCTGTGCGCGATACAACGATCGTCATCGCCGCAGGCGAGTTTGTTTCCGTCGTCGGACCGACAGGCTGCGGCAAATCCACCTTACTCAATATCGCCGCCGGATTGCTCGAGGCATCCGCCGGTGACGTCCGGGTGCATGGCGAGCTTCTCGCGGGTATCAACCGGGAGGCGGGCTACATGTTTCAGTCCGATGCTCTTCTGCCATGGTTGTCTGCCCATGACAACGTCGCGCTTGGCTTGCGCTACCGCGGTGTCGACGAGAGTACGGTACGTGTGAAGGTAACCGCCTGGCTTGCCCGCGTTGGACTGGGAGCCCATGGACATCGGTACCCGCATCAGCTTTCCGGCGGCATGAAAAAACGCGTCGCTCTCGCCCAGATGCTGATTCTGGAGCCGAAGATTCTCTTGATGGATGAGCCCTTTTCGGCGCTCGACATTCAGACCCGGCAGTTGATGGAAAACGAATTGCTCGAATTGTGGTCGGCCGACCGCAAATCCGTCGTGTTCATCACGCATGATCTCGAAGAAGCGATTTCACTTTCGGACCGCGTAATCGTTTTGTCCGCCGGTCCGGCGACGCGGCCGATCGGCGAGTTTATGATTGATTTGCCGCGGCCGCGCGATGTCGCCGAAATCCGCATGACGCCGCGCTTCGTGGCGCTTCATACGCAGATATGGAGCGCGATGAAAGATGAGGTATTGAAGGGCTATGCGCAAAGCCAGCACCACTGACGATCCCTG
>Ga0207691_10002142_pt1 | contig 19328 bp, 16 predicted proteins | sample KBSM13metaG_FD_184327 | JGI IMG/M metagenome (GOLD analysis project Ga0207691, IMG submission 184327) | Miscanthus rhizosphere microbial communities from Kellogg Biological Station, Michigan, USA - KBS M1-3 metaG (SPAdes) (version 2) | ecosystem: Host-associated > Plants > Roots > Rhizosphere >... | reverse complement strand
GCCGGAACCGCGTAGCGCATCACCATCGGTGAAAACAACCTCGATAGAAATGCCATGATCCCGGAAGTCATGGGAACCGCGCTGGGAAGATTCTCCTCAACCACCATACCTGCCGCCAGACTCAACTGAGAAACCAGGGCTCGGCAACGCGAGCAATCGGCAAGATGTTCTGTGTAGCGCGCATGTGCAGCGGCAGGCAGTGCCTTCTCCGCATAGGCATTCAACTCGTCTGGATCCAGATGCGTCGCATCCGCTTCTTCGCCTTCAGGTCGGGAAGTATCTTTCAGCCGGCCAAGGTTCCGGAGCAGCAGATCCATTTCGTTTTCTGATTCTCGCTTCATTTCACTCAGAACATCGTCATCTTAAGAACGCACTTGGCATCAATCCTTGCGGTCAAACCTTCTCAATCGATTGCAGAACCCTTATGAAACTCCCTCTTTCGTGACCAAGGCTTCAATATCCGTGTCAAGATGTTGAGCAATTTCGACAAACGAACGTTCAGCTTCGATCTTTGTCCAGCCCCGTTCTTCAACCAAAATCTGGCTTACACGTTTCCGCAAATCGGTGTGTATCCGGGTTAGTCGGCGACTGGCAGTTGCTTCGTGGACGCCAAGCACCATGCCTGCCTCGCGCAACTTCATATTGTCGAAGTAGTACAACTTCACCAGCATTCGATCTTCAGCGGCTAACTCACCGATCGCCTTCGTCAATGCTTGTTGTACATCTGACTGAGCGAAGCGATTTGAAATCACTTGTTCAGGATTCTCCAAACCTGAAGCAATTGCACCTTGCCCTTCAGACATTGGCAGCTCGCGAGCCAGGCGATCAAAATCCGCATCTTCTTCGGTCTGAACAAGACGCGATTGCTTACGAAAAACGTCGATGGCCAATTGCGAAACAACTGCTCGTAACCAACCAGCCAGGGAGCCACGACCGGAATAGTACGCAAGCTTGCTTGATGGTTTGCCGTCTTTACCTATTCGCAGTCCATAAAGCTCCGCCCAAATAGATTGCACCAAATCCTCTGCAGCATCTTCATTGGAACTCGCAGACCGCGCAGCGGAACGGACGGTTGTGGTAAATCGCTCAACCAGGTCGGACCAGGCACTTTCATCGTTGTTCTCGCACGCCACGATGAGACAAAGATCGTCTGCCTGCATTCCGTCGATAAAAGAAGAGATGTTTTGAGCGGAGACCTGGGGGTCCTCGCGAAGCAAGTACTTCTGGACTGCGGCTGTGATTCGTGGAAGCAAGACGCCGGGTTTCAGCAGACGACTATCTTCTGCGCGCGACAGCAATCTGTTCGCACCCTCAGTAACTAGTCTCTCAATTTCCTTGCTTCTCGATTGCACCGGGGGACTCTCGACGTGTGGTGAGCGACAATCCTATCACGCCCAACTCAACGAATTCGTTCCTCAACTGTCTCTTTGAGTGTCGACCGCTGTTCTGAGTTGCCGCGATTACTGCGGTGTAACCCTTGTTTTGACAGCCTCCATCACCTGAGCTAGATTGCGAAGTACTCCATTTGGCCTTCGATGAAAGGTAGTGTAGAAGCCTTAAATGATGCTTCGGGTCACAGAAATTTTTCGCTCTATTCAAGGTGAATCAACTCACGCCGGGCGTCCGTGCACGTTTGTTAGGTTGACCGGGTGTCCGATGCGCTGTGTTTGGTGCGACAGTGAGTACACGTTCACTGGTGGAGAACATATTCCCCTCGATGATGTGATAGGCCAGGTCCACGCGTTCGGCTGCGACCTGGTTGAAATTACAGGTGGTGAACCACTGGCCCAAAAGTCTGCGTTCGTCTTAATCAGTAAGCTTTGTGATCAGGGTTTCGAAGTTCTAATTGAGACTGGTGGATATGTCTCTACAGAAGCTGTGGATTCGCGCGCGAAAATAATTCTTGATGTGAAGTGTCCGGCTTCCGGTGAAGAATCGAGAAACGATTGGTCAAATCTAAGGCGACTACGTGCTGACAAAGACGAGGTCAAGTTTGTTGTGGCGGATCTTGATGATTGGATGTACGCGAAGAAGGTGATCGGCGAATACGATCTTGAGCGTTGCACTAAAGCGATTCTCATCTCTCCAGCCTGGGGACAAATGGATCTGAAAACACTCGCAGACGAGGTTGCAGGAAGCGGATTGCAAGTTCGCATGCAGCTTCAGCTTCACAAATATATCTGGGGTCCTGACGTTCACGGTGTGTAATGGGTGGCTCTGAAGAACCAACTGAGGTCGTGAAGGACGACGAACTCGACCGCAACGGACTCGCGATTTGTCTTGTGTCCGGTGGTATGGACTCGTGCGTCACGGCCGCGATTGCAAATGAGGAAAACGATGAACTGGCGTTTCTCCATGTCTCGTATGGACAGCGAACTGAGACTCGAGAGCGCGAGAGCTTCGAGAAACTAGCTGACCACTACGGGGTGAAATCCAGACTCGTAGTATCGCTCGAACAACTCGCTCGAATCGGAGGATCGTCGTTAACGGATACCCGTATTCCGGTCAGCCAGGCAGATCTTTCGGCGCAAGGGATTCCGTCGAGCTACGTTCCTTTCAGAAACGCTCATCTGCTGGCTGCGGCGGTGAGTTGGGCGGAAGTGCAACAAGCGAGCAGCGTTTACATCGGTGCGGTGGCCGAGGATTCATCGGGTTATCCTGATTGTCGCCCGGAGTTTTATGACGCGTTTCAGCAAGTGGTGAATGTCGGAACAAAACCGGAAACGCGAATTGAGATAAGAACGCCAGTGATTCAAATGAAAAAATCTGAAATCGTTGCAAAAGGCGTGGAACTTTCGGCCCCGCTGCACTTGACCTGGTCCTGTTATCGGGAGTCTAAACTTGCTTGCGGAACCTGCGACTCTTGCGCGCTAAGATTGAGGGCTTTTCGCATGGCGGGAATCAACGATCCCATCCCCTATGTGCTTGACAGTAATCGTTTCGCTTATTAAGTTTAGGGCGCTTCTCAGTTGATTATTTTTACAACCAGCAAAGATAAGGTCGCATCCTACGGTCGCTCTCACGGGAGGCTTGTGCCCATACTAATTGGAGGAATCGGTCGATGTTTCATAGATACTTTTTCGGAGTTCTCGCAGTTGCCGCTCTTGTTGTGTCAGCTGCCGTAACAACAGTTGCTCAAGTAGGGGAACTACGCGGGCACGTTTTTATGCAACAAGCAGATGGTCAAAAGGTTCCTCTTGCTGATGCGCAAATCGACGTATTCCGCACAGACGTGAAAGGCGAATACAAAACAAAAACCAACAAGAAGGGCGAGTTTGTTTTTGCTGGTCTGCCGTTCGTTGGCACTTATACCGTTGCCGCAAGCCATCCTACCGCCCAACCAAACTTCATTACCGGAGTTAGGGCCGGAAAGGATATTCCCGCAGATGTCGTAGTGGTACCAGGCGATGGCAAAAGGTTGACAGCAGATGAGCTCAAAGGCGCTGCAACTAAGAGTGCAAGCGCACCTGCAAATGGTGGTGGCGGTTCCGCCCCAGCTAATACTGAAAGTGCGGCAGACAAGGCCAAGCGTGAAGAACTGATAAAGAAGAACAAGGAGATCGAGGAGAGCAACAAGAAGATTACCGAAGCAAACGTGACAATCAATCGGACCTTCAAAGCTGGCAATGAATCACTTAATGCTGCCAGCGCCGCGGTCAAGGCGGGTAATTCTGATGAAGGCATAGCCAAGTACACCGAAGCTATTAACCAATATGGTGAGGGACTCGCTGCCGATGCCGACCAACCAGCTCTCCTAACTAATAGAGCACTAGCCTACAAAGGACGTGGAGTCGAACGTTATAACGGATCAATCAAACTTACGGACGACGCCGCAAAGAAAACTGCGCTTGAAGGCGCACAGGCTGATTTCAAAGCAGCGTCTGAAGCTGCATCAAAAGCAGTGACCTTGCTAAAGGCTGTACCCACTCCAACAGATCCAGGTGAACTACAGCGCGTGAACGCAAACAAATATGCTGCGTTTTCGACCTACGCGGAATCGATGCGCTTGTACGCCACCAAAGGCGATCCAAGCCAGGCAGATACTGCGCTGGCAGCTTTCAAAGACTACATCAACGTTGAGACCGATCCTGTAAAGAAAGCAAAGGCACAGCTTGATGCGGCTCAAATGCTGCTTGATGCCGGTTCAGGGGAAAAAGCCCTGGCCGAATACCAGGCGATTTTGGCGACTCAGCCTGATAGTCCCGATGCAAATTTGGGAGCCGGCCTGGCAATCTATGCAACCGGTGACAAAACGAAGTTTCAGGAGGCAGCCAACTACCTGCAGCATTTCGTTGACGTTGCCCCTGATTCTCATAAGTTCAAATCGGCAGCGAAAGATATCCTGACCGAACTGAAAAACACTGAGAAAGTTGTTCCTGAAAAGACTACCCCCAAGCGGACCAAACGTCCGTAACCCGGTGATGTAGTCGGAAAGCCAAGGGCTGAGACCATTCCAGGTCGCAGCCCTTTTTCTTTTCAGGAGGATCAGGTCGAAAACTATAGGTTTTCTCCAAGTTAGAACCCCGCTCTCAAAAGCCCAAGAGTTATCCAACGACATCATCCGACACATGAAAAAACGTGAGTTTTTACACGTTATCCGCTGGAATTGTTTATTGACACTCAATGTGTTCAAACTGTACTATGAGTGCGCAACAGTGTTGAGCGCCGCTGTTGTCTAACTGCGCTAAAACTGCCCTCGCGCTTCGTCGGCATCTTCCATCCAAGTCGAAGGAACTTCCCAGGCGGGTCGATCAATCTACAAATGTCAGCCAAACTCGGCGAAATTCTCGTTCGCGAAAATCTCATTAGCCCTCAGCACTTGAGAGAGGCACTCGACTATCAGCGTGAACACGGTGGTCGACTGGGCTTCAATCTTGTGAAACTCGGGTTGGTGAGCGACGACATGATTACTGCCGTCCTCTCACGACAGTACGGCATTCCCTCCGTCAATCTCGATCTCTTCCAAATCGACGAATCAGTCCTCAGATTAATCCCTCAAGAAGTCGCTCAAAAGCATTCTGTGCTCCCTCTCTCACGCGTCGGGGCGACACTCACGCTCGCAATGGTCGATCCGACCAACGTGTTTGCGATGGACGATGTGAAGTTCATGACGGGTTTGAATGTTGAACCGGTCGTCGTTGCAGAAGCGAGTATCCAGCACGCGATTGCGAAGTACTACGGGACCTCTCGTGAGATTGAACTCTCCTCTGTTTCAAACGATGAACCGGTCTTTGAAACAAGTGCGAAGGGTTCGAACGGGCATGGCGCCATTACTCACGCCGATCTCGTGTCGCTCGACAGCATCGACTTTGAAACTGGACAGGCTGAAGACGTTGAAGTTCTAGAAGACAACGAAGAGATCGATCTTTCGACTCTATCGCGCATGAGCGAGGACGCGCCGGTTGTTCGTCTTGTTAACGTCCTCCTCGTGGATGCTCTTCGACGGGGTGCGTCTGACATTCACGTTGAACCATATGAAAAGGAACTCCGCATCAGGTTCCGAATCGACGGCGTTCTTTACGATGTGATGCATCCTCCTTTGAAACTTCGCGACGCGTTGATCTCGCGCGTGAAGATCATGTCGAAACTAGACATCTCTGAAAAACGCCTTCCTCAGGACGGTCGCATCAAGATCAAAGTAAAGGTTGATTCGCGCTCCCGTGAACTGGATTTTCGTGTCTCTACCCTGCCTACCTTGTTTGGCGAGAAAGTAGTTCTTCGTCTCCTCGACAAGGAAAACCTCATGCTCGACATGACTAAGTTGGGTTTCGAACCTGAATCCCTCGTCAAGTTTCAGCGAAACATCATCAAGCCCTACGGTATGGTTTTGGTTACCGGACCAACTGGTAGTGGTAAAACAAACACGCTCTATTCAGCCCTCCAGTCACTGAATACAGTTGAAACGAATATCATGACTGCTGAAGACCCGGTTGAGTTCAACCTAATGGGCATCAACCAGGTTCAGATGAAAGAACAAATCGGCTTAAACTTTGCCGCTGCCCTCCGTTCCTTCCTCCGCCAGGATCCAAACATCATTCTCGTCGGTGAAGTTCGCGACTTTGAGACTGCTGAAATTGCTATCAAAGCAGCGCTCACCGGTCACATGGTTCTTTCCACACTCCACACGAATGATGCCCCCTCAACCATATCCCGCCTTATGAATATGGGTATTGAGCCCTTCCTCGTTGCCACCAGCGTTAACCTCATTCAGGCACAACGACTAATTCGTCGCATCTGCAAAGAATGCAAATACGAACTGCCAACTCCAGCCGAGGCTTTGATGGAAGTGGGATTCACAGCCGAAGAAGCAAAGACGATGAAGACCTTCAAGGGCAAGGGTTGTTCGGTTTGTAATAACACTGGGTACAAAGGACGAATTGGCCTCTACGAAGTGTTGGAAGTTACCGATGAGATTCGTGAGTTGATCTTGATCGGTGCATCCGCATTGGAACTGAGAAAAAAGGCTATCGACGACGGGATGATTACTCTGCGCGGTTCGGGACTCCAGAAGATTCGTTCGGGAGTCACGACAGTCGAAGAGGTCGTTCGTGAAACAGTCGCCTAATCGAGGAGAACTGACATGTTAAGAACAATAGCAATATCCCTGATACTCCTTCTCACCGTTGGAGTGATGTTGCCCTTCGCTAATTCAGCACACGGTGTTCGTCAAAGTGCCCAGGTGGGAATCCGACAGCATCGCCGTTATCACTCTCGTGCCTGGTGGCATCGCTACCGCGCCCGTCTACGGAAGAAGCGCGCTGCCGCTGCATTGGCTCACCGCAATTCGTTGCTTGGCCAACCGCAAAACATCCCCGTCGGCGATTTGGGGATGAATGCATTGCAAACTGTTCCAACTTTGCGTGAGACGATGGCTAACCCAGCGACTGTGACTGCCACGACAGCGAATCCAGCGCCAATGAGCGCAGTCACTGTCACTACACCACAGATCAATGCAGCAAAGGTCAACACGACTACTGCCAAAGCCAGCGACGTCAAAGCAACGGTGAAGAGCACTGCGGCAAAACTTCCTGGCGAAATGAATCTTTCGGTCGTCGCTCTCAGTCGTCCAAATCCTGTGTTTCTCACATCACGTGAGGTAAGCAAGATGCTCGGTGGAACCAACGTATCTGAGTTGCGTCGAATTGTGATCGACAAAATGATCGTTGCAGGTGGCTGGGTTACCAACGACTACGTTCGCGAAGTCAATGGTTCGCGTGTTTTTGTTGTCACCGCACATACCCCGAAGAGCGGAAACTCCCCTGAAAAAGCCTGGACCTTCTATTTCACCGAAGCGGACGGACGTATCTACGGTCTCACGACTGAAGCTCCGCTTGAATCTGCGGATCGCATGTCAACGGAAGCCGAGCGTTTCATCAACAAGTTGCAGGCGACCCCGCAAGGCAACAACTAGAACTAAAGGACCAGAACACTTTCAACTAGGAGTCACGAATGCGATTGAACGAAAACGTTCCGCAAATCTCTTTGTCCGAACTGCTGAGAAAGCTTTCCGAACTCGGCGGTTCGGACCTCCATATCACAACCGGGTCACCACCTCAGGTTCGAGTTGACGGACATCTTCGACCTCTCGAAGCCTATCGCGTATTGACGTCGGCGGATACCAAGCAACTTGCTTACTCGGTCTTAACTGACGCTCAAAAGCACAGGTTTGAAGAGAACCTCGAACTCGACTTTTCGTTTGGCGTGAAGGGGCTTTCCCGCTTTCGTGCCAACCTCTTCAATCAACGCGGTGCTGTTGGCGCGGTTTTCCGTGCCATTCCGTATGAGATCAAGGCGTTTGAAGATCTTGGACTTCCGCAAGTCGTCAAACAACTATGCGACAAACCACGGGGGTTGATTCTTGTAACTGGACCAACCGGTTCGGGCAAATCAACAACCCTGGCGGCAATGATCGACAAGATTAACCGCGATCGTCACGAACATATTCTCACGATCGAAGACCCGATCGAGTTTCTTCACAATCACAAAGGTTGCTTGATCAACCAGCGTGAGGTTAATGCGGACACTCACGGGTTTGCAGCTGCACTCCGTACTGCTCTTCGTCAGGATCCTGATGTCGTGTTGGTCGGCGAAATGCGCGACCTTGAAACGATTGAATCAGCGCTACGTATTGCTGAAACAGGTCACCTTACCCTGGCAACATTGCACACGAACTCAGCATCGTCGACCATCAACCGTATCATCGACGTGTTCCCTTCCGATCAGCAGGCCCAGGTTCGAGCGCAGTTGTCGTTGGTGCTCGAAGGAATCCTTTGCCAGGCGCTTTTACCGCGTGCTGAAGGAACCGGTCGGGCGATGGCGCTCGAGGTCATGGTGCCTAACGGCGCTATCCGAAACCTGATCCGCGAAGACAAAGTTCACCAGATTTACTCGATGATGCAGACCGGCCAAGACAAGTACGGTATGCAGACTTTCAACCAGGCTTTAGCGACGCTTTATCACAATCGAAAGATTTCGCTCGACACGGCTCTACAGCGTTCCTCGAACGTTGACGAGTTGCGCGAATTGATTGATCGCGGCGCTGGACTCAACACCGGTAATCAAGGCAACAAACAACACCCGAGTCCCTATGCTCAGCCCCGCCCGGTTGGCGCCAGGCCAACGGCAAGATAGATCTAACCTCTGGAGCCCACTGCTATGCCTACCTATGTCTTCAAAGGCCGCAATCGATTAAATGAAATCGTTGTCGGCGAGCGCGTTGCGGACAACCGCGAGGCTCTGCGTCAGATCCTCCGACGCGAGCAAGTCACGCTTACCTCCGTCAAAGAGAAGGGTCGAGAAATCGGTATCCCAAAAATTGGTGGGCGGAAGAAAGTAAAAGCTAAGGAACTGTCGGTCTTCACGCGACAGTTTTCGGTCATGATCGACGCAGGTTTACCACTCGTTCAGTGTCTTGAGATCCTGGCCCAACAACAGGACAACAAGTATTTTCAACAGATCCTGCTGCAGGTCCGACAAGACGTGGAAGAGGGCTCTACGTTGGCAGCAGCAATGGCTCGTCATCCGCGAGTGTTTGATCAGTTGTATTCAAACATGGTCGAGGCTGGTGAGACGGGCGGTATTCTCGACATCATTCTGCAGCGACTTTCAACATTCATCGAAAAGATCGTCAAGCTGAAACGGGACATCATCTCCGCGATGATATATCCGGCGGCGGTGGTCCTGCTCGCCATAGCCGCGGTCGCTGTCATCATGATCGTCGTGATTCCGCAGTTTCAGAACATCTTCCTCGGACTACTCGGTCCTGGTGAGCAGTTGCCGCTGCCGACTCGAATTGTGGTCGGTATCAGTAACTTCCTCGCTGGCTGGGGCGGCTTGGCTATGCTGGTGACGATTATTGGCGTGTCAGTGGCGGTTCACTTCTACTACCGAACGCCGGGTGGTCGTAAGAACATAGATCGACTGCTTCTGAAGCTACCTATCCTCGGCGACATTTTCCGAAAGATTGCGGTTTCACGGTTTTCGCGAACACTATCGACGCTTCTTTCGTCTGGTGTTCCGATTCTTCAATCGTTGGACATCACGGCACGCACCGCGGGCAACGTGGTCGTCGAAGAAGCAATCACGAAGGTTCGACAAGGTGTCGAACGCGGCGAAAGCTTTGTAGATCCATTGAAGGCCACCGAAGTGTTTCCAAACATGGTTGCGCAGATGATTGGTATCGGCGAACAGACGGGCGCACTCGACGCGATGCTTGGCAAGATTGCTGATTTCTACGAACAGGAAGTCGACTCGGCCATCGCAAACCTGCTGACCTTGATTGAACCTTTGCTGATCGGTTTCCTTGGCGTCACGATTGGTTCAATCGTAATCGCGATGTACCTGCCGCTGTTCACCCTCATCGGCAAACTGTCACAAGGTCACTAATCACAACTTCAACCTCGTAACCAAGAAGCCTGGCTTTCGCCAGGCTTTTTGCTTTGCTCTTTCGACTGCGTGATTCAGAAGTCCTATCTCGTTCCCGGTTAAGGCCGCCTTAACGTCGCTCCACGCTGAGTGTTCACAATCGTCGCCTGTCCTAGTTACCCGTCGTAGACATACTCATCTCCTTTTCAAGACCGGGCCTCAGAAAAACGCAGCAAAATCATCTTTCTCGAAACGGCACAACCATTGCCACCTCTGCACAACCTGAGATGCCAGCTAGGTGGATTATCAGAACGGAACTCCACAATGTTGTCACCCGACAAGATCCGTTTCTGACTGACCGCCACCCAACCTAGCTTCCCCAATCGGGCAGCTCTAATTGCTGTCGTCGTGGTGCTAAAAGTTGGCCGCTCAAATAACGCAATGTGGTTTGACTTGTCATCAATGCAACCCCCTGCTCTTGCCCGAGCAGCTTTGAGACCTCGCCTCTTCAGACCTTGAACCTCTAATCACAACCATCAAGGAGCTAGTTCATGAGTAAGAACAAAGACATAGAAAAGAAGCTTGAGAAAGAGATCGAAAAGAAGCTCGAGAAGGAGTTCAGGAAAGACAAACTCGAAAAGACTGAACTAAAGGAGAAACGGGAGATCAAGGAAATCAAGGAGTTCAAGGAGGGAAAGGAGATCAAGGAATTCAAGGAGAAGCCAGAACGAAAAGAGTTCAAAGAACCGATCAAGGAGAAGGTCGAACATAAGGAGATCAAAGAGTTCGAGAAACAGGTACCTGAAAAAGGTGGAAAGGAACTCGTCGAGGGTGGTTTCGATCCAGGCGAAATCTTCACTCGTAGTCACGCTGCCAGTGCTGAAGAATCGATGGACCTCACCGCAGCTGCTGCTCCCAAGCCAAAGGAAACTGACAAGAACTTGAAGGACATCGAGAAGATCAAACCGGAGAAAGAACAAGTCGAGAAGGTCCAAAAGGACATCGAAAAGATCAAGCCGGAGAAGGAATTCTCCAAGCACGAAATCAAGGAGTTCAAGCACGAGAAGATCGAACACAAGGAGCTCAAGATTGAGAAACACGAAATCAAAGAGCTAAAGAATGAGATCTTCGAAAAGGCCCACCAGAAAGACCTGCTTCCCGACAAACTAGTCATCGAAAACGATCCCAAGGGAATTGTTGAAAACCCAGGTGGACAATTCCCAGGCGTCGATCCTGCGACCAGGGGTCCCATATTCAAAGCCTCTGGAACAGCCGAGGATCGCCTGAGTGAATTGGAAGCCGCGGTCACCAAGTTGACGCACTTTATCGGCGTCGATCTTCGTCCCGATCTTAGTGAGGGCGCGCTCAAGGGCGAACCAGATGTCGCCGGTGGAAAGGCTGACGAAGCAAAACCGGATGACAAAAACAAGAAGCCTCGCTAGGTAACCTGTAGAAAGTCCGTGTCAGAAACGGGCTAAGGTATTAATGCTACGAACCGAAGGCGAGGTCAGCGTATCTGGCCTCGCCATTCCAAAGGACGAATCATGTGGCTAATGATCTGTTCAGAACAGGACCCATCAGCACTCTGGGCCTACCACGGGTTACAAGCTCGAGGTCTTAGACCATTTCAATTGGTGACTGCCGAGATGTTGGCGCAAGACGCAAAATGGGAACACTCGGTCGGTGTCAACGGTGCCTACATCAATATCACGCTTGCAGACGGGCGGGTTATCAATAACCGAATGGTGCGCGGGGTGGTCAACCGCCTGACGCATGTCCCGCTACAACACTTCGCCGGCGCTTCTGACTACGAATACGCCGTGCAGGAATACACAGCGCTCTTCATGAGTTGGCTCAATGTCCTACCTCGTCCGATCTTCAATACCGTCAATGCCCAGGGACTGGCCGGTGCATGGCGTCACGTGTCGGAGTGGGTATGGCTTGCTGCCAAGGCCGGGTTACCGACGCCCGTTTACTCACAAACAAGTCACGACGAAATCGATGAAAGCGTAGAACTGCGCCGAATCGTTCCCGAAGGAACGCGGACAACAATGGCAATCACAGTTGGGGATCGGGTCTTTGGACCGTTCTTGCCGCAATCCGTCCGGACGGGTTGCTGTGAACTTGCACGCATCTCGCAAACGCCAATGCTAGGTGTCGAGTTGGCTTACAGTCAGGAAACCAATTCATGGCTTTTCGCCGGCGCAACGCCGATGCCTGATCTAAGACTGGGTGGTGATCCGCTACTCGATGTGTTGGCGGTAAAACTCTTTCACCGAGAAGGAGGTGACCAATCATGATTCTACTATGTGGTATTCCCACTGAATCTCCGTTGGCGCTGGTGAGCAAAGCCCTTGATAAGCACGATGTGCCGTACGTCCTTTTGAACCAGCGGAAGTTTTCGATCATGAAAGCGCAGCTGGAGATTTCCGGCGGACGAGCGAGTGGCAAACTCCAGATGAATGGCGACAGTTATCAACTCGACGACTTCAGTGCAGTCTTCTCTCGACTCATGGACTACCGATTTCTGCCTGAGATCAAAGACACACCTGAAGACTCGCCTGATCGCCAGTTGGGTCGAAATCTCTTCGATACCTTGACTCGTTGGGCAGAGATCACACCAGCGCGAGTCGTAAATCGTATGGCTCCGATGGGTTCAAACTTCTCCAAGCCGTTCCAGGCACAATTGATCCGGCGCTACGGTTTTGAAGTTCCGGAAACTCTGATCACAAACGACCCTGAATTGGTTCGCGAGTTCAAGGCTCGACACGGCAGAGTTATCTACAAATCCATCAGTGGAGTTCGTTCGATTGTGCAAACGCTGACAGATGAAGATATGACGCGACTGGATAACATCCGTTGGTGTCCGACTCAGTTCCAGGCATTTGTTGAGGGAACCAATGTTCGCGTTCACACCGTAGGTCAGAAAGTTTTCGCAACGGCGATCAGCACGGAGGCGACTGACTATCGCTACGCGCATCGTCAAAGCGGCGACTATGCGGAGCTGCGTGAAGTTCAACTGTCTGATGAGTTGTCGGAGATGTGCGTGAATCTAACCGAAGGACTTGGATTGGCATTTGCCGGTATCGATTTGAAGGTGACGCCCGAAAATCACGTTTACTGTTTCGAGGTGAACCCCAGTCCGGCGTTTAGCTATTACGAGTCGAGTACTGGTCAACCGATATCGGAGGCAGTGGCCGGCTATCTCGCGGGCAACTGATACTTTTTTTCTGCGCAATCTCTGGGTCCTTTGCGTCTCAGTAGTGACTCGGTGCCTTCTGCCTCGTCGGCAATCAATTTGATTTTGCGGCTTTGCCGCCTCCCGTGCGGAAAGCCTCAGGCTTTCCGTACGCCCTTTAGAAAAGGAGAGGCTTCGCCTCGACGGCTTAGCCGCCAAAAGGAGTTGCGGGCTTGACGGAAAGCCAGAGGCTTTCCGCACGGGAGGCGGCAAAGCCGCACAAACAAAAATCCGATCACCCCACACCTGAAGACTATCTGCCCCAACTTCGCGGCTTATGATAGGCTTTCCGCCCAATGACAATTGCGGCAGAAACGAGCGATACCGGTCGGAGTGCACGCTCTAAACTTGGCTGGTTGATCGTGGGCCGAGTGTTTACGGCCCTTCTTCTGTTTGTGATCGGTCTTGTCTGGAACCGAACTGGAGTCACAGGGCACTCTCTCAGCAAGAGTTTGATCCTTCTTGGCATCGTTGCGGCACTGACGACTGCGTATTCGCTCATTCTTCGTCTCTCCAGCAATATTCTTTTCCAAGCGACATTACAACTCGCGGTCGACATATTGTTAGTGACCTGGCTGGTCTGGAACTCTGATGTAATCCACTCGCCCTTCGTAGCCCTCTACATCGTTGTCATCGCAATCTCGAGTCTGTTTCTCGGTCCCCGCGATGCTGTTGTGACCTCAGTCGGCTGCGCCTTCGCGTTCACCGTTTGTGCACTTGCGTTCATCAATCCGACCACAGGGCATAACCCTGATCTGGCTGGCAATTCCCTATCGCAAACAATTCAGACAGTCGGAATGTTTGATATCGCCTTTTTCGTGGTGGGCTTGTTGTCAGCGAGACTGGCGGAGCGTCAATCGCGTTCCGACGTACGCCTGCTCGCCGCTACTCAGTCGCTCGCTAGTCTCCGCGCGCTGCATGAACGAATCGTTGAATCGATCCGTTCGGGATTAGTAACTACCGATCTTAACGGCCAAATCTACACCTTTAACAAGGCAGCTGAAGAAATCACCGGCTATCAGGAAGAGACAGTTCGCGGCAAGGACGCCTCGATATTTTTCGGCGACATGAAGGGCCACATAAATTATGCGCTCCGCGCGTTGACTGATGGGGGAAGTCCGCGCTTCGAAACCGACTGCCTTACCCCCGAAGGCTTGCGCGTGCGACTGGGCTTCAGTATTTCACCACTGTTTTCAGAGTCAAACGAAACGACCGGGATGGTGATTACGTTTCAGGATTTGACCCAGGTGCGTGCGCTGGAAGAGACGTCGCGACGTCAAGATCGTCTCGCCGCGATCGGCAGAATGGCGGCTTCGATCGCTCACGAAATTCGGAACCCTTTGGCGGCAATGCGTGGCTCGATCCAGATGTTGCGCGCAGAGATGGATAACGATTCAGCTCAAACAGAGTTAATGGAGATCATCCTGCGCGAGTCCGATCGGCTCAATAGAATCATTACCGATTTCCTCAGCTATGCTCGACCTCGTTCGTTGATCCAATCTCGCGTGGACGTCGGTGACCTTCTCCATCAGACGTTCTCATTGATGCGCCATAGCCCTGAGATTCTGGAAAATCAAAACATTGTCGAGGAATTATCCGAAGACCAGTTGATTGCCGAGGCAGACGAAGGACAACTCAAGCAGGTGTTCTGGAATCTCTCGCGTAACGCTTTGCAGGCAATGCCGCAAGGTGGAACGCTCCGGGCCCAGTTGCAAAGGAACTCGAACAATCGATTGCGAATCTCATTCAGCGATACTGGGAGCGGTATGACCCCTGATCAGGTCGAGCATTTGTTCGAGCCCTTTTCATCAACCACCGGCGGAACCGGCCTCGGTCTCTCGATTGTGTATCAGATCATCCGAGACCATGGTGGTACAATCAACGTGAGAAGTCGCGAGGGCCAGGGCACCACTATTACAATCGAACTCCCGATAGCAAATTCCATCGAGACCAAAGACACTATTCAAACTTCCTTAGCGAGTTAAACTTTCGACTATGGCAAAGCTCCTTATCGCCGATGACGAACTGGGAATGCGCCAGTTTCTAACGCACCTGATGCAACGCGAAGGACACACTGTTCGTGTGGCTGGAAACGGCAACGAGGCAATGGTGTTGTTACGCGAAGAGCCGGCCGACATACTTCTGTCCGACATCAGAATGCCAGACATGGGTGGGATCGATCTGCTGAAGGCTGCACGTGAACTGTTGCCAGCGATAGAGGTAATCATGATGACGGCTTTTGCCAGCGTCGATACAGCTCGGGAAGCGTTTCTGCTTGGCGCATTCGATTTCGTTCAGAAGCCTTTCGATAACGATCTTTTGAAGGAGACAGTGGCTCGCGCGCTTGCGAAGATTTCACTGGTTCGCGAGAAAGAGGCTTTACTCGAAGAGAACAAGGCCCTCATCCAGGGACAAAGAACGCGTGGCAAACTCGGAAACATCATCGGACGCAGCGCACGGATGTTGTCGCTCTACCAGATGATTGAAACTGTGGCCCAGGTTCAGTCGACAGTGCTTGTGACGGGCGAATCGGGAACCGGTAAAGAACTAGTAGCGCGAGCAATTCACGACATGAGTCCACGAGCCGAGCGGCCATTCGTGTCAGTAAACTGCGGCGCCTTCACTGAAACACTCCTCGAGTCGGAATTGTTTGGTTACGTCAAAGGATCATTTACTGGGGCCGCCTCAAATCGCAAAGGCCTCTTTGAAGCAGCAAACAGCGGGACGATTTTCTTAGACGAGATTGGTGAAATGTCTCCCGCAATGCAGGTCAAGCTGCTTCGTGTTCTACAGGAACGAAAGGTTCGGCCGGTGGGCGCTACGGAGGAACTTCAGGTTGATACCAGAGTCATAGCTGCGACAAATCGAGATCTCGCCAGTATGGTCTCAGCCGGAACTTTCCGGGAAGACCTTTACTACCGAATTTCGGTAATCCCGATGGAGTTGCCACCGCTGCGTGAACGAGCCGAAGATATCTCTGAACTCGCGACCCATTTCATAGAAAAGTTCTGCGCATCAACGGGGAGGAAGTTGTCGATCACCGAAAGCGCGATGCGGCTCCTCGAACGCTATTCATGGCCCGGCAACGTTCGTGAACTTGAACACACCATAGAACGTGCTGTCGCACTCGAGCACACCTCGTCTATCGAGCCTGAACGGTTGCCGGAGAAAGTTACTAATTACAATCCGTATCGCGTCGCCGATGCGATGGAGTTTCCCGATGAGGGCATAAACCTCACTGCTCATCTGGACCAGTTGGAAAAGAGTTATCTGGTTGAGGCTCTCCGCCGAACAAGCGGAAACCAGACTAATGCGGCTGAGCTACTTAAACTGTCGGTCCGCTCCCTAAGACATTTACTGGACAAACATGGTATCCGTGGTCTCACTGCGCAAATGCGTGACGAACGTCGTGGGCCGGAATCGACACCCAGAAGACGTACGTCAGATCCAAATCCGCGGCGACGTGCCGATGATGACGAAAATGAACTCGCCGCTGGTGCTGGAGACAGTCAGAGTTAGACCACGGGTCGTCAGCCGCAGATTTACCCTGAAGAACGCCCAACAGAAAAAGACATTTAAAGGCTGCAGACCTTCCCTTTTTCCGTCATGCTGAGTAAATACGCTGCCGGATTCTTGCCCATTCGCAACCTGCCACAAACCGTCATTGCACTCCTGCCGTAAATTGTCAGTAAACCTCAAAAGGACCTGCCTTCAATAGTGAATACCCAGTAAACACGCTTGGTTTCACATCAGCCATAAACGAGCATTCAGTGGCACAAGTGTTGTTGTAGAGGGCTTGGACAGTTCGCGCTCTGTGCGGCATCACACAGTGACGAAAGCCGTTGGCGCGAGAATTTAGCAGAACCCCCTATTTCTCTTAAGGAGCACGAAACTAGAATGACTACCAAACGCCAAGAAGGCTTTTCGTTAATTGAACTACTGATCGTTGTTGCGATCATTGGCATTATCGCTGCGATCGCTATCCCCAATCTTCTCGCTTCACGTCGTGCAGCGAATGAAGGTTCGGCCCAATCGTCAACCCGCACAATTTTCAGTGCTGAAGCGACCTACCAGGCCACCAGCGGTAACGGTGCATTTGGCTCACAAGCCAACCTGATGGGCGCCAGCCTGATCGATTCCGTACTTGGCCAGGCCACGACTGCAGCTAGCGCCAAGAGCGGTTACATTTTCACGGTTGGTGGAATAGCTGGTAACGGCGCAACCGCCACTTTCTTCGCCCACTGTGTTCCAGCCACCACGAGTGGTGTATCCCAGACGGGTACCCGTCGCTTCGGCTTAACTCAGACCGGCGTGCTCCGTGGCGACACCACGCTGAGTGCCCCTGCTGACGGCGCCGCCGTGGAAGCAATGCAGGCTCTCGGTAACTAATTAGTCCTAGATATTTGCTACGGAAGAGGGTGGACTTGTCCACCCTCTTTTTGCATGTAATGAACAATTTTCCTGAGCCCTGGACCAACTGACAAAAATCGTTATTCGTCCAGTATCACAAGTTGTCATTTCTGAATTGGCACACGGAAGGCTGCCTTAGTTTTGCCATTTCGCCAATTTGGCACAAGGCTTGTAGGCGAAACGTTTGCCAGTAGCGTTTTGCGCGATATGGATCGGACGCGAAGCCCAGAGGCTATACCGAACAACCATGATACTTCTCCAAGGAGCAACGAATGACAATGAAACGCCAGCAAGGCTTCTCTCTAATTGAACTTCTGATCGTAGTCGCGATCATCGGCATCATCGCCGCCATCGCAATCCCCAATCTCCTCGCATCACGTCGTGCGGCTAACGAAGGTTCTGCTCAGTCGTCGACTCGTACGCTCTTCAGCGCTGAAGCTACCTACCAGTCAACGGCTGGTGCAGGTGGATTCGGAACACTTAGTGAGTTGATGGGTGCGAGCCTTGTTGACTCGGTTCTAGGGCAAGCCGACACTGCAACCACCGCCAAGAGCGGTTATATTTTCACGGTTGGTGGAATCGGTGGAAGCGGTGCAACCGCTGTGTTCTACGCTCACTGTGTTCCAGCAACCACGAGCGGTGTGTCACAGACCGGTACTCGTCGCTTTGGCCTTACTCAGACCGGCGTGCTCCGTGGCGACACCACGCTGAGTGCCCCTGCTGACGGCGCTGCCGTTGAAGCAATGCAGGCTCTTGGTAACTAAGCTACTTAGTCAAGTGCTATACGAAAGAGGGAGCGAGGCCATGCGCCTCGCTCCTTTTTTCTGTTTTCTAGATCGAATCAGAAAGCCAACCTGATTAGGTTGTGACAAAAAGACGCGTTAGCGTTTGACGAAATTTGTCAGACTTATTCTCGCTAGAATGGTCGAAAGCAGAAGCCATCATTTTTGTTAGGAGTTTTCCAGCATCTGACAGAGCTACGAACTGAGTCACACAGGTCTTTCGTGGCACGGCCCTTGTAGTTTGAGGTAAGCGGACTTCGCGTGGTGTGCGCACTATGTTGACGAACAGTTCCCAGTGACGCGAAAGATTCTTCAAATGATAAGGAGCGTAAGTACGATATGAACTGTAGGCGCCAATCAGGCTTCTCTTTGATCGAGCTTCTGGTGGTAGTGGCGATCATCGGAATTATTGCCGCGATCGCGATACCGAATCTTCTTGCTTCGCGCCGCTCGGCCAACGAAGGATCTGCCCAGTCGTCGATCCGAACCATCCACAGTGCCGAGGCCACATATCAGGCCACCGCTGGCCAGGGAGCGTTTGGTACGCTTGCAAACCTGATGGGTGAGTCACTCGTTGACTCAGTTCTGGGACAAGCTGATACCTCAGCGACAGCCAAGAGCGGATACATCTTCGACATTGTGGATCTAAGTGGAACCGGTGCTTCAGCACAGTACGGAGCTAGTGCGGTTCCGGTTACAACCTCGGGTGTTTCGCAAACAGGTACACGTCGCTTCGCAATGACTCACGTGGGCGTCCTTCGCGGCGATTCAACACTCACTGCACCAACCACTGTCGCTACCATCGAAACCATCAACCCACTTGGCAACTAACCAGGACTTCCAACTTATCTCTCACCCCAGGGGCGGAGCATTGCATACTCTGCCCTTTCCGTTTTGATACTCAACACAATGAGCTCGGGCGCGCTTCAAATTCGATTAGCAACAGTTTCGAATCGTGTCGCTGGCAGCAAACGGGATTTCTTGGTAGTTATCCTCGTTGCCATCGCCGTCATGCTGCCTGCGATGGTGTGGGG
>Ga0207691_10002139_pt1 | contig 19338 bp, 22 predicted proteins | sample KBSM13metaG_FD_184327 | JGI IMG/M metagenome (GOLD analysis project Ga0207691, IMG submission 184327) | Miscanthus rhizosphere microbial communities from Kellogg Biological Station, Michigan, USA - KBS M1-3 metaG (SPAdes) (version 2) | ecosystem: Host-associated > Plants > Roots > Rhizosphere >... | reverse complement strand
CGCTCCTCGGGAGAGGAGGGCGGCGAACCGAGGAGGCCCTTGTCGGTGATGCGGTACTGGACCGCCCCGGTCGCCGGCAGCCGCGCCGGCAGAGCGCTCTTCAGAACCTCCCCGGTGGATGCGAAAAACCTCTCCGCCACGCGTCGTGCCGTGGACAGGAGCTCCGGCGGGCAGACAGGCTCGTCGTCCAGGATTTCGAGGATCGCCCGTTCCGTGCCCGGAGCGGCTCCGGGCGACTCGGCGAGGACGACTCCGGTCAGCGCTCGCTCGGCGAAGGGGACGCGCACCCGTGTTCCGGGAGCCGGGGGCGCTTCGCCCTCCGGCACCAGGTACGTGAAGCTTTGTCGAATCGGCAGCGGCAGGGCGACCGAGACCCGGTGGAGCGGCGCGCTCAAGTCTGCGAGGACGGCAGGGACGGGGGCTCCTCCGGGGCGTCGTGCACGAAGACGTGGCGCTCGCGGGCCGGATCCCAGCGATACCGCCGCGAGGAGTCGTCGGAAACGTCGGGCGTCACCACGATCGAGTCGCGATCCAGCGAGACGTCTCCGTCGGCGAGCGAGATGTCGCGCTCGACGAACACGCCCGGAGCGAATCCTCCGCCGGCGTCGCCGGCGAAGACGGCCACCGAGAACCAGGGCGTCTCCTCGTCGGAGTCGCGGCGGACGAAGGCGAGCACGAAGTCGAGGATGCCATCGTCGTTCGCGTCGCCCCGCACGAAGTAGGGATGGTAGATGCCGTAAAGCGTGGCCACGTCTTCGCCGTCGATGCCCGGCCTGTTGTCATCGTCGGTCGCCGGCCGGAGGTCCGTGTGGAGACGGAGGAAGGCCGCGACCGCGGCCCTCTCGGCGGGACGGAGTCCATAGGACGCGTCCTCGACGGGCGCGGGCGGGGTCGCTTCCTTCGCGACGGAGGCGGCCGGAGGCGGAGCCGGAGTCTCGGGCGCGTGCTTGCACGCGCCGAGAGCCGCGAACACGGCCAGGCTCGCGAAGGCGGTGGCCAGGCCGCCGGCGGCGAGGCGCGCCGCGGGGGGAGTTCGGGATTCGCGAGACGAGAGTGGCGACGTCATCGAGCCCGGAGCCGCAGAGCTCCGGACCTCGATTCTATGGCAGCCGGACGCTGTGAGAAGATGAGCGCCGTTTCCATTTGTTGGTAGGAGGAGGTACCGATGATCAGCTGGCCGCAGGATTTTGCGACCAATTTCCAGTTTCTCCTGCGCTGGATTCACTTCCTGGGGGGCATCACCTGGATCGGAATGCTCTACTTCTTCAACCTCGTCAACGTCCAGTTCCAGAAAGAGATCGACGGCGCGGTCAAGGGGAAGGTCAACCCCATCCTCCTGCCCAAGGCGCTCTGGTGGTTCCGGTGGGGCGCGATGGTGACGTGGTTCTCGGGGTTCATCTACTACGCGATGCTCGTCAACGTCGAGCCGACCGGCCACATGCCGCTGGCGTACTTCCTGGTCGGCTGGTCGATCGCGTTCGTCGTGCTCTCGGCCCTCTATCGCACGGCGGTCGCCGGCGGACCCCTGAAGGACGGCCGCGTCCTGTCGATCGTCATCGCGGTGATCGTCATTTTCATCGGCTACGCCACGGCCCTCATGGCCCGGAACGCGGGCTCCTCGAGCCGCACGATCTCCATCATGATCGGCGGCGGGCTCGGCACGATCATGTTCCTCAACGTCTGGATGATCATCTGGCCCCTGCAGAAGCGCATCATCGCGGCCACGAAGGCCACGGCCGAGAGCGGCGCTCCGGCCCCCGCCGACATGCCCAAGTGGGCGCGGCGGGCGTTTCTTGCGTCCCGCACCAACGCCTGGCTCTCGATTCCGATGCTCTTCTTCATGGGAGCCGCGAGCCACTTCCCGATCTTCTCGACGATCGACAAGATCGCCGCTCCCTAGCTCCCGGGCTCCGCCTCCGCGCGATCCAGAAAGGGCGGCCTGCGGCCGCCCTTTTCATTTGCCGCGGGAGCCGAAGAGCGTTCCGAAGATGTCGCCGGCCTTCCAGGCGGGCCGCGCCGGATCGAGGGCGATCGAGAGGCCGATCAGGAAGTAGTACCGGACCTCGAGCGCCATCGCCTCGTAGTTCGTCTTCGCGCTCCACTCGTCGGAGGGCTGGTGGTAGTGCTCGCGGATCCAGGCGTCCATCGTCGCGCGGTTGGCCTCGGTGCTGCCGGAAGCATCCTTCTGGCCCGAGGACGGAAACACGGCCGGAACGCCCTGCTTGACGAAGCTGTACTGATCGGAGCGGACGAAGTAGGTCTGTTCGGGATTCGGGTCCGCGCTGACGGTCAGGCCGAGCGCGGTGGCCGCGGCGAGGACGTCCTCACCGAGCGTGCTGTGCTCCATGCCGAGCGCCAGGACGTCGTGCGGCGTCCACCAGCCGGTGAGGAAGTCGCTGTTGACGTCGGCCACGATCGACGTGATCGGGACCGTGGGATGGTGGGCGAAGTAGTCCGAGCCGAGCAGACCCTTCTCCTCGGCTGTCACGCCCAGGAACAGGATCGATCGGGGCGGCCGCCTGGGGAGGGCCGCGAAGGCGCGGGCGACCTCGATGAGGCCCGCGACGCCGGCCGCGTCGTCCACCGCCCCGTTGTAAATGTCGTCGCCCTTCACCGCCAGCCCGCGACCGACGTGGTCCATGTGCGCCGTGTAGACGACGTATTCCGCGGAGCGCTGCGGATCCGAGCCCCGCAGAACGCCGACCACGTTCTCGGATGTGAGCTTGCGGACACTGGCCGCCGTCTGGAGCGTGCCCTGCAGGCCGAGCGGAAACGGCTTGAGCTTGCTCTTCTGGCCCAGAGCGATGAGGGATTCGAGCGTGTCCTTGCGCTTCGCGCGGCTGAGCAGCTTCGCGAAGGCGTCGGGTGTGATCTGGGCGAGCGGGATGGGGCTTCCGGAGACGACCGCCGACTCGCCCTCGAGCCAGTACATCTTCTCGTGCGCCTGGGCGTCTCGGACGCGCTTCTCCCACGGATACGCCACGAGCGACTCGGGCGTGGCGACGAAGATGGCGGCCGTGGCGCCGCGCTGGGCGAGGAGCGCCGCCTTGCGGTTCGTGTCCCCGTAGACCGCGCTTGCCGTGTTCGGAAAGAAGTCGGTCTGTTCCGAGCGCGGTGCCCGCGAGAGAACCACTGCGATCTTCCCCTTCAGGTCCAGCTCCTTCGGGAGATCGTCGTAGCGGTACGCCGGGGCCTGGACGGCGTAGCCCGCAAACACGAGCTCGCCGGAAACGGCGCCGGTCGGGCGGTCCGGCGCGGGAGTGAAGATGACGTCCGTCGCCGGCGAGAGTGTCCAGCCCGGCGCCGGGGTATCGACGCGCAGGACGCAGCGCGCGGGATCGAACTTCACGGCCAGGAGCGGCACGTTCTGAAACCACGAGCCCTTCTCGCCGGCCGGCTCGGCGCCGGCGGCCTGCAGCTGCGCCGCGAAATAGCGCGCCGCGATCGCCACGCCCTTCGAGCCGGTGTCGCGGCCTTCGAGGAGGTCGTCGGAGAGAAAACGGATGTGCGCCGAGAGGGCCGCGGGCTGGATCGCCGCGAGACCCGGAGCGCCGGCCTTTGCGAGCTCGGCGGGAGCGACCGCGAGCCACAGTCCGGCCATTGCGAGAAAGAGAGACATGGATCCTCCGGTCGGTGCGGTTCAGTGGCCCGCGAGGTGGTCGCGGACGAGCTTCATGTCTTCCCAGACGTCCTTTTTGCGCTCGGGCGAGCGCAGCAGGAAGGCCGGGTGAAAAGTCGGCATCACGCGGGTCCCCTTCGCCGTCTGCCAGCGGCCGCGCAACCGTCCGATCGGCTCGTCCGTGCCCAGGACCGCCTGCGCGGCGAACGTTCCGAGCGTGACGATCACGCGCGGGCCGATGAGGCGGATCTGCTCCTCGAGGAACGGCATGCAGGACGCCACCTCGTCGGGCTCCGGATTCCGGTTGTTGGGAGGACGGCACTTCAACACGTTTGCAATGAACACGTCGTCGCGCTGGAAGCCCATGGCCTCGATGATCTTCGTCAGGAGCTGTCCGGCTCGGCCGACGAAGGCCAGGCCCTGCTCGTCCTCGTCGCGGCCCGGGGCCTCGCCCACGAACATGAGTTTCGCCTTCGGGTTCCCCTGACCGAAGACGATGTTCGTCCGGGACTTCGAGAGCTTGCAGCGAGGGCAGCCCGCGAGAAACTGGCGCAAGGATTCGAGGTCGGGTGTGGAGCCCGGCGAGGGCGGAGCGGCGGTGGCCGTCGCCGCGGACGCCGTGCGGTCGAGAAACACGTCGGTGACGCCGAGATCCCGGAAGAGCTCGAGCCCGCGGCGCGAATCCGTCACGAGGGCAGTCTATAGAATCGTCCGTGTGAGCGTCTCGACGGATCTGACCTTGTGAGCGTTTCGACGTACGAACGCGCCAAGGCGCGGTACCGGGACGCCGCCGTCGCCGCCGCCTACGACTCCTGGAGGTACGAGACGCCGAGGGGTCGCCGCCGCAATCGCCGCGACCTCGCGGCCATCGGCCGCGCGCTCGACGAAGCGGCCCGTCGGGGCGCGCCGGTGCGCGAGGCCCTCGATCTGCCGTGCGGCACCGGACGGCTCGCTCCCCTGCTCTTCGAGCGCTCCATCTCCGCGGCCGGCGCCGACGTTTCGCTCGAGATGCTCCGGGAGACTTTCCGAAAGCTCGGCAAGAAGTTCCCGATCTTCCAGTGCAGCGCCGACGCGATCCCGTTGCGCGCCGCGTCGTTCGACGCCGTCTTCGCGATCCGCTTCCTGTTCCACCTGGATCGCCCGGGCCGGGCGGCCGTGTTCCGGGAAATGGCGAGGGTGTCGCGGCGCTGGCTCATTCTCGACGTCCGTCACCGGTACAACCTGCGCTGGGTCGGCTGGCGGATTCGCCATGCCCTGGGATTGCTGCCGAGCGTGCAGCACCGCTTCTCGCGGGCGGGACTCGCGGAGGAGCTCTCGGAAGCCGGGCTCGCCGTGCGCGGGATCTATCCGTCGCGGCGTTACTTCGGCTGGGTGTCCGACAAGTGGACCGTGCTGGCCGAGACGGAGCGGCCGGCGGCGGACCGCTGAGCTGGATCGGCGCGCGCCGCAAGAAACGCGTCCCAGATCTTCTCGGCGACCTCACGCTTGCCCCGGCGCGATACGAGCTCGCGGCTTCCCGCGGCCGTCAGGATGAGGACCTCGTTCTCGGACGCATCGAAACCGATCCCCTCGCGGCCGACGTCGTTGACGACGATGAGATCCGCTCCCTTGAGCTCCAGTTTTCGCCGTCCGCGGGCCTCGAGATCCTCCGTCTCCGCCGCGAACGCCACGACCGTCTGGTCCCGCTTGAGAGGCCGGAGCGAGGCGAGGAGGTCCCGGCCCGGTGCGAGCCGGAGGATCTTCTCCCCTTCGCTTCGGTGCATGCGCTCGGCGCTCCGGTCGGGAATGAAGTCGGCCACGGCGGCGGCCATGGCCAGCCCGTCCGACTCGGGAAACTCCCTCAGCAGGATCTCGGCGAGCTCGTCCGCCGTCTCGAAGGAAATCCGCCGGACTCCCTCGGGGGGCGTCAGGGCCGTCGGGCCGGACACCAGCGTGACGACCGCGCCCCGGTCCCGCGCCGCCTCGGCCAGCGCCTGACCCATCTTCCCGCTCGAGCGGTTGGACACGAAGCGAATGGGATCGATCGGCTCCCGGGTTGGGCCGGCCGTCACGAGGAGCTTCAGGCCCGCGAGGTCGCGGCGGGCACCCGTGGCCAGGCGCCAGGCTTCCTCGACGATCGTCTCGGGCTCCGCCATGCGGCCGACGCCGCTGCGCCCAGAGGCCAGAGGGCCGGTTTCGGGACCCACGGTCCGGACGCCCCGAGCCGCGAGGAGGTCCATGTTCTTCCGGACCGCAGGGTGCGCCCACATCGCCGATTCCATGGCCGGGGCGAGCAGGACCGGTCCCCGATGCGCCAGGAAGTACGTCGAGAGGAAATCGTCCGCCAGCCCCTGGGCGAACTTGCCGAGTGTGTGCGCGGTGGCCGGTGCGACGAGGAGGAGATCGCAGGAATCGGCGAGCTCGACGTGATCGACCGCGGGCGCGTTGCCCGTGCTCCAGACTTCCGTCAGGACCTCGTGCTTCGAGAGCACCGAGAAGGTCAGGGGAGCGACGAACTCCCGCGCGCCGCGAGTCATCGCCACATGCACGTCCGCCCCGCGGGCCGTGAGGCCCCGGAGCACTTCGACAGCTTTGTAGGCGGCGATGCCCCCGCTGACGCCGAGAAGGATGCGCGGGGGCCGGGTCATGGGACGGAGACGGGTGGGACGCCTCGTTTAGCGGGCGGCCTCTTCCTCGACGAGATCCCCTTCCAGGTTCTCGCTCTCCTCCGACGGAGTCTCGAGGACGCCGCCTTCGGGACCGGAAGCCCAGCGGATCTGATTCGCCTCGAACTCCGCCGCGGCCAGGCGCGTCGGCTTCATCGGGCGATCGGTCTCGATCTTCGGGCGGGCTCCGCGGATGAGCTGCTCCGCGCGACGCGCGAGCAGGAGCACGAGACGGAACTTGCTGTCGACACCCTCGGGAACGTTCTGAATCATTCTCTGCGACCTCTGTTATTGGAAATCTTTACGCAGGCGCTCGAGCGCGCGCGCCTGCCGCGCCGGTGAAAGACGAACCGCGCGGACTACGGATTCTAGCTCAAGACCGGCCCTTTCGAGATCCTCATTTACGATAACGTATTGAAACGTCTCGGCTTGCGCGACTTCCTTGGCGGCGTTGATGAGGCGTTTTCGGATGGCATCCTCTCCGTCCAGCCCCCGAGTTCTCAGCCGCCGCTCGAGCTCTTCCTGAGACGCCGGGATGATGAAGATGGACACGGCGTCGGGAACCGCCTCGACGACGTCCCGGGCGCCTTGCACGTCGATGTCGAGAATGACGTCTTCGCCGGCGGCGAGCCGCGGCAGGACCTCGGACTTGGCGGTCCCGTAGAAGTTGCCGTGGACCTCGTTGTGCTCCAGGAATTCGCCGCGGCGAGCCATCTTCTCGAATTCGGCGGCCGAGACGAAGTGATACTCGCGCCCGTCGACTTCGCCGTCGCGCTGCGGGCGCGTGGTGTGCGAAACCGAGAACCGCAGCGGCTCTCCCGGCGGTCTCGCGAGCAGCCGGCGGATGAGCGTGGTCTTTCCGCCGCCCGAGGGCGAGGACACGATGAAGAGCGATCCTCGCGGCGCCGTCATTCGATGTTCTGAACCTGCTCGCGGATCTTCTCGGTCTCGGCCTTCATTTCGAGAACCTCCCGCGTCGAAGCGAGGTCGCGGCTCTTGGAGCCGAGGGTGTTGAGTTCCCGCAGGATTTCCTGCGCGAGGAAGTCGAGCCGCTTCCCCACCGCCTCGGGCGGTTTCGCGATGAGGCCGCCGAACTGGTCGAGATGCCCGCGGAGGCGCTGGAGCTCCTCGGCCACGTCCGCGCGGTCCGCGGCCAGAGCCGCCTCCTGCTCGAGCCGGCCGGGATCGAGGGAGACGTCGGCAAACAGGCTTCGGACTCTCTCCTGGATCGTGGCCGCGAGCTGGCGGGCGATGTCGGCCCGGCGGCCCTCGAGGAGGGACGCCTTCCCGCGAAGGAAATCGATCCGCGGCTGGAGATCGGCGACGATGGCCGATCCTTCCGCCTCTCTCATGGCGACCAGGGCGCCGGCCGCGTCTCGCGCCAGGGCCTCGACGGCGGCGACCTCCTCGGGGCCGAACGCGTCCTCGGCGCTCTCGACCGTCACGACCTGGGGCACCGCGAGGATGTCCCGTGCGGTGAGACGCTGGTCGATCGGATATTTCTCCGCGAGAGCGGAGAGCCGCGCCAGGAGAGCCTCGAGGAGACCTTCATCCACGCGCACTTCCGCCGTCGCCGGGGTCGTCCGGCGGAGGCGGACCGCGACGTCGACCTTGCCCCGGTGGAGCTCTCCGCTGAAGACCCGGCGCACGTGCGGCTCGAGAGAGATCTCGGATTCCTTGGTCTTGACGGTCAGGTCGAGAAACCGGCCGTTCACGCTTCGGGCGACGATCTCTCCCGCCCAGTCCCGTCCGACCGGGCCGCGCGCCCGTCCGAAGCCCGTCATGCTGCGCAGCGTCATGGGACGAGGTGCGGGGGCGCGGAAGCCGCGGATGGAGACGTCTCGCTCTCCGCGAAGTACTGCATGTCGTGCAGCCTGCGATAGACCCCGCGCCGAGTCAAGAGCTCGGCGTGCGATCCCTGCTCGACGATCCGGCCCCCGTCGAGAACGAGAATGCGGTCCGCGCGGCGCACCGTCGAGAGCCGGTGCGCGATGACGAGCGTCGTGCGGCCCCGCATCAGGTTGCCGAGAGCGCGCGCCACGAGTGCCTCGGACTCAGTGTCGAGCTGCGAGGTGGCCTCGTCGAGGATCAGGATGGGCGCGTCCTTGTAGATGGCCCGCGCGATGGCCAGGCGCTGCCGCTGGCCGCCCGAGAGGCGCGAAGCGCCCTCCCCGACCGTCGTGTCGTAGCCGTTCGGCAAGCGCTCGATGAACTCGTCGGCGCAGGCCGCGGCCGCCGCGGCGCGGAGGCGCTCTTCGGAAGGCGCCGTCTCGCCGTAGGCGATGTTCTGGCGGACCGTCGTGTCGAAGAGGATCGTTTCCTGCGTGACGAGGCCGATCTGCCGCCGCAGCGACTCCAGCTTCGCGTCGCGCAGGTCCACGCCGTCGAGCGTGATCCTCCCGGCCGTCGGATCGTACAGACGCGAGAGAAGACCGACGAGCGTGGTCTTGCCGGCGCCGGAAGGTCCCACCAGGGCCACGGTCTCGCCGCGCCGGATCGTGAGGTCGACGCCCGAGAGCACCGGTTCCCGGCCGTAGGCGAACGACAGATTCTCGTAGGCGATGACGCTGGAAAAGGGAGCGAGCTCGCGCGCGCCCGGCTTCTCGACGATCTCGTTCTCGGCGTCGACGACCTCGAAGATGCGATCCGCCGAGGCCAGCGCCATCTGCAGGACGATGTTCGTGCGGGTCACGTCCTTGAGGGGCTTGTACATCATCAGGATCGCGGCGAGAAACGACATCAAGCCGCCGACCGTCATCAGCCCGGCCCGGATCTGTCCGGCGGCATAGATGAAGATGATGGAAAGCCCGACCCCGGCGAGGATCTCCATGAGGGGCGAGTTGAGGGCCTGCAGGCGGATCGATTGCCGGATCGCTCCGAAATACCGGCGGTTGGCTTCGTCGAAACGCCCGGCTTCGAACTTCTCCATGGCGTAGGTTTTGATCAGTGAGTGGCCCCGCAGCGTCTCTCCCAGGATGGAGCCCATCTCGCCGATGCGCTCGCGCGCCGAGAGCCACTGCCGCCGGAATCTCCGGAAGTTGGCGGCGATCGGAAGGACCACGAGCGGCGCCACGACCAGGACGGCGAGCGCCAGCCGGAAGTTCAGCGAGAAGACGTACACGAGCACGAGGAGCATCGTCAGGATCCCCTGGACGAAGTCGGCCATGCGCGAGCCGAAGGCCGTCTGGATCTGCTCGGCGTCCGCGAGCAGCCGCGTCATCAGGTCGCCGCTCGAGCGCTCCGAAGAGAAACGCGTGGACTGGCCGAGGAGCGAGACATAGGCGTCGCGGCGCAGATCCCGCACCATGGCGAGTCCGATCGAGTTGAGCGCGAACTCCGAGAGATAGGCGAAGACGTTTTTGATCAGGAGCGCTGCGAGGAGCAGGAGCGGGATCGCGTAGCGCGGATCGATCCCGGCGGACGCCGCGGCGCGGACACCCGATGCGTAGCCGGCTCCGAGCCAGCGCAGGAGCGGAGCGGTTTTCGGAGAGGCCTGCGCGGCGCCGACGCCGGGCAGCGCGCGGGAAGCTCCCGCGCCGAGGACGTCGTCGATGACCTGCTGGAGCAGGAACAGGAGCGCCACCGTGGCCGCCGCCACCACCGCCATCGCGAGCAACGCCAGCAGGGCGCGAGCGCGGTACCGGCGGAAATAGGACAGCAGGCGCGGGAGCGGTTTCATCTGGCCAGAGGGAAGACGTCCGTCGTCAGCCCGGACGAGCGTCGCAGGGCGGCGAGGATCTCGTCGGCCGCGCGCTGGCTCGCGCCGGGCGGGCCCAGCTCGGCGGCGACTCGGGCGAGCTCGGCCTTCATCGTCGCGGCGGCCTCCGGCGATTCGAGCAGAACGGCGCCCTCGCGCTCGAGGTTTCCGGGACTCAGCGAGTCCTGAAGGAGCTCCGTCACGACCTTCCGGCCCGCCACGATGTTCACCAGGGATATCCACTGCAGGCGCACGAGCGCCCGGGCGATGGCGTGGCTGAACGCCGACGTCCGGTAGCCGACGACCATCGGGGTGCCGCACAGCGCGGCCTCGAGCGTGGCCGTGCCCGAGGCGACGAACGCGAGATCGGCGGAGGCGAGGAGCGAGTGCAGGCCGGAGGCCACGATGCGGATTCCGCGCTCGGCCGCTCCCGGAAAGAGACTCTCGGACAGGCCGGGCGCGCGCATGGCGACGAGCTCGAGGTCGAATCGGCGCCCGAGTCGCGCCGCCCCCTCGGCCATCGCTTCCCAGTGACGGACGAGCTCGGCGCTGCGGCTTCCGGGCAGAAGCACCAGCCGGCGACGTGTCTTGGCTGGCAGCGGCGAGGGCGCGGCCAGCCCCTGCCGGACGTCCTCCACGATCGGATGACCGACGCACACCGCGTCGCCTCCGACGCGCTGGAAGATTGCCGGCTCGAACGGGAAGAGCGTCAGGATGCGGCGGGCGCGCCGCGCGATCGTCCGTGCGCGGGCCGCCCGCCAGGCCCAGACCTGCGGCGGAACGTAGTACACGATCGGGATCCGGGCACGGGCCAGACGGCGGGAGAGCAGGCTGTGGAAGTCGGGAAAGTCGATGAGGATCGCGGCGTCGGGCCGCCGCTGACGGGCCTCGGCGTCCAGCCGCTTGAGCGCAGCGCGCAGGGCCGGGAGCTTTTCGAAGACTTCGGAGATGCCCACCACCGAGAGGCTCTCCGAGGCCAGCACGCGCTCGAGCCCCGCCTCGGCCAGTCTCTCCCCTCCCATCCCGAACGCCTGGAGATCCGGGCGTTCCCTCCGCAGCGCCGAGAGAAGGCGCGCCCCGTGCAGGTCGCCCGAGGCCTCGCCCGCGGAGATGAGGAGCTTCATGAAGAGCGTCGAGAGTTGAGCGTCGAGTGTGGAGAGGTCAAGACCGCGCGCCCCCCGCTCACTCTAAACTCTAAACGCTCGACCTATTTTGGAAACGGATACATCAACCACGCGACCGCGAGCCCTCCGAGCACCAGTGAGGCCATCAGCGTCCCGAAGAGCTTCCAGCGCTCGCGCCGCCCTTCGCGCCAGAGCAGGGCGAAGAACGCCGAGACCAGCACGGCGTAGAGCGTCATGATCAGGAAATGGTCCACCGGGATGATCGCGATCATCGCTTCTTTCCCGTCGCGATATCCCACGCGTCGAGAACGAGCAGGAGGTTCATCAGGCCGGCCGTGAGGAGGTAGGCACAGCCGTACTCGTAGGTCGGCGACAGGATCGCACCGCCGGGGTTGTCGGACAGCCCGCGCGCCACGAGGTTCAGGATCCCGGAGCCGTAGACGGCGAACGTGGCAAGGATCGTCAGAGGCTGTCCCGGCTCGACCGAGTAGAGGCGCCCCTGGAACGACACGCCGGCGAGGAACGTCAGGGTCACGATCGCCGCGAAGGCCATCCCGGTGCGCCGGCGGCCGAGCATGACGTGCCCGAGGCCCGGCACGAGCCACGCGAGGACGGCGACGAGCCAGGGCGAACGGGTCCGGACGCTCAGGGATGTCTCGCTCACGATGCCGCCGCTTCCGCGAAGAGCGGCGCGAGCCGGCGCTGCGTCGGAGCGAGCTCCTCGGGAACGACGCGCGTTCCCGCCGTGACGGTCATGAAGTTCGTGTCGCCCAGCCAGCGCGGAACGACGTGCACGTGGTAGTGGCTGGCCACGCCGGCTCCGGCCGCGGAACCGAAGTTGACGCCGACGTTGAGCCCGTCCGTCCGGTATGCCGTGACCAGGATCTTCTGGGCCCGAGCCACCATCTCGATCAGCTCGGCGAGGGTCTCGCGGCTCGAGTCCGAGAACCAGGCCTCGTGGGCATAGGGCGCCACCATGACGTGGCCGTTCGTGTACGGATAGCGGTTGAGCACGACGAACACGCGCCGACCGCGGTGCACGACGAGCGACTCCTCGTCGTTCTTGGAGGCGGCGGCCGCGCAGAAGATGCAGTGCGTCTCTTTGTCCGACACGAGGTACTCGTAGCGCCAGGGGGCGAAGAGAACGTCCGGCATTACCGGTTGATCAGTTCCTTCAGCTCCTTGCCCGGCTTGAAGTAGGGAATTTTCTTCGCAGGAACGGAGACCTTCACACCGGTCTTGGGATTGCGGCCCATCCGGGCGCCCCGTTCCCGCAGCCGGAAGGAGCCGAATCCCCGCAGCTCGATTTTCTGGCCTTCCTTGAGGGATCGGACGATGGCCTCGAAGACGGTGTCCACGATCGCTTCGGCCTGCTTCTTTGTGACGTCCGTCGCCACCGCCACGCGCTCGATCAGTTCCGCCTTCGTCATCTGCTCCTCGCCGCTCGCCGCGTCCCCACCCCGGGCGGCTATTCGTGTGCGGCCTCGTCCGCCTTTTTCTTCGTGCGTTTCTTCTTGGGGGCCGGCTCGGCGACGGCCGCCGGAGCCGCTTCGGCCGCCGGGGCTTCAGTCGCCGCCGGAGCCTCGGACGCGACCGGGACGGCCTCGGCATCCGCTGTGGCCGTGGCCTCCGGCGCGGCGTCCACGCCCACTCCGGACAGCCCGACCTTCATCTCGGCATCCTCGATCCGCAGGATGCGCGCGCGGACCGCGTCGCCTTCCTTGAAGTGATCCTGGGGTTTCTCGCCGCGGGGCATCGGCGTCTCGGAGACGTGCATGAGGCCCTCGACCAGGCCCTCGATCTGCACGAAGACCCCGAAGTCCGCGATGCGCGTCACGACGCCCTCGACGAGGTCTCCCGGCTGATGCTTCTCCTTGAAGGTCTGCCAGTCGTTGGGCTGGAATTCCTTGATCGAGAGCGAGATCCGCCGGTTCTCCTGATCGATCGACGTGATGATGGCTTCGACGTCATCGCCCTTCTTGAGGACTTCCGAGGGATGCTTGACCCGGCGCGTCCACGACATGTCGGAGACGTGGACCAGGCCGTCGATCCCTTCCTCGAGCTCGACGAACGCTCCGAAGTCCGTGAGGTTTCGGACCTTGCCCGCGACCCGGCTGCCGACCGTGTACTTCTGGGCGACGCTCTCCCACGGATCGGGGAGCGTGTCCTTGAGCGACAGCGAGATGCGGCGCGCTTCGGGATTCACGTCGGAGACCACGGCCTCGACCGTGTCGCCCGGCGAGACGACCTTGGACGGATTCTTGATCTTCTTCGACCAGGACATCTCGGAGACGTGGACGAGACCCTCGACGCCGTCCTCGAGCTCCACGAACGCGCCGTAGTCGGTGACGTTGGTGATGCGGCCCGTCACGCGGGATCCCGCCGGATACTTCTCCGGCACGTGCGCCCACGGATCCTCGGTGAGCTGCTTCGTGCCGAGGGAGACGCGCTCGGTCTCGCGGTCGAACTTGAGGACGACCACGTCGATCTCGTCGCCGACCTTCACGAGGTCGGACGGATGGTTCACGCGGCCCCAGGACATGTCGGTGACGTGGAGGAGACCGTCCAGTCCGCCGAGGTCCACGAACGCGCCGTAGTCGGTCAGGTTCTTGACCGTCCCGCGAAGCACGCGGCCCTCTTCGAGGAGCTGGAGCGTTTCCTTCTTGCGGGCTTCCTGCTCGACCTCGACGACCGCCTTGCGCGAGAGGACGATGTTGCCGCGCTTCTTGTCGACCGAGATGACCTTGAAGTCCAGGTCCTTGCCCCGGAGCGCTTCGAGGTTCTTGACCGGCTTGACGTCGACGAGGGAGCCGGGAAGGAACGCTTTGACGCCGATGTCGACGGCGAGGCCGCCCTTGATGCGGTCGATGACGCGTCCCCGCACGGTCGAGCCCGAGCGGTAGGACTTCTCGACCTCGTCCCAGACCTTCATCTTCTCGGCTTTGTCCTTGGAGAGGACGACGTAGCCGTTCTGGTCTTCCGTCCTCTCGAGGAGAACGTCGACCGGGTCGCCCTGCTTGATCGTGACCTGGCCGGAGAAGTCCGTGAACTCGGAGAGCGGGATGATGCCCTCCGATTTGTAGCCGATGTCGACGATCACTTCCGAGGGGGTGATGGTCAGAACCCGGCCTCGGATGATCTGGCCCTCCTGCAAGTTCTTGAAGGAGTTCTCGTATTGGGCGAGGAGGTGTTCGTACTCCTCGACCGTCAGTTCTTGTTCGGTTTCCATCGGCTCGGCTTCCCGACCTCCTGCTTCGCGCTTTTCGCCCGCCATCAAAAAAGGGGTCCCCTCTCTTAAGTCGCTGATTTGCAAACTATTATCCTATGGGTTCGGGGCAAGCCCAGTCAAATCCGTCCAATGCCCTCGCGAACCCGTGCCTCGATTTCGTCGACGACGGCGGAAACGCTGCGGCCTGTCGAGTCGATGACAGTATACCGGTCATCGAGGGTCAGGGGGGAATCGGCCCGGGAAGAGTCGTCCCGGTCGCGTTTTTCCATCTCCCCGAGCACGTCCCCGTAGTCCCGGGGGGTCCCCCGCTCGGCGAGCTCCCGGGTCCGGCGCCCCGCCCTCTCGGCCGTCGCCGCGGTCAGGAAGAACTTGTGGGGGGTCTCGGGAAAGACCTTCGTGCCGATGTCCCGCCCTTCCAGGACTCCCCCCCTCTCCCGTCCCAGCCGCTGCTGCTGGGCCACGAGCAGCCTCCGGACCTCGGGGATGGCTGACACGGCCGAGGCATAGAGCGAGATCTCGGGACGCCGGATCGCCTCCGAGACGTCTTCTCCGTCGAGGAGGAGCCGGCTGCCTCCCGGCGAGGGGACGAGCTCGATCCGCGATCGCCCGGCGAGCTCCGAGACCCGGCCCGGATCGTCGATCGGGAGCGTCACGCCGGCGCGCTCGGCCGCGAGGCCGACGGCGCGGTACATCGCTCCGGTGTCGATGTAGGGAACCTCGAGGCGCGCCGCAAGAGCACGGGCGACCGTCGACTTCCCCGCGCCGGAGGGGCCGTCGATGGCGACGATCAGCGAGCTCAAGGTTTCTTCGAGAGACGCATGAGGGCGGCGACCTCTGCGTCGGCGAGCTGGCGATACGCGCCCGGAGTCAATGCCGCGTCGCGGATCGGCCCGATGGCGACGCGCTTCAGCTTGGAGACGGGATGGCCGATCAACTCGAACATCCGCCGGATCTGCCGCGTCCGCCCCTCGGAGAGCGTCACGCGAAGCCAGGTGTTGCCTTCCGCCTCTTCATTTCGGGACGAGCCCGTCCGGGACGAACCCTTCCGGGACGAACCCTTGCGGGGCGTCCCGGAGACGCGCTCGATCCGGCACGAACGCATCGGACGCCCCTCGAGCGGCATCCCGCCGCGACGAAGCCTCCCCAGCTTGGATTCGGTCGGCTCGCCGGAGACCTTGACCATGTACTCCTTTTCGCAACCGCTCGACGGATGCGTGACGATCCGCGCGAGCTCCCCGTCGTCCGTCAGGAGAAGGAGACCTTCGGTCATGACGTCGAGCCTCCCGACGGGCTTGAGGGCCTTCCGGAGCCGAGCCGGGAGCAGGTCGAGGACCGTGTCCCGGCCCTCGGGGTCCGAGACCGTCGTGATGAAGCCCTTGGGCTTGTTGAGCAGGATGTAGGTCTTCGGCCCGGTCGTCGAGCGGATGCGTTTGTCGTCGACCTTGATCGAATCCTTCTCCGGGTCCGCGCGCTCCCCGAGCGTGGCCACTCGCCCGTTGACGCGCACCCGGCCCTCGCGGATCCACGCCTCGGCCTGGCGGCGCGAGGCGGCGCCGGAAGAGGCGATGATCTTCTGGATCCGAATCTCGACCAGGGTCAGTCTCCGCCCGAGGGCTCTTCCGGCTCCGTCGGTTCCCCGGGCCCGGCTTCGGCGTCGTCTTCCTGTTCGTCGTCGTCGTCTTCTTCGTCGTCCTCGTCGTATTCCTCGGCGTCTTCCTGTTCCATTTCCTCTTCGACTTCCATTTGGGCTACCGATTCCCCGGACTCGATCCGGATGGACGGGGCTGCGGCGGTCGGCGCCGCGATCTCGCGGGCTTCGACCGTGGCCGCGAGGTCGGCGTCGAGGTCTTCGGGCTTGGGCAGCTCCGCGAGCTCGTTGAGGCCGAAGCGCACCAGGAAATCCTGAGTGGTCCGATAGAAGAACGGCGTGCCGACGACGGGCTTCTTGCCCGCGGTCGTGATCAGCTTTTTCTCGAAGAGTGTCTTCAGCACGCTCGAAGAGTTGACGCCCCGGATGTCCTGGATCTCCGGAAGCGTGATCGGCTGGCGGTAGGCGATGATCGCGAGCGTCTCGAGCGCCGCGAGCGACAGCCGGGTGCGCTCGGTGACCTCGTGAAACTTTCGCAGCAGCGAGTCGAACTCCGGCCGCGTGACGAAGCGCCACCCGCCGGCGACCTTCTCGAGGCGGACGCCTCGATCTTCGCCCTCGGTACGGGAGGCCAGCCGCTCGAGGGCCGCCGACAGGGCTTTCGGCGCCGCCTCCAGGAGGTCCGCGAGGTCCTTCTCCCTCACGGGCTTTGGCGAGGAAAAGAGGACGGCCTCGAGAGCGGGAAGGATCCGCTCGATGGACGTTTCGCGGGGTTTGGGCTCGGCGGCGGTTTCGCCGGGGGGCGCGACGGTCTCGGTCATGCTTTGGCGCTCACTCGCGGTAAGTATCCCTGATCTGGTCGGGAGTGAAAACGAGGTCGGTGCGGCTCGCGTGAATCTCGGCAAAGGGACGGATCTGGAAGGCCCGGATGACCCCGAGGCGAATCAGCTCGAGGCAGGCGAGGAACGCGGTCACGGCCTCCGCGCGATAGTGCATCTGGCCGAGGAATTCGAGCAGCGGCATCGTCCTCTTCTCGTCCAGCCGTTCGAGCAGCTCGAGCATCTTGTCCCGGACCGAGAAGCGCAGCTGGTGAATCGCCAGCGCCGGCGGATGCGCCAGGCGGTAGTTCTGGGTCACCGTCCGGAAGGTCTCGATCAGGTCGAAGAGCGAGACCTCGAGCGACTCCTCGGAGCCCTCGGCCCGCGGAGGCTCGACCTCGGGTCGGGGCCAGAGACCGCCCCGCAGGGTGTCGATCGCGTGGAGCGTCTCGGCCGACCGTTTGAACTTCTCGTACTCGAGAAGGCGCTGCGCCAGGTCGGCGCGGGGATCCACCTCGGGCTCGCCCGGCGCGCGGGGCAGCAGCATCTTGGACTTGATGTAGATGAGCTCGGCCGCCAGCGCGACGTATTCCGAGGCCACGTCGAGGTCGAGCTCCTGCATCGTCTCGAGGTAGGCCGTGTACTGCTCCGTGATCTCGGCGATCGGGATGTCCGTGATGGACACCTCGTTGATCCGGATCAGGTGCAACAGCAGGTCGAGGGGGCCGCTGAATGCCGGGATGGCGACCGGCGGCAGCGCGCTCTCGGTCGGCTTCGGGTTCGGATCGTCGGCCATCACGGCTCCGGCGACAGCTTGACGGCCGCGCGGACCCTCTCCATGGTCTGCTCGGCGACTTCTCGCGCCGCGCGGTCCCCGGAGTGAAGGACGTCGCGCACGACGTCGGAGCCCGACGCGAGGAGCTCCTCCCGCTTTCTTCGGAACGGCTCGAGCGCCGCGTTCAGGTTGCCGATGAGGTGCTTCTTGCAGTCCACGCAGCCCCGAGCGGCCGTGCGGCATTCGCGATCCACGACCTGGACCTCGGGCGGCGGCGAGAAGATCTCGTGGAACGGAAAGAGATTGCAGTTCTCGGGATTGCCCGGATCCTGCCGGCGCGCGCGGGCCGGGTCGGTCACCATGGCCATGACCTTGTCGCGCACCGAGTCGGCAGGCTCCGTGATTCCGATGGTGTTGTTGTACGACTTGGACATCTTCCGCCCGTCGATGCCGTTGACCTTGGGCGTCTGCGTGAAGAGAGCCTTCGGCTCCGGAAAGACGTCGCCGTAGAGGCCGTTGAAACGGCGCACGATCTCCCGGCAGATCTCGAGATGGCTCGCCTGGTCCTCGCCGACCGGCACGAGGTCCGCGCGATAGATCGCGATGTCCGCGGTCTGGAGGACCGGATAGCCCAGGAATCCGTGGGTCGCCAGGTCCTTGGACCGAAGCTGCTCGATCTGGTCCTTGTACGTCGGCACGCGCTCGAGCCAGCCCAACGGAGTGATCATCGAAAAGTAAAGGGCCAGCTCGGCGTGCTGCGGGATGCGCGACTGCAGAAAGATCGTCGAGACCGAGGGATCCAGCCCGACCGCCAGCCAGTCGAGCACGGCCTCGCGCGTGTGGTTCGCCAGGGCCGCCGTGTCGGCGTAGTCCGTCGTCAGCGCGTGGAGGTCCGCCACGAAGAAGAAGCAGCGGTACCTGCCCGAGTTCTGCAGGTCGACCCAGTTCTTGACGGCGCCGAAGTAGTTGCCGAGATGGACGCGCCCGGTCGGACGCAGGCCCGAGAGGACCGTCTCGGGCATCACGCCATCCCGAAGATGAGGCGGTAGATGACGAAGTTCTGGATGGGCCGGAAGATGTTTCCGAGCACAGGAGTCGCGATGAGAAGTATGAGGATCAGGAATCCGAACGGCGCGATCGTCGCGTAGATCCGAGCCGCGGGAGCGCCGACGAGCGAAACCACCACGCCGCTCCCATCGAGCGGCGGGATCGGCAGCAGATTGAAGACGGCCAGGCTCACGTTGACGAGGACGAAGAAGAACAGGACGTAGGCGATGGGCGCCAGCGCCCCCGCGGCGAAGCGCCGCCCGCGCAGGGCTTCCAGAAGATCGGCCATCACCGACGGATCGGTGGCGCCGATGATCCGCAGCGCGACGATGCCGATCGTGGCCAGCAGAAGGTTCGACACGGGCCCCGCGGCCGAGACCGCGAGGTTGGCCATGCGCGGGTTGCGCGTCCGGCGCAGGTCCACCGGTGTCGGCTTGGCGGCTCCGAAGATCATGCCCGAGAAGACGTACAGCATGATCGGAACGAGGATGGACCCGACGGGGTCGATGTGGCGGATGGGATTCAGGCTGATCCGCCCCAGGTCGCGCGCGGTGGTGTCCCCGAACTTCAGGGCCGTCCAGGCGTGCGCCGACTCGTGGAACGAGATGGCGAAGAGGATGATCGCGAGCTGGATCGCGAAATCGACGATCTTGGCTTCCAAGCGCCGCGACTATAACAAGAGCAGGCTCGTGCGTTCGGCGCGGAGCCTCACTGCGCGTTCAACGTCCAGTCGTACTCGATGAACTCGATTTCGTATCCCGCCGGGATCGGCTCGGGCCGATAGCGATCGACGTAG
>Ga0207691_10002137_pt1 | contig 19341 bp, 14 predicted proteins | sample KBSM13metaG_FD_184327 | JGI IMG/M metagenome (GOLD analysis project Ga0207691, IMG submission 184327) | Miscanthus rhizosphere microbial communities from Kellogg Biological Station, Michigan, USA - KBS M1-3 metaG (SPAdes) (version 2) | ecosystem: Host-associated > Plants > Roots > Rhizosphere >... | reverse complement strand
CTCTCCTCTTGTGCGCTGGCTCACACCAAAGGCGCTCGCGGCCGCGCCGATTCCGACTCTGATGCGGCGCATCGCCGTCGCGGCCGGCTTTCTGCCTCCGCGCTGACCACCGTCTGCTAGACTGCCCGAAAGAGCAGTCCAAAGGCCTGACCGTGTTTCCAGCAACGGATACGACTTCTGTGCGCATTCTCGTCGTCGACGACGACGACCAGCTGCGCTCCTATCTGCGCCGTCTCCTCGGCCGCACGGATTACCAGGTCGAAGAGGCGGCCACCGCGGACGAGGCCATCGAACGCGTGCGGGCGAATCCGCCCGACCTGGTGGTCCTGGACCTCCAGCTTCCGGACCGCAGCGGCCTGGAGGTTCTCGAATTCATCCGCAGCGAGCCGACGACGCGCCTGCTTCCCGTCGTCATGCTCACGGGAGCGGCCTCCCCGGCCGAGAAGATCCGGGCCCAATCCGAAGGCGTCACGGATTTTCTCTCCAAGCCTTTCTCGCCGGAAGAGCTCCTCCCTCGCGTCCGCGCGCTCGTCATGCTCAAACAGTTCGCCGACGAGCACGAGCACGCCGAGCACGTCATTCTCACGCTTGCGAAGACGATCGACGCGCGCGACCCCTATACGGCCGGCCACAGCGGCCGGGTCGCGGAGTACGCCGACCGGGTCGCGGCCCGGATGGGCCTCGACGCGGGCGCCCGGACCGACATGCGGCGGGGCGCGCTCTTCCACGACCTCGGCAAGATCGTCATCCCCGACGCGATTCTTCGCAAGCCCGGCGCCCTCTCCCCCGAAGAGCGGGCCGTCGTCGAAGAGCATCCCTCGGTCGGGCACGAGCTCCTCCTGCCCATGCGGACGATGCGCAAGACGCTGCCGGTGGTCTACTCCCACCACGAGCGGCTCGACGGCTCCGGCTACCCGGAGGGCCTCGCCGGGGACGCCATCCCCATGTCCGTCCGCGTGGTCACGGTCGCCGACATCTTCGACGCGCTGACGACCGACCGGGCCTATCGCCAGGCCCTCTCGATCCATACGGCCTTCGAGATCCTCTTCGACGGGGTCACCCGGCGCTGGTGGGACCGGGACGCCGTCGAGACCCTGCGCGCGACCCTCGACGAGGAGGGCCGGGTCGGCGTGGCCTAGCGACGAGGCTTCCCGCTCGCCAAACAGCCCCTTCCCGCGGCGCGCCGTCGGGTGATAAAGATAAAGAGGAAGGGCGCCATGGACATTCTCTGGAAGGGCCAGTCCGCCCGGATTCGCGAAATGGGGAACGGTGCGCCGATCGTTCTCGTGCACGGCTATCCTCTCGACGGCGCGATGTGGTCGGGCGTGGCGCGCGCACTGAGCGCGAAGTTCCGGGTCGTCAAGCCCGACCTGCCGGGCCGCGGCGACACGGTCGCCCCCTCGAGCGGAAGCCTCGAGGACTACGCCGATTTCCTCGAGGCGATCCTGAGCGCGCTCGAGGAACCGGCCGGCCTGGCCGGTTTCTCGATGGGCGGCTATGCCGCGCTCGCGCTCGCCCGGCGGCGGCCCGAGCGGCTCGCCGCGCTGGCCCTCGTGGACACGCGGGCGCAGCCGGATGACGAGGCCGGACGCGCGAAGCGGGACGAAGCCATCGCGACGGTGCGCTCCGGAGGCGTCACGCCGATCGCCGACGCGATGGTCCCGAAGCTCCTCTCTCCGGCAGGGGTCGGGAACCGGGACCTCGTCGAGCGCGTGCGCCGGATCATGCTCCGGCAGAAACCCGAGACCGTCGAGGGGGATCTCACCGCCATGCGCGACCGCGCCGACGCCCGGCCGGCGCTCGCGGGCATCGGGATCCCCACTCTCGTCGTCGTCGGGACCGAGGATGCCCTGACGCCGCCCGCGGACTCGGAGGCCATGGCGGCCGCGATCCCGGGCGCGCGGCTGACCACGATCCCCGGCGCGGGTCACCTCTCCCCGATGGAGCGGCCGGGCGCCGTCGCGGCGGCGCTCTCCGAGTTCTTCGGCGGAGTCCTCGCTTCGCCGGGCTAGAACCCCACCTTCAACGCGAACCGGACCGACGTCGGCAGCGTGCGGGCGATCGCCTGTCCGTACGTCGGGTTGCAGGACTGCTGCTCAGTGCTGTCCGGTTGGCTGCCGCAGATGTAGCCCGGATTGCTGTTGCCATCCACGTCGAAAAACTCCGACAGGTTGTAGCGCTGATCGACCGCGAGGACGCGTTGCGTGTTGAGGATGTTGAAGACGTCCGTCAGGAACGTCACCGTGACCGGGCCCAGCTGCAGCGGAAAGCCGAGGTGGACGTCGGCGTCGTAGGAAGACTGGGTCCGCCCTTCGGAGCCGCGCCGGTCGAGGAAGAACTCCGGCCGCGTGTACGCGTTGGAGAACCCGATGCGCGAGATCGGCACGCCCGTCTGGTAGTAGGTCACGAGGCCGACCGTGAGGTTGAACGGCGTGACGTACACGCCCGAGATCTTCGCTACGGAGCGCCGGTCGTTGGAGAGATCCCCGGTCGACGTCACGGGCTGTGCCACGCCGTCGACCACGGGGCCGCGCGTGAAAAAGTCGTAGTAGTCGTAGAGCGCCGAGATGTTCGGGTCGGCCGTGCCGCGGGGCTGGGTGTACGGTGCGAAGAGGCCGTCGTAATTGCCCTGGAGCGTCGAGTACACGTAAGAGGCGAGCACCGTCCAGTTGTCGGCGAATCGTTTCTGCGCCTCGAACTGGAAACCCTTGTAGATGCGTTTGGCCGCCGGCGCCGGAAACTGCGTGTTGTAGTCGAGAGAGAACAGGTTCGCCATGCGCCCGCGGGTCGGATTGCCGATGCAGTAGTCGCCCTCGGCCGAACAGAGGTAGTCCTCGATGACCCGCGGGAGATCGCGATAGACGAAGCGGGCGCTGACCGCGAAGTTCGTCATGAGCTCGCGCTCGACGCCGAAGATTCCTTCGCGCAGGTACTGCCCCTTGATGCCCGCGTCCGTCAGGCTGTTGAAGCCGCCGAAGATCTTGCCGCCGCCCTGCTGCGCGGCCCCGTCGTCGCCGGCGATCTCCGCGGCTTCGACGTTGGGAACGAGCGAGACGGGGTCGAAGTTGTAGATCGTGGGCTGGCGTTCCGAGCTGTACGAGCGGATGACCAGGTCCATCGGGACCTGCTCGTAGAAGTAGCCGAACGAGCCGAAAATCTTGGTCTGGCCGTCCTTCGTCGGGTCCCAGCTGAAGCCGATGCGAGGGGCCCAGCTCCCGGTGAGGTTGATCTGTTGCGTGCCGTCGCCCGAGTACACCTGCTGGTTGTCATAGCGCAGGCCGAGGCTGATCGAGAGGCTCGACGCGAGCGTCACCGTATCCTGCAGAAAGAACGACCAGACCCGCTGATACGGGGTGGCGTTGAGCTGCGAGGTCGGGACGTTGTCGGGCAGGCTCGCCGTCGGGATCGTCCAGTAGAAGTGGGAGTAGACCGGCTGGCTGGGGTTGTCGCGGTTCTCGAAGATCGTGACCTGCTGGCCGCCCGACATCCGCTTGATGACGTCGGCCTGGTCCTCGAGGAACTCGACTCCGCCCTTGAGCTCGTTCATCCCCATGTACTTGGTGGCGGAGATCGTGCCCATGTACCGCTTGAAGTTCTTTTCCTGGATCAGGCCGAAGCCGCCCGACTGCAGGTTGTTGATCGTGTCGACGTACTGGATCTCGTCCCCGCCCGGGAGCGAAGGATTGACGTTGTTCTTCTCGTGGTGCACGGCGCCCTGGGCCGTGACCGCCCAGCTGGCGCTGAAAAGACCGGTGTAGCGCAGGGAATAGTCGCTGCCGCCGAGGCCCTGCTCGCCGATGAACGTCGGGTACGGACCATTCTCGCTGCGGATGCCGTCGGGGTTCGACCCGTCATCGGTCCGCGGGTCCTGGAAGTAGCTGCCGACCAGCGTGTGCGACCCGCCGATCATCCAGGTCAGCTTGGCCGAGCCCAGGTTGCGGTTCGTATCGGTGTCCGCCGGGTTGCCCGTCTCGGGCCCGTCGGTCACGGTCCTCTTGATCGTGTTCTCGACGCGGTCATAGGCGCCAAAAAACCAGAGGCGATCCTTCAAGACGTAGCCGCCGAGGTCGAAGCCATAGTCGAGACGCGTGTAGCCCGACGTGAACGAGAAGAGGTTCGAGTCCTCGGGATGCTTGTTCGAGGCCTGGAGCCCGTCCGCGTCGTAGTAGGCGAAGGCGTCGCCGTGGAACTCGTTGCCCCCCGACTTCGTGATGACGTTGATGATGCCGCCCGTCGAGCGGCCGTACTCGGCCTGGTACCCGCCGGTCTTGACCTCGAGCTCCTGGATGAACTCGTAGTTGAGGTCCTTCCCCTGGGCGCCGTACTCGACGCCGTTGGTGACCACCCCGTCGATGACGAACCCGTTCTCGAGGCCGGTCGACCCGTTGATGACCATCGTGTTGGCGAAGTTGGCCGTGTTCGTGGTCTGCGTCGAGACGCCGGTCGAGATCTGGGCGACGGAGGTGTAGCTGCGCCCCGTCGGCAGCGAGTTGATCTGCCGGTTGCCGATGTTGTTTCCGATCGTCGTCGAGGCCTCGTCGATGAGAGGGGTTTGTCCGGTCACGACGATCTCCGCCGTGGTCGCCGGCCCCAGGCGGAAATCGCTCGTTGCGGTCTTGCCGAGCGCGACGACCGCCTCTCTCTCGTTGCGGGCGAATCCCTGGAGGATGGCCGTCACCTTGTATGTGCCCGGAGGCAGCAGGATCAGGCGGTAGTTGCCCGAAGCGTCCGTCACCACCGTGCGGACACCCTGGAAGGCCGGGCTGCGACCCTCGATGGTGACGCCGGGGAGCGGGCCGCCCTGCTCATCGGTCACCTTGCCGGAGATGTCGCCGGTGGTCTGAGCCGACAGAAGGAGCGGAAAGAACGCCAACGCCGCAAGGGCGAGCGCCAACCGAAAGCGTCGCATGGAACCTCCCAATAGAATCTGCAAACGATGCTAGCACACGGCTTGCGAGCGCCGGGAGGCGCGGCCAACCTCGACGCTCCCGGTCCCTTGTGGTAAACACCGCCGATCGAAATGGGACTCTTCCGGAAAGCGCGGCGCGAGCCCGAGGAGGGCGGCGGCGAGAAACGGCTTCACATCGGCGCCGGCCGCGAGTCGATCCCGGGCTGGATCAACATCGATAACCAGGGACTCGCGGGCGTCGACCAGGTCCTCGACGTCCGCCAGGGGCTGCCCTTCGCGGACGTCGCCTCGATCTACGCGGAGCACTTCCTCGAGCACCTGTCGCTGGACGAGGGCCTCGCGTTTCTCCGCGAGTGCCGGCGCGTCCTTCGGTCCGAAGGCGCCCTTCGCCTCTCCACTCCCAATCTCGACTGGGTCGTTCTCACGCACTATCGCGGGCCCGCGGTGGCGGACGAGGACGCCAAGCTCGATTGCATCCGGCTGAATCGCGCGTTCCACGGCTGGGGCCACCAGTTCCTCTACAACCGGGCGACGCTCGCGGCGGCCCTCCGCTCCGCCGGGTTCGCAAAGACGGTGTTCCGCACGTACGGGGAGAGCGATCGGCCGGAGTTGCGTGGCCTCGAGCGGCACGAGACCTGGGAGGACACGCCGGATTTGCCCCACGTCCTGATCGTCGAGGCCTCGGGGCAGGCGGAGCCGGGAGAGCTCGACGCGAAGGAGCTCAAGGAGTTCCGAGAGGCGATCGGGACGCGGTAACCGAGGGCCGCAGGCCCGAGGGATCCCGTCCTCCTACCTCTTCGCCCCCGTCGCCCTCAGGTACTGCGTCCCCGCTCCCCGCATCTCCGTGACCCGAAATCCCGCGCGTTCGAGTCGCCGCGAGAGCTCCCGTGCGGAAAACACGACTCCTGACCAGGAATCGGCGACGACCCGGCGGAAGAACTGCCGGGCCCGTCCATCCACCTGTACTCGCAGAATCCCTCCGGGCCTGAGCACGCGGGCAGCCTCTCGGAGGTAGCGGTCGACGTAGGCCTTGCGGGGCAGATGCTGGAACACGATGTGCGAGAAGACGAAGTCGAACTCGCCGTCCGCGAGACCCTCGAGCGTGCCGTCGGTCCGAAGAAGCTGCACGTTCGGCCGATCGGCGCAGTACTCCCGGCCGCGGCGGATCATCTCGTCGGAAAGATCGACGCCGACGGCGCGCCGGACCCGACTCGACAGGGGCTTCAGGAGCCGCCCGATGCCGCAGCCGATCTCGAGCACGGCCCAATCGGGCGACACGGCCAGGCCGTCGAGGACCTGCGACGCGAGATCCTTTTCGCCGGAGGCCGCGAAGGCTTCGGCCGAATCCGCCGCCGTCGTGCAGATGTAGAAGGGAGCGTTCTCGCGCGCCCGGCGTTCCCAGTCCGAGCGCATCGATTCGCGGCGCCGCCAGAGCCGCCCCGGCAGAGAGCGGGTGAAGGGCACGTCGCGCACGCGCCGATGCTAGCAGGCGCGGCGGCGACATCCGGGCGACATCCGAAGAACGACACACGTAAACTCGTTTCGTGAGGCTCGCGCTGCGACGCGCCCTGGGAGGGCTGGGCGGGGCGATCGGGGTCCTCCCTTCCCTGTCGATCGCACGCGGGCTCGCCGAGCGATGGGCCGGGCCGGCGACTCTGCCCGGCGCCGAGCGCCTCGCGGGGGACGTCAAAGCTGCGACGTGGGCCGAGCTTGCGGTCTGCGTCTTTCTCGTCCCGGCTTCGGCGTTCGTCTTCGGAAGGCTCCTGCCGGACGTGATCCGCCGCCGCGGCGGCTTTTGCGTCGCCCTCCCCGGCGTCGCGATGGGAGGCGCGTTCCTGCTCTGGCGCCTGGGCGCGGGGGGCGCCGTCGGGGCGGAAGTTTCGCTTCTCGCAGGGCTCGCTGCCGCCACCGCGGTCACGGCGCTTTCCATCCTCGGCCCTCGCCTCCTCGGGCGGAGCGTCGCGAGGCGGGCTGACGACGCGCAGCCGGCAGGCGGAACCGCCGACGACGAGCCGCTGCCGCCGGTGCGCGGGTGGCTCCTCGGCATCGTCCTCGTCGTGATCTTCGCCGCCGCCGTCCGAATCGTCGGCCCGACGCGCGGAGCCATCGAGCTCTTCGAGGAGGGGCAGATCCTGACCCCGATGCAGGTCTACCTGTCCGGCGGCGCGCCTTATATCGATACCTACCCGGTCCACGGGTGGGGCACCGACGGGGGCGTCGACGCCCTCGCCGCAAAGCTCTTCGGACCCACGTTCGAAGTGATGCGATCCCGGCGCGCGCTCTGGGCGGCCCTCGGCGTTCCGGCGCTCGCCCTGGCGTGCTGGGCACTCTTTCGCCGCCCTCTCTGGAGTCTCGGGGCCTTCGGTCTCGCGCTGAGCCTTTGCCCCTATCCGTCCGAGCGGCAGATGCCGTCGTTCGCCGGGCTTGCGGCTCTCGTATGGGCGGCGCGGAGTGGACGCCGCCGCGCATGGGTCGGGGCGGGCGTCGTTTCGTGCGCCGCCCTCTTCTATTCGCTCGAGTACGGCGTCTTTCTCGTTAGCGCCGGCGTGCTGACGACGGTGACACTCGGGCTTTTCGAGCGGCGATGGAAGGTCGTCGCGAAGACGACGCCGGCATTTCTTGCCGGCGTGGCTCTCGCGGCGGTCCCTTTCCTCTGGCGGCTCGCGGAGCACGACGCGGTCAAACCGTTTCTTCACGCCTCCTTCCGTGAGCTGCCGCGCACGATCACGGATGTCTGGGGACTGCCGGCGGTCAGCGCGGTTCCCATCGTCCGGGACGGGAGCGTAGGGATTTTGGGCCGGGCCCTGCTCTTCCGCGAGGCACTTCCCTGGGCCTTGCACGCCGCCGTCCTCTCACTCGCCGTGACCGTCCTGCTCTGGCGCTCCGCGGTTCCGGGTGTCTCGCGCACGGACCGCGCGGCCGTGGGCGCCACCTGGTTCGCGATCCTCGCCATGCGGGGCGCCCTGGGTCGGGCCGACTACGGCCATCTCGTAATGCACGGAGTCTTCATCGCCCTTCCGGCGGCGTGGCTCGTCTTCCGCGCATGGCGCGCGCCGGATTGGCGCTGGCTCCTCGCGCCGGCCCTCGTTCTCGTCCTCGTCGTCGCGGCGCGGCCGGGACCCGCCGCCGCCCTGGCCTGGAGCGGCATCCGCGGATCGACTGTTCCGTCGGAGTGCCTGCGTCCGACGGCGGGGGGACGCGCGATCCTTCCCTGCTGGCAGGCGGGCGAGCTCGAAACGCTTCGGGCCTCGATGGACGCGGCGCTCGGTCCGTCGGAGACGTTCTTCGACTTCGGCAACGAGCCCGCGCTCTACTTCCTCCTCGAGCGCCGGCCGCCGGTCCGCTTTCCGTGCGCGCCGTGCTACGAAGGCGAAGCCGCGCAGCGCGAGGTCATCGCCGCGCTCGAGCGCGTGAAACCGCCGGTGGCGATCCTGGCCTCCGGGTCGTGGCGGGACGCCATCGATGGCGTACCCACGCGCGAACGCGTTCCGCTCATCGCGGAGTACCTCGATCGCCACTACGAGCCGGCGGGAAAGGTCGGCCCGCGGACGCTCGCGCGGCGCCGCGCTGCGCCATGAGTCACGAGCCGCCTCGGGCCGTTGCGGCTATCATCGCCGCGCATGCACGAGACGCGGTGGAACGACGGCACGTTCACGACTCAGCTCGAATCGCTCGTCTGGACCGCCTCCCCGCTCATCCGTCGTTACCTGCACCGGGTCGCGACGGGAGATCCCGCCTGCGACTGGCTCACGGGAGTGCGTTTCCGCTACCTGCCCGTCGTGGTGCGGCGCGCGCTCGTGCTGGGCTGCGGATCCGGTTGGCTCGAGCGGGCACTCGCCACGCCGGGCGGCGGGATCCGCGAGATCGTGGCCTGCGACTTCGCGAAAGAGACGGTGGAGCGCGCCCGCGAAAAGGCCGAGAGCGAGGGAAAGGGCGCGATCGACTATCGCGTCGTCGATCTCGAGCACGATCCCCTGCCGCCGGGGCGCTTCGACGTCATCATCGCCAACGACGTGCTGCACCACATCACGGGGCTCGAGCGTCTCTACGCGCTCATCCACGACGCGCTCGAACCGAGAGGCCGCTTCGTCTTCAACGAGTACGTCGGCCCGAATCGCTTCCAGTACAGCGACGAGCGGATCGAGCTCGTCAACCGATACTTCCGTCTTTTCCCCGACAACCTGCGCTGGGACCCCGTATCCAATACGTGTCTCTGGAAACGCACTCGCATCGACGAACGCAAGCTCACCGAGGAGGACCCGACGGAAGCCGTCCGCAGCGAAGACGTGCTGCCTCTGGCGCGCCGGGCCTTCCTGCCCGTGGCCGAGATCCCGTATGGAGGCGGACTTCTGAATCCGCTTCTCTTCGGCGTCATCGCCGGATTCGAGCCCGGCCACCCGGAGCACGACCGCGTGCTGGAGGTTCTGTGCGCGGCCGAGGAGCGGCTGACGGAGACGGGCCAGCTCGAGCCCGACTTCCACATCTTCGTGGGCAGGCGCCGGGACGACCGCGACGCCGCCGTGCCGACCGAGGCCGACAGCGGACCGCCCGACGCTGACCGGAGCACCACCCCCGAAGAGTGATCACCTCGGCTGTGGTCCTGCTTCTGATCGCGGCGGCGGCCGCCGCGGTGCGGGGCGTTTCGAGGTGGCTCGGACGGCCGGTGCCCGCCGGAACGCTCGTACTCTTCGCCGCGCTTTCGGTTCTTCCGTTCGCGAAGGCGTTCCTCCCCGGCCGGACGATCCTGCCGCTCGAGCACGTCACGCTGACCGCGCCCTGGCTGTCCCTCGGCACGGGGCCGCCCCGCAACCCCTGGCTGAACGACGTCGCGATGCAGATGCTGCCGTGGAACGAGGCCGTGCGGCTCGCGCTCGCCGAGGGTTCGCTCCCGCTGCGGGACCGCTGGAACGGCGCGGGGACGCCGCTCGCAGCGAACGGCGCGTCGGCCGCCTTTTCCCCCTTCACGCTCGCGACGCTCTGGCTGCCGCTTTCCGCGGCGTTCCTCGCGTCGGCTTGCGTGAAGCTCGTCCTGGCGCTGTCGGGGATGTGGCTGTGGCTGCGGGAGCTCGCCGCGTCGCCCCGCGCTTCCGTATTTGGAGCCATCGCCTGGGCGTTCTCGATGGGGTTCGCGCAGTGGATCCTCTTTCCGCAGACGGGCGCTTACTGTCTCTGGCCCTGGATGCTGTTTCTCCTGGAGCGCTGTCGCGACGTCGGGGCCCGCGGGCGCGCCGTCGCTGCCCTGACGACGGTATTCGCCGGAGCCGCGCTCGCAGGCCATCCGGAGACGCTCGCTCTCGGTGTGCTCTTCGCGGCGCTGTGGATCGGCTTGCGCCGGCTGCTGCGGGACCTGCCGGACGCCGGAGTCGTCGTGAAGAGCGCACTGCTTACCGGAGCCGCGGCGGCCGGCCTGACCGCGTTCCTCCTTCTCCCGACCGCACTCGCGATCCGGGCTTCGAACCGGATGGTCCTCGCGGCGCAGCCGCACTGGAGCGACTCCTTCTCGTTGGCTCCGCACGCGCCGTTCTGGCGCGGCATCGCCACGGCGTTCTTTCCGCGCTCCCTCGGGGACCTCATCCACGTGCCGCAGATCGGAGGCGTCACGGGCGCGTTCCCCGAGATGGCCCTGGGATACTTCGGCATCGCGGGCTGGGCGGCGGCGCTGATGGTGCTCCGACCCGGCTCGCCACGCTCTCGCACGACCTGGGCGCTGCTGGCGCTCATGGTCTGCGGCGTCGCCGTGGCCGTGGCGCTGTGGCCGTTCGCCGAGATCTTCGGAGCGATTCCGCTGATCCGGAACATGTTCCCGCTCCGCTTCTACTCGTGGGTCGCGCTCGCCGGTCCGGCGCTCGCCGCTCTGGAGCTCGATCGCTACGCGAAGGATCGCGCTGCCGGTCCAAGGCCCGGTTGGGCGGCCGTGGCCATTCCGCTTCTCCTCCTCGGAGCGGGCTTGCTGTGGTTTCTCCACCTGCGCCCCGAGCTGACCGCGGAAGGCGCGCTCGGCTTCCAGAAACGCCAGCTCGCGATCACCGCCGGCCTGCTGATTTCGGCGGCCGGGCTGGCCCTCCTCGCCGGGGCGCGCTCCGGCGTCTACGTCGCAGGACTTTCGGCGCTCGTCGCCGCGGATCTTCTCTACCAGTGGCGCAGCCACTACCGCGTTTTTCCGGAACCGCTCCTCTATCCCGAAACCCCCCTCGTGCGATTCCTGCGTGCGCAGCCGCCTCCGTTCCGCGTCGCAGGCGCCGGGACCGCGCTCTTCCCGAACACCAACGTCTTCGCCGGCGTCGAGGACATCCGCACGCACGACGCCGTCGAACGACGGGATTACGTGGCGTTTCTGGACGCGACCGCCGGTTACCCGCCCGGCGACTACTTCAAGAAGCTCGGGAACCTCGACGCGCCGGTTCTCGACTTCCTGAACGTGCGCTTTCTCGTCGTGGAGAAGGGCGGGGCTTCCCCCCTCTCGCCCGCCACCCGATGGACGCAGACCTATTCGGGCGCGGACGGCGACGTCTACGAGAACCCGTCGGTCCTGCCGCGCGCGTTCGTTCCCGAGCGGGTCCGTTTCGTCGCGAGCTCGGCGAAGGGATCCGAGCCGCTCGCCGACGCTAATGCCAACGCGGCGTTTGGTCCGGCGTTCGCCGAGATCGCGGCAAACCGCAACTACCGTGCGATGGCGTGGATTCTCAGCGACCGCGCCGGAGAAGAACCGGGCGGGGACGCGTCCATCTCGAAGTACGCCGAGACGACCAATGCCGTCGAGCTCGACGTGGCGGCCGCGGCGCCCTCGTGGGTCGTGCTCTCGATCGTCCAGGACGGCGGGTGGTTGGCGCGGGACGCCGCCGGCCGCGCGATGCCACTCTCCCGCGCGAACGGTCCCTTCCTCGCGCTGAAGGTGCCCGCCGGAAAAACCCACGTGCGCATGCGCTACCGACCGCCCGGCTTCGTGCCCGGCGCATGGATTTCCGGAGCCACCCTCGTCATTCTCGCGGCCGTGGGGCTTCTCCGCCGCACAAAGAGTGTCGCGTGAGTCACCCGGGATCGCCGTTCTGGGTTCCTTCCGCCGCGTTGCAGGCGCACTTGAACCTGACCGCGACCGGGAGGGCCGACTGCGACTGGCTCTCGCACGTGCGCGCGACGCATCTGCCCGCGCGCGTCCCTCGGACGCTCGTCCTGGGTTGCGGGAACGGATTTCTCGAGCGGGCGCTCGCGCGCCAGGACGGCATCGGCGAGATCCTGGCCACGGATCCCGACGCCGCCTCGGTGGACGCCGCCGCGAAAGCGGCGCGGCGCGAAGGCTTCGCGTCGATCACGCACGCGCGGCTCGACCCGGGGCAGGAGCCCCTGCCGGGAAGCGGCTGGAACCTGATCCTGGCCCACGACCTCCTGCACCACCTTCCGAGCCCGGAAACCGTCCTCCGGGCCATCCGCGAAGCCCTCGCTCCCGGAGGCCAGCTCGTGTTCTCCGAATACACGGGGCCGCCTCGATTCCAGCACGACGACGTCACCCTGGAGATGGTGGAGCGGTATTTCCGGGTGCTGCCCGACCGCATCCGCCGAGACCCGGACAGCGGACAGCCGCTCTGGCGCCGCGAGCGCGTCGACGCGGTGAGGCTCGAGCGCGAGAGCCCTCACGAAGCCGCGCAGAGCCACCGGCTTCTGCCCCTCGCGCGGCGGATGTTCGGAGTCGACGCCGAGCTTTCGGGCGGAGGAGGCCTCCTGCATCCCCTGCTCTCGGGCTTCGCGCGCAACTTCCGCGCGGGGTCTCCCGAGGACGAGCGTCTGCTCGACGTTCTCTGCTCGGTCGAGGCCCATGCGACGTCTCTCGGAGCGTTGTCTCCCCTCTTCCGCGTCTTCGTCGGACGCCGTCCGAGCTGAGACCCGAGTGACATAATCGGAATCTGCATATGCCCCGGCCCCTGAACGTCATCCTGGACCTGACGGCGCGCTGCAACCTGAAGTGCGTCATGTGTTACTTCGCGAACACCGACCGGCTCTTCTTCCCGCCCTTCGACAGGGAGCTCTCTTCCGACGGCAACATGCCGGTCGAGGTCTTCGAGAAGATCGCCGCGGACCTGTTCCCGAAGGCCTGGCGCGTGGCCCTGGGCTGCGCCGCGGAGCCCATGATCCATCCGAAGTTCAAGGAGCTCGTGGCGATCGCCGGCCGCTACGGGATCCCGGACCTCTGGTTTCCGACGAACCTCCTCGCGCTGACCGACGCGACGGCCGAGTCGCTCATCCAGGCCGGCGTGAACACCGTCGCGGCCTCGATCGACGGGATGACGAAAGAGACCTACGAGAAGATCCGCGTGCCCGCGAAGTGGGACCGCCTGCTCGCCTGTCTCGAAACGCTCCGTCGGGTGCGGACGGCGAAGCGGTCGAGGACGCCGCGGCTGCGGATCATCTTCACCTGGATGCGGTCCAACCGCCAGGACCTGCAGCTTCTGCCCGAGTTCGCCGCCGACCATGGCGCCACCGAGATCGACGTCCGCTTCGTTTCGGAGACGCCGGGCGTCGACGTGAAGCCGGAGTTGCTATCGGAAGTCGCCATCGAAGAGCTCAACGCCGAGCTCGCGAGCGCGGCGCGCGGCGCCGTGAAGCGGCGTCTCAAGCTCTCGTCCTATCCCCAGTTCGAGTCGGCCCGCGTCGAGGAGGGATTCCTCGCGCGCACACGCCGTCGCATCTGGCGCCTCCGTGCCGGGCTCGACCGCCCCGAGTACTGGCGCTACTCCTGGTACCAGGGTCTCTTCGGCTGTGCTTATCCGGACCGCAACTACGTCATCCGGCCCAACGGCGCGGTCAATCCGTGCATCTACTGGGAGCAGGATCCGATCGGCTTCTACCCGGCCGACAACCTCGAGCGGATCGCGGGTGGGGCGCCTTTGAAGCGGATCCGCGACGGCCTGCGCACGGGCAAGCCGATCGGCACCTGCGCGACCTGTGGCGAGCGCCGCACCGCGCTTTATCGGCTCCGCGGCACCGACGCGCCCGAGACTCCGTCCGCCGCGCGCCTTCCCACGCACCCGCGCTGACGCCCGACTCCGGCCTCCTCAGCTCTTGCGCGGGTAGGGGTATCCGCCCGCCAGCGCCTTTTCGAGCTGGGCGTCGTGTTCGTAGTAGTCCTGCGTGAAGTACACGACACCCTTCGAATCCACGTAGGCAGTGTCATAGAAAAGGATGACCTTGAGCTTCGGCCGGATGTTCACCTGGGTCGGCTTCGGGCCGTTCATCGCCGCGACGATCCGCTCGCGGGTCCACTGCGGATCGGCTCTCAGGACCCATTCCGCGAGCCGGGCCGGATCCTCCAGGCGGATGCAGCCGTGGCTGAAATCGCGTCTCGAGCGGGCAAACAGCGCCTGCGCGGGCGTGCCGTGCATGTAGATGTTCTGAGAGTTCGGAAAGATGAACTTGGCCAGGCCGAGCGAGTTCTTCTCGCCGGGCTTCTGCCGGATGAAGAGCTTGCCCGCCTTCACCTTGTCCAGGTTCTCCGGAGTCACGGAGAGCGCCGGCGCATCGTCGGAGCCGCTCGCGACGATCTCCATGTTCTGTTTTCCGAGGTACGCGGGATCTTTCCTGGCCTTGGGCAGGATCTCCCCGTGCAGGATGCCTGGAGGCGGATTCCAGTAGGGCCGGAAGACCACGTACTCGAGCTCGTCGACGAAGATCGGTGTCTCGTGGGCGAGGGATTTTCCGACCACGACGTCCATGCGCAGCGGGTCGTCCGGGCGGTCCGGGTCATACCCCCAGAGCCGGAAGAGCGCGACGTTGACGAACAGCAGCGGCTCCCGGCGCATCTCGGGAAGCCAGCGCTCGCGCTCGAGCGCCAGGTCGAACTGGCGGACGCGCGCCGCCGCCGTCACGTTCAGGACCTGGATCGTGCCGGCTCCGATGACCCCGTCGGCCTCGAGATTGTGGCGGCGCTGGAAGCTCTTCACCGCCGCGACGAGAGCGCCCTCGTAGATCGGCGTCCCGTCGGCGGCGGTCTTCGGCGCGGGCGCGTCGGCGGGCAGGTCACCGAAGGCGCGCAGTCTCGCCGCAAGGGGCGGGACGCCGGACCAGGGCTTTCCCGGGGCGATCTTCGTCTGTCCCGCCGGGAGGGCCGGGACGGAGGGCGGCTCCGCGGCCGCCAGGGCCCGGTATGTGGCGAGCGCCTTGACCATGCGCTCATAGACCGGGAACTGGGGCTCCGCGGCGTCCAGGGCTGCGGGCAGGCCGGCACCATCGCGCGCGGAGCGAAGCTCGGCTGCGAGGTCGAGCCGTTCCGATGTGACGTCGTAGTTGAAACCCACCAGGCGCGGGTCCACGCGGCCCCAGTGAACCGCCTGGAGGAGGCGCGCTGCGGACACCGTGACCCCCATGTCGAAGAGGGCGCGATCCGCCGGGGACGTCGCCGCGCCGGCCGTCTTCATCGCGGCCCACTTCTGCAACAGCTTCGCGGCGTCGTAATCGGAAGGCACCAGACCGACTTCGTCGCAACGGGCGATGGCTTGCAGGGCCGGCTCCAGCGCCGGGCGAGGCTTCTCGCCGTCGAACCAGAACAGCCCGCCAGACTCGGCCGCGTACAGCGTCTTCAGGTCGGCCAGCCCTCCCGTCACATCCGGCCACGTGAGCCACGGGTGTTTGCCCGAGTTGAGCACTCCCTGAATCGCGGCCTGAGCTTCCGGGGAGACGGGCGCCGCGGTGAAGCCCGTGGCCGCGATCGCAGCCGCGAGACCCAGAGCCAGACGGAGCCACGAAGCGCCAACGCGTCCTGTCCGCCGGATCGTTCCCGTCATGGTTCTGTTCCCTTCGTTGCGACCGGGCCGGTCCATCGGCGATTGCTCTCGCGCCGGCGGATTCAGAACCGGCGCGGGCTCCGCACAGCCGTACGGACCAGGGAAGTCGCTGAGGCCATTCTCTACCCCGGCTTCCGCGAGCCGACACGGAAAACTCGGAACAGAGCCCCGAGGCTCGAATGCTTCGCCGACGATGTCCTGGCGGAACACGGCCAGGCTGGGGACTTCCTCGACGCGGCCGAGACCCCGGCCATTGCGAGCAGACCGAGCGGCAGAAGGGCCGCCGCGAGGCGATGGAACGACGAATGCACGTGCTCCGCGGGGTTCAGGTAGGTTCCGAAGTAGATGAAGGCGTAAACGAGAAACTGGCCGAGAACCACGGCGGAAAGCCGGCAGGCGGGCGGCGCCGGCAGGAACAGCGACGCGAAGGCGGCTGCCCCGAAGAGAAACCAGAGGCCCAACCATTCCGGACCGCCGAGCTCCCCCAGCATGGCCGCGAAGAGAGGGAGCGGGTCGCGGACACGTTCGGCGAACCGGGCCGTCCAGTCGCCCTGCAGAAAACTGCCGTCGGTCGGAAGAAGCCATCTCCGCATTGCGAGGGCGGCCGCGGTCGAAATCGCCCAGGGCGCGACCAGCGCGAGGCGCCTCTGTCCGGTGAGCTTCAGGGCGCACGCCGCGGCGAGAAGCGCGCCGAGAGGAACCCCTTCCAACTTGACCCAGCTCAGGAATCCGAGCGCGAGCCCGGCGGGCCAGGCGGGGAACCCGACGACGTCTTCACCTGCGTCGAGCGCCAGAAGGAGCGCCGCCACGGCCACCGCAGCCAGCGGCAGGTCGGCGATGCCGAGGACTTCGGTGTCCCAGAAGAGCGGCGAGGCGCAGAGCGCGGACGCGAGAAGCGCCGCCGCGGTGCGCGAAGCGCCCAGCCGTCGGGCCGCCGCATGCGTCGCCGCGAGAAGCGCCGAAGCAAAGAGCGCATGGACGACGCGAAAGTCCGAGGCCGAGGGAGTCGAAGGCGAAAGGAAGCGCCAGGCGACCGGCAGGCCGATCGGATAGTGCGGGTTGGAAACCGCGTACGTTCGGAGGCTCAGAAACGACAGGTCGAGCGTACCGTCGACGATGATCCGCCGCGCCTTCAGCCCCCAGATCGCGAAGTGGTCCCACGACCACAGCGGAGTCCGCACCCACTTCCAGACCGCGAGCAAGGCGCAAACCGCGAGAAGAAGCTCCGCGGCCCGCTCGAGACGCCGCGGGCTCGAGCGCACGTGCGCCGTGACCGGTCGTTCGGGAAGAGCGCGTCGGAGGATGAGCGCCGTTCCGAGTGCGAGGGCGGGCATGGAGATCGGCGTCCAGGGAAGACCGGCGAGGCCCCATGCGAACACCAGCGGCACGACGATCGAAAGGCCGAGGATGAAGTCCTCTGCGAGGACGGCGGCGGAGAAGCCCCGGCCGCGCGGAAGCGCGCTTCGGCCGGCCACGACGGCCGCAGCCGTACCGATCAGGACCTCAGCGGCGGGCATCGGTGCCCGACCGCGGCGCGACGTGGACCTCCGTCCGCGACCGGACGACGCGGGTCGGAAAAACCGTGCGGAGCTCGCCGACCGTCTTCGCACCGACCACTGCCTGGCGCGGCATCGCATAGAGCGCCATCGTGGCGAACCAGCCCGTCTCGCATTCCGGAACGCAAACGGGGACGACCGCCTCTCCCGTCGCGAGAGGGCGGACGGCCTGCTCGAGCCGACCGACGAGCGGTGGGTCGCGATGGGCCCATTTCCAGAAGCGGATCTCGCCGACGCCGTCGCGGGCATCGGCTCCTCGTGCGAGAGCGGCCAGCCGCGACCCGCTGAGAGCAACGATCCACGCGGCCAGAAGAACGCCCGCCGAGGCGGCGAGTGCCCGCGCTGTTTTCACGCGAAAAATGAAAAGCTCAGGAACGAGCCCTGAGCTTCGAAATTCATCCCCGGCAACGTTCTCCTCAGCGCTTAGCGTATTGCAGGTTCGAGCTGCCAGAGCGTGACACTCCCCGACTCGCCCAGGAACGTCCACGGACCCGGCACGTGCGTCGCCGCATCCGGCACTTCGTGTTTCATGAGCAAGGCGAACCAGCGGCCGCCCGCCGGTTCCGTCCGCGCGCGCAGGGTTCCCCAGCGCTCGGGGTCGAGCACCTCCCATCGGACCGGAGTGAGCGTCGTGTAGTACCGAAGGGCTCCGCTCATCTCACTCGACACCACGAGCGCTCCGGGAGGGAACTCCCGCGCCGCACGCCCGCAGCCGTCTGGAAAGTCTTTCTGCACCCGATGCAGTTCCAGCACGCCGAGCCTCCTCGTCGAACGAAAGCCGTCGCGGGAGATCAGCGCGACCGCGAGGACGGCGGCCACGCCGAAGGCGCGGCTCCAGGCCGCGGAGCGGGATGCGACCGTCCGATGCAGGTCTCGGACGACGAGGGCAAACCCGAGCGGAAGCGCCGGCAGGCCCGGCAGGAGAAAGCGCGTATACCACCAGGCGTCCGCGGGCTCATAGAACGCGTATGCGATGAGGAAGGTCCCGAACCAGGTCAACAGGAGCGCTCGGTCGCGGCCCGGAATTCGGCGGTCGCCCGTAGAAGCCGCCCATCCCAGACATACGACGGGTGTGAACATCTGAACCGTCCAGAGCACATAACGGGGCAGGCGTGCCGGAAAGTTGGACCAGGCGAAATGTCTCCCGAGACCATACAACCCGTACCCGGTCCGGAAAGGGCTGCCGAAAGACGCGATGTCGTATGCGAAGAGAACCACCGCGCACGGCAGTCCGCCCACGACGAAGAGGCCCCAGGCTCGACGATTCGTGGGCAGCGCAAAAAGGAGGGGCAGAGCCACGAGCGCGTCAAGGGGCCGCACGAGAACGGCCACACCAAGAGCGAAGCCAGCCGCCACGGCCCAACGGACGTCCCGTCGGGACCGCAGCGCGGCGAAGATCGCGGCGAGGCACCACGCCGTGGCGACGACGTCGCTCATGGGCTGGATGGCCTGGAACACGAAAACTGGACAGGCGGCGAGAACGACCGTTGCCGCCGCGGCCCAGCCGCGAGGCAGGCCGAGCTCGCGGCCGACGAGGAAAACAAGAACGAGGGCCAGCAGACCCGCGATCGGGCTGACGATGTAAGGGCCGAGCTCCCAGCCCGCGAGTCGGGCGGCGGCAGCAACATGGAGCGGGAATCCGACGGGATACTTCAGCCCCATCCTCGTGCCGTCGAGGAGGACGTAGCCCAGCGGCGTAAACGCGGTGGCCTCCGAGCCCGCGAGGCCGAAGCGCTCGAGGCCCGGAACCGGCGAAACGAGAGGGCCATTCACGAGGGCGCGAGCCGCGTTCGCATAGCCGGAGCTGTCCGAACCGCCGACGGCGAAGCACGTGTGGCGGTAAAGATGGACGCCGTAGATCGCGAGGCCCGCGACGGCGGCGAGAAGCAGAACGGCCCCGGGCAGGGGCGCCTGTTTCCGATCCACGGAGGCCAGCCGCGCCACCGTCATCGCAAAAAAGAAAAGCTCAGGAACGAGTCCTGAGCTTCGAAATTAATCCCCGGCAACGTCCTACTCTCCCACGAGGTTTCCCTCGAAGTACCATCGGGGCTGAAGGGCTTAACGGCCGTGTTCGGAATGGGAACGGGTGTGGCCCCTTCGCTAA
>Ga0207691_10002136_pt1 | contig 19342 bp, 22 predicted proteins | sample KBSM13metaG_FD_184327 | JGI IMG/M metagenome (GOLD analysis project Ga0207691, IMG submission 184327) | Miscanthus rhizosphere microbial communities from Kellogg Biological Station, Michigan, USA - KBS M1-3 metaG (SPAdes) (version 2) | ecosystem: Host-associated > Plants > Roots > Rhizosphere >... | reverse complement strand
CCGTAGCCGCGCCCGCCGGCGTCGCCGCCGCCGCCTCGCGTGCCGTCGCCTCGCCGGCCTCGGCGAGCTCGAGCACCGCGCGCAGGCCGCACCCGTTCGCACCCGAGTCGAGCGTCAACGTGCCGTTCATCAGCGCGGCGTAGCGCGACGCGATTGCGAGCCCGAGGCCGACGCCGGCGCCGAGCCGCACGCCGGCGCTGCCTTGCGCCCAGCGCTCGACGATTCGCTCGCGCAGCTGCGGATCGAGCCCGGGCCCGGTGTCGGTGACCGCGATCCGCACGCGGCCGGCGCCGTGCGCGAGCGCGACGGTCAACGTCGCGGGCGAGCCGCCGGTGCCGTAGCGCAGCGCGTTGTCGACGAGGTTGGTGAGGACGCCTTCGAGCAGCGTCGGCGACGCCAGCGCGAGCACCGGCGCGTCGAGCCCGTCGGCCTCGAGCTCGACCCCCGCGGCGTCGGCACGCCCGACGTACGACAGCACGACCTCGCGCACGACGTCGTCGACGCGGACCGGCGCCAGCCGGACGCTGTCGCGCGCCTCGTCGGCGAGCGCGAGCGCGAGCAGCTGGTCGACGAGCCGGCTCGCGCGGCCTTCGCTTTCGACGATGCGCTCGAGCTGGCGTCGCCAGCTCTCGGGATCCTTCTGGGCGAGCCCGTACTCGGCGAGCGCGCGGATGCCGGCGAGCGGAGTGCGCAGGTCGTGGGCGACGTTGCCGGCGAACTCGCGCTGCGCCTGCACGCCGAGGCCGACGCGCGCGAGCAGCGCGTTGACGGCGTCGCGCAGCTTCTCGACGTCGCTCGACCCCGGCTCGCTGGCGATCGGCTCGAGGTCGCTCGAATGGCGCCGCTCGAGCGCGCGCTGCAGCTCGCCGAGCGGCGTCAGCTCGCGGCTGATCTGCCGCCACAGCAGCCAGCCGAGCAGGAGCAGCAGCACGACCTGCGGCAGCAGCGAGCGCTCGAGCAGGCCGAGCAGGAGCGTGGTGCGCGCGCGCGTCGTCTGCGCGACGACGACGGCGAACGGCCGCGCTCCGTCGCCGTGCATGGTGGCGACGCGCACCGTTTCGCCGCCGAGGGTGGCGTCGAGGAAGAGCGCGCCCGTCAGCGCCGCGGCGGGCAGCGCCGCGAGCTCGACGTTGCTCGCGACGACGTGCCCCGACGCGTCGACGACGGCGAAGTACTCCTTGTCGTTGCGGTCGAACATCACGGTGTCGACCTCGTGCGGCGTCAGTGCGAGGTGCAGCGCGCCGTCGCGCTCGGTCACGCTCGCGGCGATGACGTAGGCGTCGTCGAGGAGGGCACGGTCGAACGCGCGCCCGGCCAACGCCCACGAGAGCGAGAACGCGACCGCGCTGCCGATCGACCACGTCGCGGCGAGCGGCAGCAGCACGCCGACGAGCAGCCGCGAGCGCAGCGACCGGTGCGCGCGCGGCCGTGCCTCAGCCATGCGGCGAGCGGTCCGGTTCGATCAGGTAGCCGAGCCCGCGCAGCGTGCGGATCGTCGAGCCGCTGCCGACCAGCTTCTTGCGCAGGCGCGAGACGAACGCCTCGAGCGCATTGGCGCCGAGGTGGTCGTCGAAGCCCGAGAGCTTGTCGGCGAGCACCTTCTTGCTGACGACACGGCCGGGCGGCGTCATCAGCTGGACGAGCACGTCGTGCTCGCGCGCCGGCAGCTCGAGCTCGCTGGTCGCTGCGCCGCCGACGACGAAGAAGCGGCCGACGTTGCGCTCGAAGCGCAGCCCGCCGACCTCGGCGACGTCGTCGGCGCCGTGGACGCGGCGCGCGAGCGCGCGCAGCCGCGCCGCGAGCTCGCTGAGCTCGAAGGGTTTGCCGAGGTAGTCGTCGGCGCCGGCGTCGAGGCCGGCGATGCGTTCCTCGATCCGGTTGCGGGCGGTGAGCACGAGCACCGCGGCGCGGTCGCCGCGGGCACGCGCCGCGCGCAGCGCTGTCAGGCCGCTGCCGTCGGGCAGGTTGAGGTCGAGGACGACGGCGTCGTAGCTCTGCACGCTCCAGAGATGGCCGGCTTCGTCGAGCGTGCGCGCGCTGTCGACGCGGTTGCCGCTGTCCTGCAGGCTGCTGCGGATGACGCCGTGCAGGACGGCGTCGTCTTCGACGAGGAGGATTCGCATCGACGGCGCCGCACGTCAGGGTGCAGTCAGGTGGCGCATGGGATAACCGATCGCAACGAGCATACGTCAGCTGCACGATGAATCGCGATCTCTTCGACGTCGTGGCGGGCGTCCTCACCGGGCGCTTCGACGTCGATCCCGAACGCGCCCGGCCCGACGCGTCGATCGCGCGCCTCGGGCTCGACTCGCTCGCGCCGACGGAGTCCGTGTTCGCGGTCGAGGACCGGTTCCGGACCCGCATCCCCGAGGACAGGCGCTCTCGCGCCACGTCCGCCGCCGCCTCGCCCGCGTGCGCGCACCGTGCGTGGTCGTCCACTCGGCCGACGACGACATCGCGAGCCTCGCCACCGTCGAGCTGATCCGCCGCCACGTCGCCGGCGGCGTCACCCACCCCGCGGCCCGGGCGCCGCACGAGCTCCACCTCACGCCATGAACGACCGTCAACTCGTCCGCGGGATCTTCCTCGTCGCCATCGCGTTCGCGTTCGGGATCGGGGCTGTGCAGTACCGGATCGGCCACTTCGACCGCGCCGGCCCGGGACTCTTCCCGCTCCTGGTCAGCTGCCTGCTGCTACTCGTCGGCATCGCGACGATCGTGCGCTCGCGCTTCGTCGCGCGGTTGCCGCTCGAGTTCAACCTCCGCAACATCGCGATCATCCTTGCGAGCCTGTGCGGGTTCGCGATCGTCAGCGAGCACCTGAAGATGATCGCCGGCATCGTCTTCATGGTCTTCTGCGCGTCGTTCGCCGGCCGCGACTACTCGGTCGCGCGCAACGCCAAGGTCGCCACCGGGCTGGTCGCGATCGCGTTCGTCTTCCAGAAGCTGCTCGGCTTCAACCTGCCGCTCTACTGATGGACGTCCTGCACAACCTCGCGTTCGGGTTCTCGCACGCGCTCACCTGGCAGAACCTGCTGTTCTGCGCGCTCGGCTGCGTCGTCGGCACGCTCGTCGGCCTGCTGCCGGGGCTCGGGCCGCTCGCGACCATCAGCATCCTGCTGCCGCTCACGTACTCGATCCCGACCGGCGGCGCGCTGATCATGCTCGCCGGCATCTACTACGGCGCCCAGTACGGCGACAGCGTCAGCGCGATCACGATGAAGATCCCGCACGCGAGCTCGATCGTCGCCTGCATCGACGGCTACAAGATGACGCTGAAGGGCCAGACCGGGCTCGCGCTCTTCACCGCCGGCGTCTCCAGCTTCATCGGCGGCACCGTCGCGATCGTCGTCCTCTCGTTCTTCGCGCCGATGCTCGGCGAGGTCGCGTTCCTGTTCGGACCCGCGGACTACTGCGCGCTGATGCTGGTCGGGTTCGTGTGCGTCAGCTTCGTGACCACCGGCAACCTGCTCGACGGCCTCGCGATGTGCCTGATCGGCGTCCTGCTCGGCCAGGTCGGGACCGACGTCAACAGCGGCCAGGAGCGCTACACGCTCGGCTTCCCGTTCCTCGCCGAAGGCATCGGCCTGGTCAGCATCGCGCTCGGCTGCTTCGGCATCGCCGAGATCACCAAGAACCTCGACAACAGGGACGAGCGGACGCCGTTCAACGGCAAGATCCACCTGATGCCGACGTGGCCCGAGTTCAAGCGGATCGTTCCGAGCGCGCTGCGCGGCAGCGTGGTCGGCTCCTTGCTCGGCATCCTGCCGGGCGGCGGGCCGACGATCGCGCAGTTCGCCGCCTACGCGATCGACAAGAAGGTCAGCAAGTACAAGGACGAGATCGGTACCGGAGTGATCGAGGGCGTCGCCGGCCAGGCCGCGGCCGACGAGGCGGCCGCGCGGACGAGCTTCATCCCGCTGATGTCGATCGGCATCCCGGAGAACGCGGTGATGGCGCTGATGATGGCGGCGTTCATCATCAAGGGAATCCAGCCGGGGCCGAACATGATCGCCGGCCACCCCGACCTCTTCTGGGGGCTCGTCGCCAGCATGTGGGTCGGCAACGTCTTCCTCGTCGTCCTCAACGTGCCGCTGGTGCGCTACTGGCTCTCCGTCTTCAAGATCCCGTACGCCGTGCTGTTCCCGTCGATCCTCTTCTTCTGCTGCATCGGCACCTTCAGCGTCAACAACAACCTCGACGACATCTTCATCACCGCGCTCTTCGGCCTCGTCGGCTACGTGTTCCTCCGCCTCGACCTCGACCCGGCGCCGCTCCTGCTCGGCTTCATCCTCGGGCCGATGCTCGAGGAGAACTTCCGCCGCGCCCTCCTCATCAGCCGCGGCAGGTTCGACATTTTCGTGACGCGGCCGATCAGCGGCACGCTGCTCGCGCTCGTCGCCGCCTTCATCGCCTGGCAGCTCGCCGCGTTCGTCGTCCAGAGCCGCGGTGCGGCGGCGCGGGCGCCGGACGCGGGCGCGCTGCCGCAGGCCGGGGAGTGAGCACGGCGCTTGCCGGTGGCCGCCATGAACGAGCAGCGAGGGCGTGAATGCCGCATGTGATCGTCAAGATGTACCGTGGCCGACCGGAAGACGAGAAGGCGAGCCTCGCCGCGGCGATCGTGCAGGACGTCATGCGTGCGACCGGCTGCGCCGAGGAATCGGTGTCGGTCGCGATCGAGGACGTCGAGCCGCGCGAGTGGGCCGAGGCGGTGTACCGGCCGTTCATCCTCGAAGGCCCCGGCAAGCTCTACAAGAAGCCCGGCTACGACCCGTTCGACTGACGGCGTCGCCTGGCAAGGAGACGACGATGATCCGCAAGCTCGCGAACGGCCAGTACCGGCTCTACTCGCGCAAGGCCGATCCGAAGACCGGCAAGCGCCGCAACCTCGGCACGTTCGCGACCCGCGAGCAGGCCGAAAAGCACGAGCGCGCGGTCCAGTACTTCAAGCGCAACGGCTGACGCCGCGCGCGCGCGCCCGCGCGCGCTTCGACCCAGGATGCGGCGACCGCATGCCCCGCCGAAGCCGGACGGTCAGGCCTGCCGGCGCGGGAAGACCCGCGGGCTTGACGACAGCGGCGGGCCGCTGCGCGCCGCGTCGATGCTCCACGCGCCGCCGCCCGCGACCGCGAGCAGCAGGAAGATGAAGCAGTACAGGACCGCGGCCTCGCCGTCGTTCAGGATCGGCAGCAGCGCGTTGCCCGAGGCCGCGTGGACGAGGAAGTACGCGATCGCCATCTCGCCCGAGACGAGGAAGGCGACGAAGCGCGTGAAGAGGCCGACGATCAGCAGCACGCCGCCGGCGACCTCGAGCATGCCGGCGACACCGAGCAGCGACAGGACGGGCAGGCGGTCGAACATCGCCACGTGCGGGAAGCCGAACAGCTTCGCGGTGCCGTGGAGCAGGAAGAGGTAGCCCGCGACGATGCGCAGCGCCGCGAGCGCGTGCGGGACCCAGGGCTCGAGGCGGCGTTCGATCGCCATCGTGTCTCCGGCGGGCTGCGGGAATTGCCGGTGCCGTCCGTCAGTGGAAGTCGATGCGTCCGTAGACGCCGTCCTTCTCGTCGTTCGGCCCGGCGGCGTAGAACAGGGTGTTGGCCGGCTGGCCGTTGATGCCGTTGCCGAACGCGATTCCCCACAGCCCGTCGACCGCGATCGGCGTGCCGTTGCCGTTCGCGAGCGCGCCGAGCCAGGCACCGGTCGCCGGATCGAACGCGTTGATCCTGCCGTCGCCGAGGTTGCCGACGAGCAGGTCGTTGCTGAACGTGCCGAAGTCGGCCGGCGCGAGCGCGATGCCCCACGGCGCATTGAGCATGCCGCCGGGAGCGATCAGCCGCGCGGTCAGCGTGCCGGCGGCATCGAAGACGTCGACGGCGCCGAGCCCCGGCCCGGCGACCTCGTCGGCGGCCTGCGCGTCCTGCTTCGCGTACGCGACGACGATCTGGTTGCCGATCGCCTGAATGCCGAACGGTGCGTAGCCCGCCGGCAGCTGCGCGTCGATGAACGCGCCGGCGACGACGACCGGAGCGAAGTTGCCGTCGTAGACGTCGACGACGCCGTTGTGGAAGTCGGCCGCGTAGAGCCGCGGCGTGCCGCCCGCGCTCGCGATCGCCAGGCCCGTGTACGACTTGCCCTCGGCGGCGCGGTCGACGACGACGACCGCGTTCGTCGCGTCGACGGTCGGCGACCACGCGCTCACGGTCCCGCCTTCGCCGACGAAGATGAAGACCGCCGGCGCGGTGACGCCGCCTCGCGTCACCGCGAACGCCGGCGTGCCGTTGAAGACGATTCCGGTCGGCTCGGCGCTGCCGGCGGCGCCCGGCGCGATCGCGACGACGAGCGACTGGCGGACGCCGTCGCCGTCGTACAGCGTCGCCGTCGAGGTGCCGTTGTTGGCGACCCAGACGAAGCCCTGCGGGTTGAACGCGATCCCCCACGGGTTGACGAGGCGCGGGTCGACGTTCGAGGTGCTGTACGGATTGCTCGCGACGTTGGTGTCGGAGACGAGGTGCGTCGAGACGTAGCCGCTCGCAGCCATCGTCCGCCCCGCCGACATCGACGAGCCGCCGCCACCGCACGACACGAGCGCGAGCGCTGCCAGGCACCCCGCGGTGCCCGCGAGCCAGGTTTGGAGTCGCATCGAAGACCTCCGTCGGCGTTGCCCGTTCGTCCGTCAATGCCGGCTCGCGCCGGTGAGGTTCAATCGCGACGGCCGCGCTCAGAACGAGAAGGCCGCGCCGACGACGACCGCGGCGTGGCGGCCGTTGTAGACCGCCGGATACGGGCCGCCGCGCCCCGCGGCAACCGCAGCGACGTGCAGGTCCCAGCCGCGCAGCACGATGCCCGCGCCGACGCTGATGTCGCCGCGCGCCTTGCCGGCGTCGCCTTCGAGCGACTGCAGCGGCGCGAGCGCGCCGACGTGCGCGAAGACGCGCGCGCGCTCGTCGAGCGGCACGTGCGCGTTGAGCTCGACGTACGCGGTCGCGATGCCGCGGCCGTAGTAGTCCGGCGAGACGTAGAGCCGCGCGCTCCACTGCCTGGCCAGGACGCCGACGTAGGCTTCGGCGAAGTCGTAGCCCGAGCTGCCGGCGAAGTGCGAGCCGACGACGCCGAGCTCGACGTTCGCGCGCTCGCCCGTCGTCGCGAGCCAGCCGGCGTAGCCGGTCAGCTGCACGTACGTGTCCTGCTCGGTCAGCGCCGCGCGCGTCGCCGATGCGCCGGCGTACCAGCGATCCGTGCCTTCGTAGTTGAGCGTCAGCCGCGGGCTCGGGTTCGAGTTGCTGAGCGAGACGCCGCGATAGCGATAGTCGGAGTCGACGCCGATGGTGGTGCCGAGCTGCGCCTGCGCGCTCGACGCCGCGAACGCCGCGGCGATCGCCAGGCCGCAGCCCCGCCGCTTCGTGCGGGGCTGCGCTCGCACGTCAGCGCGGCGCGATCGATGCGGCCATCGCGCCGGCGGCCGTGCAGTCGCACGCGCACGGCGCGCCGGCGCGGACGAGGCTGGTGCACGCGTCGACGCGCCCGCCGGCGCCGACCGCGAGACCGCCGGCAGCGGAATCGCTTCGCCGCGCCTTGCCGCGCACCTCGTGCATGAGGGCGAGCAGGCCGCTGACGTGCGCGGCGGCGTACGACGCCCCGGAGACGACGCCCCAGCCGGATGCCGGCACCGTCGTCGGCACGTCGCTCCCCGGCGCGGCGACCATGCCGCCCGGCGCAGCGCCGGCGGCTTCGTCGACGACCGCGACGACGCCGCGCAGCGCCGCCGGGAAGCCGCCGCTCGCGAGCGCGCGGTCGGCGGCGGCGACGACGCTGATGTCGCGCTCGAGCGCGGCGCGCACGAGCTGCTCGATCAGCCGGTCGTGCGGTCCGGCGAGGCTGAGGTTGATCACCTGCGCGCCGCGGTCGATCGCTGCGTGCATCGCGAGCGCGAGGCTGAGCGTCGTGCACACCGTCTCGGCGCTCGCCTGGCGGCACGCGCGCAGCGCGAGCAGCTGCGCCTCGGGTGCGACGCCGGCAATGCCGACCTGGTTGTCGGCACGCGCGGCGACGATGCCGGCGACCGCGGTGCCGTGGCGCTCGGCGGCGTCGGTGCGGCCGCCGATGAAGCTCGCGCTCTCGGCGATCTGCCCGGCGAGGTCGGGGTGGTCGGCCTGGACGTTGCTGTCGATGACGGCGACGCGCACGCCCTTGCCGGTCGCCGCCGCGTGCATCTCGCCGAGGTGCCACTCGCGTGCGGCGGGCTGCATCGCGAACAGCGGGTCGTCGTGGCCGAGCGGGCGGAAAACGTTCATCGGCTGCGCCCAGGCGACGCGCGCGTCGCGCGCCAGCTGCACCGCGACGTCGCTCGCTTTCAGCGGCGCCGGGACGTCCATCACGTAGCAGTCGACGCCGACGAGCGGCATCGGCCAGTCGGTCGCGAGGGCGAGGCCGTTGCTGCGCGCGAGCGCGACCGCGATGCCGCGGCGCGCGGCGCTGCCCTGCGCGTCGGCGTAGCCGGCGCTGTAGGCGCCGTCGGGGCGGAAGTGCGGCGGCGGCAGCTTCAAGAGCACGAGCACCTGGTGCTCGGCGCGCGCCGCGTCGCCGGGATCGGGCGCGTCGGCAGCGCGCGCGGCGAGCGAGACGCAGAGCGCGAGCGCGACCAGAACGAGCTTCACCGCGCCGCCTCTCCCTGCAGGGCCTCGACACGCGCGACCGCGCGCTCGGCACGCAGGCGTGCGAGCACGGGCGCGGTCGGCTCCGGCAGCCGCAGCAGGTAGGCGTCGGCGGCGGTCGGGCCGCCGACGATCCGCGCGCCGGCAGCGCGCAGCGCGGCGCCAGTCTCGAGCTGCGTCGCATCGGCGCGGAAGACGACGATCGCGTTGGCATCGACCGCAGCCGGGCTGCCGAGCGCGCGGAACGGCTCGGCCGGCGCCAGCAGCGAGACGAGCGCGAAGGCCATGACGAGGATCACCGCCGCCTGCACCGCGACCGCGAGTTGCAGCGCCTGGCGCCACCACGCGAACCGCGGTGCGCTCGGTCGTGGCGGCGTGGCGGCGTCGTCGAGCCGCGCGCGCAGCGTCGCCCAGCCGCGGTCGACGTCGCCGTGCGTCGCGTCGTCGAGCGCGACCGCGCGCCACTCGGCCTGCGCCGCGACGTCGGCCTGGCACGCCGCGCACCGCGCGACGTGCTCGCCGACCTGCGCCGCTTCGCTCGCGCCGAGCGTTCCGTTGACGAACCACGGCAGCAGCTGCTGCGCCGCCTGGTGCTCGTCGCCGCCGAGCGGAACGACGCGCGCGTTCACGGCCGCGCCTCCAGGCGACCGTGCAGCGCGGCGCGCAGGCGCCGGCGGCCGTGGAACATCCGCGTCTTCACGGTGTCGACCGGGCATTCGACGATGCGCGCGATCTCGGCGTACGGCAGGTCGTGGAAGTAGGTGAGGACGACCACGGCGCGCTGCTCGGCCGAAAGCGTCGCCAGCGCGTTCGCCAGCGTCGCCTGCGTTTGCTGGCGCATCACCGCCTGCTCGGGATCGGCGTCGTCGGCGACGAGCTCGTCGACGGCGCGCGCGTCGACCGGCTCGTCCTGCGTGCGCAGCGCCTTCAGCGCGGTGCGGTAGGCGATCGCGAAGATCCAGGTCGAGACCTTGCACTCGCCGGCATACGTCGCGGCACGGCGCCAGACGACGAGCATGGTGTCGTTCAACGCCTCCTCGACGATCGTCCGCCGCGGCGTGACGAGGCCGAGGAAGCGGTCGAGGCGCGGGTGGTAGATGCGGTAGAGCGCCTCGAACGCGCGCAGGTCGCGCGCGACGATCCGTTCCATGAGCGCGTGGTCGACCGCGTCGGCGCTCCGCCTGGGCGGCGCGGCGGTCGGGGGTCGGGCCGGGAGTTTGCGCAGCATCGCAGCCTCATCGCCGGGTGAATGCCGGCCGGCGCCGGAAAGGTTCAATCCGCGTGCCCGGCCCGCTGGTCAGCCGTCCTTGCGCCGGCCGAGCAGCCTGCGCCAGCCGAGCCCGGGCCCGCGCGCCGCCGGGTGCGCACGCGAGACGAGCAGCGTGCCACAAAGGTAGAGCGCGTTCAGGATGCGGCTCGCGCGCTCGATGCTCATGCCGGGCCAGCGCGCGATCTCCGAGAGCGACGCCGAGCGCTGCTCGAGGCGCGAGACGGTCGAGCTGGTCGCGCCGCGCAGCGGCGGCAGCTCGCGCGCGTTGGCGGCGACGACGCGGTACGCGGCGCGGCCGTCGATCTCGGCGAGCAGCGTCCCGCGCGGGCCGCTCAACGCGACGGTCCAGAGCAGGCCCGTGAGTGGGTGGTACTTGTCGGGGCTCGCGACGCGCTCGACGAGGATGCTGCCCGGCGGCCGCACGCCGGGTGGCTGGGCGATGACGAGGCGCAGCTGCGAGAGCGCGAACGACACCGCCATCGCTTCGGCCGGGCGCGGCGAGTGGTACAGGCCCTCGCGCGGGAACACCGTCACCGGCCAGACGAACTGGCCCTGCTCGAGATAGAGCAACGCCGATTCGCGGTGCCGCACGCACGCGGCGATGACTTCGAGGACGTCGCTCGTCGTCGGATCGCTGCGGATGCGGCGGAGGTCGGCGAGGAGCGTCGTCGGCAGCACCGTCGCCGTGCCGGCGCTCGCATCGAGCTCGAGTCGGCCTTCGCTGCGGGCGCGGCGGAATTCGCTGATCCGCCACAGGTCGGAAGGATCGAAAGTCTTCATTCAGGTCGGGTGCGCGGTCCTCCTCTCCCTTGGTCCGATGGTACGCGCGTTGGCGCGGAGGAGTCCGGGTCCGGCGACCCGGGCTGCGCGGCGTGCGCAGACGCGCCTCCGCTAGAGTCGCGCGACCGAACAAGGGGAGCCGGGCGATGCCGATGGACGTGGTGGACTATGAGATCAACGGTGCCGAGATGCAGTACGTCGAGATCGAGCTCGACCCCGGCGAGGCGGCGATCGGCGAGGCCGGCAGCATGATGTTCATGGACGCCGGCATCCAGATGGACACCGTGTTCGGCGACGCCTCGGGGCAGGGCGGCGGCGGCCTGCTCGGCAAGCTGCTTGGCGCCGGCAAGCGGCTCGTCACCGGCGAGTCGCTCTTCACGACCGTCTACACCAACCAGGGCAGCGGCAAGCGCCGCGTCGCGTTCGCCGCGCCGTACCCCGGCAAGATCCTGGCGATGGACCTGCGCCAGCTCGGCGGCACGCTGGTCTGCCAGAAGGACGCGTTCCTGTGCGCGGCGCGCGGCGTCTCGCTCGGCATCTTCTTCCAGCAGCGCCTGTCGGTCGGCTTCTTCGGCGGCGAGGGCTTCATCATGCAGCGCCTCGACGGCGACGGGCTCGCCTTCGTGCACGCCGGCGGCACGATCGTGCGACGCGAGCTGCAGGCGGGCGAGACGCTCTTTGTCGACACCGGCTGCATCGTCGCGCTGACGCCGAGCGTGGCGTTCGAGGTCCAGTACGTCGGCAAGATCAAGACGGCCCTCTTCGGCGGCGAGGGGCTGTTCTTCGCCAAGGTCACCGGGCCGGGAACGGTGTGGCTGCAGAGCCTGCCGTTCTCGCGGCTCGCGTCGCGCATCTTCGCGGCGGCGCCGCAGCGCGGCGGCTCGAGGGACGAAGGCTCGGTGCTCGGTGCCGGCGCGATCGGCGGCGTGCTCGGCGGCATCTTCGGCGACGACGACTGAGCGCAAGCGCGCGCGGCGTCGCGCAGCGCGCTCTCCGCAGGCGACTGGTCGAGCGTCCGCCGGTCCACGCCGCGTGTTGCGGCGACCGCGGTCGTCAGGCCTTGACGGCGATGCGCCGCCGCTGCCGGATCTCCTCGCCGGCGAAGCCGACGGCGTCGACGACCTTCGCGCCGGTCGGGTACGGCACGTCGACGCTTGCGCCGTCGCCGACCGCGAAGCTGCCGGCGGGATGGCCGTCGACGAACGCGTCGATCCGGTCGAGGCCGCTGGTGGCGAGCGTCACCTTGCGCGCCGCCTTGTCGACCACGAACGCGAGCGCGCTCCGCGGCTGCCGGCGCAGCAGCTCGACGCAGTGCACGAGCAGGTCGCCGTTGCCGAACAGCAGGTCGTTCCTCGTCATCGCGTACGGCGTGCCGGCGATGCCGACGTCCTCGATCGTCAGGCCTTCGCTCGGGCCCGCGCGGGTCGCACGGCGAAACGCGAAGCTGAGGCCGATCCCGCTCGCGAGCGCCGGCAGCGCGAGCGGCGTTCCCTGCAGCGCCTTCTTCAGATCGGCGTACTCCCAGACGTTGGCGCCGCCGGCGCCGGTCGCCTCGCCGACGCAGACGAACGGTCCGATCGCGTTGTCGACCCAGCCGGCGGAAAAGATGTCGCCCGACGAGTAGGTGTTGGTGTCGCCGACGAGGACGACCGGACCGGGGTAGCGCTGGCCGATCGCGTTGCAGTCGGCCGGCTCCGAGATCGGCACCGGCTGCGCGTAGAGCTCGCCGTTGCGCACCGCGGCGTCGAGCGACGCCCGCCACGGCGCGAGCTCGTCGGCGAGGCCGCGCTGCGCCGCGAGCTCGCGCGCGAACGGCGTCGCCAGCACCGAGAAGCGGACCGGCTCGATGGGCCCGGCCGTGAAGAGCTGCAGCGCGTGCTCGGCGGCGAGGATGTAGCCGCCCGGGTTGCCGCGCACGTCGACGATGAGCCCGCCTTGCGGCAGGAGCGGCAGGACGCGCAGCAGCTCGGCGATGAACTCGTCGGGATCGCTGTCGAACGCCCAGATCCGCAGATAGCCGACCTCGCCACCGGGCGCCTGCAGCGACTGCACGCGCAGCGTGTCGGGGATCGTCGTGCGGATCGTCGTCGCCGCGAGGCCGCGCCCGCGCGTGCGGCCGGCGGCCGAGACGGCGCGCTTCGGTGCCGGCGGCGTCTCGCCGACGAGCGCCTCGGGCGCGAAGAAGAGCATCTTGGCCATGCGCACCGCGGCCGCCGCCGGGTTGACGGCGCGCGTGCGGCGCAGCATCTGCGCACGGCGGCCGCCCTGCGGGCCGCCTGCGAGGAGCGGCGCCACCGCGCCCGGGTCGACGACGCGCCACGGCACGCGCACTTCGCGCTCGGCCCCGACCGGATCGCCGGCGGCGTTCGTCTTGCGGTAGCCGACGACGACCCACTCCTCGTCGGGCGGCGGACCGAACTCCATCGAGCGGAACGTCAGGCTCATCAGCGACGCCGAGCGCAGGCTGTCGGGGCGACCGGCGCACTCCTCGTCGGCGTGGCGCACGACCGCGCGGTCGATCGGCACCCCGTTCCAGTGCTGCACGACGACGCCGGGGACGAAGCCGGCGTCGAGACCCTTGCCGACCTTGGTGACGACGTACGTCGGCGCGGCGTCGGGTCCGTACAGCTCGACCAGGAACGGCAGCGCCGCGACCTTGCCGGCGAACGCCGCCGGCCATGTGTAGCGCGTGTGGTAGTCGCGCATCTGGGTGACGATCGCGGCGAGCTCGACGTGGAACGCGTTGTCGTCGAACGTGCGCACCTGCGTGCGCAGGATGCGCAGCCGCTGCACCGGATCGAAGCCGTAGCGCGCGCGCTTGAGCGGCAGGTGCGTGTAGATGCCGCCGATCACCGTCTCGAAGGCGTCGAGCAGGCGCAGCCGCTCGGCGGTCGAGAGCGCGGCCGGCGCCGGCAGCGTCGCCGCGCCGGCGCCGCGCGCCCGCGACCGCGTGCCGCGTCGCGCGGCGCCGCGCGTGCGCGCGGCCCGTCGCTTCGCCTGCTCGGCCTCGGCGGCGGTGCGGCTCGGCATCGCGTCGGCGAGCGCGACACCCTGCTGGGCGGCGGTGAAGCGCGAGTCGGACATCCCGTTCTCCCGGTCAGTGGACAGGCTGAAGCATCGAGCGCAAGTATCTTCGGCCTGCGCGCCTGCACGAACGCGAAAGAGCGGGCTCGCTGCTGCGGCCGCAGGCGCTCAACCGTCGCCGCTCAGCAGCTCGGCGCGAAAGCGCGTCCGCCGCCACGCCCACGCGAGGCCGAAGAAGAACGCGGTGAGGATGGCGGCGCCCCACCACTCGGTGACGTTCTGGAGCGCGTCTCTCTGCGCCGGGGACGACCACCACAGCGGCAGCAACACGTGGGCGAGGCCGAGCACGGGCAGCAGCAGGCACGGCGCGGCGACGGCGAAGGCGACGCGGCGAGCGCGCGCGTCGCCGCGCAGCCTGCGCAGCATCTGGTCGCTGACGACGAGCGCGCCGATCGCGGTCAGCCCGAAGTAGAAGAAGACGCCGTAGCGGCGCATCCAGCGATAGCCGTCGCCTTCGGTGCCGAGGACCGTGCCGTAGAGCGCGAGCATCGCGCCCGCGGCGACGCCGAGCGCCGGCAGCGAGCGCTGCAGCGCGTCGCCGGGCGCGCCGATCGTCCGCAGCCACGCCGGGCAGAGCAGCCAGCAGAGCGCCTGCAGCGCCGCGGCGGGCAGGAGCAGGCCGCGAAAGACGATGTTCGGCAGGCCGTGGCGACCGGCGCGGCTGATCGAGACGCAGCCGTCGACGAACGGATTGCACGCGGGCGCGAGCCCGAGCTCGACCGCAAGCGGATAGGCGATCGCGGTCGCGAGCAGCGGCAGCAGCGCGGCGAGCAGCGCGAGCGGCCAGAGCACGCGAGGCCGGCGCAGATGCGGCGGCGGATCAGCCATGCCCGAGGATGCCGAGCACGATCGCGGCGTCGAGCGCGATCCAGCCGATGCACGGCACCCAGATCGACTTGTCGCCCTCGCGCACGCCGTGGACCATCCAGAGGCACGCCGAGACGAGGTACGCCGCCCACGAGAGGAGCGAGACTCCGGTCGCATCGCCACGCCACACGGCGATCGCCTGCGGCAGCGTCATCGCCATCGTGACGATCGAGAACCCGTTGAGCAGCCGGAGGAACGCCGGGTGTCGGCTGCCGCCGGCGCTGGTCGGGCGCGCCGTCGCGCCGTCTGGATGTGAGGTCATGCCCTGCTCCGCGGCCGCCCGCGCCTCACCGCGCGGCGAAGCGCTCCCTGCGGCCGCTCGCCATCTTGCACCCTCGCCGCCGCAGGGCGCCGCGGCCGCCGCGGGCCGCGGGCTCAGTGCACCAGCAGGACCTGCGGATGGAGCAGGTCGCGGCCGACGACGGCGCGTGCGTACAGGTAGTTCTCGCGCGCCGCGTCGCTGAGGAGGTCGAGGTCGACCCGGCCGTTCTCGTCGCACGGGAACGCGAAGCCGCAGCGGTACGGCGAGAGGCTGCGGTAGCGAAGCTCGAAGCGCGAACGGTCGGTGGGCATTGCTCTGCTCGTCTCCATGGCGTCCTCCTTGCGACCTGTCTCGTGAACCACGCCGCCACGGTGCCGCGCTCCGGTAGCCGGCCGATGTCGATCGCGTTTCAGTTGACATCGGTCGTGATAACGGCGTGCAACCGGCGTGCATCCGCGCGCGCGCCGCGACCTCGATCGGGTGGCACCATTGCGTCCGGACCGGCGCGACCGCCGCCGTCGCCCCCATCAACGACCGGAGATGCCCATGCCCCGCACCGTCCGCGACAAGCGCACCGCGTTCCGCGCGCTGCACGCCGAAGGCTGCTTCGTGCTGCCCAACCCCTGGGACATCGGCAGCGCGCGCGTGCTGCAGGACCTCGGCTTCCAGGCGCTCGCGAGCACGAGCTCGGGCTTTGCGTGGTCGACCGGTCGCGCCGACGGGACGAGCTCGCGCGACGCCGTCCTCGCCCACCTGCGCGCGCTCTGCGAGGCGACCGACCTGCCGGTCAACGCCGACTTCGAGAGCGGCTACGCGGCCAACGCCGAAGGCGTTGCCGAGAGCGTGCGGATGTGCATCGCGACCGGCGTCGCCGGCCTCTCGATCGAGGACTCGACCGGCGATCGCGAGCAACCGCTGCGCGACATCGCCGAGGCGGTCGAGCGGCTGCGCGCGGCGCGCGCTGCGATCGACGGCAGCGGTGGCGACACGCTCCTCGTCGGCCGCGCCGAGAACTTCATCGTCGGCCGGCCCGACCTCGCCGACACGATCGCACGCCTGAAGGCGTACGCCGACGCCGGCGCCGACTGCCTCTATGCGCCGGGCATCCACACGCGCGAGCAGATCGACGCCGTCGTCGCGGCGGTCAAGCCCAAACCCGTCAACCTGCTGCTCGGCGCGGCGACCGACTGGACCGTCGCCGACGTCGCCGCGATGGGCGTGCGGCGGATCAGCGTCGGCGGCGGGCTCGCGCGCGCTGCGTGGGCGGGCTTCCTGCGCGCCGCCCGCGGCCTCGCGCAAGGGCGCTTCGACGGCCTCGCCGGCGCGACCCCGGGGCCCGAGCTGAACGCGTTCTTCCGCGGCGGCGCCGCGAAGCGTTAGCGCGCGCCGATCGGCTCAGACGACGCCGTCGGCACGCAGCTGCGCGATCTGCGCGTCGCCGTATCCGATCTCGCCGAGGATCGCATCGGTGTGCTCGCCGAGCAGCGGCGCGCGGCCGCGGATCGCGCCCGGCGTCGCCGACAGCCGCACCGGCGTGTCGGCGACCGGCGCCGGCCGCCGAGCGCCGGGGTAGGCGATGTCGCGCAGGATGCCGCTGGCGCGGACGTGCGCGTCGTCGAGTGCTTCCTGCGGGCTGTGCACGGGACCGGCCGGAATGCGCGCCGCTGCCATCGCGCGCAGCGCGTCGTCGCGCGGACGCGCCGCGCACCACGCCGCGAGGCGCTCGCTGACGACGTGCGCGTTGCGCCCGCGGCCGAGATCGTCGACGAAGCGCGGGTCTTCGATCCATTCCTCGGCGCCCAGCATCCTGCAGAACTTCTGCCAGAGCGGCTGGCCGACGACCTGCACCATGAGCCAGCGGCCGTCGGCGCACTTGAAGAGGTCGGCGGGCGCCGACGCGTAGCCGAGATTGCCCTGCGGCACTCGGTCGGGCTTCGCGATCGCCTGTTCGATCAGGATCGAGTTCGAGACGGTGAGCGCCGTTGCCATCAGCGAGCCGCTGACCTCCTGGCCGCGGCCGCTGCGCTCGCGCGCCATCAGCGCCAGCACGACGCCGAAGGCGGCGCCGATCGCGGTGCCGAAGTCGACCCAGTTGACGCCGGCGCGGCGCGGCGCATCGGGGTCGCCGCTCATGAACACCGCGCCCGACATCGCCTGGCCGATGCCGTCGAAGCCGACCTTGTGCGCATCGGGCCCTGTCCTGCCGAAGGCATCGGTCGCGACCAGGATCGCGCGCGCGTTGATCGCCGCGACGCTCGCGTAGTCGAGCGCCATCGACTGCAGCGTCGACTCGGGCATGTTGGCGATCACGACGTCGCTGCGCGCGATGAGCTTTCTCACGATCTCGCGCCCTTGCGGAGTCGTCGGCTCGAGCGTCAGCGAGCGCTTGCCGCGGTTGACCTGCATGTACAGGCCCCCCTCGCCGCCCGCGGCGAGCGGCAGCACGAAGCGGTCTTCGCTGCCCTGGACCTTGTCGATCCGGACGACGTCGGCGCCGTGGTCAGCGAGCAGCGCCCCGCAGAACGGGCCGGCGATGAACCGGCCGAAGTCGAGCACGCGGATTCCTGCGAGGACGCCTTCGCTCATCGCGCCGATGTCGGCCTGCGTTGCAAGCAGCGCTTCACTTCACGCCGGCGACGAGCTTGCCCATCTCGGCCGCGGTGAAGGCACGCAGCGTCTGCGTGCGCACGTTGCCGAGCGCGGCGGTCTTCAGCGCCAGCGCCATCACCGCGTCTTCGGAACCCTCGGAGACGATGACGATGTCGTAGGCGCCGGTCGTCCAGTGCACGCTCTTGATCGTCACGCCGGCCGCTTCGGCGGCGGTCTTGAAGGCTTCGTAACGGTTGGGCGATTCCTTGATGTTGCGTGCGCCTTGTTCGGTGAAGTTCGCCAGGGTGATGTAGGCAGGCATGCGAGTCTCCTCGGCCGCCGTCGGCGGCCGCCAGCGACGGCCCGAATGCGGCCTTGGATCGGCGCCGAGGAGGGCCGCCTCGCCCTCGGTGCCAAAGCCGGACCGCGCAAGGTAGGCCGCTGCGGCGAAGGCGTCAAGGTCGGCCGCAGCGGCAGCGGGCCATCAGCGTCCGCGCAACCGCAGCGCAGGCGGCGCAGGTTGGCGAGCGAGTTGAAGAGGAAGTGCGGCTCGATCTGCGCCTGCAGCACGGCGAAAGCGAGGCAATTCCATCGTGGCTCCGCGCGGCGGGCGCGCTTCGACCGGGCGGCAGCCTGCTGGAGCACGTTCGAATCGGCGAGCGTGTTGCCGACGAGACTCGGATGGACGGTATCGAAACGCGGCGCAGGTCGACCGAAGCCGTGCCGCCCGGCGCGACGCAGCGTCCTATACTGACCTCGGCCCCTGCCGGCACGCTGCGGCAATCGCTTCGGAGGACGCATTTGCAGATCGCAACGCGCCATCTCGCCGACGTCGTCGTCGCCGCGCCCGCCGGCCGCATCGATCATCAAAGCGCCGGCGACTTCGAGGCGGCCCTGATGCCGCTCGTCGCCGACGCCGCCGCCCGCCGCGGTGCCCTCGTGCTCGACTTCTCCGCGGTCGACTACATCAGCAGCGTCGGCCTGCGCGTCCTGATGGTGGCGGCCAGGCAGATGCGCGAGCGCGAGGCCCAGCTCGTGGTCGCGGCGCTCGGCGGCGTCGTCGCCGAGATCTTCGCGATCAGCCGCTTCGACCGCGTCCTCGCCGTGACGGCCACCGTCGACGATGCGCTCGCCCGCTGCCGCGCAGCGGCGCAGGCGGCGCAGCGCGGCCCGGCGCCGCCGGCATGATGCGGGTGCGCTTCTGGGGGACGCGCGGCTCGCTGCCGGTCGCGCTCACCGCGGCCGGCGTGCGCCAGAAGCTGCTCGCGACGCTGCGCGCCGCGCGCGGTCGTGCGCTGGCGAGCGAAGCCGACCTCGAAGCGGTCGTCGCGAGCCTGCCGTTCGCGACGGCAGGGACGTACGGCGGCCACAGCTCGTGCGTCGAGCTCGACACCGGCGGCCCGGACTACATCGTCTGCGACATGGGCAGCGGCCTGAGGCCGTTCGGCCAGGCGGCGACCGCGCGCCGCAAGGCCGCGCAGACGTTCCACATCTTCCTGTCGCATCCGCACTGGGATCACATCATGGGGCTGCCGTTCTTCGTGCCGGCCTTCATTCCCGGCAACCGGGTCGTCATCTACGGCGGCCACGCCGGTCTCGAAGCGGCGCTGCGCCGGCAGCAGGAGCAGCCGTCGTTCCCGGTCGACTTCTCGATCTTCGGCGCGACGATGGAGTTCGTCCACCTCGAGCCCGGCCGCGCCCGCGAGGTTGCCGGCCTCGAGGTGACGGCGATGCTGCAGCGGCACGGCGGCGACTCGTACGGCTACCGCTTCGCCGGCCCCGACGGCGTCGTCGTCTACTCGACCGATTCCGAGCATCCGCTCGCGCAGCGCGAGCACAC
>Ga0207691_10002131_pt1 | contig 19362 bp, 21 predicted proteins | sample KBSM13metaG_FD_184327 | JGI IMG/M metagenome (GOLD analysis project Ga0207691, IMG submission 184327) | Miscanthus rhizosphere microbial communities from Kellogg Biological Station, Michigan, USA - KBS M1-3 metaG (SPAdes) (version 2) | ecosystem: Host-associated > Plants > Roots > Rhizosphere >... | reverse complement strand
CCAGCTTCGCTTTCAACGGCACTGCCCTCGCGGGAACTCCGAAGCAGCGCCCGCGCGACCAGCTGGCCATGAATGCGGTCAGCAACGCGCTGCAGGACGCAGTCGGCAAGGCGTATGTCGAAAAATATTTCCCGGCGTCGGCTAAGGCCGAGGTCCAGAAGATGGCCGACGAGATCAAGGCCGCCTTCGCGCGGCGGGTCGAGGCGATCGACTGGATGGCTCCGTCGACCAAGGAAGAAGCGCTGAAGAAGGTCCGCGGGATCGTCGTCGGCGTCGGCTATCCCGACCATTGGCGCGACTATTCGTCGCTCCAGATCGGCAATGATGCCTACGCGAACCTGAAGAACGCCCGACTTGCCGAATATCGCAACCAGATCGCGAAGATCGGCAAGCCTATGGACCGCAACGAATGGTGGATGCCGCCGCAGCTCGTGAACGCGGTCAACCTGCCGGTCCAGAACGCCCTGAACTTCCCCGCGGCGATCCTGGTGAAGCCCTTTTTCGATCCGAAGGCGGACGCCGCTTACAATTATGGCGCGATCGGCTCTGTGATCGGGCATGAGATCAGCCACAGCTTCGACAACAATGGCGCCCTGTTCGATTCGACGGGCCGGCTGCGCAACTGGTGGACCCCGGCGGATTTCGCCCGATTCCAGCAGGCCGGCCAGGCCCTCGCCGCTCAGTACGACCAGTATGAAGCGCTCCCGGGCCTGCACGTGAACGGCAAGCTGACTCTCGGCGAGAATATCGCGGATGTCGCGGGTCTGGCAGCCTCGTACGATGCCTACAAGCACTCGCTCGGCGGCAAGGAAGCCCCGGTGCTCGACGGCTTCACTGGAGACCAGCGCTTCTTCATCGCCTTCGCTCAGTCTTGGGCCGCAAAAATGCGAGACGAGACACTTCGCCAGCGCGTTCTGACCGACGGTCACTCGCCCGGCCAGTTCCGGGCGCTGACGGTGCGCAACGTCGACGCCTGGTACCCTGCCTTCAACGTCCAGCAGGGCGAGAAACTTTACCTCGCGCCCGACAAGCGCGTGAAGGTCTGGTAGCGTTTCGCTGGTGGGCCGCGCATCCCGTGCGGCCCACTGGCTAAACGCGATATTTACCACAGTCTGGCACTTGCGGGTGCGTGACCGCTCCGACTCCCAAATATGAGTTCGTTAAAGCCGCGCCACTAATCCCGGGCGTGAGAGCGGGCGAGTCACTCGCCGAACGGGCGCGGTTCCGTAACTGGCTCGTCTCCTGGCTCGTCCTGCCGAACCTGCCTTATCTCCCGGCAACGATCCTCGGCGGTCCGCCGCGCTATCCGGAAATCGTGATCTGCGCTGCGGTCGGCCTCGCCGTCCGCCGCCTTCCCTACGGCGTCCGCGCGATCACCTTCATCGCAATGATGGCGCTAATGCTCGCATCCTTCATCGCGCGCATGTTCAACATGAACATCACGATGCTGATGTCCGTCGCCCCGCTTGTGTTGGGCATCAATCCCTTCGCCTCGCCCGAATATCTCGTCGGCGCCATCCTCCAGTTCCTGACCCTGGCAGGCGGGCTCTGGCTCCTCCGGCTTCGAAGCGACTTCACCGCTGGCAAATGGCTTCTTTGCGGCCTCGCTATCGTCTTGGCGGCTGCGGGCGGTGACTATGCGGCATCTCGCTCTGCAATGGGCTCCTACGCCCGGTTTCCCTCTGCTGACGCACCATTCAACTCGGCCACGAAGGATGCGCGCCTACTCGGCCTCGCCGACGGCAAGACCAATGTGATGCTCGTCATGGTCGAGGCCATGGGCGAGCCTAGCGACCCGGAATTGCGCAAGCGCTTCGATGCCATGTGGCTTCGTCCTGAGCTTGCGCAGAAATATGAGGTCTCAAGCGGAAGCACGCCCTATTACGGATCAACCACCAGCGGCGAAGTCCGGGAGCTATGCCAGCACTGGGGCAATTATCCGGAAATCGTGAAGGCGGATCCGCGCTGCCTGCCGGCATTACTCGCTAGGCGCGGCTATCAGACGAATTCCTATCACGCTTTCCATTCGGACTTCTTCGAACGCAACCGGTGGTACCCCCTCATCGGCTTCCAGCACTCAGTCTTCGGCGACGAAATGCTGAAGAAGGGAGCGCGATTCTGCCCGAACGTTTTCTCGGGAGCATGCGACACGGATGTGCCACCGATGATCGCCAGGCGGCTCACCGAAGCCAAGAAGCCGCAATTCGTTTACTGGCTAACGCTCAATTCCCACCTGCCGATCGTCGAAAACAAGGAGCTGGGAACCGAGCATTGCTCGCGCCTGGGCGGCCAGAAGAGCCGCGACTTTCCGATGGTTTGCCGACTGTTCGCGGTATGGGAGAATACCGCCGACGCGCTGATCCGCACAGTCAATCGCCCCGATTTCCCGCCCACGCACATCCTGATTGTCGGCGACCATATGCCGCCGCTCACGCACCAGCGCAGCCGACTGCAGTTCGAGCCCGACCGGGTACCCTGGATCCTGCTCAAATCGCGCGAGGCGAAGACCACCTAGAAGCCACGACCTTCTACGGCGGCTGGCGTCATGCTATGGGCGAGACGCTTGTAACGGGAGGTCCGGATATGGCCTACTGGGAGTTCAAGGGGCGAGAACTCGTCAACTGCACGTGCGATTATGGCTGCAACTGCCAGTTCAATGCCCTGCCCGACAAAGGCCATTGCTACGCCGTCGCAGGAATCCAGATCGACGAGGGCCGCCACGGCGACACGTCGCTCGACGGATTGAAGATAGGCGCAATCTTCAAGTGGCCCGGCCCTATCCACGAAGGCAATGGCGAGGCTCTGGCATTCGTCGACGAACGTGCTGATGAGAAGCAGCGGGAAGCCCTGCTGAAGATCATGACCGGCCAGGACACGGACCCGTTCGCGACGATGTTCGCTGTTTACGCCTCGACCGTCACGGCGATGCACGAGCCTGTCTTCACGCGCATCGACTTCGACGTGGATGTCGAAGGCCGAACCGGCCGCCTCTTTGTCCCGGGCTATGTCGAAATGCACGGCGAGCCCATCCGCAACAAGGTGACGGGCGAGCAATCTCGCGCGCAAATCCGTCTGCCGGCCGGCTTCGAATATGAAGTGGCGGATATCGGCAGCGCTTCCAGCCGCACGACCGGTGGCCCCATGCAGGTCGAGTTCGGCGACAGCTACGGCCAATTCGCCAATCTGCACCTGTCATCGCACGGTGTCGTCCGCGCCTGAACGGGCCAGCAATAATCTGATTAGCCAGCGAGCGGTCATCGCCGCTGGTCTCAGCCTGCTTATCATCCTGTGCTGGTCATTCCTCGCAAGCGGCGGCGGAATGCCACACATGGCCATGGCCACGGTGCCAATCGCGACGCTGGTGTTCATGTGGTGGCTGATGATGCTGGCAATGATGCTGCCGTCGGCAACTCCGGCAATCCTGCTCTACGCCCGAGTGCGGGAGCAGCATCGCGGGGGATCTGTCGTGAGCCCATGGCTATTCGCCCTCGGCTACGCGCTCGTCTGGCTGGCCTTCTCGGTGATCGCGGCAACCGTGCAGCGCTCTGCTGCGACCCCCGCCATGACGCTTGCCGATCCGCGCGCCTCAAGCGCGTTGCTGATCGCCGCTGGCGCCTATCAGCTATCGCCCATCAAAGGCGCCTGCCTGAGAAATTGCCGCTCGCCAGCCCAATTCCTCAGCCGCCATTGGAGGCCAGGCGCAGGCGGAGCCATCCGGCTCGGCGTCCTCCACGGAGCCTACTGCGTCGGCTGTTGCTGGCTCCTGATGACCCTTCTGCTCGTCGGCGGAGTGATGAACTTCGTCTGGATCGTCGCACTGACGGCGATCGTCGCCATCGAGAAGCTCGTACCGCGCGGCGATTGGTTCGGCCGCGCCGCGGGTGTCGCCCTTATCGGCTGGGGTCTCGTCAGGCTCGCGCTCTAGGCGCCGATCAACTCGCGGCCGATCAGCATCCGGCGGATCTCATTCGTTCCTGCCCCGATGTCGAGCAGCTTGGCATCGCGATAATAACGCTCGACCGGCCAATCCTTGGTGTAGCCGGCTCCGCCAAGTGCCTGGACGGCTTCATTGGCGACCTTCACAGCATTTTCCGACGCCAGCAGGATCGCGCCCGCAGCGTCGTGGCGGGTGGTCTTGCCGGCGTCGCAAGCCTTGGCGACCTGATAAACGTAGGCCCGCGCCGAATTGAGCGCGACATACATGTCCGCGATCTTGGCCTGCATCAGCTGGAAGGTGCCGATCGGCTTTCCGAACTGCTTGCGCTCGCGGACGTAGGGAATGACCACGTCAAGGCAGGCCTGCATGATTCCGATCTGCATGCCCGCAAGCACGGTCCGCTCATAGTCGAGACCGCTCATCAGCACCTCGACACCCTTATTCTCCTCGCCGAGGACGTTTTCAGGGGGCACGAAACAATCGTCGAAGACCAGTTCCGCAGTCGGTGAGCCGCGGATCCCGAGTTTGTCGACTTTCTGGCCGATCGAGAAGCCCTCCATATCCTTCTCGATCATGAAGGCGGTGATGCCTCTGCTCCCCTCTCCGGTCTTCGCGTAGACGACCAGAGTATCGGCTTCAGAGCCGTTGGTGATCCAGAACTTCGTTCCGTTGAGGCGGTAGCCGTTGCCGACCTTTTCTGCTTTCAGCTTCATCCCGACCACGTCGCTGCCCGCGCCCGCTTCGCTCATCGCCAGCGCCCCGACATGTTCCCCACTGATCAGCTTGGGGAGATACTTCTGCTTCTGCTCCGGGTTCGCCCAACGGCGGATCTGGTTCACGCAAAGGTTGGAGTGCGCACCATAGCTCAGTCCGACGGACGCCGACGCACGGGCGACTTCCTCCTGGGCGACAACATGCTCCAGGTATCCGAGGCCAAGCCCGCCATCTTCTTCATCGACCGTGATCCCGTGTAGGCCCAGCTCACCCATCTGGGGCCAAAGCTGACGGGGAAACTCGTCTGTCTCGTCGATTTTCGCGGCGATCGGCGCGATCTTGTCCGAGGCAAAACGCTGCGTGGTTTCACGGATTGTGTCGGCCATCTCGCCAAGGTCGAAATCAAGTCCGGCGTCGGACATGTCCTGTCTCCTGTTCGGCTGGCCGCTAGCAGAGGCCGGAGCGTTTGAACAACGGGGCGAGCGGTCTTATGTGCACTGCAACAATCCGACTCCGGAGCAGCACGATGGCAACCACCGCTGAAGATTCGACCGTCATTCTTTCGATCGCGCGCACGCCCATGGGCTCGATGCAGGGCGCTCTTGCCGACGCCTCGGCGACCGACCTCGGCGCCACCGCGGTCAAGGCCGCTGTCGAGAGGGCCGGCGTATCCGGCGACGATATCGACCGCATCTACATGGGCTGCGTTCTTCCGGCCGGCCTCGGCCAGGCTCCGGCCCGTCAGGCGGCGATCAAGGCAGGTCTTCCCAAGTCGGTCCAGGCGACGACCGTGAACAAGGTCTGCGGCAGCGGCATGCAGACGGTTATCATGGGCGACGAGGCAATCCGTACCGGCAATGCCGACGTCATCGTCGCAGGCGGCATGGAGTCGATGACGAACGCGCCCTACCTGCTCAAAAAGCACCGCTCGGGCGCTCGCATCGGCCACGACACCGCTTACGACCATATGTTTCTCGACGGTCTCGAGGATGCCTATGAGGAAGGTCGCGCCATGGGCAGCTTCGCCCAGTGCACCGCCGACGAATATCAGCTGACGCGCGAGCAGATGGACAATTACGCCATCGAAAGCCTCAGCCGCGCCAAGGCGGCGATCGACAGTGGCGGCTTCAAGGACGAGATCGCCCCGGTGACCATCAAGAGCCGTGCGGGCGAGACCGTCGTCGACACTGACGAGGCTCCAGGCCGCGGCCGGCCAGACAAGATCCCGCAGCTGAAGCCCGCCTTCGCCAAGGAAGGCACGATCACCGCCGCGACAAGCTCGTCGATTTCCGACGGTGCCGCCGCAGTCGTGCTGACGAGCGAGTCCAACGCCCGTGAGAAGGGTCTCGACGCAGTGGCGCGCATCGTTGCGACCGCCGCTCACGCTCAGGAACCCGCGGAGTTCACGATCGCCCCGATCGGCGCCATTGAAAAGGTTCTCGGAAAGGCCGGATGGAAGGCTTCCGAGGTCGACCTGTGGGAAGTGAACGAGGCATTTGCCTGCGTCGCCATGTTCGCAATGAAGGACCTCGGCATCCCCCACGAAAAGATCAATGTGCACGGCGGTGCCACCGCGCTCGGCCACCCGATCGGTGCCAGCGGCACGCGGATCCTGGTGACGCTCGTCAACGCGCTGAAGCAGAAGGGCCTGAAGCGCGGCGTTGCCAGCCTGTGCATCGGCGGCGGGGAAGCAACGGCGGTAGCGGTGGAGCTGGTCTAAGAGGCCGGTAGAGTCCCGGATATTTCGTGCCCACAACGGCTGCTATTCGCCGTCCCTTCATGAGAAGGGGGAAACACGATGAGACTGACGATCATCACGCTGGGAGCGCTTGCGCTAGCAGCTTGCAACAGCGCCGAAGCACCGGCCGATAACGCCGCCGCCGACGCAAACGCCACTGCGGAATTGAACGCCACGGACGCTAACGCCGTCGATGTTAATGCGACGGCGACACCGGCTGCTTTCGAGATCAAGGGAACGACCTGGACGTTCACGCGCAAAGGCGACGCAGTGAAAGAATCGGTCGACGAGAACGGCAATTACATCGCCAATGCAGGCACCAAGCACATCGATCACGGTACGGCGATGATGAAGGGCGACAAGGCCTGCTTCACGAGCGCCATGGACAAGTCGGGCGAGGAATGCTGGACGACGAGCCCGACCGAGATCGGCCAGTCGTTCGAAACGACGAGCGACAAGGGCGAGAAGCTAACGGTCACCCGCGTCCCATACGAGGTTCAGACGATCCCGGGACAGTAAGCGCGATCGTCAGGTCTCAAAGCGACCGGAATCGTCCCGATCGCGCTCGTACCGTCTCGCAAGCGGAAACGGCGGCAGCCAGGATTCGCGGCGGACGGTCCAGAGCTCGTAGGTAGGAAGGAACTGGTCCGGCGCGTCTAGGGCGCCGAGGCTAACCTCGACCTCGTCTCCGCTGCGCCCGAACACCGATGATCCGCAGCGGGGACAGAAATGCCTTCCCGCATAATGGCGCGTCGCTCCCTCGATCGTCACGGCTTCCTCGGGGAATATCGCGGAGGCGTGAAACAGCGCTCCATGGTGCTTGCGGCAATCGAGACAGTGGCAAATGCCGACGCGATATGGCTGCCCCATGACCGCGATGCGGAGGTCGCCGCATAGGCAGCCACCGGTCAGGGGGCCCATCGCTCAGCGAGACCCCGCATAGGCTTGGCACTCGAGCTCGACGAGACCGCCCAACGCGAGCCCGTTCGCTCCAAAGGCGCTCCGCGTGGGAAGCGGCTCGCTGAAATACTCCAGATATACTTCGTTGAATGCCGCCCACTGGCTCATGTCGGAAAGCATGACCGTGCAGTGGAAAACGCTCGAGAATTTGAGACCCGCGCTCGCCAGAACGGCCCGAATGTTCTCCATGGTCTGACGTGCCTGCTCCTCCATGCCTACGGGGAGGCTACCGTCCTCGCGAAAGCCCATCTGGCCCGACATGAAGAGTATGTCGCCGACGCGAACGGCCGAGGAAAATGGCAGCTTCCGGCCCGCGAGTTCTGACCTCGCAAGATATTCTGGCGCGCCGCTCACTATTTGCCCCCAGCGTAAGCTATGCACTCCAGTTCAAGCTGCGCACCCAGAGCCAATCCGGCCGATCCGACCGCGCTTCGTGCGGGGAGTTTGCCAGGCTGGAAGTAAGGAACGTAGACCGCATTGAATGCCGGCCAGTTCTTCATGTCTGCGATGAAGACCGTGCACTTGAACACATCGCCCCAGCCAAGCCCCCTCGCCTTCAGAGCGGCGCCGACATTCTCCATCGTCTGCTTCGCCTGGCCCTCGAACGTTTCGGGCAGCTTGCCGTCCGGCGTGACGCCGATTGCTCCAGAGAGATAGAGGACATCGCCGACGCGGACCGCGCTCGAAAATGGAGCGGGGCGGCCATTAAGGGCAGGAGCCGGGAAATATTCGGCCGCAGGTCGTGCCGCCTGGGCATTCGCGGCCGCCGCACTCAGCAGCATGGCCATGCCGATCGCATACTTCATTCGCGCCTCCCTTTCAGTCGATCGTCTCACCTTCGCTCACGCCCCAGATGTCGGACGTATGAATATAGCCCTCGCGCTTGCCGACCGCGATGCGGCACCAGCCGGCGGTGCAATGTTCGATGCGCCCGACGACACCAGCCTCCACATTGTAACGGATCGGGCTTCCCTCATCAGGCTTGACGCGGATCGGGCGCGGATCGCCCTTCTTCACGACAGCCGTCCGACGATCGCTGAGCAGCGACACCAGCATCCAGCCTTGGGCGCCGTCCAGATCCTCGATCATCCGCCAATTCTCATATTTCTTGACGACCCGGACGGGCAGGTCCCGCCGCTTGTAGAGCCAGACGCCAGGATAGTTCCGACCGGGACCGGTGCGGGTCATTGCCTCGCCTGATGCGATAGAAGCCCAATAGGGCGGCTGCTTATCCTGCGCTGCGGCGGGCATTGCCGCCGCCACGATCAGAAACGCGGTGAACGCCCCCTTGAGCCGCATCATGCGCCGGTACGGATCCGATCCACAAGCTGCTTCACCGTCGGGATGAAGCCGTTGGAATAGAAGGGATCGCTCTTGAACCGGAACGCAGAGTGACCCGCGAACATGAGGTTATGCTCGACGGGACCGCCGTGCGCGATCTCCTGCAGGGTCTTCTGGATACAGAAGCTGCGCGGATCGGCGAGCCGGCCGGTCGAGTTCTTCTCATTGTCCGCCCAGGACGAGAAGGCGCACTGGCTGAGGCAGCCCATGCATTCCGCCTGGTCGACGCGGATTTGCTTCTCTTCGTCGGGATTGACGAAAATGAGCGTATCGTCCGGCGTCTTCATCGCCTTGCTGAAGCCCGCGGCGAACCACTCGCGCGCATGCTGAAGGTCGCCCTTGGTGACCCAATAATTGCGCTTGGTGCCGATGCCGACATCAAGCTCGAAATGGTGGTCGCCGATCGGCTCCTTGGTGAAAGCGATCTGGCGCTCGCTGCGCGCTTCCAAATTGCGCAGGAACGGGTTGCGCACCGCCGAGGAATAGAAGCCGGTCGGGGAGAAACGGTGCAGGAGCACGTCGCCTTCCTCAAGCGTCAGCAAGCGGGCCTTCCACTCAGGCGGGATCGGACTTTCCTGAGTGAGAAGCGGACGAGTGCCGAACTGGAAAACGATCTGTCCGAGCTCGGGATTGTCGATCCAGTCCTCCCACTCGTCGAGGCGCCACACGCCGCCGGCCATGACGATCGGAACGCTGTCTGCAATGCCTTGCTCACGCATCGTGCTGCGCAGGGCCGCGACGCGCGGATAGGGGTCCTGCGGTGCGCGCGGATCTTCCGCGTTGGAAAGGCCGTTATGCCCACCGGCGAGCCAGGGATCCTCATAGACCACAGCGGCGAGCCAGTCGGCGGCCTTGTGATAGGCACGCTTCCACAATGCGCTGAACGCGCGCGCGGAGCTGATGATCGGCAGGTAATTAACGCCGTAGGACGCGGCGATCTCGCTCAGCTTGTAGGGCATGCCCGCGCCGCAGGTGACGCCGGTAACAAGGCCCTTGGTGCGTTCGAGAACGCCGTGCAGCACACGTTGCGCGCCACCCATTTCCCACAGCACGTTGATGTTGATGGCACCTTTGCCCGATGCCATTTCGTAGGCGCGCTGGACTTGGGCCACGGCGCCGTCGACGGCGTATTTGATCAGCTCTTCGTGCCGCTCGCGGCGGGTCATGCCACTGTAGATCTGGGGGATGATCCGCCCTTCCGGATCGTAGCTGTCCGCATTGACGGCCGAGACCGTTCCGATTCCGCCGGCACCCGCCCAGGCGCCGGAGCTCGCATGGTTCGTCGCGCTGACGCCCTTTCCGCCTTCGATCAACGGCCAGACTTCACGTCCGCCGTAGAGGATGGGCTGCAGCCCCTTGAACAAAGTCTCTCTCCCTGTGGGTTCGGCGCTCATATAGGGCCGGATCGCGTTCTATGCGCGGAAAAAGTGAACCAGGCCTTTGCGTCGAACCGGCTAGCAGTTCCGTGCAATTCCGTAACCGATCAGCCCGCCAGTCACAGCACCCACGACCGCGCCCGCAGTGCCGTCTGAGCGACCGTAATAATGCGGCCCGGACTGGCGATCGATCTCATGTCCGATGACCGCGCCGACGGTCCCGCCGACGATCGCTCCCGCGGCGCCGCCGTCGCAATCATGGTGATGATAACCGTAATAGCCGCCGTAATAGGGACGTGCGTAATAGCCGTACGGTACCGGGTATCCGTACCTATATCCGTAGGAAAGATAGGGCACTCCGTAACCGTAGTAAGCAGGGCCATATCCCCAGCCGTAACCAGGGCCAACATAGATGCCCAGGCCGCTGCCCCAATGGCCGCCGTGACCGTGCCATCCGCCGTGGCCATGCCAGCCGCCATGGCCGTGCCATCCGCCGCCATGCCCGCCTCCGTGACCGTGACCTCGCGCTTCTACAATCGCTGGAAACGCAACAGTCGACACCGCGATGAGCGCGAGCAGGCTCTTTATGACCATGGCCACTCCTCCTCGCGTAGGCGTCCGACTCGGACGCGTTTATCGGAGCGGTCTATGCGCCCCGCAGGCCAGCGCTTGCACTCGGACTATTACGGAGCCGTCTCAAAAAGAAATGGGCCGGAGATTTCTCCCCGGCCCGTCCTTAGCCACACTTCGGAAAGCCCGATTTAGCAGGTCCCGCGCGCGACCTGGCTCCACGAAGGGCCTATCGAGGAGTTCAGTACCGCTTTGCAACTGACAAGGCAGTGAATAGCGCGTTCAGGCCTGCTGCAACGAATAGTCGAGGCCAATGTCGACGGCCGGCGCGGACTGAGTGATCCGGCCGACGGATATGTAATTCACTCCGGTCTCCGCAATCGCGCGGATCGTATCGAGATTGACCCCGCCCGACGCCTCCAGCGGCACCCGTCCTGCGACAAGCGCGACTGCCTCGCGAAGGACTGGCGGGGGCATGTTGTCGAGTAGCAGGCGGTCCGCGCCCGCCTCCAGCGCCGGTTGAATCTGGTCGATGCGGTCAACCTCGACCTGCACCGGGAAACGCGTGTTTGCAGCCTTTGCTGCTTGCACCGCTTTGGCAACGCCGCCCGCAACCGCGACATGATTGTCCTTAATGAGCAGGCCGTCATCGAGCCGCATGCGATGGTTTTCCGCTCCACCCATCCGCGCGGCATATTTCTCGAGCACCCGCAATCCGGGGATCGTCTTGCGCGTGTCGAGCAACCTTGCTCCCGTTCCGGCAATCCTGTCGACATAGGATCGCGTCATCGTGGCGATGCCCGATAGATGCTGCAGCGTGTTGAGCGCCGATCGCTCCGCGGCGAGCATTGCTCGCGCATTGCCTCCCAGCCGCATCAGAACCGTGCCCGCATCCACCGCATCACCGTCGCTGACGAGAGTCTCGACCTGCACCTCTCGGTCGAGCGATCGGAAGAATGCCGCTGCAATCTCCAATCCCGCGATGACGATCGGCTGCCGGCAATTCATTTCCGCAGTAAAGCGAGCGTCCGCGGCGATCGTGGCCGCAGACGTGACGTCCCCTCCCGAACCCATATCCTCGGCAAGTACGCGGCGAATGAAATCAGCCAAGTCGAACTGGTCTGGAAGCGCCATGCGCCGGCTTTAGGCAAGCGCCGGCGGTGCCGCTAGTCCGCCGGCTCGTTGACGGTCTTCTCGTGACCGGCAACACGCCAATGGTCCTCGACGAGTTCATACTGCTGCTCGGTGCCGGATTCGAACTTCTTGCCCGTCCAGGTCTGCAACGTCAGCGTCACCACATCGCCCGCAATGTCGATGCGATTGAAGCTCTGCTTCTCGTCGCGCAGCCGGTGCGACGTCGCGGTCCCGGCCTGAACGACCAGGGCCGGCCCCGCACGCGTCACCAGGTCGCGCGCGCTGTGCACGGACGAAGTATGATGATGGCCCGCAAGCAGCATGTCGACGCCTGCGTCCGCCGCGGCGTCCAGCGCCATCTCGCTCCGTCCGGCAGGGTCCTCGACGTCGCCGGTGTCGCCGACCGGCAGCGCGAACAAGGGATGGTGCGTGACGAGAATGCGCATCGCATTGGGATCGGTGCGCTCAAACGTCTCACGGATGAACTGCATCTGCTCGCGGCTCACGCGGCCATCCTTGAAGGTCAGCGAGCGCGCCGTGTTGATGCCAAGCACGGTCACTCCCGGGAGTTCGCGCATCGGGCAGAGCGTGTCGTCGATGTAGCGCCTGTATCGCGTCAGCGGCGACAGGAAACGCCGGAGCACGTCGTACAGCGGAACGTCATGATTGCCCGGCACCCCAAGCACCTCGTGGCCTGCATCCCGCAATCGCTCCAGGAACTTGCAGGCTTCCTCGAACTGCTCGGTCCGCGCGCGCTGCGTGAAGTCGCCGCTGATGACGACGAGATCGGGCTTCTCCTCGTCAACGCGCTCGGCGACCGCGTCCACGAGATGCGGTTCGTGGGCGCCAAAGTGAAGGTCGGACAGATGAATCAGGCGAGCCATGAAACAGCAACGCGTTGGCAGCCGCCCGGTTCACCGCTTAAACGGAAGGTATGGACCGGACCGAGGCGAACACCGGCACGCGCGAGGTCAGCGACCGGCTGCGCTTCGACGAGGCGGCGCTTGCCGGCTGGATGGGAGCGCATGTGGAGGGCCTTCGAGGCCCGTTGACGGTCAGCCAGTTCAAGGGCGGTCAGTCCAACCCAACATACCGCATCGACACCGTGTCCGGCTCCTACGTCCTGCGCCGCAAGCCGCCGGGGAAGCTGCTGCCGGGAGCTCATGCCGTCGACCGCGAATATCGCGTGCTCGCGGCGCTCGGCGCGCAGGGCTTTCCTGTGCCGAGAGTCTACGGCCTGTGCGAGGACGAAAGCGTCATCGGCACGCCCTTCTACGTCATGGATATGGTGCAGGGCCGGATCGTCTGGGAAGCGGAATTCCCCGGCCTCGGCCGGGAGCAGCGCGCCGCTCACTTCGAAGCGATGAACGCAACCATTGCGCAGCTTCACGGCTACGATCCGGAAGCGATCGGCCTCGGCGACTATGGAAAAGCGAGCGGGTTCGTGGAACGCCAGGTGGCGCGCTGGTCGAAGCAATATTTGACCGACACGGACGCAGGGCGCGTCGCCGCGATGGACCGGCTGGTCGACTGGCTCGGCAAGCATCTTCCGCCCGACAGCGGGCGCTCCAGCGTCGTCCATGGCGACTATCGCTGCGACAATATGATCTTCGACTTGGGAACGCCGGTCGTTCGCGCCGTGCTCGACTGGGAGTTGTCGACCCTCGGCGATCCGGCCGCGGATTTCACCTACCACCTACTGATGTACCGGATGCCCGGCGGGCCGAACTTCAGCGGGCTCGCCGGCCAGGATCTGGAAGCCCTCGGCATCCCCTCAGAGGAGGAATATGTCGCCGCCTACTGCCGCCGCACGGGCCGCGATCATTTGCCGAACAAGGATTATCTGATCGTCTTTTGCCTGTTCCGGCTGGCGGCGATCCTCCACGGCATCAAGGGCCGCCTCGCGCGCGGAAACGCGTCGTCGGCGCATGCGGCTCAAATGGTCGAGAGACTGGAGCCTCTGGCGGATCTGGCGTGGTCCGAAGCGGAGAAGGCCGAGCTTCAATAGTTCGCGAACAGCAGCAGCTTTACGTCCACGGCGCTGCCGGCGGCGCGGCGCTGGGCGATGAAGTCGGGAATATCCTCGCGAGCGACGAGAAACACAGTGATGTCCTCTTCGTGATTACCGCCGCCCTCCCCGATCTTCCGGACGCCGTGCGCGCGCACCAGAGTGAAGCTCTCCGCGACCATTCCGGGCGAGCTGTGGAATTCGCCGAGCCGCTCGACCCGATCGCAGGTGAAGCCGGTCTCCTCTTCGAGCTCCTTGACCGCGGTGTCCTCGATCGTCGCATGCTCGTCCTCGTCGCCGACAAGGCCCGCGGGAAGCTCGAGGCAGATGCCGCCGACCGGAACGCGATACTGCTCGATCAGGATGACCTTGCCGTCATGTTCGGCGAGGATGACGACGGCATTGGTGCTTCCGGTGCGGGAGACATATTCCCAGCGGCCGCGCTTCAGGGCGCTGATGTACTTGCCCTGCCAGACGGTCTCCAGCGGGGCGTCCTTGTCGACGGTCATAGCTCGATCAATTTGTCCGGGATCTCGTTGATGTCCTCGTCGGAGCGCGGGAAGTGCTCAGCACACACCGCGCCGACCCGCTGAACTGCCGCGACGATCCCGTCACCGGGTCGGCCGGCCCTCACCTCGACGATCAGTGCGGCCATCGCCTCGCCCCAAGTCTCCGGCGTCGTAATCTTGGTGATGGCCTCGTCGCCGACGATCTCGGCGCGGCGCTCACGAAGCGAAAGGTAGATGAGGACGCCGGTCCGGCCGACGGTCCTTTGCTCCGCCCCAGTCCGGAACAAGGCGACCGCCCTCCGCCGAACACGCCGCGTCTTGGTCGCGCCCGGCGTGAGCGCGAGTCGCAGCGGCATGTACTTCAGGATCAGGAGCACGGCCGTGAACTTCAGAACCGCCAGGATCAGGAGGAAAGTCAAAGTCTCGCGAAGGCTGGGCTCAGGCCGCCAGCCGCCGAGGAACAGGTCCATCCACCAGTTGAGGCAGGTGGGGCACGCCGCAGCCCAGGCGAGTACGGCGATGAGCGCCAACACCGCCCAGTGCAGCGCTACATCGTGATACGGATCGCTGAGTTCGGATACGACCGCGACGATTTCGGCCGAGCTCTTGCCTTCTGCTTCTGCAATGGCAGCGCTGACCTTGTCGTGATCTTCCGCCGTCAAGCGCAGCATCACCAGCTCCCCCCGGCTCCGCCGCCGCCGAACGAGCCACCGCCGAAACCCCCGAAACCGCCGCCTCCGCCGCCGCCAAAGCCTCCGCCTCCACCGCCCCAGCCGCCGTTGCTCCAGCCGCCGCCACGCGAGCCGCGATTAAGCTCGTTGAGGCCCCAGAGCACGACCCACGGGCTGATTCCCCCGCGGCGAGCGCGATAGCGCCTGCCGCCGGCGCGCCTGAGCATCGACAGGAGTACGAAGGCGACGATCATGATCCAGAAAATGGCTGGGAGCGCGCTGCCGCCGGAACCGCGCCGCGCCTGCTGTTGCTGCGCCTGCTCCGCATTGGTCTTCGCCTGGTCTGCCGGCAAGGACATTTGCTTGATGATTGCATCGGCACCAGCCGTGATCCCCGCGCCATAGTCGGGCGGGCTCTTCTTGAACTCGGGCAGGATCTTTTCCCGGATGATCACGCCCGACATGGCGTCGGTCATGTAGGCGCCGGCTCCATATCCCGTCGCGATCCAGACTTTGCGCTCGTTCGGTGCAACGAGAAGCAGGACGCCGTCGTCGTTCTTGGCGCTGCCGAGCTTCCAGTACCGGCCGAGGCGATACGCATAGTCCTCGATCGGATAGCCCTCGAGGCTTTTGACCGTCGCCACTGCGAAGGCGCGCCCGGACTGGGCATAAAGGGCCTGCGACTTCGACTTGAGGTCTATCACCTGCTCAGGCCGCAAGATGCCGGCCTGGTCGACAATGGGAGAGCCGTTGTTGTCTGGAAAGGTCTGCGCCGACGCAGGTGCCGCCACTAGCGCGAGAAACGCCAGCAGCAAGGCAGCGAAGTAGAGCTTCACGTCAGCTCGCGTTGAAGTCGACGGTCGGCGCCTGCTGCGCCGCTGCCGCCGCCTCGAACGGCACCTTCGGCTTGGCACCGTAGAAAATCTTGGCGCCGATCGCGTCCGGGAAGGTCCGAATGCGGACATTATAGTCCTGGACCGCCTCGTTATAATCGCGGCGCGACGCGTTGATGCGGTTCTCGGTGCCTTCCAATTGATCCTGAAGCGCGAGGAAGTTCTGGTTCGACTTGAGGTCCGGATAGGCCTCCTGCAGTCGCTGCAGGGGAATGATCGCCTGGCTGAGGCGGCCTTGCGCATCGTTGAACGCCTTCACCTTGGCGGGATCGTCCAGATCACTCGCATTGAGCTGGACTCTGCCGGCATCGGCGCGAGCCTGCGTCACAGCGACAAGCACGCTGCTCTCCTGCTTTGCGTAGCCCTTCACCGTTGCCACCAGATTGGGAATGAGGTCCGCACGACGCTGATAGTCCGCCTGCAGGTCGCCCCACTTGGCGTTCACATTCTCCTCGGCGGTGGGAACGCTGTTGAGACCGCATCCGGCCAGGCTGATAGCTGCAAGCGGAGCAAGAAGGCCAACTCGACGAAGTGCAGTCATGGTCGTTTCCCCTGAAGAACGAACGGCGCGCCAGATAGAGACGGCCAAGCTGTTTTACAAGGGCAACACACACTTACCGTGCGCCCCGCTGTTCCAATCAGCCATAAGAAGCTAGGTTCCTCGAAGCGACGCGAAAGGGGGAATCATGCTCAAGGAATTTCGCGACTTCATTGCTCGCGGGAACGTTCTCGACCTGGCCGTTGCGGTGATCATCGGCGCGGCCTTCGCCAAGATTGCCACCAGCCTCACAGAAGACATCATCATGCCGGTCATCGGCGCGATCTTCGGCGGTCTCGATTTCTCCAGCTACTTCACACTCCTCGGCCCGGTGCCCGAAGGCTACCACGGCAGCATGAAGGATTATGCTGCGCTCAAGGCCGCCGGCGCGCCGGTGCTCGGCTGGGGCGAGTTCATCACCGTGGTGATCAACTTCCTGATCCTCGCCTTCATCATCTTCCTGCTCATCCGCGCGGCGACCAAGGCCATGCGAAGGAGGGACGAAGCGCCTGCCGGTCCGAGCGAAGTCGAGCTGCTCACCGAAATCCGGGACGAGCTCAAGCGGCGCTAACTCATGGGTTGGCTGCTCCTCATCCTTGCGGCTGCGGCTCTCTTCTGGCTGGCGTCGCTCGACCGTAAGGCAAAGCAGCGCGAGGCTCTGACGGGCCTGCGGCGAGAGTTTCCTCACATCGCGCGGCTTCGGCTTGTCGCCGCGTGCCCCGGCCTCGACGGCGTGCTCGGGGAGGCGGAGCTGCGCATGCTCTTCGACTGGATCCTGCTCCAGATTCACGGCCGCACGGGCACGTCCGATCTTGGCGAGCTGATGCAATGGTCGATCCAGCACGGAGAGGCGGAAACGACGTCTCTGACAGCGGACGTCTCGCGCGAAGCGGTTGATCGCCTGCCGCAGCCCGTCCTGGCCGCGATCGACACGTGCAAGGGTCGCGAGGTCGCCGCCGTTCTCATCGATCAGGCGCTGGGCGAGTCCGGGCGAAAGATCACGCCCGAGCTCAACCGGAAATACGCCTGATCATTTCGGCTTGCCGCTGAAGCCCGCCTCCGTGCGGAGGGCATCACCATCCATCAAGACGCCGTCGCTCATCACCTGGTCGACGTGCCTCAAGTCACCGATGCGCTTCGACGGGTCTCCATCGACGAGCACCAGGTCAGCTTCCTTACCAACGGCGATGGAGCCGGTGCGCTTGTCCGCCTTGACGTTGCGCGCGGCATCGATCGTCGCCGTTGCCAGCGCCTGGGCGGGCGTCATTCCGCCGTCGACGTAGAGCTCAAGCTCGCGCACGATCTCCATCCCGAACCCGTCTGTTCCGGCAACGATCGGGACACCGGCTGCGCGGAGCTTGTTCACATATTGGCCCATCTTCTTGAAGCTGGCCTCGGCATCCGCGCGGGTCATGCCCGCCGGGTAGGGAATCGGGCCGGCCTTGAAGCCGCGCTCCGTCGCCGCCGGGAGCGTGCCGACATAGGCTGTATAGGACGGCTGCACTGTTCCGGCATTGGCAAGCAACGTCCCCTCGACCACGACCAAAGTCGGATCGAGCGCGATCTTTTTCTCCGCCATCGTCTTGATGACTGTGCGCATCGGCTCGGCGTCGAGATCGACGTCCTTGAAGTACTTTCCGGGACCTGTCAGCCGCGCCGTGGTATTCGCCTTGGCGACGATTTCCGCGGGCATCGCCTGCATCGTCGCGAAATAGATGTGCGTGATCTCGTCATACCCGGCATTGATCGCGTCGAGCGTCCGCATTCCGGCCGGGATATGCCCGTGAACGTGCAGGCCAAGCTCGTGCGCCAGCTTCGCGGCAGGCGGAATCCAGGCCGGATTCATCGACGTGTAGAATTTCACGCCCGTCAGCCCTGCCTCATGGATCTTTCGGACAGCCGCGAGCGTCTCCTCGAGGCTGCCGACGGCGATGCTGCCCTGGGCGACCAGCGGTCCTTTCTGGTCGATAATGACGGAGCTGAAGCACTCAGGGGCGAGCAAGGTGCCTTCTGCGCGCCGTTCGCGCTGCGAGACCTCCAGCTCCATCGGACCGCCCGGATTGCGGCATGAGGTGACGCCCAGCGCCAGCTCGCTCACGGTCGTGAAGTCGTCGGAAATATGCATGTGGCTGTCCCACAGGCCTGGAACCAACGTCTTCCCCGCACCGGGTATGGTGCGCGTTCCGGCGGGCAACGTGGACGGCGCGGCACCCACGCTGACGATCTTGCCGTCGGCCACCAACACGTTCTGCTTCGCGACAAACTTCTCGTTGTCGGCGTCGTAGATCTGCACGTCCTTGAACAGGACTGGACGCTTGGCATCGGCCGTCAGGAATTTGGCGGCAGTCGCGGGCGCGAGCGCCGCAAGAGCGGCGTCCTGCGCCGCCTGCATCTTGCCCATATTGCCTTCGTAGCCCGCAGGCAGGACGTTCAGGCCGACAAGCGCGCCGAAGAACTTGCCGTCGGAGGTCCAGATCGGCTGCGGCGTCTGTGCCGTCCCGCGGAGAAGCTGAAGCTCGACCGTCTTCTTGCCTTGCGGTCCGTCGACATCGACTTGCGTGATCTTTGTCAGGCTAGCCCTCCCGGAAGGCAGAAGGGCCATTCCAGCACTCCCGGCTACGAGAAGTTGCCCAATCTGTGGAGCGCCGACATATGGCGACACCCCTCCGAGGTAGGTGCCGCTCTGCGAGGTATACCAGGCCGGGCTGGTGTAAGCCGCGCTACCCTTGTCGACGGAACTTACCCAGGTCGCCTCGTGTCCACGGAGGTGGAATTCTTCGCCAGCATCACCGCTGGGAGTCACGCCGCGCACCACGATGTCGCTCGGCATCTTGTCGGCACCGAGCTTGATCGTCTCATCCACCTCGAAGATCAGGCCGCGCAGCAGGATCGATTGGCGAAATGCCAGCCGCCCGTCCGGGAGAGACCACATATATTCGTCGCCATGCTTCCCCGCAGTCGAGACGACGACGT
>Ga0207691_10002130_pt1 | contig 19363 bp, 17 predicted proteins | sample KBSM13metaG_FD_184327 | JGI IMG/M metagenome (GOLD analysis project Ga0207691, IMG submission 184327) | Miscanthus rhizosphere microbial communities from Kellogg Biological Station, Michigan, USA - KBS M1-3 metaG (SPAdes) (version 2) | ecosystem: Host-associated > Plants > Roots > Rhizosphere >... | reverse complement strand
CAACAGGTACGGATAGATGGTACTGATTTACATATTATAAGGTTACTTGCCAGAGACTCTAGAACTCCTTACAAAAGGGGCGACTTGCATCACTATGGGATGGTCGGCATCCGCTGAGGTAACAATTGATATTAAAGATTTGATCACTACTGGGGGAATAACCCTCTACGGGTTAAATATGTTTGAAGAATTTAATCATCGTGATGGATCTGAAGATTTGGCTCGGCTCGCACAAATGGTAGCAGAGCAGAAATTGCACACGCCAATCGAGGTTGAGGCTTCCTGGCACGAAATTGGTAATGTCGCGCAACGTTTGCTACAAAGACAATTCACCGGCAAGGCTGTTCTGCATCTAAATAGATAGTATCTTGGATAATATCATGATACTTATCAAGTGAATCAAGGCTAGTGGAGTAATATGGAGGACGAATCAATATTGTTCTGAGACATAACCTGTGACGACTAACTATTTTAGAACCGATAGCGTCACGGGTACCGACGGTTTCAAACCTTACTGCTTCTCACTAATTTTTCTTTATTAATTATTGCCAAAGAGGTCATAATTCTTTATTTTCTGTCTTGGATGGTCGCATCACGTTGTTGGAATTGTTCCTCCGTCAATAACGTATTCACTTCCATTGATTGACAATGCTCTATCCGATACCAGGAACGCGACCAATTCGGCTACCTCTTCCGGGCGTCCTGGACGACCTATCGGAATGCCGCCAAGGGATTTCATAAGCGCTTTGCGGGCGGTCACTATATCAGATCCCATTTGTTTGGATAAACGCTCTATGAGTGCCTCCGCTGCAGTAGTCTCGATAAACCCTGGAGCAACCGAGTTTACACGAATGCCTTTCGGTCCAACTTCGTTTGATAAACCCTTACTGTAGTTTGTCAACGCTGCTTTCGCTGCGGCATACGCTAATGTAGCCTCATAAAGTGGAAGCTTGCGCTGAATCGAGGAAACATGAACAATAACACCGGATCCCTGTTTGAGCATACTAGGAAGCAAGCCTCTATCCACTCTAACTGCAGCCATTAGATTGATGTTGAGTTCTTTTTGCCATTCTTCATCCGTCAATACACTAAAGCCCCCACTCGGCGCAGATGATGCACCGACGACATTTACAAGTATATCGACACCGCCAAAGTGGGACATGACCTCATTGACTACTGTTGAGCATCCGTTTGCAGTGCTGAGATCAGACCTCACGAATACGTAGTTCGGATTTTGATAATCATTTCCTACGTGTCTTCCTGTAGTCATGACCTTTGCTCCTCCTTCAAGAAGTCGACTTACGATGGCTTTACCTATTCCAGCAGTTCCTCCTGTAACGAGGGCTCTTTTTCCGCTAAATTCGTTTGACACCAGCAACCTTTTGTCCAAATTAATGATATTTTTACGCACTTGAAAGTAATAAGGATAGTAGTAATTCTGATATGGCGAGTTATACCTTTTATTAATACCTTCCACCTTAATGGTAATAATTCACCTACGTCAAGAAAAAGATCTAAAGTCTGTCTATTCTGGTATCCCAACACATGTAATTGAATGGGGATTCTAATATTAAGAAACAAAAAGCTAAATACCAAGGTAGTAGAACCCTAGTACATGAAGGGTTCGAATCCCGACGGGTGAAGACCTCGCATACCACCAGACCAAGCCTTTATTTGAACTTTTTCCTGCTTGATTTTGATACCTTTAAGAGGTTTTTAGCTTGTTCTATACCAGTAACTGGTAAACTTTTAGAATCTATGAGTCCAACTTGTACTAATAGTGATGCTTGATCCCAATAGATGTGTTCATGTAAAATCTTATTTCCTTCAAATTTCATAACTACTACATGTGGAAGCTCAACATACCTACCAGTCGGAGGGATTCCTGGCAACATAGATTTTATTTCTATATCGTGAGTGAAACATAATATGAGTTCGTCCACAACCTGATCTTTACCAACAGTTCTTGAAATGCGAGTAATCTTCGTATCATCGGGCATCTTGCCAACAAACTCATTTTTATAAAAATTAAATACATTATCAAAACCAATTCCTCCTGTCAATATCGGTACGTTATGTACAATAGGCTCATTTACCATAGTCTTCATAGTTGCTTCTACATCATGATCAATGAATTCGTGTTTTACATGTTTATCAAAAATGTCTCCCAAGTTTTTACGTTTTTTCTGCTTCCTGATGCTCAATTTACTAACTATCTTATTACGCTAAACAGCTTTGAAAAACTTTCTAATTTCCTTTTTCCTAACTTTGTAGCAAACCCATTTACCACTCCAATTATGATCCACAAATCATTAGTCCAGGATTACCATAAAGATTCTTCTATACACCGGCACAGATTATTAGGGCTCAAGTAGTAATATGAATAGTGATTAAGACAGGTAATGGACTCAAATTCCAGCTCTGAGAATGTTAAACCTCCTTCGCTTAGTTCAGCTGAAATCGACAAAATTCTATCAATGACTCTCATTGCTAATTTGGCCACACTTGGCGAAGGTAACACTATCCATATTGTTCCCATGTGGTTTATACGCCTTGGTAATGACATTTGTATCCCCACTTCTCGTCATACCCGCAAATACAAGAACCTAAGAGCGAGACCATACGCATCAGTGATGATAGACATTTCACGCGCAGGGTTGAACCTGAAAGGGGTATTGATTAGAGGCTCTGTAGAACTTGTTGAAGGGGAAGAATCACGAAGGATTAATCATCAGATACATTTGAAATACGTTACTGCTGAGGGCCTTCGCGATCCAAGTGTTGCATCCTATCTGTCTAAAGGCGACGACATAACTGTGAAAATTCACATAGACCACCTAGTTAATTGGAACCTATCAGACTCCAAGGCTGGCAGAGCTCTACGTTTTAACGATTGGTCTCGGCCACTAGATGCATAAAGGATGAATATATACCAAGTAGTAGAACCCTAGTACATGCAGGTTTTAATCCCGACTGTCTCATGAACTGGCTTGAATTGTAGCATTGACGTTAGGTATTAAACGAAGGAACGATGTTCTAATATTTTGTAATTAACTAGTAATAGAACCCACCTGTCCATCGGGCCCGAACAGATATGGACCCTTATCGGAAAAGATTGGATTCTAGTAGTCATATCATCTAAATGAACAAATTCACTTGTTTCCATAATGGGCATGTGAATGAGCGTTCCAATTAACTCGTACGTTTTTTATTTTGAGAGCATTCTAATATCTTGACTGCATGACTAAACGTAAGTTGAAACTGACTTCTAGACAATAGTATAATCTAGGTAGGATTCTGGCAGAAGGATTTGAACGCCCTGTCTATGTTTGGAAACTCCACAAAAGAGTGTGACATGTAATAATAAAATTATTATTCAAATGTACGGTGGTGTGCTGCTTTGACATGAGATTTAACAAAATCTGCTAGTCGTCCCTTGATTTCTTTAACTTTATGTTTAAATAATGTCATTTCCGCCGCTGCTGATACTCCGTTTCCTTCCTTTCTGCAATAGATATTTAGATTCCATCTTTCATCATCAAGCTTTGGAAAGTCAGATCTATAGTGAGCGCCTCTACTCTCTTCTCGAATCAAGGCACTTCTTATTATCGCCTCACAAGAAATAAGTGATGATTTCACTTGCGAAGTTAGGACAATATTTTCAAATTTATTATTATCGTCAATAACGGACTCCTTTAAATTAATATGGCGTTTATTAGAATAAAGTTCATTCTTTAATTCTAGAATTTGTTCCAATCCGTTTTGAAGCCTTGTCTGTTCTCTTACTATACCTGCATATTCCATCATCACTTTTTGTAATTTATTACGAAACTTAATTGGCTCTTTAACTACAAAGATTCCATCATAAAAGTCATCATCATTATCATCAAATCCCTTTGCTTCGGTGTCAACTTTTGATTTCAGCTGTGATGATGCATCTTTAGATTTCTTTGTATTTCCTTTCCCTGTTTGCTTTGCTAATCTTGCTGCTTCACCACCAGCAATTTTTCCAAAAACAATTGTATCTAGCAAGCTATTTCCACCCAAACGATTGGCACCGTGAATCTGACTTATTACTTCCCCAACCGCGAATAAACCGGTAACCCTTGTTTGACAGTTTATATCTACTACAACTCCACCCATAGAATAATGTGCGGTAGGCCCAACTTCCATTTTCTCTTTTGAAATATCGATCCCATCTAGTTTTTGGAATTGTTCATACATAGTAGTAAGCCGTTCCAGAATTACTTCTTTTCTTAAGTGTGTTACATCCAACCAAACTCCACCATGTTCTGTTCCTCTGCCAGAGATTATTTCATTATAATTAGCACGAGCGACTACGTCACGGGGTCCTAGCTCCATTCTTTCCGGATCATAATTTTTCATAAACCTCTCACCTTGTGAGTTTAGCAGAATACCTCCTTCACCCCTTATTGCTTCTGTAGCCAGAGTACCCACTGCTTGCTCTGGCCAAACCATTCCAGTAGGATGAAACTGCACCATTTCCATATCTACTAAATCTACACCTACCTCATATGCAAGAGCAATACCTTCTCCGTAGTTTTCAAAAATCCTAGAACTACTTACTTCATATACCCTAGTATATCCACCAGCAGCTAGGATTAAAGACTTGCATTCAAATGTAATAAACTCTTTCTTTTCGATATCTACCCCAAATGCTCCTTTGATTTTTTCTTGCTCTTGTTCCTGTTCATTAGGAACTTGTGCCACACCCTGTGCTTTTGAAGATGATGATAATCTTTCTCTATTTGCATCATCACCATCTGATTTCAACAATAATAATTTCATAATATACACATTGTCGATTATCTTGATTTTCCTCTGATTTACCTGCTCCATTAAAACACGAATTATTTCCTGGCCGGTCCAGTCTTCATAAAATACAGTCCTTCTATAAGTGTGAGCCCCAAAAAACCGCTGTGTTAGCCTACCATCTTTCTCTCTGTGAAATTTAGCGCCCCAAGTCACCAGTTCATTTATAGCATCGGGTGCATTTTTGCAGAGTATCTCAACTCTTTCATAGTCAGCAAGAAATTCACCTTCTCTAAGAGTATCGGCTGCATGTACCACCCAGTTATCTTCTGGGTCCATAGTGCCAAGAGCGGCATTGATACCACCTCTTGCTAATGTTGTATGAGGATCACCTTTCTTACTTTTACTAATTATGAGAACATCAGCTCCAGCATCATGGGCTTCGATCGCAGCTCTTAGACCAGCAGAGCCACCTCCTATGATTAAAACATCACAAGTGTAATTTGATTGTCGTTGTTTTTTCATTTTTTTCAGCCCATTTTATTATTTATTTTCCAGCCTCTACTTTTTAGCTGTCAATATTATGAGTGTGTATATTTTTTAAAATATTATGAACTTGGTCTCTGTATAAAGTCAATCCTATCCTCTTTGCATATGGTTGGCCTTTAGCAAATGATTTGGCTAATTCTTTAACGAAATCCATTTCTACTTTTGGTGGCATTGGTGGTTCAAAGGGATCTACATATGCCTCAATTATAGTTGGTTGTTTTCTCTCCTTCATAGCTTGATTCATAATAGATTTTACCTCATTTGGTTCTTTGATGGCATACCCTCTACCACCGCAAGCCTCAGCGAACTTTACCCAATCTATTGGAGAAAATTCTACTCCAAATTCAGGGTTTCCAAGAAATGCCATCTGCTCCCATCTAATCATCCCTAAGGTATTATTTTTGATAACGATTACCTTGATAGGCAGGTTATATTGCACTGCAGTAGCAAATTCACCCATCAACATAGTCAATCCAGCATCACCAACAAATGCAACTGATTGTCTTTCTGGAAATGCAATCTGTGCTGCTATCGCATATGGTAAAGCATTTGCCATACTTGACAAGGTACCAGATACAGAAAATTTCATGCCCTTTCGTATATCAATATGACGAGCCGCCCAACTTGTATTTGTTCCACAATCAACAGAAATTATAGCATCGTCATCAAGCTCATCAGAGACTGCTTTGGCGATAACTTGTGGTTTGATTGGTTTATCAGTTCTAGTACTTTGCTCTAACATCAACCTATTCCACTTCTTCATAGAATCCTGCATTGACTTGAGAAATCCTAGATCATGTTGATGCAATAGCGGAAGTAATTCAGTTAATATCAGCTTTGAATCTCCTACCAAACCAATTTCCACAGGATAACGAAGACCAATCTTTTCAGGCTTTATATCAATTTGAATTCCTCTTGCCTTGCCTAGTTTAGGAAGATAGTCGATATAAGGAAAAGATGTTCCGACCATAAGTAGTGTATCTGCTTCATCCATAGCGTCACTAGATGGTGTCGTTCCAAGCAAACCGATACCTCCAGTAGTAAACTGGTTGTCATCGGGAATTACTGCTTTACCTAATAGCGCTTTAACGACCGGAGCACCTAACTTTTCTGCAACTGCAAGAACCTCTTCTCCAGCTCCGAGTGCCCCTTGTCCTACAAGTATAACAACTCTATTTCCAGCATCGAGAATTTTAGCTGCATCTTCTATTACAGAACGACGTGGGATCGTTTCTGAAACGTAGGCATGAGAAGTATGATGATAAGGAACATTGTGTCTAGAATAATTGCCACTTAGTTTCTTTTCCTGTACATCTATAGGTATTGTTAGATGGCTAACTCCCCTCTGCGCCAACGCAGTTCTACATGCAATATCAACTGCCATTTCTGCTTGCTCTGGAACTTCTATCATGCTATTGTAAACTGTCACGTCAGAATACAGCTGTAGCAGGTTAACATCCTGCTGATAACTAGAATTCATTAAATCAGAGTATGTAGACCCTGTAATTGCAATAACAGGAGTATTATCTGCTTTAGCATCATATAATCCATTTAATAGGTGAATGGCACCTGGACCAGAAGTAGCAACACATGCCCCAAGCTTTCCAGTATATTTTGCATAGGCGCAAGCCATAAATGCTGCAGATTCTTCGTGTCTTACAAGTATGAATTTAATTTTGTCCTGCCTACGTCTTAAGGCTTCAATAAATCCATTTATACCATCACCAGGTAATCCGAAAATCGTATCAACTTTCCAATCAAGCAATTCTTCAGCTACGATATCAGCTGTACGCATATTTTCATATTCTCTCATTGAATACTCAATAAACCCACCATCTTCTTTATTACAGTTGTGAGTAAGTAGATTCTCTAGATATTCTATCCAGCTTTTTATTTATTTAATTTTATCTGGTTTCGGTATGTCTTTGGGGTTACTTTCAATTGCTTTTTTTAGGGTGTCTGTCACAAGCGGAAGAATCCTTGGATCATTTACTTTGGGAATTATATAATCCTCTCTTAAGTGAGTCTTTTCAACCAGCGAAGCAATTGCATATGATGCAGTCACAAGCATCTTTTCATCTAATTCTTTTACTCTCGTATCTAACAAAGCTCTAAGAACTGATGGAAATACGACAGCATTATTTACTTGATTCGGATAATCGGAACGCCCAGTGCCTACAATTCTTGCACCTGCTTTAAGAGCATCTGATGGAAGGATTTCGGGGTCTGGGTTGCTAAGCGGAAACACTATTGCATTATGGTTCATTGATTGTACCATACCTTCAGTTACTAGTCCAGCTTTACCCGATACACCTATGAAAACATCTGCTTTTCTAATTACTTCTTCCAAACTTCCTATTAATTTGTTGGAATTGCTGTTCCTTGCTATTTCTTGCTTGTCTAAATTTTGAGAATTAATAGTTATAAGGTCTTTCCTTCCCTCATATATTGCTCCCTTGCTATCCGTTACTACAATATCTTTGCAGCCTGCTTCTTTTAAAATCCTAAAAATTCCATAGCCAGCAGAACCTGCTCCTGAAATTACTGCCTTTATTTTATCTATTTTTTTATCTACTATTTTTAGGGAATTTATCAATGCAGCCAATGTGATTACAGCTGTTCCGTGCTGATCATCATGAAACACAGGTATTGAGAGCTCATCTCTTAGCCGTTTTATTATATCAAATACCTTAGGTGATTCTATGTCTTCAATATTTATTGCTCCAAAACATGGCTCAATTGCCTTGACAAACCTGACTATATCCTCCTTATCTTGTGTAGAAATACACAATGGAATTGCATTAATATTACCTAGGACTTTGAACAAAACAGATTTTCCTTCCATTACAGGGAGTGCTGCTTCTGGGCCGATATTTCCAAGACCAAGAACCCTTGTTCCGTCACACACTATGGCTACGTTGTTCCACTTTGAAGTATAATCATAAATTAACTCTTTGTTTTTACTTATTTCTTGAGCGACCGATGCTACTCCTGGAGTATAAATTAATCCAAGTGTTCCTTTTTCTTCATTACCTAAACTAGAATCGATGGAAACTCGATTATGTATTTCGATCTTCCCTCTTAACGCTCTGTGAAGGTTGATCGCGTCCTCATTTGGTATATTCAGTTAAATGCCCCCTTTTTTCTGCTATCGGCAGCAAAACGTGGAATTAATAATATGTCCAACCAATTTGGTACTTTGTACTATAGATTACATACTATTTAAAAAGAAGCAACGGCTTAGAGCATCCCACCGAACTCGCTAAGTATTAGGGTTCAGCAATATTAACCAGAATATGGATTCGAAATTTGAGACTGTTCTTGTAATGCAGGGAGGTGGATCGTTGGGTGCTTACGAGTGTGGAGCTTACAAGTCACTAGCTAAGCATGGTATAACTTTTGACATAGTTGCGGGTACTTCTATAGGGGCAATCAATGCTGCCATTATAGCGGGTACTAAAACTAACAAACCTATACGAGATCTTGAAGATTTCTGGTTGACTATTGCGGAAACTATTACGCCCTCATTCATGCCCAATGCATTAAGATCTGTTCTGTCATCAACATATGCAGCCCTATGGGGCATACCAAATATCTCCCGCCGTACTTCGTTTTTCCCATATGTAAATTATTTTCCCTTTTCCATGCCAGCTTATCTATACGACCTGTCTCCATTGAAGGAAACGTTACTCAAATTCGTTGAAATAGCAAAGCTTGGTGATCCGAATAGGCCACGATTGATAATAACAGCAACTGATATTCAGAATAGCGAATCCATAACTTTCGATAGTCAAAATATGAATATCGATGTGGAACATATAGTTGCTTGTGCTGGCTTTCCTTTTTACGGCATTTCTTGGACACAAAAAGATGGCAGGTATCTTTGGGATGGTAGTCTACAAAGTAACACACCACTTAGGGAGGTTATAGATGCTTCTCCTAGATATGACAAAAAAGTATACATTATCAACGTATTTCCTCATAATCAGGATAAGCTCCCACAGAACCTCTTGGAAACTTGGCACAGAGCAAGAGACATAATACATACGGATAAGACGGATCAAAATGTAAGAATGTCAAAGGTAATTTCTAGATATCTTTCCCTCATAAGAGAAATGCACCAATTTATAGTAACTAATACTGCCGGTACCAAACACTCACTTGACAAGAAAAATAAAGAAATGTTAAGAGAAATAGAGGAAGAGTATGTTAAACTAGCTCATGAACGTGGGGCAGTAATTTCTGATATTATACGTATAGAGAGAACCGAAGACGTAAACTTCCTTTTTGAGGATGCTGATTTTTCCATTTCTACTATTAGGCACTTAATTCGTCAGGGAGAAAATGATGCTGATACTATCTTGACAAAAACAGATTCGTCTGCGAAGCCTTAGGATCATTTCAACAGGCTCAATCTAAAAATGAATTGTCTACTATAAGTCCTCTATCGAGTAATGTTTCCTTAAACAGCGCTTCAAAATTTCCTCAAGTAACTGGTGAAGATTCATCCTTGCTTAATCTACTCATAATTATGAAAACATCCCTCCTTCACTCCAAATGCAAGTGGGACCAAGCAGATATGAATCCTCAAATCCGAAGGCCACACATAGGCACTGGATATTAAAAAGAGCCTAGAGATAATTGTTCTGAACCTGTTACATCTTATGACAACTTATAAACTAAAATATTTAGCATTGTTAGAAATTAGTGACTTGGTTATGGCAATAATACTTGATAATCATCAACTTACTTCCGAATTTCGACAAATTAAGAGTATTGTGTCTGTGAAGGCAAGTGAAAAACACGACGAAATATCTACAAATGATTATATAAATACGAAGGATCCAAGCAAGGGTATATGAGCTGCAACCGCACTATAATTGAATAACTATGAGTGATTCACGCAGGGGACTTCCACTAACGAAATCTATTAGAGAGAAGATATTTCCGAAATTAACACCGGTTCAGATTAGTCGTATTGAACCGCATGGACGTATACGTTCGATACTGCCAGGTGAGGTGCTAATAGAGCAGGGAGATACTTCAGTGCCGTTCTTTGTTGTAATAACAGGCGAAATAGAGATCGTGCGCCCCTTCGGTACCCAAGAGACCCTCGTAACTGTTCATAGTGATGGTCAATTCACGGGAGAGGTTAACATGCTCTCTGGCCGACGGTCTTTAGTTAGGGCACGTGTTACTAAGCCAGGTAAAGTAATTGAACTGGATCACCAGCAAATGCTCAGTTTGGTACAGACTGATGTTGAACTCAGCGGCATATTTATGAGGGCTTTTATTCTCCGTAGAGTGGAGTTAATAGCTGCTGGTGTTGGAGACATTGTTCTCGTAGGGTCAGCATATTCTGCAGATACGCTTCGGATCAAAGAGTTTTTGATGCGTAATGGACACCCATATTCCTACATAGACCTAGAACGAGACCCTGACGTACAGAATCTGTTGGATACTTTCCAAGTTTCAGCAAGTGAAATACCAGTATTGATCTGTCGAGGTCAAATCGTGCTCCGAACTCCCAGTAACCAAGAGATTGCAGACTGCCTTGGTTTTAATGAGTCCATCGATCAAACCCATGTGCGAGATCTCATCATAATTGGCGCGGGTCCCTCAGGATTGGCTGCGGCGGTATATGGCGCCTCAGAAGGGCTTGACGTTCTAATGCTGGAAACGAGCTCACCTGGAGGCCAAGCCGGTTCAAGTTCAAGTATCGAAAACTACCTGGGATTTCCTACCGGTATCTCTGGCCAAGAGCTGGCAGGTAGAGCATATACTCAGGCTCAAAAGTTCGGTGCACGCATGCTTGTCGCAAAGGCCTCACAACTTGTCTGTGATGGAAGACCGTACGTCATAGAGCTTGAGAATGGGGCTAGAATTTCTACTCGTACAGTTATGATTGCCACAGGAGTGCAATATAGAAAGTTACCGTTGGAAAACCTGTCACGCTTTGAAGGTGCAGGCGTCTATTACGGCGCAACATTTGTGGAAGCGCAGTTATGTGGGGGAGAGGAAGTAGTTGTGGTAGGTGGAGGAAATTCAGCCGGCCAAGCCGCTGTGTTTTTAGCACAGAATGCAAAGCGTGTGCACATGCTAGTCAGGTCCTCCGGTTTGACTGCGAGCATGTCACGATACCTCATTCGTAGAATAGAGAATACTCCTACGATCATATTACGACCACGGACAGAAATCGTTACTTTAGAAGGTGGCGCTCACCTTGAATCTGTTCACTGGCGCAACAATCAATCAGGAGAGACTGAGAAGCACGAAATAAGTCATGTATTCATTATGACTGGTGCAGAACCAAACACCCATTGGCTCAATGGGTGTATCATACTTGACGATAAAGGTTTCATAAAAACTGGTTCTGATCTGTTGTCAGACAATCTTAGCGCATCAGCATGGCCTCTTATGCGTCAACCTTACTTGCTTGAAACCAGTTTACCAGGGGTTTTCGCTGTTGGTGACGTTCGTAGTGGCAGCGTCAAACGTGTTGCATCAGCTGTGGGTGAAGGATCAATTGCCATCTCTTTTATTCACAAAGTACTCCAAGAATAGAAACTTTCCCATTGAAAATACTCTTACCATAGTTGAGTATCTGTAGTAAATATCTACATTCAGTACGTATTGTATCAATTAGTAGTATTATCCATAATATTATCCCTTGAAATGTTCTGGATAAGAAGACAATAATTGAATTAGGATTCTATTTTTCACCAAGGTCTTTAATATCCTATTATTTTGATGTTTTCAGTTAAACCTGTGCTGTGCCACCATCGATAAACAGCTCAATACCAGTAACAAATCTGGAATCATCTGATGCCAAAAAGAGGGCAGCGGCTGCTATCTCGCTCGGCTGACCGATTCGACCCATAGGGATTATGGAAACAAATCCATCTTTCATCTCTTGAGGAGTGCCATCGAATATCGCAGTGTCTATCGTACCTGGACTAATGACATTGACCCTGATCTTTCCTTTGAGCTCGGCAGTCCAAGTTCGAGCGAAAGAACGGACGGCAGCTTTGCTGGCGCTGTAAACACTAGTGCCCGGAAATCCTTTCACTCCGGCAATAGAACTATTGAGAATGATCGACCCACCGTCGTTCATAAGCGGGAGAGCCTTTTGCACAGTAAACAATGTGCCCCGAACGTTGACGTTAAAGGTATCATCGAAGCCTTTCTCGGTAATAGACCCGAGTGGCTTGTTGAGCTCGCCAACGCCGGCGCTAGCAAAGAGGACTTCGATATGACCCTTCTCCTTTTTGACTATCTCAAACAGCCGATCTAGGTCTGCAAGATTGCCGGCATCACCCTGCACACCGGTAACGGTGTTTTTGCCGAGTTCTTTTACTGCTTTGTCTAGCATTTCTTGGCGACGGCCAGTGATAAAGACGTATGCACCTTCCTCGATGAATAATTTAGCGGTAGCAAGTGCCATGCCGCTGGTTGCCCCCGTAATGACAGCGACTCGGTTCTGTAATTTTTTTGAACGCATCCGATTTTCACTTTCATGGAGATTATCCAATTTTCACAAATCACTCACTTGTTATGACTACATTAACAATAGTAATTATATAAGTTGACAAGTCCATATCTATCACTAGCGGAACAAGGTGATGGAAGGTAAACAATCTTTTTTCCGCAATCATGTTCATATGAATATAATCACTTGGTACCATCTCAGATAGGAATGATTGGTAGCTTGATTATCGGCTACTTACCTATAATCTACCTTATTCTTGTGATGCTACCATTAAGACTACTTTGCCTCTTGGATGTACATCTTTTTGGTAGTCGAGCGCTTTAGCAGCTTCGTCGAGTGGAAATGTTTTGGCTACATTCACTTTAATATTATTTTGATCTACCCACTGTGCCAATTTTGTCAATCTTTGCCTATTTACCTGAGAAAATAGAAATAGCGCTTTAATCCCATATTGACTCATCAGCTCAGAATCAGGCTGTTCTAACATAGAAACAATTATGCCGCTACCTTTCGTTAAGACTCTAAAAGATCTTTTGTACGTTTCGCCACCTACAGTATCAAAGACTGCATCATAGTCATGTAGTATATCTTCAAAATTCTCTTTTTTGTAATCTATTACTTGATCTGCTCCCAATTCTTGAACAAATTGCTTATCATTGATACTTGCCGTTGTTCCTACATATGCACCTAAATGCTTTGCAAGCTGTATAGCCATAGATCCTATTCCGCCTGCTCCGCCATGTATCAGAATTTTTTGATCCTTTGATAACCTAATATTTTCTACAAGTGCTTGCCAAGCACTTACACCCACAAGCGGTAAACCTGCGGCCTCTAAATGACTCAGCGATTTTGGCTTATTTGCAATATTCTCTTTGTTTGCCAAAGCTCTTCCTCTCTGGAATAAAGTTCAAGACAAAGTAAAGCAACAAATGGGTGAAAATTCATGGCGTGAATTAATGCAAAATTTGGGCCATTTCGTAACAGTAGCTGATCAATTAATTGATCAAAACTGAGAAAACGTTTAAACCGAATAATAATATTAATTTCAGTTCCTGCATACGCGAAATTCCAAACACACGGAAATAATTAATTGAGATAAATGTAATTTGCATAGTTCACGCTGCAATAATCATTAGTATCCCTTTGGGCCCAGTTTTTAATCTCCAGATAGCTGACCCCACTTAGTGACAAGGTTCAAATCCCACTGGTCCCTTTTAATATACCAACATTTCAAGGATTGGGCCATATTAATTCCATTTTCGGTTTTTTTTGATTGTTCAATTGGACCTAGTCTTTACAAGAGACCCGCGTAAAGTCTCATTTTTCCACTCTTTATTCAAGAATTCTGAATTAGATTAACGTTAGTCAAAATTCTAGATATTTATCTGCTTTTTTATCATGTTTTGAAATTCCTTGTCTGACATACTTTTTCTTGACTCTAATGTCTCGGCGGCGTCTGCGCCCACCGTATACCTGAGATCGGGACTTTCTGAAGTAACCGCTTTCAAAATAGCTTTTGCGACTTCGGAAGGATGTGTTAGGTTTTGTGACCACTGTTCGAAAAATTCTGACATACTTCTCTGCATTGATCCGTAAGGCGATTTCAACGGATCAGGTGTTTTTGAAGCCCACTTCAAATTCCTCAGAAAATTTGACCCAACTCCTCCGGGCTCTATGATTATGATTCTGATTCCAAATGGTTCAAGTTCATATTGTATAGATTCAGACAAGCCTTCAAGTGCAAATTTAGTTGCATGATACGCCGAGTTTAGTGGAAAGGATATTCTCCCGCCCAAGGAAGTTACGTTAACTATTGTTCCTCCTTTCTGTTTTCTCATGATTGGTATTACTGATTGCATCACTCTTACGGCACCAAAAAGGTTAGTTTCAAATTGGGCCTTTATCTCATCTAAAGAAGTTTCTTCCAAGGCTCCCATCAAGTCATAACCTGCATTGTTCACTACTAGATCAATTCTGTCATTCTCCTTCACTATTGCCTCAATAGCCTCATGCACCGACTTGTCATCATTAACATCTAGTCGAATAACCTGTAACGGAAGATTCTCTTTTTTAGAAATGTCATTTATCTCCTTTGATCCTTCGCCGTCTAACTTACGCATAGTTGCGTAAGTATAAAATCCATTCCTTGCTAAGATTAGGGACGTTTCAAATCCCATACCGCTTGAGCTACCAGTTACTATCGAAACCTTTTGTTTTGATGTCATGGTTTATCTTTCTTCTGTTAAGCAAAACCAATGGCGGCTCTTGTTGATCGAATTCATCATTTATCATTCCCAAAGAATTTCAATAATTGATCCGTTAGAAACTGTGGTTGCTCTTCTGGAATAAAATGCCCTGAATTAGGCACTGTAATGCCCTGAACATTTTGAGCGAGTATCTTCATTGCATAAATGATACTAGGCATAGTAATATTGCCTCCTAAAACTGGAATGAATGAGCCCCCTAAAGCCAATACTGGCATTGTAAGCTTAGTCTTTGAATAATTTTGATTTTGGATCGCATCTTGTGGGAAAGCTCGATAGTACTCAAATCCTGCGCGCAATCCACCGGGACTAGAATAATGGTTGACGTATTCGTCAATATCTTGCTTTGTAATAGCAGAGGGATTATAGGTAAGACTGTGAAAGAACCATGATAAATACATCATCTCTTTTCCGTCTACGAGAGCTTCCGGTATGTCTGGTACTTGATGAAAGATTGCCCACCATATTGGCATTTTTCCTGGAGGTAAGAAACCAGGAATTGTTAGTTCCATAACTGCTAATTTCTTTACTTCAGTAGGATGCGCAGCAGCATAAGAATATGCTATCTGTGTTCCAATATCATGACCTACCAAAAAAATTGATTTAAACCCTAATTGAGTAACTAGTTGATGTACATCTTCGGCTACAGTCTTACCATCGTAACCGGTTGTTGGTTTTGAAGAATCTCCTAGACCACGAAGATCAGGTACTATGACAGTGTGATTTTTGGCTAATGCTGACATAACATGATGCCACGCATACCACGTCTCTGGCCATCCATGTAATAAAACAACAGGAGGTCCATGACCTCCAATAACATAATGTAATGTAATACCATTGACAGAAGCAGTATGATGAGAAAATGTCACGTTACCGAGTTGAAAAGATATGCCATCCAAAAGGTGTTGTTTTTCGACGGATGTTATATTAAGAGCTGGTACTTGCTGTGCAGCTCCATTCTGATTGGTTTGCACATAATTGATACAGATACTAATACTTAATATCAATAATAAGGCCAATGTCAAATAAGGAAAATGTCGATAACAAATATTAGAAATCTGGCCAAAAAATATTTTCATAATATATGCTCAGCTCCACCTATTTACCAGTTGTAAGTACACATCTGAATCTAGCTTTACCACTCATCATGTGATCATATGCCTCGGGCGCCCGCTCTAATGGAAACACCTCGTTCATCGACCTAACTCCAGAGAGAACGCTAAACGATAGTGTGTCTTGCGAGTCGATTGACGTACCAGCCGGCCAACCTATTAACGATCTTCGCCCTAGTATCATTAGGGCTGGTGGTACTTCAATCGGTTCGTCAGAAGCTCCAATTATGACGAGCTTTCCATTTGCTGCTAAACCTCCGAGAATTTCAGTCATGGCCTTACCACTGGGAACAGTCGCAAGTACTACTTTAGCTCCACCTAACTTGTTAAGTTCTTCGACCACGTTCTGTGTCTGATTATCGATGTATTTTTTTGCACCAAGTTTCAACATTAGTTCTTCCTCCTTCTCTTTTGCTCTTCCAATAGCAACAGTATTAAAACCCATCTTGGAAGCAAACTGAATTCCAAGATGACCCAATCCGCCCATTCCAAGTATACCAACTACATCGCCAGTACGAGCTCCACTATTTCGCAGAGCATTATATGTCGTGATACCAGCGCACATAAGAGGTGCAGCTTCTACAGGTGAAAGGCTCTCTGGGATCGACGCCAGGGTTTCGACAGGTGCAATCATATAATCTGCGTAGCCGCCATCATATGAAATGCCTGGCACCTGGGCGAATTTACAAGTAATAAAATCTCCCCTTCTGCAAGATTCACAATGACCACAATGGCCACCATACCAGCCCACAGCTACTCTCTGTCCAGGTTCCCATTGAGTAACGTCATTGCCTACTTTATCTATAATACCTGCAATTTCGTGGCCGGGAACCCTTGGGTATACGATCCCCGGAAATAACCCTTGTTTGGTAAATGAGTCGCTGTGGCATACACCACAAGCTTGTATCTTGATTCGAACTTGTTTATTATCTGGCTCTGGAATATCTCTATCGACAATTTCAAAAGGGCCATTAGGTTTAGTAACTTGAACTGACCGCATATGTATGTAATTAGGCTACGTAGATATAATCATTATCTATATAATCTTCTGAAGACACTAATCGCCAGCCAAAAGAGAGACGGCAGCAATTTTTTGAGATCCATCATTGACGTTGGTACAATTAAGTTTTTCAATAAAGAACCTAATTATTTTTGTCTTTGCCTATTAACTCATAAAGATATTTTACGTGTTCATAAGTTTTCAATTTCTTGTCTTCGGGTATTTTTATTTTTTTAGTTCTAAATGTATTGTTATTTATCTTTCTTAATGCATCATTCAACTCCTTCGAAATAATAATTTGATCATTTTCTGCAAACCCCTCAATTCTGCTACAGAAATTGACATCATCTCCAATAGCAGTAATCTGACTTCGAAGAGGAGAATACCAGTACCCAAATAAAACTTCACCTAGATGCATAGCACATTTCAAATTAATATTGGTAATAGGTTTGTAATCATAATGAGAACATAAAATTTTCAAATGTTTTTCCTTAATTTTAACGAAATTCGTTTTTAACTCAAAAGCTGCACCCACTGCTTTTGAATAAACTTGATCAAATTCTCTCTCCTGGTAACCAAAATAAGAAAAAATTCCATCACCTATGAATTTATCCAATATTCCGTCATTTTTTTTTATAATCCTTGTTGCTTCAGTATAATAATCTCTCAACAGGTATTCTAATTCATGAAATATAGGACCTTGTTTTTTCATTCGTTTTTTCACTAATACTTTTAATTCTTTAACTAGAGCAGAAAATTTACTTATATCCCAAAACACAATAATTAATTGATTTATGTTAATTCCGTCTAGTTTTAATTCTTTAATATTGCTGAATATGAATGGATCAAAATACATACTTAGTTGTTCCTTTGAATGAGGATCGTTATTTGTAACATTATGATTTGCCATATTTACACCTATTTGTTAGTAATCTCCCTCGAGATAGATTGACAGGGGAATCTTGATATTATATATCTTATGAAGATATCTTAATCTTTGAGTATTGCTCATATTATTATAGTCTTCAGCAAAAATAACAATGCTATTAACTTCTCCTCTATGGATTTTACATAAATAATCTATACGTTGGTAATTATAGTCAAAGATGATTTCTCCCACTTCTCCAGAGTTTAGATAAAGTTTTTCATCTAATACTTTGATGTTTGCTGGATCAGGATCAATTTTAATAAAGTATAGATGGTGAGATTCATTATCGGTGTTAATCCATTTAATGGTGTCTCCTTTTTGAATTTTGAGGGTTTGCGGGATAAAATTTCTAATAGATTCATTACTTAGAAATACGGGAATGATTACCTGATGTTTCATTACTACAAAGTAATACATCAAATAGGATATATTAATCAAGTAAATTATTATTTGGAAAATTCGTTCATTACTGGCTTATCTCTATAGGTGAAAGTTATTCTGTACCTATATGATGACCGAGTCTAAGCTCAAAGTCTCCAGGTTTCTGGAATCGCTGCTCAAGAATCTTGTCTATGCGTGAAGGGGTTTCTGGCCATGTCATCATACGGAGAAAAGTCTCTTCCGCAGCAACAAGATGAGCATCGTTGGGACGAAGATCGCTTAGGAAGTACGTCGTTTTTATATTAACTTCATCATTGTACCTAGAAATTTTAAATAGAACAGACCATAAGAAGATATGATGAAATATTGAGAGAAAATCATTATTTCATTCATCAATCTCTGATAATTTCCATTATCGTAATAATAACTAGTATCATTTTATTTGAAATTGGCCTAGTCAATCATCATACTGCCATGGCACAACAACAAAATAAAAGCATGATCGCAGGAGGCGTTCATTCGCCTGATTTCAAATTTGAAAAAAACCGTATCAATGCGAGGAGTGCTACCGAGAGCGGAGTATCTCATCCAATATCTGCAGCGGGGATGGGTGAAAATCATACTATAATGATCATCAAGCTTAACACTACTAAATTTCAGCAAATCGACAAGTCACAATTTAGAAAGGCGCCTGAATTTGCTCGGATCGGCGGTTACATAAATACACCTAATAATAATCCAATTACGCTTTCATCTTTTGAAGGAAAAGTAGCGTTAGTATACATTTGGACATATACATGCATTAACTCTATTCGTCCTATGCCATATATTCAGGATTGGAATCAAAAATATTCTAACAATGGTTTA
>Ga0207691_10002127_pt1 | contig 19369 bp, 11 predicted proteins | sample KBSM13metaG_FD_184327 | JGI IMG/M metagenome (GOLD analysis project Ga0207691, IMG submission 184327) | Miscanthus rhizosphere microbial communities from Kellogg Biological Station, Michigan, USA - KBS M1-3 metaG (SPAdes) (version 2) | ecosystem: Host-associated > Plants > Roots > Rhizosphere >... | reverse complement strand
GATGACGCGCGTCATGTCGGTCTGCCACGCCAGCACCATGAGATCGGCCATCAACTTGAAATAGTCGGAGAAGACTTCCGGGACGCCAATGGGGCTTGCGATGGTCACATCTTGCTCGCCCTGTCTCTCCGCCAGTTGAATGCGCCGCTCGACATCGCGGACCGCCTCCAGATACTGGTCGATCTTGTCGCGATCCGTTCCACCGACCCTGATGCGCAACTGCTTGACCTCAGCGCTGATCGCGTCGAGGATGCTGCGGTCTTCCTGTCTGAAGGCCGAACGCACTTTCGGATCGGTGCCCGCGTCGCCGAAGAGACGCTCGAATATCGCGCGCGGGCGGTTTTCCATCGGAAGCGGCGTGTTCTCGTTGCGCCACGAGATCGTGTTGTAGTAGGCGCAGCCATACGCGGACTCGCAGGCGCCCACCACTTCGGACGCCTCCAGGCCGACTTCAAGCGAGGCGAGCTGGGTGTACTTGCCGAACTCCTTCGCGGCGATCTGGTCGGCGGAGATTCCGGCGCGGAGATCTGCGCCGGAGGTCATCTTGGCGTGTGTGCCGGTCAGCCAGGCGGTGCACGCGCGCGGATGGTCGCCGCCCACTTCGCCGGTGAGGCCCGCGGCCTGTTGATTATCGAGCCCGGATATCACCACCATGCGGTCCTTGAAGGCCGCGAGCGGCTCGAGCGTCCGGGTCAATTCCCAGTTGGTGCCCACGCTCTTGGGGGTCCACTCGCCGTTCAAGTTGAAGATCCCGTTCGGGGTCTGCATAAACGCGATGCGGATCGGCCGTGTCGTGGCGGCGCTGAACGCGGGCGTCATGGCATCGAGCATGGGTAAAGCGAGGGTGGCGCCCACCCCGCGCAAGAAAGTGCGCCGGGGAATCGATTGCTTAAAGATCACCATCACTCACTCTCCTCATCTGAAATGGTGTGCTCTTGACGATGCCAAGAATGATTGCTGACCATTTCTGATTGTCTGCCGCGGCGTCGCGTGTGATCGTGCGAAGAGCCGCGTTGTCGTACTCTTCCAAGCCACGACCCAGCGCATAGGTCAGCAGCCGCTCGGTGAAGGTTTCGACGAACAGGTCCCGTTTTCTCATCAGGACTTCGCGCAAGCCCGCCGGACCGTTGAACTTGGTGCCGTCGGGCAGCGCACCCGAGGAATCGATCGGTCCCGAGCCGGGTGCGACGGAGTCGCGCCAGCCACCAAGACCATCGAAGTTCTCGAGCGCGAAGCCGAGCGGATCCATCATGCGGTGGCACGCAGCGCAGGTTGGATTGGCCCGGTGCTGTTCCATGCGTTGGCGCATGGTCAGCTTCTGCGCGGTCCCATCATCTTTCAACGAGGGAACATTGGGCGGGGGAGGTGGTGGCGGAGTACCCAGGAGCTGCTCCAACACCCACTTTCCGCGGATGGTCGGCGCTGTGCGATTGGGATAAGAGGTCACCGCCAGGATGCTGGCTTGTCCGAGCAGTCCGTATCGATTCGGGTCTTCGAGTTTGACGCGGCGGAACTCATTGCCGTAAACGCCCTTGATCCCATAGTGCTCGGCGAGGCGCTGATTGAGAAACGTGTAGTCGGTAGTCAGGAGGTCGGCGACGCTGTGATCCTCCCGTACCTGACTTTCGATCAGGAGCTCGGTTTCCTTCGCGAGCGCCTGGCGCAGGTTCTCGTCGAAATACGGATAAGTCGTTGTATCCGGCGCAATCCTCGCAATGTTGCGCAAGAACAGCCATTGGCCGGAGAAGTTCTTCACCAGTGCCTGCGAGCGTGGATCGGCCAGCATGCGCTTGACCTGAGCCTGCAGGACCGATGGGTCGGAGAGGCGCCCGCCCTCGGCAACGGCGAGCAATTGGTCGTCGGGGATGCTGCTCCACAGAAAGAAGGAGAGGCGTGATGCAAGCTCGATGTCGCTGATTTTGTAGACGCTCCCGCGAGCTGTGCCCGGCGGATCGACTTCCGCTCGGAAGAGGAAATCGGGCGACACCAGAATCTTCTGCAACGCCAGCCGTACGCCCGCCTCGAAGCCGCTGTTCTGTGCGCCTGCTCTGTAGAGCGCAAGCAGTTGCGTTCTATCGGCGGCACTAACCGGACGCCGATAAGCACGATGGGCGAGATTGGACAGGATCTTTGTCGCGCACGACTCCTGCTCGCCCGCCGAGGACGGATGGCAGACGAAAATCCTGTCGCGGGTGACCGTGTCACCCGGACCCAGCACATTGAACGGACCGGCGACGCTAATGCTAGCCACACCCTCGAAGTACCTGGCCACGTCGTCGTCGCGGACCCGTTCGATGATGCCTTCCTTGAGCACCGTATCTTTCAGGAATGTCGCTGCAAGCTCTCTTGTGCCGGCCTTCACCGGCACGCGGATTTTGAGATGCGCGTCGGGAGGGGTTCCAGCGCCGAGCACGACCTTTTTCGAATTGGCCGCAATGGTGAACAGTTGGAGCCTTCGATCATCGAGCCTGAGATCGAGCTTGCGTTCCCGCGCGAGGCCGAGATACTCGTCGTCTCTGTTGCGTGCCAAGGTGACCGAAATCTCGTACTCGCCATCCACCGGGAACAGGTGGCGCACGATCGTGCCGCCGCGCGAGCCGACAGGGGCGGCTTCGCTCAAACGATCGACCTGGACGAGCCCATGCGGAACGTCATAGGTCTGATACGACACCGGCACCGTGGGATCGCCCACCGCGACCCGGCTGATCTTGCGTGCCGCAGAGAGGTACCGTTCCAGCAATACGGGCGATACCTGCAACACATCTGCGATGTTGTCGAAGCCGTAGCCGATGTCGTCGGCCGGCAATAACTCCGCGACGTCAATCTCCAGCGCCAGCAAATCTCGAACGGCATTTCCGTACTCCGTCCGGTTGAGACGATGAAGCGTGGGGCGTCCGGGATTGGGTTTCACCTGCGCCAGGCGATCACGCCCGGTCTCGATGTACTTGACGAGTGCGTCGTAGGTGGCCGCATCGGGTCGCGGCACGCCGACAGGTGGCATCTCGCGGTTCCGCAGCTTGCGCGCCAGCTTCTCCCACGTCGCGCCGTCGGTCTCGAAATTCGCCGTGTCCAGGGTGTCCAGTCGCAGTCCCGCAACCGGCGTGGGAGCCTTGTGACAACTGACGCAATATTTATCCAGTGTCGCGCGATGGGCGGTCGCGGCTTCGGCGGCTGTGGCGGCTGCGGGCGGGGCGATCTGCGCGGGCAGCGTTACCGCGGAGAAGAAAACCGCAGCGGCAAATGCGAGGGTCGTTGACGCCAGCGCCCGGGTTCGAAGCATAGGTCGCTCCCTCCCACCCCCAAACAACTCATCTGGCGTGGGCAGATTACACCCAACGTATGCCTCGTTACAAGCGTCCTCGAGCGCAATTTTGGCGGCAAATGGCGCTGATCTGCGGTCCGGGCCTTTGAGTATGCGCCTGTGGGACGACGAATCGAGCAGAGCCGGCGATCACGAAGAACCTAATTAGCCCGCCCTCCCTGTGACTTCGGCACCTCCCCAGGTTGCATGCGCTGCCACGACTTCTCGTTCTCGAGACAGAACTCGTCGATCAACTCCGTATCGAGCTGGATCGCCTGGGTGAATTTCACTGTCCACGGGCGCGTGTACGTCTTGGGATCGTCCACAGTCAGTTCCACTTCGAGCGTCCCGTAGTTCGGTCGCCGCAGTCGCTCGCGCATCTTCGCCGCGTCGCTGATCGGGCTGCCCTTCATGTCGATCCACATATTGTCGCGGAACCCTGCCGTCTCGATGACCAGCGTGTCGCCGTCCCACTTCGCAGTCGAGTATCCGTTCCATCCGGGTGTCGGATCGGCGGGTAGCGGCCGGCCGTCGATGAAGATCTGCCGGTACATCGCGTTCACTTCGTAGAGCAGGACGAGCAGCTTCGGCGTGTGGACGGCCTTGGTCATGTGTGGCATAGCCCACGGCCGCGGCGGATTGTCGGGCAGACATCGCACGTGCGGATCGTCCTTGCTGTTCGAGGCGGCCCGCTGCTTCGTCAGTTCGGCGGCATTCGGTCCGTACGGCAACCCACCAGGCAGATCCGTGCCGAGATCGAGCGCCAGCGGTGAGCCGCCGATCTCGAGGCCGCACTCGATGAACGACGCCGGATTGCACGGGTTCTTCCTCGATGTATGCCAGAGGCCGGAGAGATCGGGTTTGCCGTCGGGCAGCCGCGGCGTGGACGCCGTCAGGTCCGGCTTGCCGTCAGAGGTGCGCGGGACGTCGGCGGTCGGATAGTGCAGCCACTGAGCGAACCCCAGCGACGGCACTGCCAGGATGATCGAGAGAACAACCGCGTTGGTGCGGGCGAGGGGCATGAGTCCTCCGGGCGCATACTATGCCGCACGATGGCACACGCGTGGAACTCTTTATTCGGGGTGCATGAGTCGAACAGCGTTGCCCTGCAATCGGAGCATGCTGGTTTTCAGGACGAGGCCCATCTCTTGGGCGATCGGCGATCCTCATCACCTCGGTGCCTCGGTGTGTCGTCGTCAGCGTGCGGCGGCGGATAGACCGCGCGCGCCATTTTGATCACGTCAGCGCAGGAGCAGTTTCTGTACGCGCCAATTCGAAGTCTCGGCTACGTACAGCTCACGCTCCGTGGGGCACGCGAGCGCGTGCGCACCGGAGAACTGTCCGAGGTTGCGTCCCGAACGACCGATCACGCCCAGCACGGTGCCGTCGAGGGCAACCTTGAAGATTCGTCCAGGGTATGTCGATTCCCCAACGAAGAGCACTTGAGTGGGCCCGGGCGTCATGCAGAGCGAATTGGGTGCTCCGATCGCCTGCTTGAGACGCTCGCCCGTGGGCGTCGGGCCGTTGACGGGGCGCGACGTGGGATCCGGTGGCACATCGATCGAGAACATCCGCTTGAAGTTGCCGTCAGTGTCGAACACCTGGATGCGATGGTTCGTGCGATCGCCGACGTAGATGTTGTCTTGAAGGTCGATGGCAATCGAATGCGGGATGTTGAATTGGGCAGGGCCGGTGCCCTTCGATCCCCATGACTTCACCCAGTCGCCGTTCTTGTCGTACTTGGCGACGCGCGAGTTGACATACCCGTCGGTGATGTAGATGTTGCCCTGCGAGTCCCAGGCCACGTCGGTCGGCTGACGGAAGTTGCCGTCCACTGGCGACAGCGGCGGATCGGGATGCCCGAGCGGCTCGGCGCCGTCGGCCGCTTCCTGTTTCCGTCCGAACACCCACACGACGCGTCCCTGCGGGTTGAACCGGACGACCATGTTGGAGCCCTTGTCGATGGCCCAGATGTTGTCGTTCCGGTCGATGCGCACGCTGTGCGCCTCCGACCAGGCATAGAGACCCTTGCCGATCTCGCGCACGAATTTGCCGTTCTGATCGAACTCGAAGAGCTGGGCCGCGGCGGCGCCAAACGCCGGCCCGGTCGCACTGTTCGAGCGCGAGAAAACGAACACATGGCCGTTCGAGTTCACTGCCACGCCGGGGACCTCACCGAAGTTCATGCCCTCCGGTAAATTGGGGTAGTTCGGGACTGACGTGAAGGAGATCTCGGGCGCGCGCTGCTGCGCGAACGCAGACCCGGCGAGAAGCATCACCACCGCAAACAGATGTCTCTTCACTGTTTCCTCCCTTCCGGATGGGGATCACCGGCGTTATGCTGTGCGACACGCGTATGAGAACACGATTCGCGTTCATCCTGATCGCCGTCGCAATCGCGTATCCCGCTCGCGCTGTGCTGGTGGTCGATGAGGCTGCTGACCTTGCCAGACTCGCTCTGGAGGTCCAGCGTGCCGAGGATATCCGCGCCGTCAAGCGTCTGCAGATCTCCTACGCGCACTTCGCTCAGTTCGGCCTGTGGAGCGATATGGCATCACTGTTCACCAGCGACGCCGAAACCGTCTATGGTGCCGATCGCCTGAAGGGCCGCGATGCGATCCGCAGGCATCTCCTCACGGCATGGGGCAACGGCCGCGAAGGTTTGCCGCCGGGAGGCCTGCACACCATGTTCGAAGACGCGCCGGTTCTGAATCTCTCGGCCGATGGCAAGACTGCCAAAGGCCGCTGGCGCGAGTTCTCGATGATCGGACAACTGGGCGGAAGCGCGCGTTGGGAGCAGGGCATCAGCGAAAACGAGTACGTCAAGGAGGGTGGAGTCTGGAAGATCTCGCGACTCGACTACCACCAGGTGACCGCCGGTCCATATGAGACCGGGTGGGACACCGGGGGTCGAGACGTCAAGCTCGTTCCGTTCCACTACACATCGGCAGAGGCCGGCGTTCCCATTCCGCCGATTCCGGACGGCCTGACAATCCCCGCGATCACCGGCACGTTGTCAGACACGCTCGCCGGGCTCGACCATCGCATTCAAGCGATGAACGACGAGGACAAGGTCGCCAATCTGCAGAACGCCTATGGCTACTACGTCGACCGGAAGATGTGGGATGACGCAACCGATCTGTTCACCAGCGACGCCGTCGTCGAACTGGCCGACGTCGGCATCTATCAAGGTCTCGCGAGCATCCGCCGCTTCTACGAACGATCGGGCCCGCAAGGTTTGCGCTACGGTCAACTGAACAATCGGCTGATCTTCAACCTCCTCGCCTCCGTCTCGCCGGCCGGGCGAGAGGCGCGCACGCGCGGCGTCGTGTTCAACATGCTCGGCGATTACACCGCGGGCACTGCGTCGCTCGGGATCGACGTGATCGAGAACCGATTCGTCAGAGGCGCCGACGGTATCTGGCGCATTCGCGAGATGCGAATCTTCCCGATCATGGCGACCGACTACTACCAGGGCTGGGCCAAGAGTCGCCTGGTGACTGCACCAGAGACTGGTGAATACGCGCCCGACAGGCCCGCGCCCGCCGCTGACCGCGGCACGCTCACGGACGGCGTGGTTCCGGACTTCTTCCTCAACCATCCCGTCACGGGGAAGCCCGTGCAATTGCCGGCGGGCACGAAAGTCGCCGGAGTGAATGCGCTGCTCCCTCCGCTCACCACCGCTCGAGATACGACGCCCGCGCCGCGCGACATGCACGCAGCGATCGCGGATGCGAGACGCCGCCTCTCACATGCGGTTGCCTATATCGCTGTCGACAACATCAGTCACGCGCTGGGTAACGACATCGACGACCAGCAGTGGCATGCCCTGGGTCAGCTCTTCGCCAAAGATGGCTGGCGGGCCAAGGCGGCCATCGCCTTCTGTGTCGGTCCCGATCACGCAGAGGAATGCGAGCGCAACTACGATGGCGTCGCGGCACTGCCACGCCAGGCCGCCCAGGGTCACTGGCTGATTCAGCCGGTGATCGACGTGGCGCCGGACGGCACCTCCGCAAAGATGCGCCACTATCTCCTCCACATCGATGCGGCCCCTGAATCGCGTGGCTTTTCCGACGGCATGTATCCAAACAACGCCGCGAAGCTGGAAGACGGCGTCTGGAAGCTCGACGTCATGGCTCCCGACCAGCCGTACTTCAGTTCCCCGAGCTTCAAGGACGGCTGGGCGCGCAAGGCCAGCGCTCCGCTGTCGAGGCCCGTGGTGAAGAACGCCGTTGAACCGTTGCGGAACTTTCCCGCCGACATCCCGCGCAGCTCGATGCCGCTCCGTCATCATGGCTCGTTGCCCGGCGACACCATCGTGTGGCCGGACATCAAGCCAATGTGGTTTGCCTATCGCAATCCTGTCAGCGGGCGTGTGCCACCGCTCTACTGTCCTGACCTCAAGACCTGCGAACGAGAACTCGCGGCCAGTCGCTGACGGACGCGCGGCGCGCAATGCGAAATTGAATGGTGCTCATTGACCATCGCCCGTGAACACGAACTTCTGAAGTCGCGAGCCCCCCAAATCTTCGGCCACGTAAAGATTGCCCTTTGAATCGGTCGCGATGTTGTGCGGCGACACGAATTGACCCGCCTGCCGGCCGAGCCGGCCGCACGATCCAACCTCCGCCAGCGTTTGCCGATCCAGAACGAGAATCACGTCTTCGGCCTGGTCGGCCACGTACAGGTATCGCTGATCCGGACCGGCAGAGAACGCCAACGAGGACACCGTGCCAGCGGCCTCGGGGCTGGCGCGACGGACGAACGCCTCTTTCACGAACTTCCCTTCGATCGTGAACACCTGGATGCGCCGGTTCAACCTGTCCGCGACATACACGAATCCATCACGCGAAATGCGCACGTGATGCACCTGGTTGAACTGGGGATCGCCGGGTCCTTTATTCGGCGTCGTCCTGGGGGCCGCATCGTCAGGCCTGTTGCCGTAGGCTCCCCAGTGCCGCTTGTAGGCACCGGTATCGGCATCGAACACAATGATTCGCCGGTTTCCGTACCCATCTGCCACGAACACTTCATTGGTCGGCGCGTAGACCGCCATATCGGCAGGCTGGCCCAGATTCGCTGTGTCGTTGCTCCCGGTTCCTTGCCCACGATGTCCGATCTGCAACAGGAACTTGCCGTGGCCGTCGAACTTGAGGATCTGGTTTTCACTCGTCCCGGTCGCGCCTCGCCCGGCGACCCAGACATTGTCCTTGTGGTCGATGAAGATCCCATGCTCGTTGTTGGGGAGTGGCCATTCGTACCCGCTGCCGGGAGCGCCCTCCCAACTCTGGAGCAGTCGCCCCGACGGATCGAACTGCATGACCACAGGCGCCGCCTTGCAGCACGCCTTTTTCATCGTGACGCCCGCGCCTCTGTGAACGATCCACACGTTGTCTTTGGAATCTGTGGCGATGCCAGCCATGGCGCCAAAAATCCAATTGTCAGGAACCGTTGGCCATGACGGATCCACCTTACAGACCGGAGCGGGTCGTCGCGAAGCCGCTCCATTTACCGGCGCCTGTGCCTGACCGTGCACGACACACAACACAAGGACTGAACAGACTGACAACGTGCGCGACATGAGATGCCTCCGGCCTTATCGTTGACCGCCTGGCTTCTGGCCGGACGACACTTCGGCCTGCCCTGGCGAAAGGACGTGGAGACGCGACTTGAAGAGCCATCCCTTGGAAGTCTTCACGTAGACATCCTCGTAGTGGCCCTGGTGTTCGACCTTGTGCGGGTCGCCGTCGAGACCAATCGCAATCAGGTCAATCCGCCCGGTCGCTCCTTCCGCCGTCGCTGTAATGACGTGATTCACGTACATGTGCTTGATGCCTTTCCACGGCACCTCGTCGCACGTTTTCATGTTCCCGCGAGCCGCTGCAGCAAGATTCTCGCGCCCCTGCCACTTCCTGCCCGGTTTGCCGTCCCGTGACGCACTGAACCAGCCATCATCGGCGTAGAGTGCGGCGTAGTCGTAGCCGTTGTTGGTGCACTCGTCGATTGCAACGGCATAGCGGGCGATCAGTTGCTGGATGTCGATATAGTCCTGCGTCGTGAGCGTCGTGAGCGCAGGCTTCGATCGCTCCTGCGCTGCGGCGGTGACGGCGAAGCACAGCGCCAGTGCCGTGACCGCCGCGAAGCTCCTATTCATCGGCATGAGTGCTCCTTGCTCAGGCGAAAGTCGAATCCCGAGTCCCGAGTCCCGAGTCCCGAATCCCGTGTGTAACGTGCGATCAGAAATCCAGTTGGACGCTGATCTTGAACAGCCTCGCGTTCAGGATGCTCAGTGGTACCTGCCAACGTGCGTACGCAGGGTTCAACGAGAGGACGGCATTGGAGTTGAACAGGTTATACAGGTCGAAGTTCACTCCAGTTCGAAGTTGCGAAAACCTCAGCACCTTGCTGAAGCGCAGGTCCAGGGAAGTCGCGCGCTCGCCGTACATCGTCCCAGGGGGGACGATGTTCACCGTGACATTGGCGGCGCCGCCGGAAAGCGGCCGGCCAAGCGACGGCTGGACCTCCGCATTGCTCGCCGTGTAGTTGGCTGCGATCACCGGGCCGGGCAGGCTCTGCAGCGTCGCTGCGACGTCGACGTCAATCTTCGGAATGCCATAGGTGCCGAGGAACTTCAACTGCGTGAGAAACGGCGTGTGCAACTGGCACATGTCCACGCTCTGAACAGTGCCAATGGAACTGTTCACCGTCACCGAATTCTTGTACTGCGACACGATCCCGCAGGTGTCGGTCGACGTACGCCCGGTGCTGAACCCACCTTGCAGCAGCAGTCGCTGCCGCGGCCGCACGTTGATGCTGAAGTCGAACGCATCGAATTGCTCGCTCTGCCCGCCAAGATTCTCGGCGAAGGTGACGAAGTTATCGACTTGTCCTACCTTGGTCGGGTTGAGGTCATAGAGCCCGCCAACGGTGTATCCCCCGCCGCCAGGCAGTCGAGAATCTGAGGGGGCGACGATGCTGAAGGGGTCGTAGTCGGCAGGAGTGACGGCACGGTTCTGCGTGACCGTGAAGTTGGTGAACCAACGGTGGTAGTACCCGAAGTTCAGTCCCACTCGAGGCATCAGCTCGTGCTGCGCTGATGCTGAGAACTCCCAGTTGCCGGGCCTCTTACTCCACCCGCTCAGCGTATCGGAATCAGTCGTGGTGCTTGGCAGCAAACCGCCGAAGCGGAGATCCGAGATCGTCCCGCACTCGCCGTTGAGCGTCGGGTTCAGGAGGTCGCACTGAGGAACGTAGTCACGATTCTGGTCGTTCCACGATCGAGTGACGACGTTGGCCAGATTGAAGTACGGGTTGCCGAGCGTCGGATCCACGTAGAGCACGTACTTGCCGATGGACGCTTTCAGGGCCGTCTTGCCGTTGCCGAACATGTCATAGACGACTGCCAGCCGTGGAGACAGATCCTTCCATTGATACCAGTCGGTTGGTGCAAACGTGATGTTGCGGTTCGGCACGAGCGGTCCGGGGCCGAGGAACTGCTCGGGGAAGAACGTATAGAAGTAGTCGAATCTCAGGCCGGCACTCGCGGTCAACCGCTGACGGGTCCACTTGTCCTGCACGAACACGCCGCCTTCCGTCAGATGACTGCGGCGGGAATTGGGCGTCGCGTACTCGGTAATGAGGTTCGGGATGGCGTTGTTGAACCGGTAGCTCGTCGCCGACGTGACGGTCTGATTGGAATTTCGATTGTTCCCAGACAGGTTGTTGAACCCGACCTTGAACGCGTGGGCGCCGGTGACGTAGGACATGGATGCCTTCGTCATGTAGAGATTGGGCCCTTCCTGGCGGCTGAAGAGGAATGCGGGGCCCTGGGCTATCCCGCCACCGTGATAGAGGATCCCGGTCGATTGCTCGAGTACGGGAATCAGGGTGGACCAGATGTCCCCTTCGGGCCGGTAGATCGTCCCGGCCGGCGGAACAACGTTGTATAGGATCTCGGCATGATCGGCGAAGCTGGCCTCGAGGAGCAGCCGGTTGCTGACCGTCGACGTCCATCCCGCGACCAGGAGTGAATTCTTCGGATACTCGAAGAAGCTGGCCGCCTCCGGCGACTGTGTGGACGTGCCCGTGCCCCAGTGTCGTGGCTGCGTCTCACCAAAGAAGCTGAACTTGTTGCGCGGGGTTGCCTGCCAGGTGAATCGGGCATTCACACTCGACTGCGTCGTGGGTGTGAACGCCTGTTGACTCAGATCCGGCGCATACGTCCACTTCGTGGAATCCCCCGCGTTCAGGTTGTAGTACAGACCCGCAAGATAGCTTTCGTTCGTCTGGCGGCGACCGCCCACGAAGAACCAGATCGACTCCCGCTTGATCGGTCCGCCGACTGCGCCGTCGAAGTCGTACAAGCGCTTGAGCGAGTTCGGCTGACTGAGACCCGCGGCCCTGAGCTCGTCCGAATAGTTGCTGCTCTGAAAGCTGGGTCCGACGTAGGTTCCGAAGAAAGTCCCGGTGAGTTTGTTGCCGCCTTCACGTGGGACGTAGTTGATTTGCAGTCCGGCGGAGTTTTGCTCCGCCGACCCGGCGCCGAAGTCCACCGTGATTTCCTGTGTTGAAGCCATCGCGGGCTGCAGGCTGATCAACTGGCCGGGCGATCCGATGTTGCGGAGATTCACACCGTTGGCGGTCACTCGCATATCGGTGGCACGGCTCCCATGAATGGCGAGCGCCACGAGGCCCAACGTGTTGGCGCCGCCAACGTCGGGCGGCGCTCCGGTTACCCCGGGAATGAGCACTGCGAGCTGCTGGTGACTACGCCCGGCCGGAATCGCGTCGACGATCTCCTTGTCGATGACGCGCTGCTGCGTCGTGCCCTGGACGTCGACGATGGGCGACTCGCCCGACACCGTAATCGTTTCATTGACCGATCCGACAGTCATCTCGACGTTCACGGTCGCGGTAAACGAGCCGGTCAGCTCGATGCCTTCCCGCTTGACCGTCGAGAACCCGGTCAGCGTGAAGGACAGTGCATAGGTGCCCGGCCGAAGATCGACGATGCGGTACTGACCGGAGCCGTCGCTCACGACAGAACGAACTTTCTCGATCAGTACGGGGCTTGCGGCTTCGACGACCACGCCGGGCAACACGGCGCCCGAAGGGTCGCGTACCACGCCCGTGACCGAGCCCAGGACCTGGGCACTGGCCACGTTGCTGGCGATGACGAGGACGACGAAGAGAATGGCCACGCGAGAGGTGTGCATACGCGGCTCCTCGAGCAAAGCACCCACGCCGATCGTGGACCTGCCCGGTGTGCGGACTCACAGGCGAATGTTGACTGGTAAGTAGAAGGGTCGATTATCCCCGGCCACCACGAGGTGTCAACTAGCCAAGGCTACGAGTACTAAATTTGCTTTAGAGGCCGCATAACGGGCTAACCCAATCAGATAGGGACGTTGACACCGTGCGCGGTGCCGCGTAGGCTGCGACGCCAAGAGGCTCTGCGCCTTCGAGTAAATAACGAGGAGATCGAATGAACGAAATCACGCGAAGGCGTTTCATCGAAACTGCAAGCCTGGCGGCGGCTGCTCCCTCCTTCGCAGCGGTCGCGCAGAACTCAGGTCAGGCGCCTGCTCCAACGCGCGAGAGTGCACCGCGAGCCACGTCCCGGGCCCGTGATCTTACCGACAGTGAGCTCGAGGCGATGTTCCGCCGATGCTCCAATGCCGGAAAATGGGGGCCCAATGACGAGCTGGGTACGCTTAACTACATCACGCCCGCCAAGCGCATCGCGGCCGCGCAACTCGTCAAGACTGGCGAGGTCGTCTCGGTCGCGCGCGATCTGACGACACTGAAGTCCAAGACGAATGGCCAGCCGGTCGTGCACGTGATGTCGTTCACCGAGGCCGGTCCGAGCTCCAGCGACTCCTTCACTATCGCCCCGCACGGGATGGTCGTGACGCACATGGACGCGCTCTGTCATTTCTCCTGGAAGGATCAGTTCTACAACGGCCGTAAGCGGTCCGAGACGCTGACCACCAGCGGCGCGAAGTGGGGATCGATCTACGCCCAGCGGCAAGGCATCTTTACCCGCGGCGTGCTTCTCGATGTCGCCGCCGCGCGCGGCATAACGTGGTACAAACCCGACGAGTACGTGACTGTCGCGGATTTCGAAGCCGCGGAAAAGCGGCAGCGTCTGCGTGTCGGATCGGGAGACGCGATCTTCGTGCGGACTGGTATGGAGCGCATGGAGATGGAGCTTGGCGAGCAGGACATCTACCCGCGCGCGGGGCTTCATGCTGAATGCGTCGAGTGGATGCACAACCGGCAAGTGTCCGTGTACGGAGGCGACTGCATCGAGAAGCTCCCGTACCCGAGCGAGAGCTTCACGTCGGCCATGCACATGATCGTCCTGGCGTCGATGGGTCTGCCGATCCTGGATTGGCCCGCGCTGACCGAGCTGGCCCGAACCTGCGAACGCCTCGGCCGTTGGGATTACTTGTTGACGACTGCTCCACTCAGGCTCCCGGGTGGGACGTCGTCGCCGATCAACCCGTTGGCGATCTTCTAACGAACTCCCAATTCCCAACTTCCAACTCCCAAGGCTGGCCATTGGAAGTTGGGCGTTGGGAGTTGGGAGTTGACAGGTTTGAATTGAAACGCCGGAGCGTCGGGGATTCTGATAGGTAAGGAGATGGCAATGGGGATCAGGAACCGCTTGCTGGGACTAACACTGAGTGCCGTCATGCTGGCGCTGTTGCCGGCGGCGGCGCAGCGCGGGCCGGCAGCGATGCCGCTGACCGCAGACGACCACATGCAGATTCAGCAACTGGTGACGCGCTTCGGCTACGCGCTCGACACCGGGGCGAACGACGGGGCCATGTTCGCCGATCTCTTCACGGAGGACGGTGTGTACGGTGCGGCGAAAGGGCGCACACAGTTGGCGGCGTTGGCGCGCACGCGTCCTGACGGTGCGGCGAACCGTCATTTCGTGACCAACGTCATCGTCCGGCCGGCCGAGCGGGGAGCAACCGGGACACAGTATGAGCTGATGTTCGGCGTCGGTCAGGACGGCAACCAGAGCGCGATTGCGCGCACCGGCCGCTACGAGGATGCCTACACAAAGACTCCCGCAGGATGGCGGATCCAGAAGCGCGAGTTCTTCCCATCCATCACGACCACTGAGGCAAACAAGGCAGCTGTACAACAGGCGCCGACAGCCGGCGGGCAGCAGCAGCCACCTGTGATCGTCGAGCGCCAACGTACTGGCACGCCGACGACGCTGACGGCGGTTGACTACCTCGAGATTCAGCGACTGGTGGCCAGCTATGGTCATGCGCTCGACAACGGGCTCGCGCAGACCGACAACGGGCCGGCATATGCGGGCCTCTTCACGCCGGACGGCGTCGCATTCCGTCGCCTCAAAGGGTTCGAGCCGCTGGCGGCGATCGCTCGTGCCCAGCCGCACGGGCCCAAGTATTCGCGGCACATGCTGATGAATGTAACGATCGCGCCGTCACCTGAAGGAGCGACCGGCGAGCAATATCTGGCTGTGATCGATCCTCCCGAAGGCGGCAAGCCAGGCCGCTTGTTCCTCGGCGGGCACTACGAGGACATCTACGTGAAGACGGCGGAAGGCTGGCGATACAAGTCGCGGACGCTCTTCAACGCGAATCCCGGGGCCGAAGCAGCATCCGCACTGCCAGCGTCGGAGCCGATGCCGGCGGCTGTGCGTATGGCCGCGCCTAGTCGAAATGGAGCAGCGGCGAAATTCACGAGCGAGGATTACGTCGAGATTCAGCAACTCGTCGCGCGCTATTCGTTTGCGCTCGATACTGCCGACGGCAATGGGAACACCTACGCGGACTTGTTCACTGCGGACGGCACGTTCAACGACACCAAAGGTCGCGAGGCACTTGCTGCCTTGCCGCGCGGTCCTCGCCGGGGGCCACTGTATGTCCGTAACTACGGGTCGCTCGCGATCATTCAGCCGACACCGGAAGGGGCAACCGGGATTCAGTATGCGCAAGCCATGGAGTTCGAACCAGGCGGACGGGCCGGCGTCCTCGATCACTTCGGGCACTACGAGGACGTCTACGCCCGAACCCCGCAGGGCTGGCGCTTCAAGTCACGGCGATTCGTGAACGAATCGCAGGCGGCATTGAAAGCACCGGCCACGCGAACCGGGACGTCCGCGGCCGCGCGTTAGCGCCATTTTCACAGTCGACAACATTCACCTCTTCGAACGAAAGGAATGCAGGTAGGTTATCGGAAGAGAGGTCTTGTGAACACCGCGCCAGTTCCCAGCGAGCAGGATGTCGCCAACATCGCCGCGATCCAGGATCGCGTCATACGCAACCTCGAGATCACTGCCTGCTACGCGGAGCTCGCCACGGCGATGCGGGCGCGGCTTGGCGCCGCAGCCGACTGGTGCACGTTTGCGACGTGGGCGTCGCGCCAGGCCGGCAGCACGATTCGCGGCGAAGACCTGCTGGAGCGGTTCGCCCGCCGGCTCGGCCGGCACGCACGACTGCTCGAGCCGTTGCAGTCGATGTATCGCGCGCTTCTCCGCAAAGGGTTGTTCGATCCGGAGAGCCGGCTCGGGCGAGCGGTCGTCGCGATCCACACGCCGTTCGACGCATTCGAGCGCGCCAGCGAAGCGGTTGCCGCCGGGAACCTGAAAGTGTTCGAAGAAATCGGTCGCCAATTCGCCCGGTTCCTCGAACAGGTCCCAGCTGACGCCCCTCCTGAATCGCCGGCCTTCACGACATTCACCGTGCAGTTCCGGCCGGGCCATGCGCCTGACGGACAGCAACTGTTGCGCGAGGCATTCACCCACTACCAGCAGCAGCGGCCGGAGACCGATCCGGCGGTGCGCGCGGCATGGACGCTGCTCGCCAATCTCAAGATCGGCCTGCACGAACAGACACGCCTGCAGCCGGAAATCGCGCGTGCCGTTGACGCGCCACTGACAACCGCCCGGGACTTGGGAGCACGCGTCCTCGACGTCCTTATTCCCGGATCACGCCGATGGCCTCGACTGCTCCGCACGCCCGCGTATTCAGTCGTCGGGTGGCTCGCGATGCGGGTGCGCAATGCGGCCACGGCAATCACGCGCGAGGTCGTGACCGAAGCGATGATGGTGCTGGCGCTCCCCACGGGAGTGCTGGCACTCGGGAGCAATCTCGAGGCTCCGCTGCCTTCGATCTTTCGGGGCTCACCGCATCCGGTGCTCGCGGCGTTCATCAAGGAATACGACCCGTGCCCCCCTGGTGTCAGCGAATGCGGCGCCGACGACTGGTGCAACCTGCGCCAGCGGATGCATTACATCCTCCACTTGTTCCGCGCTTACGCGGAGGAGCCAGGCCTGTGGGGCGCCCCCTTCACACCGGAGCAGATGGCATCATTCAGGGTCGGCATAGTGCCCGTCGGCGAGTTGTAAATCGCGCGGACATGCACGTCCGGCTTATTCTTATCGGAGGAGGACCTCCCCGTGCGCCGTATCGACCGAGCAACCCTCGCCAGCACCCTGTCAGCCGCTGCGATCTTCGCCAGCACCGCGTTCATCGGCGCGCAGGCACCCGCCGGCCCGCCCTCGACACCCGCACCTGCGGCCGGTCAAGGAGCCGCACCGCCCGCCGGGCGCGGTGGAGTGCCGGGCACCGAGAGCGGATGGGCGACATTTCAAGGCCAGTGCTACGGATGCCATCGCAACGAATCACCCGACGGATCACCCACGGCGGGGAGCATCCGGCAACTGACGCCGGAGCGCATCTTCGAGTCGCTTGCGGGCCGCAATCATGGTGGCGTTGCGCTCAGTGACATCCAGAAGCAGCGCGTCGCGGAGTTCATGGCCGGACGGCCAATGGGAAGCGCCGGTGCCGGCGAGGCCTCGTCCATGCCCAACCGATGTACTGCGAATCCGCCGATGGCCGATCCGGCGAGCGCGCCGTCGTGGAATGGATGGGGGAACGACCTCGCCAACACCCGCTTCCAGGCTGCCGCTGCCGCGCGCCTCACTGCCGACAACGTGTCGCGCCTGAAACTCAAGTGGGCCTTCGGCTTTCCGAAAGGTGTGACCAACAACTCGCAACCGACGGTCGTGTCGGGCCGCGTGTTCGCGTCCGGGGACAACGGCTACACCTACTCACTCGATGCGAAGACCGGGTGCGTCTACTGGTCCTTCCAGAACGGATCGATCGTGCGCAATTCGCCGATGGTCGGCGCGGTGAGCGGGCAGGGTGCCACGCGATGGGCGGTGTTCTTCGGTGACGGGCACGCCAACGTGTTCGCGCTCGACGCGCAGACCGGCCGTCTGCTCTGGAAAACGCGCGTCGACGATCACGTTGTGGCACGGATTACGGGCAGCGTGAAGTATCACGAGGGTCGTGTCTACGTGCCGATCTCCGGCTCCGAGGAGTTCAACAGCGGCAACAAGGATTACCCGTGCTGCACCGCGCGCGGCGGCGTGGCGGCGCTCGACGCGAACACAGGCAAGGAACTGTGGAAGACTTATCTTGCCGACCCACCGAAGCCATGGAAAAAGCCGGCGAACGGCGCGCAGCTGTACGGTCCAGCGACCGGCGGCGTCTGGAATTCGCCGACGATCGATCCGGTCCGCGGCGCGCTCTATGTGGGCACTGGTGACGCCGTGACCCCGCCAGAGTCGCCGCTAACCGACGCGGTGATCGCGCTCGATCTGAAGACGGGGAAACTCCTGTGGTCACATCGCGCGACCGAGAACGATCTGTTCATGGGCGGCTGCGCAGGCCCGAATCGCAGCGAGGCGTGTCCGCCGACGATGGGCCCGGACTACGACATCGGCAACTCACCGATCCTCGTGACGCTGTCGAACGGAAAGCGTGCGTTGTTCGCCGGCACCAAGGGTGCGGATGTCCTCGCGCTCGATCCCGACGCCAATGGCAAGGTACTGTTCCGCGTCAATCCGTCAGGCCAGCCCGTCGGCTTCAGCGGACGCGGGCGCGGAGGGATCGTCTGGGGCGGCGCAGCCGATTCGCGGCAGGTGTATTACGGCATGGGCGCTGCCGGTCTTGGCGCGGTTCAGTCACCTGATGGAAAGACGGCATGGGTGTTCACGGCTACCGGTACGGGCGGTCGAGGCAGTGCGGCGCTCGGCGCGGCGCCCACCGCGATCCCGGGCGTCGTCTTCCAGGGATCGGGCGATGGACGGCTCTTTGCGGTGTCGGCGGCCGACGGCAAGCAACTGTGGGAGTTCAACACGGCGCAGGACTTTGACACCGTCAACAAGGTGCCCGCGCGCGGCGGCGCGATTGCCACCGCAGGCGCCGTCATCGTGGACGGGATGGTCTACATCTCGTCCGGGTACGCGATCAGCAGCGGCGCCTCCGCGGGCAATGCGCTGCTGGCCTTTGGTGTGGAGTAATCGCGTTCCGCATGGAGCACCAGATCGCGAATTGGCTACAATCCACGGCGCATGGTGCCGAGGAATCTCGTCGTGTGCTCCGACGGGACGGGGAACACGTTCGCACAACACGTGTCCAATGTGTCGCACCTCGTGCAGTCGGCGGACCTCACGTCGCCCAACCAGCAAGTCGTTTTGTACGACCAGGGCATCGGGACGACTGCGAGCCTGGTCGATGACATCAAGCGGTTCAAGGCCCGTGACAGGGACCGTGACGGCCTGATCATCCTCGATCCTCCGAAGGTGCCGGTGGCTCGATCGTTGGCGAAACTAGCCGGCCTGACCGCCGGCTACGGCCTCTTCGCCAACTTACGCGAGATGTATCAGGCGTTGGCGAAGCACCACAATCGTGAGACCGATCTCGTTTTTCTCATGGGTTTCAGTCGTGGTGCGTTCACCGTCAGGGCGTTGGCGGGACTCTTGTACCGGTGTGGTCTACCCGCAAGCCGGTTTGCGGACGACGACGAGGCCTTCTCCTGTTGCTTCTCGCAGGCCTATGCAGCCTACAAGCCGCACTGCGAAGACTGGGCTCGTATCGATCGGTTTCGCAAGGTCTATCAGGCTGAGGACGTCGCCATCCACTTCCTGGGAATCTGGGACACGGTGAAGTCGTACGGAGGCATCTGGCCCCAAAGCCTTCCCCATCTCAGATACAACCCGATCATCAGGAACGT
>Ga0207691_10002126_pt1 | contig 19371 bp, 20 predicted proteins | sample KBSM13metaG_FD_184327 | JGI IMG/M metagenome (GOLD analysis project Ga0207691, IMG submission 184327) | Miscanthus rhizosphere microbial communities from Kellogg Biological Station, Michigan, USA - KBS M1-3 metaG (SPAdes) (version 2) | ecosystem: Host-associated > Plants > Roots > Rhizosphere >... | reverse complement strand
GCTGGGTCCGAAACCGAGCAGGCACGCAATCATCGCGCCCGCGAAAATCGCGCCACCGTAGAGACCTCGCTGCATCTTCCCCTGCTCCCACCGCCGAATCATTCCAGGAAGCGATGGTAAGCCGAAGTGCATCACTCTGCACGCGCGCCGAATCGCTCGAACCACGCAACGGTGGCTGCGTCACGCTCCGCGCCGCGTCCGCCGATGACGTGCTGCTGCCCTTCGAAAACCCTGAACTCGTGCAGCTTGTCGAGTCGCGAGAGCTCGGCATCCATGCGTTGCGACTGCGATAGGGGAATGTCCTCATCCGCTCCACCATGCATGATGAGCAACGGCAGGTTGATCTTGTCCGCCCACCGCAGCGCAGAGCGCGTTCGATAGAGTTCCTCGCGATTGTTCTCGTACTGGGGCCAGATCGAGGTGGCGGCCCCGGCCTGAGGACCCGCGGCCAGCAAGGGCTGGAGATCTGTGAAAGCTCCCCACACGGCTGCTGCCCGCGCCGGAAATCCGTCGCGCAGTGCCATATAAACCATGGCGCCCCCGCGCGATTCTCCCGCCAGGAAGAGCCGCGAGGGGTCGGCACCCTGGATGCGCGCGATTTCGCGCGGCAGATTCAGGAGGTCGTGCAGGTCCGCACCACCGAGCTCATCGCGCCCTGCCCAGCCATTGCTGCCGCGATACTGGGGCGCGACGACGATGAAGCCGGCTTCGGCGAAGCGATGCGCCATCACCAGCATCTCGCCGGCGAAACCTTCGGGCCGCACGTAGCTGCCGCGATTGAATACGACGACGGGCATTCGCTCACGGTGCGGCTCCCGTGCACGGTAGAGATAGGCGCCAACGGTCAGGCCATCGCTCACATAGGTGAATTGCTGAAAGAGGAAACGACCGTCCGCGCGTGCCGCTTCGTACGCTTCGCGGCTGGAAGCCCAGCCGATGCCGCGATCGCTCTCGTAGTCCGGTATCTCGACCGTTTTCAGGTTGGGCAATTCCTCGGCCTGGCGAGGGTTACCGGCGCATGCAGCCAGTACCAGGATGCAAACAGCAATCAGCATCTTCATGTGGGTTCTCCCGATCGAATACCCACATCACGAAATCCCCGCGTCCCGGGTTGCGGCACGGACCTCGGCCGGCCGCATCGGGCAATCGCTTCGGCGCCGGTCGTCGGTTACGTCTTGGCGTACTGACTGATCTCGGCGTATTCGCGGCCGTTGGCATAGTCGCCCGCCGCGCGGCGTGCCCGAAACTCGCGCCACTTGATCGGGTGATAACGCGGCGGGCGCCGCGCGTTCACGGTGGAGGGCAGCGGCGCGTACTCGGCGCTGTACTCCGGATTGAAAAAGAACGGGACGCTGAAGCGCTCCTGGCTGGAGTCGACTATCGCGCGGTGCAGCGGCGCGATGTATCTGTCGTTGGACAACACCTGCGCGATGTCGCCGAGGTTCACGACCAGCAAGTCCGGATGCGGCTCTACGGGCCACCACACGTCCCTGTAAAAAATCTGGAGCCCTGGCTGCTCGTCCTGCAACAACAGGGTGATCGCGCCGGCGTCGGTGTGCGGATTCACGCCGAGATGTCCGGCGAGATTCATCGCGCAGCGCGGGTAGTGGTTCAGGCGCACGAAGCTCGTATGCTGGGGGCGAAAGTGCACATCGAGAAAGTCCGGCGGCATTCCGAGATTGCGCGCCATGATCCGCAACAAGCGGATCGCGAGTGCATCACAGGCTTCGTAGTACGCCTGGATCACCGGCTTGAACGCGGGCAGCCCCGAAGGCCATTGCGGCGCGATCGCTTCGCCATCCGCGGGACCGTAGTCGTAGACCTCTTTCCAGTCGCGCATATAGCGAGTGAGTTCGCGGTCGTAATAACCCCAGGGATTTTCGGCGGTCCGCGAGATCGCCAGCTTCACCGCGTTGGGTTGCGCAAACAGCGCGCGCATCTGTCGGCGCAATGCGGCGATGAGGCGCGTATCGATGCCGTGCCCGGCGATCTGGAATACGCCCGAGTCGCGGCAAGCGGCGTCGATCTCACGATGCGTCTGCGCCCGCTCGGAGTGAGAAATGTCGATGATCGGGGGAAAGTGACTGCTCATCGCGTGCTCCGCTAGGCCTGCTTGCGCGGCTGCAACCACTTGGGCAGCAGCGTGTACGGGTCGAGCTTGCTCACGCGGTCGTAACTCACGCCGCTCTTGTCCAGCCTTGCCTGAAACGAGCCATTGCGCCAGGCATCAAAAGTATCGGTGGCTCCGCCGATGGGCTCGCCGCCCACGAAAATCTGCGGCAGCGTTTTCGCGCCGGTGCGATCGGCGAGCACGCCGCGGATCCTGCCGCCCAGATCTTCCTTCTGGAACTCGACGGAGTCGACGTCGACGCTGCGATACGCAATGCCAAGCTGCTTGAACAGCTTGCGCACCGACCAGCAGAACTCGCACCACTCCAGCGCGAACATCACGACGGGTTCTTTCTCGAGCACTTCGCTGACGAAGCGCGCCGCGGCGGGATCGACCGCCACTTTCTCCGCAGCCACAGGAGCTGGCGCAGTCGCCGGCGCAGGAGCCGGCGAATCGAATCTGCACAGCGGCGTCGAGCGCGATACTTCCCACTCCTCAGCCGTCATTTCCTCGCCGATGTTTTCGAACAGCGGCGTGGAGAGATATCGCTCGCCCGTGTCGGGCAGCATGCACACGATGGTCGAGCCAGGCGCAGCGCGCCGCGCGACGTCGAGCGCGGCGGCGAGCGTCGCGCCGCTCGAGGTGCCGACGAAAATGCCCTCCTTCTGCGCGAGCTCGCGCGAGAGACGCAGCGCGTCGGCGCCGGCCACCGGCACGATCTCGTCGATCAGGCCGGCTTCGACCGCCTGTTCGGTCAGTGTCGAAATGAAATCCGGCGCCCAGCCCTGCATGAGGTGCGGGCGGAATCGCGGATGGCTTCCCGCCGGGCCACCGGAGGTATCGCGCGCCTGCGGGATGCCGCTGCCTAACACCTGCGAGTTGTCAGGCTCCGCGGCGACGATGCGCGTGCCCGGCCGCGAGCGCTTCAGTTCGCTGGCCACGCCTTTCAGCGTTCCGCCCGTGCCGAAGCCGGTGACGAAATAGTCGAGTCGCTGATCGGCAAAGTCGTTGATGATCTCGCGCGCGGTGGTGCGCGAGTGGACCTCAGCGTTGGCGGGATTCTCGAACTGCCGGCACAGGAACCAGCCGTGAGTCATCGAGAGCTCGACGGCCTTCGCGAGCATGCCACTTCCCTTCTCGGCCGCGGGCGTCAACACCACCTTCGCGCCGAGGAAACGCAGCAGCTTGCGGCGCTCGACGCTGAAGCTCTCGGCCATGGTGACGACGAGTGGATAGCCCTTCTGCGCGCACACCATCGCGAGCCCGATGCCGGTATTGCCGCTCGTGGCTTCGATGACGGTCTGTCCTGGTTTCAACGCGCCGCTGCGTTCGGCGTCTTCGATGACGGCGCGCGCCATGCGATCCTTCACCGATCCCATAGGGTTGAATGCCTCCACCTTGACGTACACATTGACGCCAGGTGGGGCGAGTTTGTTGAGCCTGACAACCGGCGTATTGCCGATGGTTTCGAGGATGTTCTGGTAGCGGGCCATGGGGATCTCCTGAGCTTTCAGGAAGCCTAAAGTACGCCCGTGGGAACCAGCGTGGGAATTGGGGTCAGGCCCCGATTTCCAGGAATCGGGGCCTGACCCCATTTACGCCGCGAGTTGGTGCCGCGTCTTCGCCAGCGATACGCCGAGCTCGCGCAGCAGCTTCGCCCCATCGCCGCGCCAAGCACTGCCATGCATGCAAGCCAGCGTCGCCGGCTGTTCGCGTGCGAGCCGTTCGAGAATGGCCGTGGTCGTCGGCGCGTGCGCGTAATAGTCCATGGGCGTGCGGAACGCTTCGCTGGGTCCCAGAATGTCGCTCTCGCTGATCGCCACCTCTCCGCTGCCACCCTGCGTAAACAGATCGCCGCAGAAGAAGGTGCGCGTGGTCATGTCCATCAGCAATCCGCACTCCCAGGAATGCGGCATGTGAGGCGTATCGAACCACTTCAGCGTGTGCCGGCCGAGCGCCAGCTCTGCACCATCGGCGAGTGCGTGCGGCGCGCGGTCGGCGAAGTCGCCAATCGCCACCATCGCCGCCACCTGACTGCACACCGGCACGGCCTGCGGCGCGGCCGCAAGAAACAGGTTCAGCGCGCCGCATTCATCGGCTTCGAAGTGCGACAGCCCGAGATACTTGAGCTTCTCGAGCGGCATCACGGCGCGAACGGCCTCCGAGACGACCGGAAACAACTGCCGCTGGCCGGTGTGAAACAGCATCGGCGCGTCATCGACGATCAGGTACTGGTTGAAACTGAACTGCCCGGCGCCCGGGATGCTCACGGGCGTGTTGATTCTGAAGATGCCGTCCGCCACTTCCTGGATGTTGGTGCCGGACTGAGTGTTGGTGATCATGGTGACTCCGTTGCTGAGTCACAGGGAGTGTAACGACGGGCGCCGTCGTTACACTTCCCCTGCATGGACCTAGGCCTTTCGATCGAGACCCGCGGCTTTTATGCTCCGCGGGTGCAGGAGATACCACCCGACATCGACGCCGAGCTGGCGCGCCGGATCGCAGCCGGCGATCCCGAAGCCGAGGCGCCGTTCTGCCGGCGTTTCGCGCCGCGCATTCGCCTGTTCGGGCTGAAACGTCTGCGTAATGACGCCGCGGCAGCCGATCTCGTGCAGGACGTGCTGATTGTGGCGCTGCAGAAGCTGCGTGCCGGCGCCGTGCGCGAGCCCGAGCGCATTGCCTCATTCATGTTAGGCATGGCACGCCAGATGATGCTCGACTCCAAGCGCAACAGCGGACGGCGCGAGCGCATTCTCAATGAATTCCCGATCGATCTGATTCCGGTCGAAGAACCCGCGGCGGAGGAACCGGATGAAGCCCGACTGCAACATTGTTTGCAGGCGCTGCCGGAGCGCGAGCGTAGCGTGCTCGTCATGACGTTCTACGACGACTGCCCGGCCGACGCGCTGGGTACGCAACTCGGGCTGTCGACGGGCAATGTGCGGGTGATTCGCCATCGCGGGCTGCAACACCTGCGTGACTGCCTGGAAAATGCGGAGGTGCGCGATGACTCCTGACAATCACGCGGACCACTCGACTTCGGATCTGCTGGCGTACTGGCTCGGCGAACTCGATGAAGCCAGCGCGGATTCCGTCGAGGAACATCTGTTCCGCTGCGACGCCTGCGGCGCACGCCTGCGTGAGCTCATTCTGTTGGGCGGTGCGGTGCGCGAGGGCCTGCTGAAGGGCGAATTCGGGACGGTGGTGACGCCCTCCTTCACTCGCCGGTTGAGCGCCGCGGGCGTCCGGATCCGCGAGTACCACCTGGAGCCGGGCGGCAGCGTCAACTGCACGGTGGCGCCCGAGGACGATCTGGTGATCTCGCATCTGCGCGCGGAGGTCGGTGATGTGCGCCAGATCGACCTGGTCGTCGATGACGGGGATGGCGGCTCGACGCATCGTTCCCGGCACATTGCCTTCAATGCGGGTACGGGCGAAGTCACGTTCATTCCGCCGGTTGCACTGCTTCGGACGCTGGGAAAAGACCGCCAGCGCATGCGCCTGATGGCGGTCGATAAATCGTCCGAGCGCCTGCTGGGCGAGTACACGTTCAATCATTCGTCCTACGACCCGCGCGGCTGATGTCGAATCGGGGCTGGCCCGTTCGGCTACCTCCTGAACCCTCACATCAGGAGTCAGGACATGCGTCGTTCAGCCACTTTTGCCGCGCTTGCGCTGGCAGCCACATCCCCGTTCGCGGTGGCGCTGGATAGCGGCGGCGCGCCGCCGGTGCCGGCGGGCGCATACACGCTCGACAAGACCCACACCAGCCTCATCTTTCGCGTGAGCCACATGGGCTTTTCCACGTACACCGGCCGATTCACGAAGGTCGATGCGAAGCTCGACTTCGACCCCACTCGAGTCGCCAATTCGCGTGTCAACGTGACGATCGACCCGCGCTCGATCAACGCCGACAACGCGCCGTCGGGCTTTCTCGAAATGCTGAGCGGCAAGGACTGGCTGGACGCCGCGAAATTTCCCGAGATGGCGTTTCGCTCGAAGGCCATCGAGGTCACGGGCGCTAACACCTTCCGTGTCCGCGGCGAGCTCACGCTGCACGGCGCCACCAAGCCAGTCGTGCTCAACGCGAGTTACAACGGCGGCTACGCCGGCCAGCCCATGGACCCGAATGCGCGCATTGGCTTCTCGGCGCGAGGCAAGTTCAAGCGTTCAGACTTCGGCGTGTCGATCGGCATCCCAGAGCCCGGCACGAACATGGGCGTAGGTGATGAGGTCGAGGTGGTTCTGGAATCGGAGTTCAACGGGCCGCCGCTCGCGAAGTAGATGGGGTGGGGCCCACCCAACGCACTGCGTCGAGGCGCCGGACTCCAATCTAGAAAACGGGGCCTGACCCCATTTCCCGGTTGCCACAATTTGGAGGGATGACCGGGATCGTATGCCTACAATCCCGGCATGAAAGGCAGCACGAATCGAGCACTGTTTGGCCTGTGGGCGTTGTTCTGGCTGCTCATGATCGTGATCGCCCTGCAGGATGACCTCGGCGACGCGAGCGTAAAGTGGTGGGAGCCCATTCTCTGGGAAGGCAGCTCCTGCCTGGTCGCCACGTTCTGGCTGGTGCTCGAGCGGCGCGGCGCGAACCACTGGAACCAATACCTCGCGGATCCCTGGCGTTGGTTCGGCAAACACCTGGCGTGGATGCCGCTGATCGCCGTCACCTTCATTGTCGCGATATACGGCATCCGCCACGGCGTCTACGCGCTGACTACCGAAACATACGAGCACGAGTCCTGGCTGTACATCTTCTTCTATGAGTCGGTCAAACTAGTCCTGTTCGCGGGGCTGTGGCTCGGCATCATCTTTGGGCTCGAGAGTTTCGCGCGCTGGCGCAAGGAGCGCGAGCAGCTCCTCACGCTGCAAAAGCACCTGGCCGAATCGCAGCTCGCGCAGCTCAAGGCGCAGCTCCAGCCGCATTTCCTGTTCAATGCGCTCAACACCATTTCGTCGCTCATGCAGGTGGACGTGGCGCGCGCTGATCGATTGCTCACGCGCCTGGCCGATCTGTTGCGCGCGAGCCTGCAGGCGAGCGCGCGCGACACGGCCTCGCTGCGCGAGGAACTCAAACTGCTGGAGCTCTACGCGCAGATCATGCAGGAGCGTTTCGCGGGGCGTGTCACGCTCACCTGGAACATTGCGGACGATGCGCTCGAGGCGCAGGTTCCCGCCCTTCTGCTGCAGCCGCTGCTCGAGAATGCCTTCAAACATGGCGTGGAGCGAAGTCGGGACCTGGTGAAAATCCAGGTCACGGCGGAAAAGCTGCGCGATGAACTGCAGGTGACTATCTCCAACAGCGAGTCGACATTGTCGACGGCGCCTTCGTCCGGCATCGGCCTTCGCAACTGTCGCGAGCGCCTGCTACTCATTTATGGCGCGCGAGCCAGTCTCGAGCTCACGGAGCAAGGCGGCGGCGTCACTGCGCGACTCACGCTGCCTTACACGAGGCCATGATGCGTGTGCTCATCGTTGACGACGAAGCACCCGCGCGCGACAAGCTGCGACGCTGGCTCGCCGAGCAACCCGATATCGCACTGGTCGGGGAATGCAGCGACGGCCTGGAAGCCGCGGCTTCGATCGCACATCTGCAACCCGACGCAGCGTTCCTCGATATCCAGATGCCCGGCATGAGCGGGCTGGAAGTCGCGGCCCAGCTCGAGCCGGCGCTGGCGCCAATGCTGGTGTTCGTCACCGCCTACGACGAGCACGCGATCAAGGCGTTCGACCTGAATGCCATCGACTACCTACTCAAGCCCTATGACAAGGATCGCCTGCACAAGACGCTGGAAAGGTTGCGCGGGCGGCGCGGCGACGCGCCGGCGTCCAGCTCATCGGCCATCCGCACGGCGCGCGCGCAGACCGGCTCGTCCGAGCGCCTGCTGGTGCCGCAGGGCGAGCAGTTGCAGCTCATCGACGCGAGCTCCATTCACTGGATCGAGGCCGACGACAACTACGTGCATGTACACACCGCGCAGGCACGCTACATGCTGCGGCGCACGTTGTCAGATCTGCTGATGCAGCTCGGCGAGCGATTCACGCGCATCCATAAGTCCGCGGCGGTGAACATCGCAGAGGTGAAGTCCCTGTCACCCCTGTTCAAGGGCGATCATGAAGTGCACATGCGCAGCGGCGCGGTGCTGCGGCTGAGCCGGAGATTCAAAGACGAGCTGTTCGGGAAAATGGGTGGGTAGCCAATTCGTTCCAGGCTACGCGCCAAGTTCGGCAATCAATTCCCGATAAGTCTCGAAGGCGGGTTTCGGGCTGTAGTCATCGCGCATGATCCCGAACTGATGAAAAAGATCCGGATTGGCACTGTTCCCGTCACGCAAGGCGAACAATTCATAGTGCGTGACGTTGAAAGCGGTGCGTTGCGCATAGACGGCGCGGACGATCGCCTCTATCACTGTCGCCTGTTTCTCTGGCGTGCGTGCCTCGCCAGTCGGCCAGCCGTTCTCCGTAATGTGGATCGGCACCGAGTCCGGTATGTTTGCCGCCGCGAAATTGATCCGGCGCAAGTTCGTCAGCAGGAAGGTGATGGCGTCGCGCATTTTTTCCAGGTAATTGCCCGGAGAGAAGGGGCGGAACACGTCCGGGTAACAGTCCAGTCCGACGTAGTCCAGGGCGTCGAGGAAAGGTTGCTGCCCCAACGCCGCGATGCCCGGCCAGAAATCGTCAGCGGGATTAAATGTAGGGACCACATTGAATCCCACCTGAGCATCGAGGCCCAAGCGGCGGGATTCCTCTTTCGCCGCGACCACACCACGCACCAACGCCTTCCTGACGTGGGGGAACCCGCCGTCCGCGGAGCCCGGCGCCGTGGAGAGGTTAGGTTCTTCTGTAATCTGAATCTTGGCCAGCTGCCTGCCGTATCTCCTGATGTGATCCCTGATGAAGCTGAGCCATTCCGTCAGGTCTTCGCCGGAGTCGCGAAAACACAGGACCAGATCGAGTTGCCTGCCGCCGCTCAGGTAGTGCGTCACGTCCACCGGATGGTCACTGTCAGCAGCGCCCGCAGACGAGCGGCTGAAGTGTTTATAGACGCGCACCAGCAATGGCCGCCCCTCGGCTTGCAGTCGATCCAGTGCTAGTTTGATCTGTGACGGGACATCGGGCGGCCCTTCAGTCAAACCTGTTTGTGTGCCGGCTACCCCGCCCGGGTAGATGCCAAAGGTCAGTTGAGACCTGTCGCTCGACATCGCGGCGGACAACTAGGGAAGCGGGCTAGTGAGTACGACGGTGTATCCGTCGAGGTCCCGCAGCCAAAATTCCCAGTTCCCGTTTTCACTTAGCTGGCGCTCCTTGATCGTCGTCACCTTCATGTCCGCCGCGCGCCGCACGGCATCGTCGAAATCGCCAAGTTCGAACCACAACAAGACGCCGTTGCCGTACGGACGAAGTTCTGGATCTCCGAGCGGACCATGGTCGTGCCCCACATCCCATCCATGCAGCTGCAGGATGAGCTGACTGCCAGCCATAAGCCGCTCATATTCATCACCCCCATGTCCACTGGTGCAGCCAAGCAGCTGCCGATACCAGGCGCTACTGGCCGGGACATCGTGAACGCAGATGAGGGGCGCCAGTTGCAATTCAAGCCGCATAGATGCGGTGATGAAACAGGTCAAATGCGAGGAATGACATTCCGCAGCTCCGTGCCTGTGTCTGTGTCTGTTTCTGTTTTTACTACACCACGGGGCCGGCCTCATCGTCAAAGGCAATGCAAGTGAAGCGACCCCAATTGTCCCGCTTGCCACATTTTCAGCGCGGGATGAACGCGGTCGCGTGACGATCGCGCCATGAACCAAACCACACCGACCCCGCGCTACGAATTCCTCGACTGGCTGCGAGTCCTGGCGATCCTCCTGCTGCTGTTCTTCCACACCGGCATGTTGTTCGTCGGCTGGGGCTGGCACATCACGAACGCCGAGACCATTCCCGCGCTGGAATTTCCCATGGATCTCGCGCATCGGTTGCGCATGCCACTGCTGTTCGTCATCGCCGGCGCCGGCATGTGGTTCGCACTGAAGCGCCGCACCGGCAAAGCTTTCATCACGGAGCGCACCGGCCGTCTGCTGGTGCCGGCCATCATCGGCATGTTCCTCATCGTGCCGCCGCAGGTGTTCCTGGAGCGAGTGGCCCACGGGCAGTGGTCCGGCGGCTATCTCGATTTCATATGGCAGCGTGTGTTCCAGTTCCAGCCCTACCCCGCCGGCGATTTCAGCTGGCATCACCTGTGGTTCATCATCTATCTATATGTATACGTGCTGCTGCTCGTGCCGCTGCTGCTGTGGTGGCGCCGGGCGCGGCCCGAGCTGCGGCCTGGCGTCTGGATGTACGCACTCGCGCTGCCGCTCGGGATCAACGAAGCGCTGCTCAAGCCGCTGTTCCCCGAGTCGCACAACCTCATCCACGACTGGTACATCTTCATCCACTATCTGCTGCTGACGATTTATGGCTTCGTGCTCGCGTCGATGCCAGGCGCGTGGGATTGGTTTGCGAAGCACCGGCGCTGGTCGCTCGCCCTGGGTATCACCGTGTTGTCAGGCGGTCTCGCGCTCATCGAGGCCGGTGTGATCCATCGCGACACCGCGGCGGATTCGGTGTTCGCCAACATCTTCACCTGGACGTGGTTGCTGGTATTTCTCGGCTACGGCCGCCAGCACCTGAGCTTCAGCAATCGCCTGCTCACGTGGGCGCGCGATGCCGGCTATCCGGTCTACATCCTGCACCAGACCGTGATTATCATGATCGCGTTCAAGGTGATTCAGCAGCCGTGGGGCGCGTGGACGAAGTACTGGGTGGTGTTGGGCGCAACGCTGCTCACCTGCGTGCTGCTCTATGAATATGTCCTGCGACGCTTCGAGGTGACGCGCGTGGCGTTCGGAATCAAGACGCACTCAAATGAGGTCCGGCCCCAATTACAGGAAATGGGGAGTGACCCCATTTCGGCGGAGTGTGGGAATCGTCCGCGACGCGCGCAGTAGTCCTCCGACCTTTTCGCCCGCCGACAACTGCCATGCTGGCCGTACGGAGGCCATGTGGTGTGGCGATGTTCACGGTTAAACATTGTTTGTGGGTTGCTGCTGCCGATGACTGCATTGGCACAGGAGCCCGTGAGTCCGCCTGCGCCCGCGACACCTGAAACCGAACACAAGGTCAATGAGCCCGGCACAGCCGATACCACTCCGCCCGATCCCACGATGCTTGCACCCAATCGCCTCGATCCTTTGAGCGACGATCCCGGGCAGCAGAACTACGACCCCACCAAGCCCAAAGAGCGGCCGGACTTCGCATACGAAATCCCCGATCCTGTTTCCGTGCCGTTTATCGACCGCGCGCACGTGGTGGTGTGGAACACAGTCTGGCGCTCGTCCATGCGCACGGATCAATGGTTCGGCAGCACGGCCGACGAGTCCCTCTATCAACAAGCCAACGGCTCGATCGCGCCCGCCCTGCTCTGGGACAAGTTTGACGGGCTGACGCCGCGCCTGCGTTTCGATGCGGACATGCCGCTACCCCATCTGAATGCGCGGTTACACGCCTTCATCGGCCGCGTGAATCGCGACGAATACGTGACCGAGCGGTCGCCGCAGTCCGGCGCTTTCGCGAAACAATACGGCCCGCTCGAGGACGACGAAACCTTGTTTGGCATCCGCTATCGCGAACCCAAGCAGGGTGGCCATTTCACGGCGGACGCGGGCATTCGCTTGCGCACGCCGCCAGATCCCTTCGTGAAGGGCAGCTATCGCTTCTATCGCGGCTCCTCCGAGCGCACGCTATACAGCTTTCGTGAAACCGCCTTCTGGCAGGGCAGCGAGAAGTTTGGCTTCACCAGCCGCCTGGACATCGAGCGGATAATCAAAGACGCGTGGATGCTGCGCTGGACCGGATCGGGCACCATTTCCCAGGAGACCGAAGGCGTCAGAGGCTACACCGCACTCACCATGATTCGCGGCCTGCCGCTCCGCCGTGCGATCGCGGCCGAGGTGTTCACCACCGGCGAGTTCGATGCCCCCGTGCCCACCGAAAACTATGGCCTGAAAGTCGCCTACCGGCGCAGCGTCGCGCGCGACTGGCTGGTGATGGAAACCCGCGTGAGCTGCACATTCCCGCGCGAAGAGCTCACGCAGAAGCGCATCACGAACTGGGGCGTCGGCATCGGCTTCGAGATGTTCTTTGGCACCAGCGATTTCCTGGCGAGGCCGGTCACCTTCTAGCCCCGTCAATCCAGGCCTGCGGATACTAGCGAGTGCCATCGATCGCGATCTGCGAAACAATGCGGCATCGCAAATTGGAATCCGGAGGCCGTATGAAAGCTCTCGCGCTTGCCGCCGTCTCGATGATGCTCGGCGCAGCCACGGCTGACGAAATCGCGCCACCGCCCAAGGCGACGACGCTCATGACCCGCGATCTCGAAGGCATCGCCGGCAAGGAGATGCTGGTGCTGGTCGTCGAATATCCGCCCGGCGGCGTGTCGCCCCCGCATCGGCACGACGCATCCGTCTTTGTTTACGTGCTCGAAGGCGCCGTGACCATGCAGGTTTCTGGCGCAGCACCGGTCACACTGCATGCGGGTGGAACATTCTATGAGGCGCCCGGCGACGTCCACGTGACGTCGGCAAATGCCAGCAGCAGCGTGCCTGCAAAGTTCCTCGTGTACATGGTCAAGGGCAAGGGCGTGCCACCATCGATTCCCGTCGCGGGTATCACGCCTGGAGGCTAACGGCCTGGCCGAACTACTGCATCAATACGGCTATCTGCTGGTCTTTCTCGGCACCCTGGTCGAGGGGGAGTCGTTGTTGATGCTCGCCGGATACTTCGCGCACAGCGGCTATCTGGATCTGGGCGCCGTGATCGCCACCGCATTCGTGGGCGCGGTGTGTGGCGACCAGTTCTTCTTTCACGTCGGCCGCAACCATGCCACGCGATTGTTCGAGCGATTTCCGAGACTGCACGACAAGGTCCTGATCGCTGTACACCGCGCCGAGCGTCACCAGAATCTCGTGGTGTTGAGCATGCGGTTCCTGTGGGGCCTGCGCATTGCATTGCCGCTGGCGATGGGCATGACCCGCATGAACGGCAAGAAGTTTTTCTGGCTGAACCTGACGTCCGCTGCCGTCTGGGCTGCGTTATTCGGATCGCTCGGCTATGGCACGCGCAAACTCATCACCGAGATGGCTACCAACCTGCATCGCTACGAGTGGTGGATCGCCGGCGGCTTGGGTCTGGGCGCCGCCCTCATCTTCGGAATTCGATGGTTGGGCGCTCGCCGGCCGGCCAGGTTGTAGTTCGATTCCTACACGCGTCGGGCATTCCTCCGGGGTGGGACCGGGGTAACCCGGGCTAGACTTGGCGTCCTTTTACGCCGTTGAAGTAATGCCCAGATCGATGAGTACTACCGAGCCGATCATCCAGGACCTCGCCGACTCGAAGCCCTCCGCAGAAATGCTGAGCCACTTCGCGGCAGTTATCGAATATTCGGACGACGCGATCATCACGAAAACGCTGAACGGCGTCATTTCTTCGTGGAATCCCGGGGCGCAACGTCTGTTCGGCTATACGGCGGCAGAGGCGATCGGGAAGCCGGTCACGATGCTGATCCCGGACAATCATCTCGACGAGGAGCCGGGCATTCTCGCCCGCCTGCGGCGCGGCGAACGCATCGATCACTACGAGACCATTCGCCGCCGCAAGGATGGCGAGCTCATCAACGTTTCACTCACCGTCTCGCCAATCAAGGACGGTACCGGCCGCATCATCGGCGCTTCCAAGATCGCACGCGACATCACGCGCCAGAAACGTTCCGAGGAACTCATCCGCGAGCAGGCGCACGTACTCGCGCTGCTCGACACCACCGGCAAGACGATCGCCTCACAACTCGACCTGCAGAACGTCCTGCAGACCGTGACGGACACCGCGACGCAGCTGACCGGCGCAAAATTCGGCGCATTCTTCTACAACATCATCAGCGACCAGGGCGAGGCATTCCTGCTTTACACCTTGTCGGGTGCCCCACGCGAGGCGTTCGAGAAATTCGGGCTGCCGCGGAATACGGCGATTTTCAATCCCACCTTCACCGGCAAGGGCGTGGTGCGCTCGCCAGACATCACCAAAGATCCCCGCTACGGCAAGATGGCGCCGCATCACGGCATGCCCAAAGGACACTTGCCAGTGCGCAGCTATCTGGCGGTGCCGGTGATCTCGCGCTCCGGCGACGTCATGGGTGGACTGTTCTTCGGCCATCCCGACCCCGACCGGTTCACCGAACGCGCAGAACAGCTGGTGGTGGGCGTCGCGGCACAGGCGACTGTCGCGATGGACAACGCGCGCCTCTACGAGGCGGCGCAGCGCGAAATCGCCAGCCGTGAGCGTGCGGAAGCCGCGCTGCGCGAGACGGATCAACGCAAGGACGAGTTCCTGGCCACGCTGGCACATGAGCTGCGCAATCCACTCGCTCCGATCCGGCAAGCCACCATTATCTCGATGTCTCCGGGAGCCAGTGACGAGCAAAAACAATGGAGCCACGAGGTCATCACGCGACAGGTCCGGCACATGTCTTTGCTGCTCGACGACCTGCTCGATATTTCGCGCATCACCCGCGGCATGCTCGAGCTGCGCACCGAGATGGCCGATCTCGCGGAGGTAGTGGAAGCGGCGATAGAAACTTCGCGGCCCGTCATCGACGCGAAGCTTCACTCGCTGCAGCTGGATCTGCCGGCTGAGCCGACGCAGTTTGCCGCCGACCCGTTACGCCTTGCACAAGTGGTTTCCAATCTCCTCACGAACGCCGCGAAATACACCGATCCTCGTGGGACGATTCAGGTTCGCGCCACTGCGGACGACCACAACGTCGAAATATCCGTCACCGACAGCGGCGTCGGCCTCACACAAGACGCGCTGTCCGCGGTGTTCACCATGTTCTCGCAGGTGAGATCGACGCAGGATCGGTCCGAAGGTGGGCTGGGCATCGGCCTTGCGCTCTCGAAGGGAGTCGTCGAGCTTCATGGCGGGACCATCGAAGCACACAGCGCCGGTCCCGGAAAGGGAAGTGAGTTCATCGTGCGCTTGCCGCGCCGAACCGTCGCTGGATCATTGCCAGCGACGACGACCACGGCGCCCGCACAGACGCGCAAGCGGCGCGTGCTCATCGCGGACGACAATCGGGACGCCGCGGACAGCATTTCGATGCTTCTGCAGATGGCGGGTCACGAAGTCACCGTCGCATACGACGGACAGCAGGCGCTGGAAAATATCGAGACCTTGCGGCCGGAGGTTGCGCTGCTCGACATCGGAATGCCGGGGCTCGACGGTTTCGAAGTGGCGCGGCGCGTGCGTCTGGATATCCGCATCAGGAATACGTTGTTGATTGCCGTCACCGGCTGGGGACAGGCGAGCGACAAGGCGCGTGCCCTGGCAGCCGGGTTTGACCTGCACTTCACCAAGCCCGTCGAGCCAGCAACACTGATCGATCTGCTGGGCAAAAAGCTGTCGACCCGTTAGAGCTACAATGCCGCGTGGCATTGAGCGTCTTCGACCTGTTCAAGATTGGCATCGGGCCTTCGAGCTCGCATACCGTAGGACCAATGCGCGCCGCGCGCCAATTCGCCGTGCGCCTGCGCGACGCACAATTGTTAGACAAGGTGGCGCGCATCAGCGTCACGCTCTACGGCTCGCTCGGCGCCACTGGCAAGGGACATGGCAGCGATAAAGCCATCCTGCTGGGGCTCTCCGGCCACGAGCCTGATACCGTCGATGTCGACGCCATCGCCGGCATTGTTGACCGCATCCGGGGCACGCACACCCTGAGCGTGCTTGGCACCCACACGCTGCCATTCGAAGAACGTCGCGACCTCACCTTCAATCACAAGGACACGCTGCCGCTGCATTCGAACGGCATGCTCTTCGCGGCCTTTGCCGCCGACGGCAACGGTCTCACTACGGGCACTTTCTACTCGGTGGGCGGCGGATTCGTGGTGGCGGATGAACCCCAGGACAAGAACAGTCCCGCCAGTGGGACAGAAAAGCGAATCGTGCCGGACGCCACCGTGCTGCCGTTTCCATTCCGCACCGGCGACGACTTGTTGGCGCTCTGCGAAAAGGAGAAGACTTCGATCGCCGCGATCATGCGTCGCAACGAACGCACCTGGCGCAGCGATGCGCAAATCGATGAAGGGCTGCTGCGCATCTGGCATGTGATGCAGGCTTGCGTGAAGCGCGGCTGCGAAACGACTGGCGTACTGCCGGGCGGATACAAGGTGAAGCGTCGCGCGCCCGGGTTGCACGCGCAGCTCGTTGCCCCGCAGGTGGCTGGCCTCTCCGATCCTTTGATAGCGCTCGACTGGGTGAATCTTTGGGCGCTCGCCGTGAACGAAGAGAACGCCGCGGGTGGTCGCGTCGTCACCGCACCCACCAACGGCGCCGCCGGCATCGTTCCCGCACTCATGCATTACTACGCGCGCTTCGTGCACGGAGCCAATGACGCCGGCATCGTCGACTTCCTGCTCACCGCCGCGGCGATTGGCTTCTTATATAAGGAGAACGCCTCGATCTCGGGCGCCGAGGTCGGCTGCCAGGGCGAGGTGGGCGTGGCCTGCTCGATGGCCGCCGCGGCACTCACCGCTGTGTCGGGCGGGTCTGTGCGGCAGGTCGAAAATGCGGCAGAAATAGCGATGGAGCATCACCTCGGGCTCACTTGCGATCCGGTGGGTGGCCTCGTGCAGATTCCGTGCATTGAACGCAATGCCATCGGCGCGGCCAAGGCTATCAATGTGGCGCGCATGGCGTTGCGCGGCGACGGCACGCACTATGTGTCGCTCGACAAGGTCATCAAGACGATGCGAGAGACCGGGGCCGACATGAAGACGAAGTACAAGGAAACATCGCGCGGTGGATTGGCCGTCAATATCGTCGAATGTTAGGAACAACCATGAAAAAGGGACAGATCGTATTTGCGCTCGCCACGTTGGCTTTCACAGGCCTCGCGATGGCGGAAAAGCCCAAGGTCCTGCCTTACGCGGCCGCGGCGCCGTACGGTGGGGTTCCGCTCTGGAACCCCGGCGACAGATTCATCGGCGTGTCGAGCGGAACCTGCAGCGGCACCTGCCCCGTCTACGAGCTGTACCTGTTCGACGATGGACGGCTGGTGTTCAACGGCCGCAAGGACACCAGTAAGGTCGGTGTCTGGAAGAAGCAGCTTGGGCCCGAGATCTATACCGAACTGCTGACTACGATCGTGAAGACCCAGGTGTTGGAGAACGAGGTCAAACGCAAGACCTGCCTCAAGGGCCGATCCATGCTCATCATCATGCGCTCCGCATCGCAGGCTGGAGATGCTCGCACGGTGACGCTGAATTCCGGCTGCGAAGGTCATACCGATCTCGTCAAGCGGATCGAGGGGCAATTCATCGACTCGACCGGTGTTGCGAAGTGGCTGGTCCCGCCGAAATAGAACTGGGCGGCGGCTCGCGCCGCCGCCCGCTCCAACACTGCCCACTAACTAACAACACCTCAGTGGGGGTACAGCGTTTCAGGGATCTCCGCGATCGACTCGAACGGCGCACCGCTCGCCTTCGCCGCGCTTTCAATCGCCGAGAAACTCGGGGCTTCGTACACCCAGAACGAGTCACTCTTGTTCGCCGTGGCATAGGAAGTAAGTAGAGTGACTCCGTACTTCCGGTCGCTGTTGGCCGCGACATCCGGCGCACCCGAACGCTTAACCAGGTAACGGTGATTGCCGTTGGCGATCTGCTGCACGGCGCCGCGCGGTTCGGCCTTGATGTCCGCAGGAATCTCGGTGACGTTGTCGACCGGCATGCCGGAAAGCTTCGCCGCTTCGCGCACCGCAGCTTCACTCGGACCGTCATAGACGCAATACGTCTTGGTCTTGTCCGCGTTCGCATACGACTTTTCCCAGGTCACGTCCAACGTGGCGTTGTTCTCGTTGACCTTCTTTTTCGCGGCTGCGTCCACACCATCGAGCGCGCCCGCCGGGAAGGTGCGTTCGATCAAATAGCGGTGAGTAACCTGCGAGGGGTTTGCGGTTCCCGCAACGGCGGAAGCTGCGATCGTCATCGCCGTCACGGCGCAAAAAACTTTCATCATCGTCATCTCCGATGCTTGTACTTGAGTTGATTACTGTCTAACACGCTGACACAGTAGCCGCGCCGGAATAGATTTCGAATGATCGCGCGTCCGGCGTTGATGCCTGATCGTCCTTGGAGAAATGTATGGATACCTTGTCGGATGTTTTGCGTGCCGTGCGTTTGACCGGCGCATTTTTTTTCGATGTTCATGCCAGAGCACCGTGGTGCGCGGAAACACCTTTCGGGCACACCGTGGTGGACGCGATGTTCCCGGGCTCCGATCACCTCATCTGTTATCACCTGATGATGGAAGGATCGTGCTGGGCGACCATCGAAGGCGAAGAGCCCATCAAACTATCTGCCGGTGACATCATCCTGTTGCCGCACGGCGATACTCACGTACTCGCGACAGCGCCCGGCATGCGCAAGACGCCCGAGATGTCGATGTACCGCATGCCGGAAGACCGCGAGTTGCCGACGAGAATTTCGGTGGGCGCCGATGGCGGCGAGCTGACCCACTTTGTTAGCGGATTCCTCGGCTGCGACTCGCGCCCTTTCAACCCGCTGCTGACAGCGTTGCCGCGCGTCATCATCATCAACGACCACACCAGCGGCGCACTCGGCGCCTACTTTCGGGCGGCGCTGGCGGAGTGCAAGGACGGTCGCATGGGAGGCGCAGATCTGCTCGGCCGCATCAGTGAGCTCATGTTCGTCGATGCGGTGCGTCGTCACCTCGAGGCGCTGCCCGAAGATCGCGTCAACTGGCTCGCGGGATTGCGCGATCAATACGTCGGCCGCGCGCTGATGGCGCTGCATTCCAATCCGTCACGCGACTGGACGCTCGAAGCGCTGGCGCAGGTGGCAGCGCTCTCCCGCTCGGCATTCGCCGAGCGTTTCACGCAATATGTGGGGCACCCGCCCATGCAATACCTCACCAACTGGCGCATGCAGCTTGCGACCAACTACCTGCGCCGTGGAACCGAGACCGTGGCTTCGATCGCCAACCGCGTGGGTTATGACTCCGAGGCCGCCTTCAGCAGGGCATTCAAGAAAGTGGTGGGTGCGCCGCCCAGTGAGTGGCGAGAGATGCGTGTACCGCGAGCCGCGCATCCGGTTCCCGGCATCGTTCAGTAAAACTAAACACTCGGTCAGAACTTAAGAACACGCAGG
>Ga0207691_10002123_pt1 | contig 19390 bp, 12 predicted proteins | sample KBSM13metaG_FD_184327 | JGI IMG/M metagenome (GOLD analysis project Ga0207691, IMG submission 184327) | Miscanthus rhizosphere microbial communities from Kellogg Biological Station, Michigan, USA - KBS M1-3 metaG (SPAdes) (version 2) | ecosystem: Host-associated > Plants > Roots > Rhizosphere >... | reverse complement strand
GGCGTTGATGAGCAGATCGTTGAGCACGAGCGACAGCTCGCGATTCACCGGCGAGTAGTAGTCGGGCTCCGGCGCGTCGACCACCATGTTGCCGAAGAGGCCCATCGCCTGCTCGATGTCCTCACGCACGTGCGGGTGATACCAGTACACGCCGGCATCCGGGAAATGAACGGTGTACGTGAAGTCCTCGCCCGGCGCGACCTCCTTCTGCGTTAGGCCCGCGACGCCGTCGAACCGGTTGTCGTGCCTCAGCCCGTGCCAGTGAACGGTGCTGGGCAGATCGATCCTGTTGTGGAAACGAACCGTGATGGTGGCCTGCTGGGCAACGCGGAGAAGCGGGCCGGGTACCATCCCGTTGAACGCGTACATCACGAATCGCTGCCCGCGAATCATTCGCCTGACGAGTCCCGCTGTGAGGTCGAGGGTGTCACCGTCTTTCAGTCGGACCGTTTGCGTCGGCTTCACAGGCGGCACCGTCGCCGGGTCGACGTTAGCGCCGGGGAGGAACGAGCTCACTGGCGGCGTCAGCCCGACGAGCCCCGGGATCATCTTCATGCCCTTCGGCATGGGGATCGGCATCCCCGCCGCCATACTGTCACCGATCATCCCGGGCATGTTCATGTGAGCCGGCTTCGCCGCGGCCTTCGCGCCGGACTTCTTTGACGACGGCGTTTTCGCCGAGTCGTGCGTCATGCCGGGCATCCCGGCCATGGGATCCGGTTTCTTCGCCGGTGGCTTCGACTGCCCGAATGTCACGTTAGGCGTGACGGCGACGAGCGCTGCACAAGCAGCCGCGCGCAGATAACGGGTCACGGCGCGACCCCACGGAACAGCGGGTGTGACAGGAACGTCTGCAGCCACCCGCTCGGCGACGTGCCGCTGAGCGCTACGGCACCGGCGTGCTTCGTGGCGGCCGAATCCGGTTCGGCCGCCACGACGAGCAGGAACTTGTTGAAGTCGACCGTACCCACGGTGGACTCGCCGTTGCCCACCGGCCCGAGCCGGCGCCACTGCTTGAGATCCGTCGTCACACCCCAGGCGACGTACGCCTTGTACGGGCCGAGCGCCGACGGCTCGGGCAGTCCCGACAGACTCAGCTGCACGTCATAGCTCGCGTGACCATCGGCGGTCACCGTGACACCAAAGGGCGACTCGGCGAACACCAACCGGGCCGTGCCGCGCGCGTTAGGCGTCTTCGGCGTGTTGTGGAGCTGAATGTCGTACGGCCCGAGCGCCAGCAGGGCGACGAGAGCGAGGTATCTCGTCATTCACTCGCGACCTTCGGTTTCCAGGTCTTGTCCGGACCGCGATCCCAGTCCTGAACGCTCGAGATGTTGGGCATCCCGACGTCGTGCCCATTCCACCCGTTGAAGCCGTCCATCTTGAACAGCCAGAGGCCCGTGCGCATGTCGGAGATGACGACGAGACCATCGTAATTGCGCACGTCGACGCCGAACGCGCCCTGCATCACGCTCGTCGTACTCTGCCACCCGTTGTCCGGGGTACCGCCAAACCCGTGCTCGTGCTCGCACTCGCAAGTGAAGAAGTGTCCTTCCGTCTTCGGATGCTTCGGGTCCTTCAGGTTGAATACCTGCAAGCCGTCCTCGTACGCGGAGACGAACACGTAGGGCCAGCGTACTTCATGGTTGTGCGAAAGGTCGCGCCAGTCAGCCGTCCAGGCGCTGATCGGGATGTCGAGGTTCTGCGTCTTGCCCGACTGACCCGGCTCGAGGTCCCAGATGCGGAGCGGCGTGTACTGGTACTCCGTCTCGGTGACGGCATATCGACCATCCGGCGACGGCGTGAACGTGTGCGCCACGTCCATCCCGAGGCTCGTGATGGTGAACAACGCCTTCGGTGTTTCCGGCTTGGTGACGTCCCAAACGGAGTAGCCGCCGAGGCCAGCGCCGTAGAACTTGTCCTGCTGCGTGGCCGGATCGTACCCGACGTAGAAGTCGTGATACCCGCCGCCTCCGATCTGGCGGAAGGGCGTCGGGTTCGGCACTTCGCCGATCAGCGCCGTCGCCGGATCGGCACCCTTCACGACCTTCTCGAGGTCGTAGATGAGCGCCTTCGACTGGTTCACCGTCGTGAAGTAGAGCGCGCGACCGTCGGAGTGCTTGTAGGCGAACGTGTTGTGGAAGCCGCCCGGCGACTGCGGGTAACGGATGCGCGCAACCTCCTTCACCTTCGACGGATCGGGTAAGCCGGTGACGTCGAAGATCACGGCGCCGAGGTCGGCGTCGGGGCTGCCCTGCATGAACTGGAGCGACTGCGCGTAGTAGTAGCGCCCGTTGATCTTGAAGTATTTCCCGTCCATTGCGCCGATGCCGCGGTGCAGCTCCGGATTCTCGATGGTCCATCGGAAGACCTGCTTCGGCGCGGACGTGTTGCTGATGTCGTAGATCGTGAAGGCGAAATTCACGAAGCCGGAGAGGTAGGCGTACGGGCGGTTTCGATCCTGCTCGAGCTCGACGTTCGAGGCTTTCCAGGCCCCTTCGTGCGCGGGGATGCGGGCGAGCTGATGAATCTTCTCACTGCCGCCTTTCTTTTTGTCGAAGTCGGTGACGGCGGAGCCGGGATCCTGGGCTCGGACAGCGGACGCCAGACCGCACCATGCGGTCAGCGCTGCAGCGACAATGACTCGACGCATTAAAACCAAGCCTCGGGTAAGCGTTGTGCGACTGATGTGGACGGTATCGCTCCGGCGAGCCGAACCGGTGACGAGACGGCATACCGGTCGCAGCCGCGAAACGGGATGATGTGTCGGGGGAACGGTCGAGGCCAGGGGCACGCGTGAAATGCCGCCTCGACGACGCCGAACGCCGGTGCAGCCTTCTCGCGCAGTGTGGAGGTGAGCCTAACGCGCGTCGGGTCGGTCAGCCGAACGGAAGCGACTCGGCGGGGCCGCCGACATGCCCCCGCACGTTCGCGCCCAGGGAATGAGATCGAGCCGCGCGTACGGAATGTCCTCGCCGGTGTCCTCGCACACCCCGTATTTCTCCGGCGTGGAGTGCAGCCGGTCTATCGCCGCATCGATCTCGGCGAGCTGCCGCGAGACTCGCGTTGCGTTCGACGCGTCGAGCTCGGCCTGCATCGCGTCCGTCCCGAGGTCGGCCGGATGGGACGGCATCACGGAAAGGTCTCCCGTACGGTCCTGCTCGTCGCCCTCGGCATACTCGCCGATCGAGCGATTCAGGGTGCGCAGCGCTCGCGTCCGTTCTTCCTGGAGGCGGCGCCCAAGATGGCGGCGTTGCTTCTCGGTGAGCGGCATCGTGATCTCCTCTGCCGTACGGCGATGCATATCTGCGGCCGCCACGCTGCTCGATCAACCTTGACGAAACCACGCGGTTTCGCTCGCTTCGTTCGGTAATGTCGATCTCCAACGACAACGGCGACTCCGTGGACGCGTATCGCGACAGCGCTGAGGCGGTGATCGCGAAGCTCGGCACCGACGCGCACCGTGGCCTGACCGACGAAGAGGCCAATGCGCGGCTCGCCCGCTACGGACCTAACGAGTTGGCCGCCGAACCACCGGTCCCGAGTTGGCGCCGGTTTCTGGCGCAGTTCCAGGACGTGCTCGTTGTCCTGCTTCTCATCGCGACGGCGATCTCGGCGCTCCTCTGGGTTTATGAGCGGGACACGAGCTTGCCCTACGAGGCGATCGCGATCTTCGCCATCGTGCTGCTCAACGCGGCGATGGGCTTCGTCCAGGAGTCACGTGCCGAAGCGGCCGTCGCGGCGCTTCGTGCCTTGTCGGCGGCGGAAGCCACGGTCGTCCGTGGAGGACAGCGCCGGCGCGTGCCGGCCTCGGAGCTCGTTCCGGGCGATCTGATTCTCGTCGAGGAAGGCGACACGGTGCCCGCCGACGGTCGGCTCGTCGAGGCAACCGCGCTTCAAACCGCGGAGGCGTCCCTCACCGGAGAGAGTCTCCCGGTCTCGAAGAACACGGAGCCGATCGAGGACGACGTCGCGCTTGGCGACCGCGACAACATGGTCTTCAGTGGCACGACGGCGACCTACGGGCGTGGAATCGCTCTCGTCACCGCGACCGGCATGCATACGGAGGTGGGACGCATCGCCGGCCTGCTCAAGGAAGCCCACGAGGAGGAGACGCCCCTCCAGCGAGAGCTCGATCGGACGGGTAGGGTGCTTGGCCTCGTCGTCATCGCGATCGCTATCGCGATGATCGTGACGATCATTCTGGTCGACCACGTGCGCGGGTTCGGCGCGATCGTGGACGTCCTGATTCTCGGCGTCGCGCTGGCGGTCGCCGCGGTGCCGGAGGGACTGCCGGCCGTCGTCACCGCGGTCCTGTCGATCGGCGTGCAGCGGATGGCGCGACGCAACGCGATCGTGCGACACCTCGCGGCGGTCGAGACGCTTGGCTCGGCCAGCGTGATCGCGTCGGACAAGACGGGCACACTCACGAAGAACGAGATGACCGTGCGGGTGGTCGTCTCCGCAAGCGGGCGCGTAACGTTCAGCGGATCCGGCTACGCGCCTAACGGGTTCGCGACCCGGGACGGCGGCGGTCCACTCGACGGCGCCCTCCGGGTGGAGATCGAGCGCGCGCTCGCCGCCGCGGACCGCGCGAACAACGCCCAGGTGTATGAGCGAGACGGCCGATGGGTGGTGCAGGGAGATCCCACCGAAGGCGCGCTCATCGTGGCCGCACGAAAATGCGGTCTCGAGGCCACGGAGCTCGATTCGAGACTGCCGCGGGTGGGCGAGGTGCCCTTCTCATCCGAGCGAAAGCTGATGAGCACCGTGCATCGGGACACCGAGCGTGACGATCGTCTGGTCGTGTTCGCGAAAGGTGCGCCGGACGTCCTGATCACTCGGTGTACCCGCGAGCTCGTAGGTGAAGAGCCTCGGCCGCTGACGCCGGAACGTCGCGCCGAGATCCGCCGCGCGAACGAGGATCTGGCCGATCAGGCGCTCCGGACCCTGGGCGTCGCCATTCGGCACCTGCCTAACGACCATGCCGTTCGCCAGGACGGTGGCGGCGTGGACGTCGCGATCGAGCACGACCTCGCGTTCGCCGGATTGATCGGCATGATCGATCCGCCGAGGGCCGAGGCGGCAGAAGCCGTGGCGCGGGCGAAGGGCGCGGGCATCAGGCCCATCATGATCACCGGCGACCATCCGCGAACCGCGGCCGTCATCGCGCGCGAGCTCGGAATCACGACCGACACGCGCGCGATGACCGGCGCGGAGCTCGAGCAGATGCCGGATGACGCGCTCGAGCGGACGGTCACCGAGGTCTCCGTCTACGCACGGGTGAACCCGGAGCACAAGCTGCGGATCGTCAGAGCGCTGCAGCGGCGCGGCGCCATCGTGGCCATGACGGGCGATGGCGTCAACGACGCGCCGGCGCTCAAGACCGCCGACATCGGGATCGCAATGGGCATCACCGGCACGGACGTCTCGAAGGAGGCCGCAGACGTCGTGCTCGCCGACGACAACTTTGCGTCGATCGTCGCCGCCGTGGAGGAAGGGCGCGCGATCTTCGCGAACATCCGAAAGTTCCTGCGATTCCTGCTCTCGTCGAACATCGGCGAGGTCCTCACGATGTTCTTCGGCGTGTTGCTCGGCACGCGGCTCGGGCTCCCTCGTGAGGCAGGCGGCGTGGCACTGCCGCTGCTCGCGACGCAGATCCTCTGGGTCAACCTCGTGACGGATGGAGCCCCGGCCCTCGCGCTCGGCGTCGACGCGGCGGACGAAGGATTGATGCGACAGCCGCCGCGCCCGCACGGCGAGGGTGTGATCACCGCGCGGATGTGGCGCGGCATCTTCTTCGTGGGAGTGGTGATCGCCGCGAGCACCTTGCTCGTCCTCGACGCTTCGCTGCCGGGCGGATTCATTGACGGAACCGGCACGCTCCCGTACGGCCGGACGATGGCCTTCACGACGCTGGTGCTGGCGCAGCTATTCAACGCCTTCAACGCGCGTTCTGACGTGCGCAGCGCGTTCGCGCAGCTCTTCACGAACCGCTGGCTGTGGCTGTCGATCGCGCTCTCGTTCGTCCTGCAGTGCGTCGTGCTCTACCTGCCGGCCATGCAGCGCGCGTTCGGGACCGTGGCGCTCGGGCCGATGGACTGGGCGCGGTGCATCGTGGCGGCGAGCGCGGTGTTTTGGGTTCGGGAGGCCGCCAAACTAGTCGGTGGTCGGAAGTCGTTACCCGGTGGCTAAGGACTAACGCCTAACGACCATAGACTAACGACTCACTGGTCGGGTGATCCGCCACCTCCACGCGCAGCGACTGCCAGCTTCCATACGTCGCGGAACGCCACAACCACTCGAACGGGCCATACCGGAACCGCGCGAGCCACCAGCGACTGAACATCGCGTCGACCGCGAACAGGGCGACCGCCATCGTTAGGCCCACGAGTGGGGTGACCTGAAGGCCCAAACCGTATTTCGAGAACGTGAGATCCAGCAATGCAACTTGGATCATGTAGTTCGTGAGCGCCATCCGCCCCGTCCACGCGAACGGCGCCAGGCGCCTCAGCCAGTCGCGATCGCGGGCCACCAGCAGCAGCACCACGCCGATGTACAGGAACGAGAGCCACATGTCGCGCACGAGGCCGAACCCGTACTGCAATCTGTTGAGCGCGACCGCGCGTACGATCGGGCCGGTTTCGTGCACTGGCAGGCTCGGGAACACAAAGGCCTGCACCGCCCATAACGCGGTCCCGGCGACGGCGAGCGTCACGATCAGCCGCCGATGTCGCTCCGGTTCATCGAAGAGTCCCAACCGGAGCGCGATGAAGCCGAGCAGGAACAGCATGAACGAGTTCACGGGCAGGAACGAGAACGGCTGCGCGTAGAACCATTTCATGTGCTCGACTCGCGCGGCGAAGACCGTCCTGTAACTCGTGGCGTCCTTGACTTTCTCGAATGCCTCGTAGTGCGCCTGATTCCTCTTGCCTGTGGCCTCGAGAGTTGCCTTGGCCCCTTGCTCTCCCTTCGTCGCGACCAGGTACGTCGCCTTCGCGATCGCGTACACGTTCCACGACACTGCGCAAGCGACAGCTGCAATCACGAGCTTCCTCACCGACCAGCGACGCACCAGGAGCAATGGCAGCCCCCACACGGCGTACGTCAGCAGGACATTGAAGCCGAAACAGGCCTCGGCAATGAAGCCGAAGACAGCGAGCGTGCCGATTCGGCGCAGATAGTTCGCGACGAAGCGACCTCCACGCGCATCCGCTCGCCGAAGCTGAATGGCGAAACCGACGCCGAAGAGGATCGCGAACATCGTCCAGAAGCGCTCCTCGAAGAACAGCTCGACGACGCTCTGATAGATCTTGTCCGCCGAGCCGCCGCCCGAGGAGAACATGCTGAAGTGCACGAAGAACATGCCGATCAGCGCGATGCCGCGGAGCACGTCGAGCACGTGGAGGCGGTCGCGATCGGACGCGACGGTGTTCGTAGACATGGAATCCAGGGAGTGCGCGGTTGTCATCGATCTTGCGCGATAACGTTACCGCGCGCGCGTCACCCGCCTCTCACCGCATCAATCGCCTGCACGACAACGTGTTAGAGCCGCCGTTCCGATCGCGTTAGACGCGCACGCCCGTCACAGGGAAAAGACGCCGCGGACCAGGAACACGAGGAAAGCGATATTGGCGATCGTATGACCGATCACGCCCGGCCACGTGCTCCGCGTGCGCTGCGCGACGTACGCGAGCGCGCAGGTGCCGGGAACGTATGACACGAAACTGAACAGCGTCGTGTGGTAGAAGATGTGAAACGCGGCCCACAGCACGCCATTCACCACCCAGGCCCAGCGTCCGTTCGCGAGCTCCTGACGCGGCAGGATGTAGCCCCGCCACCATAGCTCCTCGCCGAAGATGTTGAGGATGATGAGACAGGCGACTCCCCACAACAGGAGCCACCAGTTGCCGGCCGCTGGGACGCCCAGAAAGGTGTTGCCGCCCGCTACGGATCCCATGACCGCCGTGAACTCCTGAGGTGCGGTGTAGAGCCGCACCTGCTCCAACGGTTGGATCACCCGGTTGATGAGCGGCCCCCCGAACGCGGAGAACGCACCGATCGCGAGGCCCCACACGCCAAGTCGCCAGTCGAACCGACCGAGGCGCATGCGCTCGCGGAATGCGCTCATCGACCACGGCCTGCCCTCGAGCCGATACGCGAGGATCGCGCTCACCAGCATGAGTGCGAGCGGCCCGCCAAACGTCACGTTGAACGTGACGAACGGCGACGCGCCCTGACGGATCATCCACGGCAGGAGCCCGAGGATGCTGGCGCTGAAAATGGCGGAAGGAATGCCGAAATAGAGCAGTGCCTGGCCAATGCCAAGCGGCCGCAGATCGGCAGATGTTCGCGCAGCCGTCGGGGCGAGGCTGGCGTCGGGGACAGTCGCGTCGGTCATACCATAACAAGCGGTTTTCCGGGACCGCCCGCAACCACCACGGGCGCAGCGGCGCTCGCTCAGTCGTTAGTCGATAGTCGTAGGTCGTTAGCTATCGGTAGTCGTCAGCTACCGACTCGCGACTACCGACTACCGACTATCGTGGCGCGAGCTCCAGAACCGCCTCGATCGTGTCCGCTTCCTCGGCGCGCTTGTCGTGACGATAGCCCTTGATACGTGCGAACCGCAGCGCGACACCGCCCGGGTAATGCGGGCTGCGCTGCACCTCGTTGAACGCCACCTCCACGACGAGCTCCGGCCGCACGTGCACGACGTGTCCGTCGCGGCGCGTCTCTCGCGCGAGGAGCTCTTTCGTCTGCCACTCGAGGGTCTCGTCGGTCATGCCCTTGAAGGTCTTGCCGAGCATGACGAAGCCACCGTTCACGGGATCGCGGGCGCCGAGGTGGATGTTGCTGAGCCACCCTTTGCGGCGACCAGAGCCCCACTCCACCGCAAGTACCACGAGGTCGAGCGTGCGCGCCGTCTTCACCTTGAGCCATGCGGACCCGCGACGTCCGGCTGCGTACGGCGCCGAAAGCGACTTGGCCATGAGCCCTTCGTGTCCGCGCTCGAGCGCAGTGGCCTCGAACCGCTTCGCCTCCTCGACGTCCGCGGTCACCGTTCGCGGCACGCGCATGGAGGCTGGCACGATGGCGTCGAGGCGCGTTAGGCGCTGATGCAGCTGCTGGTCGAGCAGATCTTCGCCGTCGAGCCGCAGGATGTCGAAGAAAAACGGTGCGACCGGCAACTGTCCCCTCAGTGCGTCGACGTCGAGCCGGCGACCGAAGCGGCGCATCGTGACCTGGAACGGAAGCGGACGCTCTGCCGCGTCGAGCGCGATGACCTCACCGTCGAGAATCAGATCCTCGGCCGGGAACGCACGCACTGCCTCGGTCACCTCGGGCACAGCCCGCGTCACGTCGTTCAGGCTTCGCGTATAGACCGCCACCCGGTCGCCAAGTTTGTGCACCTGGATGCGCGCCCCATCCAGCTTCCATTCGAGCGCCGCCGCCACGCCGTCGCCGAATTCCTTCAGTGCTTCACCAACGTTAGGCGCCGAGTCGGCGAGCATGGGTTGTACGGGTCGGAAGAGCTGGAGCGACCAGTGCGCCAGCCCAGCCTCGCCTTCGGCCAGCACCACCTCGGCCACTGCACCGAGGTCTCCGGCAAACATCGCGGCACGCCGGACGCGGTCGGCCGGGAGGTTGGCCGCCTTGGCGACCGCTTCCGTCATCACACCCTCCAGCGCGCCCTGCCGCACTTCGCCGACGCCGAGCGCGAAGAGGAATTGCTGTTCCGCGGATGTCGCCCGCGCCATGAGGTCGCCCAGCAGCCGGCGGCGCTGCGCGGCGGAGTTGCTGCCCTTCACCGACTTGAGGGCGGTGAAGGTCTGGTCGACCTCGGCGAGCGTCAGCGTCGCCTCCTCTGCGGCGTTAGGTGGACGGGCCGCATCGAGCGTCGCCCAGCCGATCCCGAGCTTGCCCTGGCGCGGCCAGCCGGTGAAAAAGCCAATCGCGATCGCTATCTCGTTAGAGGCAAGGCGCCGCAGCACGTCGGCGAGCAGCTCGATCTTCTTCCCGCGGCTGCTCGTCGACGCGACCACCGACGATGCGGTGACGACTTCACTCAGATGCACAGCGGCCTAGGGCGTCACCATCCACCACATCTTGTCGAGTGGCTTGGTGCGCGGCGCGACCTCCTGCAGCGTGTTCGCATCGTATAACCGGCCGTTCTTCATCACGAAGCGAAGCGAATTCGTGTTGCGGATATTCTCCAGCGGGTTGCGGTCGAGCACCTGAAGGTCCGCGAGCTTTCCGACCTCCAGCGACCCAAGGTCCTTCCCCACGCCGATCGCCTCCGCACCGAAGATCGTGCCGACGCGCAGCACGTCATGGTTCGCCATTCCGCCGCTCGCGATGTTCCACAGCTCCCAGTGCACGCCCAGCCCTTGAAGCTGTCCGTGACCACCGAGGCCCACGCGTCCGCCCGCCTCCACGATCTTCTTGAGCTGTTCCGCGTATTGCTTGAAGCTGTACTGGCTGTCCGCGAACCACCCCGGACGTCGCAGCGCACGACGATCCAGCTCGGCGTGCGGCGTGAAGCGCGCGAGCTTTTCATCTGCATGGATGTCGTAATGCTCGTACCAGTAGTTCTCCGCCATCGGGCCACCATACTGCACGATCAGCGTCGGCGTGTTCGTGGTCCCGCTCTTGGCCATGAGCTGCACCACGTCCTTGTAGAGCGGCGTGATGGGCAGCGTGTGCTCGATGCCCGCGTAACCGTCCATCGCCTCCGTCAGGTTCTTCTTGAAGTCGAGACCACCCTCGAGCGTCGGCGTGATGTTCTGCTCCTTCGCGGCCATCAGAACCCACTGCCGGATCGCCCGCTGGCCGGCCATGTACTGCTTGAGGGTGTGCGTCTGATAGAAATCGGAGTAGCGCGTAAGCACCTCGCGCGCGTCGTCGGCGCTCGCGATCTCGTCGGTCCAGAAGACGCCCGGGCCGGTCGTGAGAATGCGTGGACCGATCATGTCGCCCGTTTCGACGAGATCGCCGTACGTCAGGACGTCGGTCGTCGAGGTCTGCGGATCACGCGTCGTCGTCACGCCGTACGCGAGGTTCGCGAGGTACTCGTACACCTGCGTCTTGTGAATCCCCCACGACGGCCACATGTGCGCATGGATGTCAACCCATCCGGGCAGGATGGTCGTGCCGCTCACGTCGAACGAGCGCGCGCCAGCTGGTACGGCGACACTTCCCGCGGGACCAACGGCCGTGATGCGGTTGTTCGTGACGACGATGTCGCCGCGCTCGATGACCTCGTTCCCCTTCATCGTCACGATGCGCGCGTTACGAAGCGCGATCACGCCGGTGGGGCGATCTCGCGCCACCGCGATCGAGACGTCCTGCCGCGTGGGTGCGTACGCGGGCCGCTTGGCCGCGGCGGAGGTATCGGGCTTGGCACCGGCCTTGACGAGACTGTCGGCTTTCCGTGTCGAATCCGCGATCGCGCGTGACGCGGTCGCGAGGTCATACGTGAAGTAGCTGTGGCCTAACGACCAATAGATCGATCTGCCATCGTTCGCCCAGCCGAGGAAATCGCCGCCCACGCGCGAGAGCCTGCGAACAGGCACCGTCGCGGCGGCAGGATTGGAGATCGAGATCGTCGGCGTCGCGCCGCCGGCCACGGGGACGGACACTAGATAAAGCTTGTTGTCGACGTCAGCGAACGCCTGATTGCCATCGGGACTGAGGATGACCTCGCTGGCCGGCCCCGGGCGCGCCATCGGCCCCTGCAGCGGATCCGTGAAGCCCGTCACCTTGATGTGCGCGCGGCGATCGGTGCCATCCCATCGCATGGAGACCACGCCATCGGCCGGGTCGTAGATGTACACGCGGGTCGAGTCACGCGTGAAATGCGGCCGGCCGTACGAGTTGACCGGCGAGATCTGCGTGACATCGCCCCCCGCCGCGGGAAGCCATGCCAACTCCTTGACCTGCGGGCCCGGTCCCGAGAACTCGCTCGTCTTCTCGATCCGCTCCCCACGCGGCCCGCGGATGACGACGATGCGCCGGCCGGTGGGATCGTAGTTGAGGTCCTCGTAGAACGCGGTCTGGCGCGAGAGCCGTTCCGGTCGTGCGTTAGGCGTCGCCATGCTGACGCGCCAGATGTCGCCGCCTTCCTCGGTCCACGTGACGTACGCGACGTAACGCCCGTCCGGCGACCATGCCGGTGAGTGCTCACCGGCGGTGCCGGTGGTGAGCCGCCGCGGACGCCCATTCGGCAGGTCCATGACCCAGAGCTTGTCGAGCGCCGAGAATACGAGCCGCTTGCCATCGGGCGAGGGGCGCGCGTTGCGAATCTGTTTGACGTTGAGGACGGAATCGTTCATCGGGTACTCGAACTTCACGAGCGGCCCCATGTTGATCTCGACGTCCGCCGAGAACGGAATCGCGGACGCGGTGCCGTTAGGCAGCGCGAGGCGCCAGAGCTTGCCGCCGTAGGTAATGACGACCGCGCGGGAGTCGGGCATCCACGCGTAGCCGGGCAGAAGGTCGCGCGTGAAGCGCGACTCGGAATCGTCACGCTGGATGTCGCGCGAGAGCCAGATCTCATCCCCGCTCGCGAGCTCGCGGAGACGCAAGCCGGTTCCGGCGTCGACCCGCGAACCGTAGGCGAGCCATTTCCCATCGGGGCTGATCGCCGGCCGCATGCCGCCGCCGAGATTGGTCGTACGCAGATATGTCTTGCCCGTGTTTCGGTCGTACACCCCGAGCTGCCACCGGTCCTCGAGCATCTGATTGTACTGGAAGCCACCGCGCTTGATGCTGGCGTAGATGTACCGGCCATCCGGTGACACGTCCGCCCCGAGGTAGTTGTTGTAGGGTGGCGGCACGAGCGGGTTCGGCGGTCCGCTCGGCGCGTCACCGGTACCCGGCCCGGTGAGCTGGAGCCCCGTGCCGCCATCCTTGTTCACCATCACCAGGTCGTAATTGCTCCCGAGAATGCCGGTCTTCGTCCGCGACACGACGATGTACTGGCCGTCGGGCGTCCAGGCGGGGGAGACGTACTGGGCGTCCTTGTCCTTCGTGATCGCACGCGGCTCTCCGCCGGCGACGTCGATGACCCAGAGGTTCTCGTAGCCGCTGCGGTCGCTCACGAACACAATGGTCTTGCCGTCGGGCGAGAAGCGCGGCTGCCCGTCGAACCCTATCCCGCTGGTGATGCGGGTGGCTTTGCCGCCCGCGATCGGCAGCGTGTACAGATCACCCATGACGTCGAACGCGATCGTCTTGCCGTCGGGCGAGACGTCGAGCGACAGCCACGTGCCTTCGTCGGTCGTGAAGGCCGTTTTGCGGGTGGGGATGATCGGGAGCTCCGTGTTTGGAGCAGTCTTCTTCGACGTGTCAGCAGCGGCGGCAGGTTGCTGCGCGACACCGGCCATGGGGCTCGATAGGCCCAAGGCGAGAACGAGCGTGAGTACACGGCTCGCACGCATGAGGCTCTCCTGATTTAGGGATGTGATGGGTCGGTCGTACGGCTCGGGAACCTTGGCACGCCCCCCAAACGGCAGCAAGGCCCGGCGGTTCGGGCGCGAGAACTGGCCGGTGACATTGGCTGGAGCGGCCCGCATCTTTTAACGATTCGCAAGCCAGCCCGTCGAGCGAATTATCCCATGTTCCCACGAGGATCCGTGTTCACCCGGCCTTCGATCTCTCGGCGCACCGTCGTCGCGCTTGCCGCGGTCGCCTCCGTGTCCGCGTCACCAGTTTGCGTGCACGCACAGATACCAGCGTCGGAGTACGGCGCGCGGCGCGACGCTCTCGCCGCCCGCATTGGCGATGGTGTCGTCATCGCCTTTGGCGGGAGAACGCCCGTCACAGACTTCGGGCCCTTCTACCAGATCCCGGCGTTCCATTACCTGACGAACTTCGACGAGCCTGATGCCGCCATGGTGCTCGTCGCGAAGGGTGGAAAGCCGACGACCACGTTCTTCCTCTCACCGATCGACCCGCGTACGGCCTTTTACTACGGCCGACGCCCCGACTCGACGTCCGTCGAGCGCACGTTAGGCGTCAAAGCTCGCCCCTTCTCCGCACTGGGCGCCTTTGTCGACTCGCTCGCGAGCCTCAACCCGGCGCCAACGTTCTACACGCTGGCCGACTTCGGTGACGCCGACTTCGCCGCGCAGGATTCACTGACGCGCGGCCGCTCGTTCATGAAGTCGATCGCGGCGAGGCACGCAGGCCTCACCATCAAGGACGCCCACGACATCGTCGATCAGCTGCGCGCCAAGAAGTCGCCGGCCGAGCTCGCGCTCCTTCGCAAGGCCGGTGAGATCAGTGCCGAAGGCCACCGCGCCGCCATGCTCGCCCCGGAGCCGGCGCACGAGTACGAGCTGCAGGCCGTCGTCGAGTACACGTTCGCGCGCCTGGGCGGTGAGCGCCCGGCATACGGCTCCATCGTCGGTGCAGGTGCGAACGGCACACAGCTCCACTACATGAAAGACCGCGCTCCGGCAAAGCCGGGCGACCTCGTGGTCATCGATGCGGCGACGCAGTACGAGGGCTACGCCGCCGACGTCACGCGTACGATCCCGGTGAGCGGTACCTACACGGACGACCAGAAGAAGATTTACCAGATCGTCCGCGACGCCCAGGCAGCGGCCGAGCGGAACTCGAAGCCGGGAATGTCGGCGAAGGCAGCGTCGGATTCGTCGATTGCCGTTCGTGCGAAGGGTCTCGTCGCGCTTGGCCTCGCCGAATCGGAGACGGCGACGTTCGACCCGCCGTGGAAGGTCAACTGCACGGCCACGCCGGTGGCGTGCACGCAGACGTACTTCTGGATGATCCACGGCCTGGGGCACGGGATCGGCCTCGCCGTGCACGACCCGGCGCAGTATTACTACGGCGACAAGACGTTCAAGGAAGGCGACGCCTTCACGATCGAACCGGGCATTTACGTGAGCCAGGCGATGCTCGACGCGCTGGGCGATACGCCGAAGAACCGCGCGTTCAAGGCCAAGGTGAAGGAGGCGGTAGCCCGCTACCAGAACACGGGTGTGCGCATCGAGGACAGCTACATCATCACCGATAAGGGCCTCGAGCGCGTCAGCAACGCACCACGAGAGCTCGACGAGATCGAAACCCTGATGAAGAAGCGCTCGGCGAAAGCGGTGCCCTGACCCCTGGCCCCCGGAGGGGCGGTTACAGGACCCAGTGCACCACGGCCCAGACGCAGACCGCGAGAACGGCAGCCACGACCACTGCTACCGCCCGGCGCCGAGTCTTGGACTCGGCGGCGATGTTCGACTTCGCGAGTGATCGTAGCTCTCGGGTGACGCCCGGTTTTTCCTCCACCCGTGGCTCCTCTGAAGGAAAGACGAATGTGGCGCGAGGCGAAGTCGTGTGTCAACCAGAAGGGGGCTGTCGCCTGTAAGCCAAAGGAATCGGTACCAGGGCATCGGGTACCGTGACCGCCATGTGACGGCCTGAACCGAAAGATGGTCTTCCAAGAGTCGTGTACGGCGACTAACGTCGAGATGCGACTCACAAAAATCGTGTGACCCGCCTCGCGCCGGCGCGGGCGGTCTGGACGCGGTGTGGTACGGTAAGGGCAATCGGGGCGAACCGGCGGTCGCCCCTCCCGCAAGCTCCCTTACCCACTCCCTGACCGGAGGACGCCATGTCGTCGCCCGCTCGCCGCACGACCGCTGACCTCGTCGCGGAGCTACAGGAGGCCGCCGAGGACCGCTCGCACGCCGCCCTCGTGGTGGGGTTCGACCATCGAACCGAGTTCGTCTGGGCCGATGACCCCGATGCGCTCCACGTGCTCAATGCGCACGTGATGAATGGCGGCGACCCACTCGGGTTCGTCACCGGCCAACAGGACGGCGTCGGTTCGACCGCCGTTCATGCCCGCCCGCTCGTCGAGTACGAGGACGAGGAGTGGGTGGAGAAGTACCTCATCACGCTGCTGGCGGAAGTCCGCCGGCGGGCTGCCGAGAACGGGATAGAGACGGGGCCGATTACGGACGACAAAACGGGGACTGGTGACTAGGGACTAGGGGACTAGGGGACTAGGGACTCGGCCGGGAGCCTATTACCGGCTTTGAAGGCTCCTCTGCACTAATAGCATCCCGGCCGAGTCCCCAGTCCCTAGTCCCCTACTCCCTTACGCAGGTGCCTTCCCTGCGAGGCTTCGGATTTCACCCAGCACCGTATCGATCTCCTCCGGGAAGTTCACGATGCCCGCACCCACTCTCGCGTACGACACTTTGTACGGCGAGCTCGTGGTCCGGATGTTCTTCTTGTTCAAGCGCTGGACCACCTCGTCCGCCTTGAGCCCGCGCACCTCGTAGCACGAGATCCCGCCTGACACCTCGGGATCGATCGGGGTGTGCAGTGTCACGCCGGGGATCTTCGCCGCGCCGTCGCGAAACGCGCCGTTGAGCTCTCGGACACGCGCCGCGATCTGGCCGCGGCCGATCGATCCGTGAAGCTCGACCGCGGCCTTCACGCCTAACAAGTTCTCGAACGCGAGGAACCCACCAGGCGACACGTATGTGGCTTTCGTCGGCGGCAGGGGCTGTCGGTTCATCCACGCCGCCCACGTTTCGGGCGCTTCGGGATCGAACGTCGGGATCGTCGGGCGCATTTCGGGCCAGAGGTCGGTCCGGCCCCAGAGGAATCCGGTGCCGCGCGGACCGAACAGCCACTTGTGCGTGCTGGTCGCGAAAAAGTCAGCGCCCATTTTCGCGACATCCACGTCCTGATTCCCGAAGCCGTGCGTGCCATCCACGATGAGCAGGCATCGGTCGGAGCTGGCGCGGCCACGATTTGCTCGGGCCACCGCGTCGGCGATTGGCGGGATTGGAAGCTTCACGCCTGTACACGAGTGCACCCACGTCACGCCGACGGCGCGCGTCTTCGGCGTGATCGCGCGCTCGAGACGAGACACCATCTCCGCCGCGTTCGCCTTCGCGCCATCATCGTACAGCGAGACGTACCGGACGCCACAGCCCGAGCGCTCAGCGGCAAACCGAATCGACTGATGCTGCGAGTAGTGATCGTGCTCCGTCGTCAGGATCTCCTGATCCTTCCTGATGCGAAGGCCGTGATACGCCATCGCGAGCGCCTGCGTCGCGTTCGACGTCAGGCACAGCTCGTCGGGCGAGCCGCCGACATAGCCGGCGAGTGAACGCTTCATCGCCGAGAACGGATGGCCTTCGGACTCATCGAACGCCGCTCGTTCGATCCACACCGTGTCCGCGTCGATGAGCTTCCGATAGTGCTCGACCACCTCCGCAACCGGCTTCGGCTGTGACACGAAGAGAAAGGTCGAGAGATGCAGGAGGTCCTTCGAGAGCGGGAACAGTTCTCGCACCGCGCGCCAGTCGACTGTGCCGTTAGGCAGCGTGATGGGTTTGGCCTGCGAAGGCGCAGCGTTGGCAGCACGTGTTCCGGCGTCGCGGCAGCCGGCCACGCTCCAGGCCGCACCGGCCACCAGGGTTCCGATCAGCTCGCGGCGATTGAGCGTCGGCATACAAGGTTACCAGTCGATAAGGCGGTTTGTAGTAGCGCCCTCGGCGGCGCGCGAGGTTGAAACTGGTGCGGCAGCCCGTCGCAATCAACGCGGCGCAGCACACGGAGGGTCGTCGCGTGGCCTACCCTTTGCCATATAGCGACCCGAAGAGTGCGGGAAAGGACGCACCAACGGAGACCTATGAGCTTGTCATTCAAGAAGGTAATCGACACCGTCACCCTCGGATCCGACCGGCCGATCCGACGTCTGCTCGCGTATTACGTGATCCTCGGCGGCGTGTTTGCTGCCCTCATCTACTTCTTCCCCATCGTCGGTCAGATCGCGTCCGGTGAGCGTCTGGAGGAGCTGACTGCGGCCCCGCAGATCCTGCAGGACGGTCTGAACTCCAGCCAATTCGAATCACCGGCGGCCAAGCTGCCGTCGAGCCTTCAGCTCGCCATCACGACCAGCCTGTCCATGGTCGTGACGCTGCTCCTGATGCTGCCAGTGACGTGGGTCTACATGTCCGCGCGTCGCACGAAGCGGCACAACCAGTCGGTGGTCGAAACACTGATCTTGCTACCGATCGTGGTCGCGGCCGTCATCCTCATCGTTCGGAACAGCCTCGCGCTGGCGTTCAGCCTCGCGGGCGTCGTGGCTGCCGTGCGGTTCCGCACGACCCTCCGCGACACGCGCGACACCGTCTTCATTTTCCTCGCGATCGGCATCGGGTTCGCCGCGGGCGTGCAGGTGATCACCGTCGGAGCGGTCGCGTCCGTCATCTTCAACCTCGTCATGCTGTTCATCTGGCGCTCCGACTTCGGCCGTAACGCCCTCGTGACGACCGCGGGATCACAGCATTGGGCCGAGCCACTCAAGCTGCTGGCGGAGAGCAACGGTCACTCGAACGGGAATGGCAGCGGCCAGGTGCACGATCACGACATCGTGCTCGCGCTCACGCCGCAGAAGGTCGACGCGCTTGCCGAGCGGTTCAACCGCGTTAGGCGCATCTCCGGCAAGAAGAAGCCGCGGTTCAATGCGCTCCTTACGTTCACATCCGAAGAGCCTGCTTCGGTTCAGCCCGGCATCGAAGATGTGCTGGAACGCCTCACGAAGCGGTGGATCCTCGATGAGGTCGTGAGCAGCGAAGGCAAGCCGACCGAGCTGTCGTACCTCGTCAAGCTCCGGAAGTCCATGCCGGGCGACACGCTGATGACGGAGATTCGCTCGGCGGTCGGCAGCAAGCTGGTCGCGTGCGACCTCGAGTTGAGCGAAGCGCTCGAGGAGCAGGAGCTGGAAGCCGAAACCGCGAAGACGTCGGGATGACTCCGAGAGGCATTGCCGCCGCCGCGCTGGCCTCGTGCATAGCCGCGGGCGCGTGTCGGCAGGCAGACGCAGCCAGGAGGGAGGCGCACGCCGACAGCACGACGCTCGTGCAGCGCGAGACCCGACTGGAACACTCGCTCAGCCAACGCAACACGACCACGCGAGACACCACCGCCGAGCGGAAGGCCGTCGCGCGCTGGGTCATGCCACGGGACCTCGACGAGCTGTCGGGCATTGCCCTCACGCGCGACGGCCGTCTGCTCGCCCACGGCGACGAGCGTGGCCAGATCTCGGAGATTGACTATCGCCGAGGCGTCGTCACCAAACAGTTCGTGGTGGGACACCCGACCATCAAGGCCGACCTCGAAGCAATCACCGTTGCCGATGGCTTCGTGTACCTGCTCGCGAGCAACGGCACGCTGTACGAGTTCCGCGAGGGCGCCAACGGTGAGCGTGTCGACTACTCCACGCACGACACGCGACTCGGCAAGGAATGCGAGTTCGAGGGGATTGCGTTCGACTCCACGCTGAACTCGCTACTGCTTGCCTGCAAGAACGTCCGGATTGAGCACCTGCGCGATCATCTGGTCATCTACCGGT